>Ga0247841_10006899_pt1 | contig 17194 bp, 14 predicted proteins | sample LaCruzMarch2015__2_FD_192410 | JGI IMG/M metagenome (GOLD analysis project Ga0247841, IMG submission 192410) | Freshwater microbial communities from meromictic Lake La Cruz, Castile-La Mancha, Spain - LaCruzMarch2015_18m | ecosystem: Environmental > Aquatic > Freshwater > Lake | place: Spain... | reverse complement strand
CTGGGACAGCAGCACATTCACCGCCTCGCGGATGCGCGCCAGGGTCTCCTGGTCCAGCACCAGTTGGTCCAGGTGATGGCGGGGCTTGCGCGGCTCAAAGCTCTCGAAGGTCTGGGTGTCGTCGGGCGCTGCCTCTTGGGGACCGGGCGCGCGGCCAGGTGGCGCGGCCGGGGACGGCACGGGCGTCGGCGACAGGGCCTGATAGAGCGGCTGACCGGTCGTCGCGGTGGTCGGCAGCCCGTCCGCGACCGCCCGCCCCGGGTTGAAGTCCACGCGGATGCGCGGCTTGCCCAGTTCGGGGGGAAAACTGAACCCGTCGTAGAGCCGGATCAGTTGGCGCAGGAAGGCATTGGACGCCCCTGCCTCGATCTCCACCGAGGTATCGGTACCGCGCTCGTGGCACTCAGGGCAGTAGAGGATCGGCGCCCCCTGGACCTCGATCCAGTAGTGCCCCGGGTTGGTCTTCTTGCCGTGGTGCGAGAGGCGCAGTTCGCAGCCGTGGATCGGGCAGGCGGGTTTTTTTCTGAGCAGCGACATGGGGGCGCAGTATACCGGCGGGCGCGCCCGGGCGGGGCCGTTCGCGCGGCGGGCGCCCCCTGGAGTCCAAGGCTTCAGCCTTGGCGCGCGATCCAGGAAGCCCCGCGTCCCGCGGACCACGCAACGCTGCCGTGTCTGGAACTTGTTTTTTGTCAGAAAAAATAGCCATTATTTCTGACAAAACCAAGGGCGACCTACACATACCCGTGGCCGGAGCAATGATCAGAGCCCCCCGCCCCGCCCGGGAAATAGCCCAGCACGCAGCATCATCCGCCGCCAGCACGCAGATTCCGTAGAAGAATCGGACTAATCCGATACCCGTTCTGCCGCATCTGCTCAATGAGCAGTTCGGCACTGCCGAGAAAACCCCGGCGCTCCGCAAGATCAAGCAGACGGACGGTGCCGACCACATTGAGACCGAGTCGGAGCGCATATCGTCTCGCCAGACGGTCATCCAAGATCACCAGACTCCGGTCAGGCTGCGCCAAGGCGAGTCGAATCGACTCATGCTCCCCAGTGCCCAGATTCATCGGCACGGACTCATCGCAACTTGCAGCGGCGACCACGCGAAGCCAGCCAGCCGCGACGGCAGCAGTGATCGCCGCTTGATCGTCGCCTTGTTTTGCAGAACATTCACGCTCAACCGCTTGGGCAACGCGCACCTCCCCGAAGAGTCTACGCAGCAAACCCAATTCACCTGTCGATGCCAGGGCGATCAGGGGGCCGGCGTCCGCGATGACGATAGGGTCCATGATTCAAGGTCACTCACATCAGCATCGCTCGTTTCGTCCGGGCCAACCACAGCGATCCCCAACCGGTCCAGGTGGCGGACAAACTCCGCATAGCCGAGCCCACTGAGTTTCGCCGCGGCACCGGCCGACAAGGCTCCATCTTTGAACAGCGCGGCGGCTAGGGCGGGTCTGAGTCCCCGCTCCTCATCTATCATTGAGGGGGCAAGGTGCAGGATAAGCGCGTTGGGCTGGTTCTCATCCAAGACCAGGACCGGTGCATCCTCGGCCTGGCGAAGCGCCAATCGGGGGTCTTTCTTGAGGTCGCGAACATTCGTTGCGTACATGGTAATCTCGCTCGGGAGGGACAACTTCGACATCAGTCTAACAGCAGCGACGCCGGTCGAGCGCGGCGACCAAGACCGTCCGGTGACAGGAGTATCAGGGCTGCCGCACCACCCGGAATCCGAGACTGTTCAACCGGGTCTCAGGTACGAATTTGGCCCGCGCAATGGTCTTGAGGAAGGGCGCCGACTTGTTGTAGGCGCCGCCCCGGGCGACGCGGTTGGCGCAGTCCCCATCGGCGTGCGGACGTCCATCGGTCGGGGCGCCGTCGTAGCCTGCCGTGTAACAGTCCGCCACCCACTCCAGGGCGTTGCCGGCCGTGTCGTAGAGCCCGAACGTGTTGGGTGCGAAGCTGCCGACCGGGGCGGTGGAGCGATTGTCCCACTGGCTGCCGCAGTCGGTGCAGTTGGCGCGACCGGGTTCCATACCGAAACCCCAGGGATAGGCGCTGCGCGTCCCGGCCTGGGCCGCGAACTCCCACTCGGCCTCGCTCGGGAGACGGTAACGCTTGCCGGTCTGGCGGGTCAGCCAGTCCGCGTAGGCCTGGGCATCGGACCAGGAGACGCTGACGACCGGGCGCTCGCCCCGCCCCCATCCAAAGTCATCGGGGAAGCGGCGGCCGGTTGCGCGCACGAAGCGGTCGTACTGTTGGAACGTGATCTCATAGGCCCCGATCAGGAAGGAGGCCAGTAGCACCTCGTGTTCGGGCCCGTTGTCGCTGCCCCCCATGCTGTTCTGACCCATCCGGAAGCTGCCGCCATTGAGCGCCACCAGGGTCGGTCCCGGGCTGCCGTCGCGTAGCCGGTCATGTAGGGTCGGCGGGGGCGTGGCGGGGGGCGCGTCTGACGAAAGCGGTACGACTGGGGCGTCGTATGGCGTCTCGGATTGCGCCGCGGACGGGGACTCGGCCACCGGCTCCTCGTGCGGTGCGACCGGCACCCTCTGCGAGGCCGGGGAGCGCGGTGGCTCCAGCGCCACCGGGAGTTGGGGCCGGATTGTGGTTACGCTTGGAGTTGAAGCTGACGTTGGGACCGGCGGTCTGGCCGCCGAGGTTACGACCGGGACGGCGAGGACGACGCGAAAGCCGGTGTCCGCTGTCGTTACGTCCCCGGCGGCGTCGTAGGGCTGGACCTCAACCCGCGCATCCACGCGCAGGTCTTCGTCCGCGCTGTGGATACCCCCGCCCATCAGGACGTCGCCCCCGGTCTGGCCGGGGAACTGCGTGGAGCTATAGGGGTCGTTCATGACCTCCCAGGCGTTTCCATACAGGTCGTACAGCCCAAGCGGGTTGGGCAGGCGGCGGCCAATGGGCGCGATCTCCCCGTCCGAGTTACGGTTGTACCAGGCGTGGCGGTCCAGGCCCTCCGGCATCGGGTAGCGCGGGCGGGCAAAGACCTCGTCCGTGACCGCAGCACCGCCCCTGGCGGCATACTCCCATTCCAGGTCCATCGGCAGCCGGACGAAGGCGGGCTTGCCGTCGACACGCGGCAGACACGGCCTGGCATCCGCTTCGCAGGCGGGCAGCCGCACGGCATTGGCCTGCAGCCAGCGTGAGAGTTGCGCGGCGAAGTTGACCGCATCGATCCGGCTCACGCCGACCTGGGCGGCCATCCGGGTGGTCTGGGTGAGCCCCGGCACTGCCGGGCACGCCTGGCCGGCCGCCTGAGTCGTCACCGCCTGATACTGTTGGACGGTGACCTCGTACTTGCCGATCAGCAGATGCCGTTGCGCCGTCCCCGCCGGCTCCGCAAAGGGACCAACCAGCCTAGTGCGGGGACTCTCCGCAGGGGTAGCAACCGGCCGGAAGGCCAGCGCACCCCCGCAAGGCAACGGCAGGACCAGATCGTCAGGCAGCGGGCTGGGGTTGTAATGCGTCGCCGACCAGGCGACGACCGGCGCCGGAGCGGCCCACAGGGGCGCTGGAATCAACAGCCAGACAGCCAGGATTCCAAGGCAAGGCCAGGGTCGGGAGCCGACGGGCTTCTCGACGGGATCGCGCAACGCGGCGGACTCCTCGGACTCGGATTGGATGCATGTTACCCGAGGCGACGGCTGCATTGTCGGGACCAAGGCACCGGATCAGGGTCCGTGGGCAATCCGCGGGCTCCTTGTGGTCGGCGGCTTCGCCATCGGACCACTTAGCCGCTTCTGCATCCCCGCCATCTGGTTTACCATCGGCGCATGGACCACGACCAAAATTTCAAGAACCTCGTCCTCGACTATCCGCGTCAGGCCCTGGCCTTTTTCGCCGAGTCTGAAGCGCAACAGATCACCCCGGACGTGCGCATCACTCCGGTGCGCGAAGAACAGCTCAAGGAACGCCTGGGCGAGCGCTTCCGGGAACTGGACATCCCCCTGCTGGTGGAGTGGCCCGACGGCCGACGGGCCGCCCTGGTCTTCGTGGTCGAGGAGGAGACTGACCCGGCACGCTTCTCGGTCAGCCGCCTGGCCCATTACTGCATCGACATCGCCGAGTTGTTGCAGACCAGGCGGGTGGTCCCGGTGGTGATCTTTCTCCGCGGCGGGCCGTCGGAGCGGACCTTCGACCTGGGCGGCGACCGCGACACCTATCTGCGCTTTCGGTTCCTCTGTGTCGAACTGTCGCGGCTGCCCTATCGCCAGTACCAGGACAGTGACAACCTGGTCGTCCGCCTCAACCTCCCGAATATGTACTACGAGCCGGCGGAACGGGTCGCGGTCTACGCCGCCGCCGTGCGCGGGCTGACCAGCTTGGAGCCAGACCCGGAGAAGCGGCTCAAGTACGCAGAATTCATTGACATCTACGCTGCGCTCGACGACACCGAGCGGGCATGCTACGAACGCGACTACCCGAGCGAGGCGCAAACAGTGAGTAGTTTTTACCAACGTTGCCGTGAAGAAGGTCGGCAGCAGGGCGAGTGTGTGGCGCTGATGCGCGTGATGCGCCATAAATTCGGCGACATCCCCGAGCCGGCGCGCCGACGGATCGAGTCTGCCGACGCCGAGACCCTGCTGGAGTGGCTGGATCGCGCACTGGTCGCCGCGAGCATCGACGAGGTCATCCACTGAAGGACCTCCCCTGAGGCCCCAACCATGCTGCTCGACTGCGCCGACCTGAGCTATACCCGCGGCAGCGGCGACCAGGCCTTCCGGGTGCTGATCGCCTCCCTGAGCCTGGACCTGGGGGAGATCGTCGCGCTCACCGGGGAGAGCGGCTGCGGCAAGAGCACCGCGCTGGAATTGCTGGGGCTGGTGGTCCGGCCGCTCACCGCCGGACGCTTTCGCTTCGCCACGGACGGGGAGCCGCACGACCTCGCCGCCCTCTGGCACGGCGACCGGCACGCCCGCCTGGCGCGGCTGCGCGCCGCGGCCATCGGCTTCGTGCTCCAGACCGGGGGGCTGCTGCCCTATCTGAGCGTCGCCGGCAACATCGGGATCAACCGCCGCCTGCTGTGCCTGCCGGCGCGCGACCCCGACCTGGATGCCATCATCGACCAACTCCAGATCGGCCACCTGCTCGACCAGCAACCGGCGCAGCTCTCCGTCGGCCAATACCAGCGCGCCTGCATCGCCCGCGCCCTGGCCCACCGGCCGCGCCTGGTGCTGGCGGACGAACCCAGTTCCGCCCTGGACCCGCGCCTGGGCGAGGAGGTGATGGGGCTCTTCCTGCACCTGGTCGAGCGCCTGGGCACCAGCGTGATCCTCGCCACCCATGAGCAGGGCCGGGTGCGCGCCCGGGGGCTGCGCGAGGTCCGGGCGGTGCCGCTGGCGGATGGGTTCGGGTCGCGCTTTGACGGTTAGCGACGCGGTCGGGGGCGCTAACGCAGAAGAATATGTGTCCGCAAATGAACGCAAATGAACGCAAATAAGAAGAACATCAATCGAACTATTCAGCCTTCCGGGTCTGGCAATTTGCCTTCAAGAGCGCAGGACACCGCGGGTACTCGCTCAATCGGCGTGCAACGATCGCGCGTAAAGATCCACACCCGTGCGTTCATATTTGAGTTCATTTGCGTTCATTTGCGGACAACCGCTCCTTATTTGGCCCTTTTGTCGGCACGCTCAGATTGAATCCAACCCCGCCATCCAGCGACCCCGCGCGCCGCCAATCCCGCCTGGAGTGGGTCCGCCTCGCGCTCCAGGACCTGTGGCACGACCGCCGCACCGCCCTGGTGCTGGTGCTGACCGTGGCCGCCATCCTCGCCCCCCTGATGCTGCTGCTCGGGCTCAAGACCGGGGTCATCGCCACGCTGCGCCAGGACCTGCTCAACGACCCGCGCAATCGCGAGATCATCGTCTACGGCGCCCACCGCCTGGACCGCGCCTGGTTCGCGGCCATGCGCGCGCGCGCGGACCTGGGCTTCCTCCTGCCCCGCACGCGCAGCATCAACGCGACCATCGACCTCCTGGACCAGGCGCAGCGCCCCTATGAGGCGCTCGACCTGATCCCGACCGCCCCCGGCGACCCCCTGCTGCCGCCAGGGCTGCCCTCCCCCGCCCACGCGGACCAGGTGCTGCTGACCGCGACCCTGGCCGAGCGGATCGGCGTCTCTCCCGGGTCGCCCCTGATCGGGGTCGTGCGCCGCACCCGCAACGGCACCCCGCAGACCGCCCGGTTCACCCTGACCGTCATCGCCGTCATCCCGCAAGCGAGCCTCGCCCGCGAGGCGGTCCTCACCCACCCGGACCTGCTGGTCGCCGCCGAGGACTACCGCGACGGTCTGCGCGCGGACCTCAGCGACGCGGACCTGCGCGCCGGCGTCGTCGGCGAGCGTGCCGAGTACGCGGGCGCCCGCGTCTATGCGCGGGATCTCGACGGGGTCGACACCCTGGCCGCGGCCATGCGTGACCAGGGGATCGAGGTCCGCACCCAGGCCGAACGGATCGCCACCGTGCGCGCCTTCGATCGCACCCTCTCATTCATCCTGCGGGTCATCGCCCTGATCGGGCTCGGCGGCTGCGCCCTGGCCCTGGGCGGCGCCCTGTGGGTGAACGTCGAGCGCAAACGCCGGGAACTCGCCCTGCTGCGCCTGTTCGGCTTCCCCAACGGCAGCGTGGTCCTGATGCCGCTCATCCAGTCCGCCGTGATCGCCGCACTTGCCTTCGCCCTCGCCGCCCTGGCCTACCTGGCCGGCGCCGCCGCCTTCAACCGCAGCCTGGGTCAGAATCTGGCCGGGCAGGGCTATGTCTGCCGGCTGGAGCCCCGGCAACTCGCCGTCGCCGCCGCGGCCACGCTCCTGGTCGCACTGATCGCCGCGCTCGCTGCCGGGTACCGGGCGAGCCGGATCGATCCGGCGGAGGCTTTGCGCGACATCTGAACCTAGAAAGAGCAGTCATCCACAGATGAACACAGATGAACACGGATTATTCATTGGCTTACGCCTGGTCGGGGGCTCACCTTGCGGATGATTGTGACAGTAGGGATAAGCGCGAGACAATTTAAAGAAAATCTGTGTTCATCTGTGTTCATCTGTGTTCATCTGTGGATTTTAGGTTGAAGAAGCGGAGGCGGGACGCCCCGACTCCTGTCAGGCCGCCTGAGCGGTATAGAGCCAGCGCTGGAAATCGACGAAGCAATCGCTGATCTGCGCCGGGCTGCCCAGGTCCGCGATGGCGTCCGTCAATGAATTGCGGTATTTCAGCCGCAGCAGCGGCGTCAGCTTCTCCTTGCCCAGTTCCTCGGCGAGTTGGTCCCGGCCGAACCCCTTCTCCGCCTGATTGATCAGGTCGCGCACGGCCAGTGAAGGTCTGGAAGATGGTGAAAAAGAGGCTGCCGTTCTTCGGTACCCGCGCCTTCTTGCGGATGTCCGCGGGCGCGATGTGCACCAGTGCATCGTCAGGGAAGGCCGAAAAGGCGTTGCACGCCTGGTCGGCCAGGATATTGCGGTCGGCCAGGAACAGGATACGCGGCCGGCGCGCCGGCTCGCCTTCGCTTTTCCAGTCAGCCAGGTTCCAGCGGCTAGAAAACAGCTTCCACGCGACCTGGAAGGCGATGAAGGTCTTACCGGTCCCGGTGGCGAGCGTCAGCAGGATGCGGGTGCGCCCATTGGTGATCGCCGCCAGCACCCGCTCGCTGGCGAGGTCCTGATAATTGCGGCCCTGAAAGTAGCCACCGCGATCCTCGAAGGGCACGGCGGCGAAACGGTCGCGCCAGGCGTTCGCACCCGCAAAGGTCAGGTCCAAGAGTTCCAGCGGGGTCGGCAACCGGGCGAGTTCGCCCTCGGACCCGTCTGCATATCGATGCCGCAAAAGCCCTGGCCGTTGCTTGAATAGGCGAAGCGGACCCGCACCTTGCCGGCATAGTTCTTCGTTTGCCCGACACCCTCGGTCAGTGGCTTTTCCCAGGACTTGGCCTCCATGGTTGCCAGCTTGCAGTTGCGAAACACCAGCACTTAGTCCGCAATGTGGTCACAAGGTCCTGGGAGCGCCGCACCCCAGTGCGGCGCGGCCTATCGACGATACGCAAGGCCGGAGCGGGTGCGAGCTCGCGCCGCACTGGGGTGCGGCGCTCCCGGTATCCGATCCGGCCGCCGCGCTTGCTCCCGCTATGGCTTCAGGCCGGAGATTCGCGCCAAGGCCCAAGAAGGATAAGAATTCCCGGGCCGGACGGGGCATTCGCCCCGCCCGAAACGTTTTCTCCGCGCCCGCGAACCAATGGAGCGATTCGGCGATGGCATAAACGTTCGGGACGGGGCGAATGCCCCGTCCCGCCTGCAGTACTCAAAGCCTGCGTCTGATCCCCGGCCGGCCGCCCAGCGGCCCCGGCAAGCCGCGACCACCGCCGCATCAGGACCAGACCCGGCACCAGCAAGACCCAGACGGGCGGCGCCGGTACCCCCATCAGACCCGCCAGGTCGATCACAGTGGCCGCCGCACCGCGGCTCACCTCCAGGGCGAAGGGATAATTGAGCGTCGCCGCGGTGTCGCCGATCTGGTGGTAATAGGGGTTGCCCGGGTCCTCGTCCCAATCGAACTCGATCGCCATCACCGATGCGGAGCCCGGATACTCCTCGGCGGCAAAATACTGGTGGTCGCTCCACCTCGGCGTTTCGACATGCCCGGTGACCGGCAGCGTAGTGAAGGCTTTGACATTGGCGACCATCAGCTCCACCAGCCAGTCATTGCCCATGATATCCAGGTCCTCGGCGGCACCGTCGTTGACATAGCCGATCATGTCCAGGTCGACCATGGCGACGATCTTGTCGCCGGCGTCCTTGGCCGCCTGCGCATAGCGCTGACTGCCGATCATGCCCTGTTCCTCGGCATTGAAGCCGATGAAGCGGATCGTCTGCGCGAACTGGTAACGGCTGAGCACGCTCGCGATCTCCAGCACCCCGGCGGTGCCGCTGGCATTGTCGTCGGCACCGGGCGCATTGGTGGCCGAGGGGTCGCCCGGGGAGTGGCTCGCAATCGAATCGAAGTGGGCGCCGATGATCACGATGTCATCGGGGTGCACCAGACCGGGCAGGGTCGCCTCGACATTGGCCAATTGATAGCCGTCCAGGGTGAAATGGTGCTCGCGCGTCGCGAGCCCGAAGCCGCTGAAGACCTGGCCGACGTAATCAGTCGCCGCGGCGTTGCCCTGGGTCCCGTAATAGCGGGTACCCAATGACACCAGGTGCTCGACATAGCCCTGGTAGTCCGTCAGCGACAGTTCCGCCAGCATACCGCTGACGCTCGGACTCGCCCGCACCGGCGTGCCGGCCAGCATCAGGGCCGCGGCGAGAAGATACAGCTTGACTTGGGACATGACGAACAACCTCCGCAGCGGCCAGACCGCGCAGGGCCTGGATGCTCTCGAGCATGGGCTGCGCTTTACCAGCCACAATCCAGCGCATTGACAAAGGCGCGGGCCAGGACCAGGTGCCCGACCAGGTTCGGATGGATGCGGTCGGGCGCCATGGCCATCGGATGCGTGTGCGTCATGGCCTGGTCGAACGCCGCCTGGGTGTCCACCAGGAGCGCGCCGTGGCGCCCGGCCAACTGGCGCACGACGGCCCCGTACCGGTCCATCAGTGCCCGCATGGGGTCGGCGCGATTGGGCTCGATGAAATAGGGTGTCATGAGCACCAGGCCCTGCAGCCCGGGCCGCACGGCACCGATCAGGGTATCCAGGGTCCGGGCGTATTCATCCAGGGTGACATGCTGCTCGGTCAGGAGCGGGGTGTTGAATTGCCGCCACACATCGTTGATGCCGATCATGATGGACAGCCAATCCGGACTCAGCGCGACCACATCGGTGGACCAGCGCGCGGCGAGATCGCGTACAAATGCCGGACGGGGCATTCCCGGGCCGGACGGGGCGTCCGGGGCCGGACGGGGCGTCCGGGGCGCACGGGGCATCCGCTGCCGGGCCGGACGGGGCATTCGCCCCGTCCGAAACGTTGTCCCCGGACCGGCCGACTTGCGCCAGCGGTCGGCGTTGGAATAAACGCTCGGGACGGGGCGAATGCCCCGTCCCGCCCGCGCAACAATGCCCCCGTCCCGCGCGAGCAATCAGCCAAGAATGCTGACCGCCAGCGGCGAATCCGGATTCGCCGACGACCACACCCAATGTTCGGCCCGAGCCACATAGCCCTTGCGCACCGGATTCTCATGCACATAATTGAGCTTCTGCACGTAGAAGGCCGGATTCTCGATCTTTTTCGGCGCGTTGGTATCCATCCAGAGCCGATAGACACCCTCGGTGTCGACAAACAGACCGAGTACCGATGGCTCCGTCGCCGCCAGGTTCTCCTTCAGTTGCTTGGACGTGAACCGTTTGAAATCGCGCAGGAAGCCGGCGCTGTCCGGGGACGTGAAGAGCAAATGGAGATGGTTCAACATGAACACATAGCCGTTCAGCTCCAGACCCTTGTGCCCCTGGCAGTAACGGATGGAATCGGCCAGGATCGACCAGCGGTTATGCCGATCGAACAGGTAATACCAGCGCTGCACCGTCAGTGTGACGAACCAAGTCCCGGCGTTCAGATCGACAGGCACGCGGCGTGAAGGCATGATGACGGTGACTGCTTGCGATGATAGACATGGTTGAATGCCGGGCGGGCATTCGCCTGACTGCCGGACGGGGCGAATGCCCTGCCCCGAATCCCGGGCCGGACGGGGCATTCGCCCCGTCCGAAACGTTTTCCCCGGACCGCCCGACCCGTACCAACGCCCGGCGGCGGAATATAACGTCCGGGACGGGGCGAATGCCCCGTCCCGCCGCGGTGAATCCCGGTCCGGCTCAAGGTAGGCAAGTAACCTGAGTGGCCGCTGCCGTCTGAGTCGCGATCACCACCCCTCCGGCCTGCCAGCATATGTTGTCGAGAGTACTATCTATAGTGAGGTCTGTGGAGTAAACACGCCAGGTAAAGCTGCCACCAGTCCCGTAATCATAGGTAACGGTATCTACGCCGGTAGTGCCGAGGTTGACGGTCCAGGTTCCCTCCTTCTGCTGCGGGTCGACGGGGTTACCTACGCCGAGCCCCACCTTTTGCAGGTTGTTGGCGGAACCGCTCGTGCCACAGTGAATTTCGTTCCAGTTCTCACCCGCAGGCGAATTGGCATTGATTGTCACGCCTTGAAGCGCCGCGGTGATCTGAGCAAACGACAGTCGCGCTCCGGCACAAGCCGCAAAGGCCCCTGGCCCATAGGCCGCGAGCAGCACCGCCACCGGAAAAACTCGGTTCATTTTCTGCCTCCAGGTTGGTTGAATAGAATTTGCGGTTTACCCCCCGGGGATCGACGGGGCATTCGCCACGGTCGGAATGTTATCTTGCGGGGCGGGTCGACTCGGATCGACACGCCCGCCCGCATCCGGTTGCACCTCGCCCTCAGGCCCATCTCGGCGACCCCTGGCGACCGAACGCCGGGCGCGGCGAGCGCGCCACTCCCCCGGAAACATCCCCGCCGCCAGCAGCGCCCCGAGATAACAGAGCATCCCCAACCGCGCCGTATCCAGCACGCTCCCAAGCAGCCCGACGGTGAGTAGTCCCGCGAGTCCCGCGGCCAGGCCCAAGGCGAGATCAAACCCCGGGGAGTCCGCCGACCGTAGCGCCCGCCACAGGGCAAGCCCGGCAGCGGTCAGGAGCAGCAGCAAGGCCAGGATACCAAGGACCCCCTGCGCAAAATAGAGTTCCACCCATTGCTCATGGATATGCCAGGCCAAATCCTGGTCGCTGACGAAGAGCCAGCGCCGTGCACCCTGGCTGAAGTCCCCGTTGGCGATCAACTCGCGGCCGTCCGCGGCGCGCAGGCTGACAGTGTCCAGATCGACCGTCGCCCCGGCGTTGGGCAGGGCGAGCTTGACGCTGGGGTGGGGCCAATGGCCGCCCGCGCCAAGCCTGCCGGAGTCGAAATCCGCCGACAGGTCGACCCAGCCGCTGCCCGCGGCCTGGGGGGTCAGGACCACCGACAGGCATTGGAAGGAGTAGAGCAGCGCCTTTTCACACAGGGGGACCGCGAAGGGCTTGGCCTCTCCCACCTGGCGCACCCGGATCGTCAGGCGATAGCGCTTGCCGGGCTCGATCCCCACCCGTTGGTCCAGGAAGACAGTCTCCCCGGCCCCGAGCCGCAAATAGGGGTTGCCGCCCTCCCTGAGGATCGCGAAGCTGCCGGGTGGGCGGGCGGGCGCGGCGAGCATCAGGACGGCCTGCGGATACTGACCGAATCCCTCGCCCACCAGGACCGACCCGGCGCCGGGTGTCATCAGCGTCAGGGCGCGCTCCCAATGGGCAAGACGTATCCGCAGGTCGTTCCCGCTGCCCGCCAGCCGCTCCTTGGCAAAGCCGCCGGTGAGCACCGGCAGCACGGCCGCCGCCACCGCCGCCGCCAGCACCGCCGCCGCGATCCAGGTCCCCCGGCCCGTGCGGCCGCGCAGCAGGCCCAGGACCACCACCAGCAACCCCACCCCCAGCCCCGCCCAGCCGCCGCGCGAGAAGGTGACCATCATGGCATAGGCGACCAGGGTCGCGAGGAACACGCCCAGTACCCGCGGCCACCACCGGCGCGCGGTCAGCACGCCCACCACCAGGAACGGAAAGGCGAAGGCAAGGAAGGCCTCGATATAGGCGCCGCCGGTGTGCATGGAGGCGAAGGTCCCGGTCACCCGGAACTCGTTCGCGAAATCGGCGATGCCGACATGGACATGGCGCTCCCACAGCACCGCGAGCGCCACCACCGTAAGCCCCAGGAGCACCCCGGACATGACAAGGTCCCGCGCCTGCCCCAGTCGGCGGGGGGGCACCCGCCGCAACAGCGGCACCAGCAGCAAGGCCCAGAGCATCCCCTTGCCGACCATCCAGGCCTCCACCGGAGAGTGTGAACCGTCCGCGGGCGGCCAGTCGGCACCCCAGAGCGGCCAGAGGCCGCGGGCCATGGCGATCCCCCAGGACAGCCACAGCAGGCCGAGCGCCACAGGATAGAGCCGGTTGGGCCAGGGCCGGCGGTGGACCCCAAGGACGCGCAGATAGCCCACCAGCAGGGTGACCAGGACGACCAGATCGAAGGCGTCCAGGGGCAGGCGACCGGTGATGGGGCTCAGATCCAAGGTCGGCAGCAGGGCCGGCACCACCAGCAGCCAGGCCAACGGATAGGACCAGAGCAACAGGGCGTAGAGCAGCAGCATGGCCGCCAGAATCGGCCAGGCGACCGGGAAGGCGGCGATCCCCGCCAATATGGCCAAGCCAGCCGGCACGGCCAGGGCCATCCCCAGCTTCCTGGGTGCCGGCCACACCAGCAGCGGCGGCGGCGCTGAGCGGTCGGCAGCGACCGTCGGTGCGCCCGCTACCGCCGCGCCCTCCGCCCCCTGGACCGGTTGCGCGACGGCTGCCCGGTCCCAACCGTCCGCGGTGATGCCCGCGCCGGATGCGCGGCCAATCTCCGCACCGACACTGGAAGACACCGCCGCCGCAGGCCGCGCAACAGGCGCCGGCGCCCGCTCCCAGGCGCGGACCACCGGCGACGGGCCACCCGCCGCCGCCGCGCCGGTCAAGACCCGCTCGAACCAGGCGGCCAGGGCATAGGCAAGCAGGGCCGCGCCCGCGGCGATCAGCACATTGGTCGGGTCCGGGTGCTGCGGGGGAAAGAACAACTTCCCGGCCTCGGTCAGCAGGCTGACCGGGATCACCATCGCGACCGCCAGCCAGGGTCCCGCCGCCCGCCGACCCGGGCGTTGCGCCGCCAGCGCCCAGGCCAGCAGGCCGAACGGGAAATACAGGCCCAACTGGGCCAGGGCGCTCGTCAGCGCCACCGACTCGCTGGTGTAATACTGGTAATAGAGCGGCAGCCAGCGGACCTCCGACAGCCGGGCCAGGGCTGCCGCGGCGGAGACCGCGGGCGACCGAAACCAACCCGAGACCAGCAGGACCCCGGCGAGATAGGGCAGGCCCAGGAGCGGCGCGGCCCGCACCACCAGTCGCGCCACCGGCCGCGGCCCGCGCCGCCCCAGCAGTTCGCCCGCCAGCGCCCCCAGCACCAGCCCGCCGCCGCGCATGAGGGCCGACAACCCCTGGGTGACGCCGGAGGCCAACAGCAGTTGCAGCGGCTCCAACACCAGGCCCGCCAGGACCCCGACCAGGAACAGGGTGCGCAGCCGCAACCGCGGCCACAACAGGGACGCCAGGAGCCCGAGCGGGGCCGCGGCCAGGGCCTCGATGGTCAGCCCGGCGGCGCAGCGCAGCAGCCCCCCGCAGCCGGGCGCCACCAACCAACCCTGGTTGCCGCCCGCAAGTTTCCCCCGCAACTCGTCGAACGAGACGACAAAATCATAGGGAAAGAAGGACAGCAGGAGATAACCGAGACCCCCGGCCACGAGCGCCGCCAGCACCGAGGCACGCCCGCCGCTGGCAATCGCGTCCAGCCCCCGGGCCACCCGACCCCGCCCGAAGACCCAGAGCAGGAGGCCGATCAGGGTCCCGCCGATCTCGGCGATCAGGTCGTTCAGGGACACCGTGCGCGGGGCGAACCACTGTTGGGTGAATTCGACGCCGAGCGCCACTGCCACGCAGAAGCCCGCCACCAGGGTCAGGCCCAGCGGCGTCCACCAACCCGTGCGCCGCACCCCGAGCAGGGCGGCGCAGCCGAGGAAGGCCAGGGGAACATACAGGACGATGTTGGCGATCCAGTCCGCCCGGTTGTCGACCCCCAAGGTCAGGTACGGAACCTGTTGGAATTGGGCGAGCGCCTGGTCCCAGGCCAGGGGCCGCACCTCGAAGGGTACCAGGCTCCCGTAGACCACGAAGGCCAGATAGATCAGGAAGGCGGCCCATACGGGGCCGCGGGGGCTGGGGGCGCCTGGCGTCGTGGGATAGGTCATCGGAACTTCCGCTCTGGGGGTCGCGCCGCGCACGGCCGCTCAAGGCCGTGGATTGTAGCGGCAACGGGGGCCGCCGCGGTGCGCTCGCCGAGCGACCGGCGGCGGGCACCCCGTGGCGCGCAACACCAACTCCGGCACCACGCTCAGGCGCGTGCTCCACTAGAATCGTGGTCAACCCAGGAACCGGAGCCAACCCCATGCCCGTCTACGAATGTTACTGCCCCGACTGCCATACCATCTTCAGCTTTTTCTCGCGCCGCATCGACACCGACACCCGCCCGACCTGCCCGCGCTGCCGCCGTCCGCAACTCGCCCGACAGGCCAGCCTGTTCGCCATCAGCAAGGGCCGGGGGCAGGTCGACACGGACGACCGCGCGGGGCTGCCCGCCGGGGTCGACGAGGAGCGGATGATGCGGGCCTTCGCGTCCATGGCCGGGGAGATGGAGCACCTGGACGAGGCCGACCCCAAGCAGGCGGCCCGCCTGATGCGGCGACTCTTCGACGCGAGCGGGCTTGAGGTCAGCGGCGGCATGGCGGAGGCGATCCGCCGCATGGAGGCCGGGGAGGACCCGGACCAGATCGACGCCGAACTGGGGGACACGCTGGAGCGGGAGGACCCCTTTGCGGCCCTGAGCGGCGGCGCGGCGGCCCTGCGCAGCCTGCGTCGGGAGCTACTGCCGGCCGCCCGCGACGACACCTGGTACCCGCTGCACGGCCGGGACCCCAGCGCCGATCAAGGACCCCCGGATGACCCTGCCTGAACCCAGGCGAAGCGCAAACCGGGGGGCGGCCATGCGGTTCGCCCTGTGCGAGCGCCCGGACCCCCATGTTACACTCACGCACTACCCCTAAACCCGACTGTTGGCGCGACAGGACATGGCAACCCAGAAGACCTACCTCGTGATCTCCGCCTTGGGCGAGGACCACCCCGGCATCGTCAACCTGCTCTCCAAGGCCATCCTGGAGCAAGGCTGCAACATCGAAGACAGCCGCATGACGGTGCTCGGCGGCGAGTTCGCCGCCATGCTCTTGGTGGAAGGCAAGTGGAACACCTTGGCCAAGATCGAGAACGCAATCCCCGAGCTGCAACGCCAGCTCAACATGACCATCATCACCAAACGCACCGGTGAGCGTGCCACGGGCCGCAACCTGCTGCCCTACGCGGTGGACGTGGTGTCCATGGACCACCCGGGCATCGTCAACAACCTGGCGGGCTTCTTCGCCGACCGCGCCATCAACATCGAAGACATGGCGACCAGCACCTATGCCGCCGCCCACACCGGAACCCCCATGTTCGCGGTGCACATGACCGTCGGCATCCCCTCGGACATGCACATCGCCGGGCTGCGCGAGGAATTCATGGACTACTGCGACGGCCTCAATCTGGACGCGGTGCTGGAGCCGCTGAAGGGGTGAAGAAAGTACGTGAGTACGTGAGTACGGCCGCAATGCCGTCAAGTTAAGCGCTTCTGGCTCCCACGCTCCCGCGTGGGAGCAAGTGCAGGCGCTCCGCGTCCAGTGCCAGGGCCGGACGCGGAGCGCCCGCACGGCATTCCCGCGCTGGAGCCTGGGAACGAGAAGCCCCGCCTTCGGCTCTCAACTTAGTGGCATTGGGTACGGGCGGTCCTGACGTACTAACGTACTTCCGAACTAACGTACTAATCCACGAGAGGAAGTATGCCATGACCCCGACCCTCGGCGACCCCGTCCCGGACCTCGAACTCAAGATCACCGGCGGGCGCACTGTCCGGCTCTCCGACTACCGCGGCCAACAGCTCGTACTCTATTTTTATCCTAAGGCCAGCACCCCCGGCTGCACCCAGGAGGGCCAGGACTTCCGGGACGCGGCCGAGGCCTTCACGGCCGCCGACACCCTGATCCTCGGCGCCTCGCGCGATGGCCTCAAGGCCCAAGAGAACTTCAAGACCAAGCAGGGCTTCCCCTTCGACCTGATCGCCGACCCCGACGAGACCCTGTGCCGGGCCTTCGACGTGATCAAGCTGAAGAAGATGTACGGCAAGGAAAGCCTGGGGGTGGAGCGCAGCACCTTCCTGATCGATGCGGCCGGCGTCTTGCGCCAGGAATGGCGCGGGGTCAAGGTCAAGGGGCATGTCGCGGACGTACTCGCCGCGGCGCGCGCCCTCGCCGACTGAACCGCGCGGTCGGCAAGAAGAGACCATATCAGTACGGGAGTGCGCGGCGAATCCTTAGCACGAACTCCGGTATTCGATCCAACGCACGCCCGTGCAGACGTACTCTCGCACTCCCGTACCCATGATCAAACGCCAACACGACAAGCCCTGCCTCT
>Ga0247841_10006897_pt1 | contig 17198 bp, 10 predicted proteins | sample LaCruzMarch2015__2_FD_192410 | JGI IMG/M metagenome (GOLD analysis project Ga0247841, IMG submission 192410) | Freshwater microbial communities from meromictic Lake La Cruz, Castile-La Mancha, Spain - LaCruzMarch2015_18m | ecosystem: Environmental > Aquatic > Freshwater > Lake | place: Spain... | reverse complement strand
GTCGCTCTGCTTTCAACTGCCCGCTCTACTGAGGAACGGATTGACGCTGGTTGTTTCGCCTCTGATTGCCCTGATGAAGGATCAGGTAAACCAGTTGGAATCGGCAGGCGTGGAGGCGACATTTTTGAATTCGTCTCTCGGCGTCAAGGAAACGAAGGCGCGTCTGGCGGGGCTGCACCAGGGTCGCTACAAGCTCCTCTACGCGGCACCAGAGCGCCTCATGCTCGATCACTGGCAGGAAAACCTCCGTGCTTGGAATGTCGCTGCCGTGGCCATCGACGAAGCCCATTGCATTTCCGAGTGGGGCCATGATTTCCGCCCCGAGTATCGCCAGATCGCGCGGCTTCGGGAGTGGCTTCCGGACATTCCGCTCATGGCGCTCACGGCCACGGCCACAGAGCGCGTGCGGGAGGATATCGTCAAACATCTGCGCCTGCGCGATCCCGAGGTTTTCGTAGCGAGTTTCAACCGCCCGAATCTTTCCTACCGCGTTATTCCCAAGGAACAGCCCACAAAGCAGATTCTCGACTTTATCAAATCGCGTCCAATGGATAGTGGCATCGTCTACTGCGCCACGCGCGCCTCGGCGGATCGTGTGGCGGAGAGCCTATCAGAGCGGGGCTTTCCCGCCGTGCCGTATCACGCGGGCCTCACCAACAACGAGCGGGCGCAGAACCAGGAACTCTTCATCCGCGACGAGACGCGCATCGTCTGCGCCACCATCGCCTTCGGGATGGGTATCAACAAACCCAATGTGCGCTGGGTCATTCACCACGACCTGCCCAAAAACATCGAGGGCTACTACCAGGAAACCGGCCGAGCCGGACGCGATGGGCTCCCCGGCGATTGCCTCCTACTCTTCAGCGCAGGCGATGCCGCCAAGCAGACCCACTTCATCGAGGAAATGAGCGATGGCCACGAGCAGCGGATCGCCCGCGAGCAGTTGCGGCTCATGATGGGATACGCGGACTGCCCGACCTGCCGCCGCCGGGAGCTTCTGAACTACTTCGCCGAGGCCTACACGGAGCCGAGTTGCGGCTCGTGCGACAACTGCCTCCAGCCCCGCGAGAACTACAACGCCACCACCCAGGCGCAGAAACTCCTCTCCTGCGTTTACAGAGTGCGTCATGGAGGCCGCTTCGGCGTTGGTATGAACCACCTCATCGAAATTCTCACCGGCTCCACCAATGAAAAAATCCAACGCTGGGGGCATGACAAGCTCAGCACCTACGGCATCGGCAAGGATCTCTCCCGCCCCCAGTGGAGCGCCATCGGCCGCGACCTCCTGAGATTGGGATTTCTTGCCCAGGATGCCGGACAATTTCCCACCATCGCCCTGACCGACCTCGGACTCGAGGCTTTGAAATCCCGCCGCGTCATCATGCTCTCAAAGCCGGTGGAGCTCAAAAAAATCAGCGTTCCGCGCACCGGCGAGATCGAGTGCGACGAAACCCTCTTCGACCGCCTCCGCAAACTCCGTAAACGCCTCGCCGATGAACGCGGCGTGCCAGCCTATGTCATTTTCGGCGACACCACCCTCCGCCAAATGGCCCGCGAATACCCGACCCACATCGACGCCCTCCGCATGGTCGGTGGCATGGGCGAAAAAAAACTCATCGAGTTCGGCGATATATTCACATCAGAAGTCGCCGCCTACCTGCAGATTTACCCGAAAGTGGACTTCAGCAGCCACGGCCGATAGGACTACTGCAGGGGCTTTGCGCTTGCGGGGCAATAGCCTAAAACTCGGCCGCTCCCACTCAGCGCAGCGTTTTTTCCAAATCCCCTGAAGACTATTTCTGGTGCAAAGCTAACAGAAATCGGAATTTCGGCGTGCTACCAAGTCTTTGGAAGCGGTTTTCACTTTGCCTTCTGCGGCACTGTTTAGATATCAGGAGGGACTTTAGTTCGGATGGGACTTGCTTCTTTGGGGACTATTTCCCAGTTTGGCGAACTTATGAAGAAACACATTTTTTCCCTCGGTCATTTCCGCCACTTGAGATGGGCTGCCTTCGCGGTCGTGGCATACGGGTTTCTCTTTGTGGGTTGCAAGAAAAAGGATTCAGCAGGAAATCCGGAGGAAATCGTGATTGGCGAATTTGCGGCACTCACGGGTGCCACGGCAAGTTTCGGGCAGTCGGCACACAGGGGCGTTCGTATGGCGATCGATGAGGCCAATGCGGGAGGCGGTGTGCTCGGAAAAAAGCTGCGCCTTGTTACAGAGGATGATCAGTCCAAAGCAGGCGAGGCGGCCACTGTCGTGCGGCGCATGATCTCGCGTGAAAAACCGGTCGCCATCATTGGAGAAGTCGCCTCCTCACGATCGCTGGAAGCGGCTCCCATCTGCCAGCAGAACAAAATCCCGATGATTTCGCCCGCCTCGACAAATCCCAAGGTCACGGAGACAGGAGATTACATTTTCCGCGTCTGTTTTATCGATCCTTTCCAAGGTGCCGTGCTTGCGAAATTCATGCTCCAGCGCGGCTTCACGAAGGCGGCAATCCTCACGGATGTGAAGCAGGACTACGCTGTGGGCCTTGCGGATTTCTTTAAGGACTACTTCACAAAGAACGGCGGCACGATCGTGAGCGAACAGAGCTACAGCTCGGGCGACAAGGATTTCAAAGCCCAGCTTACATCCATCCGCAGCACGAATCCCGAGGCGATCCTTGTGGCCGGCTATTACAATGAGGCCGGACTTATCGCCAGCCAAGCGCGTGAGCTGGAAATCAAAGTCCCGCTCCTCGGCGGTGACGGTTGGGATTCGCCATCCCTCGTCGAGGTCGCGGGCGAAGCGATGGAGGGGAATTTTTTCTCCAACCATTTTTCAGCCGAGGACAAGTCGCCGGCGGTGCAAGACTTCCTCGCCAAATATAAGGCGAAATACATCGAGACCCCAGATGCCATGGCGGCGCTGGCCTATGATGCCACGATGCTTCTCTTGGACGCCATCAAGCGGGCGGGCACAACAGAGTCATCCGCCCTGCGCGACGCCATCGCGTCCACAAAAGGTTTTGCCGCTGTGACGGGCACCATCACACTTGATGCCAATCGCAACGCCACCAAGTCGGCCGTGATCCTTCAGATACAAGACGGCAAATTCCGTTTTGTGGAAACCGTAGCCCCCTGATCTGGAGACTCTGTGGACTGGGGAAACCTTACCCAACAACTCATCAATGGGCTCTCTCTGGGCGCTATCTATGCGCTCATTGCGCTCGGATACACGATGGTTTACGGGGTGCTTCGGTTCATCAACTTTGCACACGGCGATGTTTTTATGATCGGCGCGTTCACCGGGTTGTATGTGCACCGCTGGTTAAAACCGTTTTTTCATGGGATGCCAGAGTTCGTATCGGCTTGTGTTGTGCTTCTTCTCTCGATGTGCGTCTGCGCGGCCTTGGGAATCCTCATTGAAAAACTCGCCTACAAGCCACTCCGCCAGCGCTCGCGCCTTACAGCACTCATCACAGCCATCGGCGTGTCCCTTTTGCTTTCCTATGGCGCTCAACTCCTCTTCGGTGCGGCTCCAAAGGGATTTCCCCAGTTGATTAAAAATGAAACCCACGACCTGCCGGGAGCTGTATCGATCACCACGGAACAGATCGTTGTGCTTGTAGCGACGCTTCTCCTTTTGGTTTCGCTGCGCTTTATCGTTCAAAAAACCCGCATGGGACTGGCCATGCGCGCGCTGTCGAACAACCCCACCGCCGCTTCGCTCATGGGAGTGAACACGGACGCGGTCATTTCCTTCACTTTCGGCCTTGGCTCCGCCTTGGCAGCAGCTGCAGGGATTTTTTTCGCCATGCTCTACCAGGCCATCGACCCCTTCATGGGTATACTTCCCGGCATCAAAGCCTTCGTCGCCGCAGTGCTCGGCGGCATCGGCAACATCGCTGGGGCCGCACTGGGAGGACTTCTCATCGGGCTCATGGAGACCCTTGTTGTCGGATACAGCAAAAATATCGGCATCCCGCCCGGTTTCCGTGATGCGGTGGCTTTTGTGATTCTGATTTTGATCCTCATGTTCAAACCCGCCGGGCTTCTTGGAAAATCCGAGCGCGAGAAAGTCTAACGCTGTGAAGAAGCATGTCGCACACATGGCCCTCGCCGCAGGACTGGCTGCCAGTGTGGCGCTCTATGCCATCGCACCACAACTCGACGACTATGCGGTGAACATTCTTGTGCTGGCCGGCATCAATATCATCCTCGCGGTGAGTCTGAACTTGGTGAACGGCCACACCGGCCAGTTCTCGCTTGGGCACGCAGGCTTCATGGCCGCAGGCGCCTACACATCGAGCATCATCACCCTCTCCCTCGCTCCCACTCTGGCATCGGCGCCCCCATGGCAGGCGCAGACCGCATTTTTCGGGGCCCTCCTCGCAGGCGGCCTGCTTGCAGCGCTCTGCGGTTTTCTCGTCGGGGTGCCATCCCTGCGGCTTCGCGGCGACTACCTGGCCATCGTCACACTGGGCTTTGGAGAAATCATCCGCGTCGTCATTCAAAATACGGATGCCCTGGGCGGTGCACGCGGCCTCGAAGGCATTCCGCCCTACACGAATCTGATTTGGACTTTCGGCATCGCCACGGTCGCTATTTATATCGTGGCGAGCTTGGTCAACTCGACCTATGGACGCGGTTTCATCGCCGTGAGGGATGACGAAATCGCCGCCGAGGCCATGGGTATCAATACGACGAAATACAAGGTCGCCGCCTTTGTCATCGGCGCTTTCTTTGCCGGTCTCGCCGGAGGCCTCTATGCCCACTTCATCAGCTACATCGCCCCCGAGGGCTTCAATTTTCTGAAATCGGTGGATGTCGTCGTCATGGTCATCCTTGGAGGCATGGGTAGCACACCAGGGGTCGCAGCTGCCGCGGTTTTGCTCACTTTGCTCAATGAACTCCTGCGCGACTTCGAGCAATACCGGATGCTTGTTTTCGCACTCCTACTCATCGTTTTAATGATCCTCCGCCCGCAAGGTCTGCTGGGAAACTTCCAGCGTCGAAAAAGAAAGGCCCCGCAGCCGTGAGCGCTTTGCTGCAACTCGAGGGAATCACCATGGAATTCGGCGGCCTGCGCGCTATCGGCGATCTGGATTTTCACATCGACCCAGAGGAGATGGTCGGCCTCATCGGCCCGAACGGAGCTGGAAAGACGACCGTTTTTAATATCATCACCGGCATCTACAAACCCACGCGCGGGGCGATCCGCTTCCATGGCGTCCCACTCCACGACAAGAAGGCCAACCGCATCACCGCACTGGGCATCGCCCGCACATTCCAAAACATCCGCCTCTTCGGTTCGCTGACTGTTTTCGACAATGTCCGCACAGCCATGAATAGCCGACTGCGCCATGGCATCATCCACTCGCTCACACGCGGGCCGGCATTCCGCGCCGAGGAGGAACGCATTCGCGGCGAAGTTTTCTCTCTCCTCAAGATCTTTGGGCTGGAAAACGACTCCGAGAGGCCGGCGACCGATCTGCCTTACGGAGACCAGCGCCGACTGGAGATCGTGCGCGCTCTGGCCACCGGCCCTCGCCTGCTTTTGCTCGATGAGCCCGCCGCCGGCATGAACCCGACGGAGAAAGTCCGTCTCATGGAACTCATCCACTTTGTTCAGGAAAAATTCCGCATCGCCGTGCTTCTGGTGGAACACGACATGCGGGTCGTCATGGGTGTTTGCCAGCGGATCGTTGTCCTCGACCACGGCCAAAAAATTGCTGAAGGCACACCGGCGTTTATTCAGCGAGACCCCAAAGTCATCGAGGCCTATCTGGGAGAGGAGACGCCCCATGCTTGAGATTCGGAACCTGCATGTCAGCTACGGCGGCATTGCTGCGCTGCACGGCGTCTCGCTCGAGGTTCCCGCCGGGAGCATTGTGACACTCATCGGCGGCAATGGAGCCGGCAAATCCAGCACTCTGCGCGCCATTTCCGGCATCGCGAAGGTTGCCAGCGGGTCGATTGTTTTTGAGGGACGCGATATCACAAACAAACCCGCCCATGAAATCGTCGCCCTTGGCATCGCCCAGGCGCCCGAGGGTCGCATGGTTTTTTCCAATCTCACGGTGCTCGAGAATTTGCACATGGGGGCGCATCTGCGCAGAGACCGCAACGCCATTTCCTCCGACCTCGAGCGGATTTTTACTCTCTTTCCGAGGTTGAAGGAACGCCTGCCGCAAGCGGCGGGAACACTCAGCGGTGGAGAGCAACAAATGCTCGCCATCGCCCGCGCCCTCATGTCGAAGCCGAAATGCCTCCTCCTCGACGAACCCTCGCTCGGCATCGCTCCGATCCTCGTCCAGACGATTTTTTCCCGCATCGTGGAGATCAACCGCGAACTGGGTCTCACTATCCTCCTTGTGGAACAAAACGCCAACCTGGCCTTGCGCATCGCCAGCCACGGCTATGTCCTCGAAACCGGACGCGTCATTCTCAACGACACCGCCGAAAATCTCCGCAGCAACCCTACCGTTCGCTCTGCCTATCTCGGCGAGGGCGCGTCGGACACGGCCTGAGCCTGCTGGCGTGGCGGGGCTATTTTCTCTGTTTTTTCAAGACACCCGGTAGCCAAGTCCAGACGATCTGAGTGGAAACGGCATAATTCCAAACCGCACCCACGAGCGCCCCGGCCGCCCCGGCAAACCACCACGGAATATGCTGGTCAAAAAGATATTCTGCCGACTGCACATTTACCACAGCTCCGATTCCGCAGATAACCATGTAGGCGATCAAACCAGGCAGCAACAGCCCACCCTTGAGGCGCTGCTGACGGAAGGTCACGGAGTTGTTCACAAGAAAATTTGAGGCCATGGCCACAAGCGTTGCAGAAATCTGTGCTGTGAGAAATGGAATGGCTGCGACCTTGTGTAAAACGCCCAAGATACCCAAGTGGAGGACCAAGCCGCTCAAACCCGCCATCACATAAAGCACAAATCGAACCGGCACAAACCGACCGAACATTTTATCCGCCAGCAGGTAAAGATATTCAAACCCAACTACGATATCCAATTTGCTCTCGCCGTGCTGACGCGTCCGGAACTCGTAAGGAAACTCCCGCACGCGGAGTGGCCGCCCAGCGGAAAGCACGATATCGAGGAGGATTTTGAACCCCTTGCCCGTCATCTGCCGGACCGTTTCCTCAAAAATATTTCGCCGAATCGCAAAAAAACCACTCATCGGGTCGGTCAGCTCCGTCTTGCGAACGACAGACCCGATCCGCGTGGCAAACCGACTCACAAAAACGCGCGATTTCGACCAGTTTCCCGTTCCGCCACCCTTACCCGTATAGCGGCTTCCCACAGCCAGTTCCAGACGGGAATCCTCCTCAAAAGCCCGCAGCATAGCCGGAAGAATCGTTTCATCGTGCTGAAGATCACAATCCATCACCGCAAAAACATCCGCCGCACTCGAAGCCATGCCTTCCAAACAGGCTGATGCCAATCCACGCCGCCCGATCCGCCGAATAAACTTCACGCGCGACTTCGTCCGGGCCAACTCCATCAAAACCTCCCGCGAGCCATCCTGCGAATCATCATCCACGAAAATAATTTCCCAATCAAAGTCAGCAAGAAGAGCCTCAAGCCGCTCGACGACCAGCGGGATATTGTCGCGCTCGTTGTAGGCCGGGATGATGATGGAGAAATTCAATTTCTCTTAGTTTAGCGATACGCTGGCGTCAGCGGATCCGGCACGGGGAGTCCTTGCAGCAAAGCCATGTCGGCGTCGACCATGATTTTGACGAGTTCCGGGAAGCGGACCTTGGGTTCCCAATTGAGTTGTTTTTTGGCCTTGGCCGGGTCGCCGATGAGGAGATCGACCTCGGCGGGGCGTTCGTAGCGGGCGTCGTATTTGATGTAATCTTTCCAATCGAGGCCAACGCGGGCGAAGGCGTGTTCGACGAATTCTTGAACGGTGTGCGTTTCGTTGGTGGCGATGACATAGTCGTCCGGTTGGTCCTGTTGGAGCATGAGCCACATGGCTTCGACATATTCGGGGGCATAACCCCAGTCGCGCTTGGAGTCGAGATTACCAAGGTAGAGTTCTTTTTGTTTGCCAAGCTTGATGGCAGCAGCGGCGCGGGTGATTTTACGGGTTACGAAGGTTTCTCCCCGGCGAGGACTTTCGTGGTTGAAAAGGATGCCGTTCGAGGCGTGCATGCCGTAGCCTTCGCGGTAGTTGACGGTCATCCAGTAGGCATACATTTTGGCCGCACCGTAGGGACTGCGTGGCCAGAAGGGGGTGGTTTCGGTTTGTGGCACGGCCTGCACTTTGCCGAACATCTCGCTGCTGGAAGCTTGGTAAAATCTCGCATTCACGCCCGCCTCGCGCATCGCCTCAAGGATGCGCGTGGTGCCGATGCCAGTGACATCACCGGTGTATTCTGGAATATCAAAGCTGACACGCACATGGCTCTGAGCGCCGAGATGATAGACCTCATCCGGCTTCAGATCATAAATGAGCTTCACCAGGTTCACGCCATCAGCCAAGTCGCCGTAGTGGAGAAAAAGTTTCACGCCGTTGACATGCGGATCCGAGTAAATGTGGTCGATGCGGGCCGTGTTGAATGTGCTCGCGCGGCGGATGATGCCGTGGACTTCATATCCTTTCTTGAGGAGGAGGTCGGCAAGATAACTGCCGTCCTGTCCGGTGATGCCGGTGATGAGTGCTTTTTTCATAAGATGGAAATTGGTTTAAAAGAGAGCGCCCGTGTCGGCGCTACGATTGGTGGAGCAGATTGATTCGCACAGTGAAAAATTCAAGCCTCCTCTGTTGCTCACCCGACGCCCAAGACAAATCTCATGTAGAAAAATAGCAGCGGTGCGGTGAAAAGAATGCTGTCAATGAGATCCAACGTTCCGCCGATACCCGGCAACATGGTGCTGGAATCTTTCGTATGCGCCCCGCGCTTGACGACCGATTCTGCCAAGTCTCCAACCACCGCCGCAAATCCCAGCAAGAGACCGAGAACGGTGATGTCCCAAAAGCGGAAGGCGGAGAGGTTTTCCGGCATGAGGGCATACATCCAGTAACTGCAGAGCAGCGAAGAAATGAGCGCCCCCGCAAAACCTTCCCATGTTTTTTTAGGGCTAATATGTGGTGCAAAAGGGTTACGACCAAAGAGGCTGCCGAAGACATACGCGCCCATGTCGCTGAACTTGGTCACGGCGACGAGGTAGAGCACATAGTATTGCCCCGTCGTTAGTCCGCCCTCTAGGCACGGTGTCAGATAGATGAGTTTTGTGAGGAAGCTGAAAAGCCAAGGAATATAAAAGAGCCCGAAAACCGTATAGCTCATGGCGCGCAGCGGATCGTTTTCCGCGCCGCGAAACATCTGCCGCGCGAATATCGTCAGAAGAAAAAGCACCAACACGAGCAACTCAAAGTCGTGGCTGTTCTCCGGTCCCTCGGAGCGAACGATGAGAAATCCGCCGGCGAGCAATACCGCCGCACAGGTGAGACCCGTCAGCGTGAAGACACCGATCCCATCGTGTTCCAGCATGCGGTAGTATTCCCACAGTGCCCTCAGCGCCATGAAGGAGAGCAGCAAGAAGAAGCCGACATCCCAGCCCGTAAAAACAGTTGCCAACATCAGCACCCACAGCACCAGCGTGCTCGTGAGTCTGGAAAAAAATGTCAACCGCCCCGGCGTCATCTGCGGAACTCTGTCCGAGTCGGCGGCATTTCGCAATGAGGGAAGAGAGAAGGGCGCTGCGTTTGCCCCTAGGCCTTTTCCCCCTTTCCAATTGCCCTCCGCCCCCTTAATTGTCTCGCTCACCATTTTTGCTATGTTCAGTTGGATCCTTAAAAAAATCGTCGGCTCAAAAAACCAGCGCGAGTTGCGCCACATGATGCCGATCGTTAAACAAATCAACGAAATCGAGGCTGGGCTCCAGTCCTTGCCTGATGAAGCCTTGCGGGCAAAGACCCTCGAGTGGAAGGAGAGGTTGTCGAAAATTTCCGACTCCGACAAGTTGGCCGCCGAGTTGGATGCGATTCTCCCTGAGGCCTTCGCGGTGGTGAAAAATGGCGCACGCCGCCTGTGCGGACGCGAGTTCATGGTGTGCGGCTATCCCCTGATATGGAACATGGTTCATTTCGATGTGCAACTCATCGGTGGCATGGTGCTACATCGCGGTCGTATTGCCGAGATGGCGACTGGCGAAGGCAAGACACTCGTCGGCACACTGGCTGTTTATCTGAACGCCCTTTCTGGACGCGGTGTGCATGTGGTGACAGTGAATGACTACCTCGCCCAGCGCGACGCCGAGTGGATGGGACAACTCTACACTTTCATTGGGCTCAGCGTGGGGATCATTCAAAACGACCAGATGCCCCAACTGCGACGCGAGCAATACCAATGCGATATCACCTACGGCACGAACAGCGAGTTCGGTTTCGATTATTTGCGAGACAACGGCATGGCCACCAGCCGTGAGCAGCAGGTGCAACGCGGGCACTACTTTGCCATCGTCGACGAAGTGGACTCAATCCTCATCGACGAAGCCCGCACACCACTCATCATCAGCGGCCCAGCCACCGTTTCGACCCACCAATACGACCGCTTCAAGCCGCTCGTCGAGCAGCTCATCCGCAAGCAGACCATGCTCTGCAACCGGCTCGCCTCCGAGGTCAAAGAACTCGTCGAAGCTGCCAAGCCCGCCGAAGCAGGCCGCACCCTCTTCAAGCTCAAGCTCGGCCAACCCCGCAGCAAGGTCCTCCTCCGCCACCTCGAAGATCCCGAAATGCGCAAGCTCATGGACAAGGCGGAGCTCGAATTTTACAAGGATACCGAGGGCAAGGCCGCCCTCGTCGCGCTCAAGGAGGAACTTTACTTCACCATTGAAGAGCGCTCCCACGACGCCGACCTCACGGAAATGGGCCGCACCTACCTGAACCCCGACGACCCGAATGCTTTCATGCTCCCTGACCTCCTCACAGAGTTCGCCGACATCGAGAACGACTCCGCCCTCACACCCACACAGAAGCTGGAGAAAAAATCCGCCCGGCAGCAGCACTGCGATGCCCAAGGCGAGCGCATTCACAACATCACGCAACTCGTCAAAGCCTACTGCCTTTACGAAAAGGATGTCGAATATGTCGTCGAGGAAAACAAAGTCGTCATCGTCGATACTTTCACCGGCCGCAAAATGGCCGGCCGCCGCTGGAGCGATGGCCTCCACCAAGCTGTCGAGGCCAAGGAGGGTGTCCAGATCGACCGCGAGACACAGACGCTCGCGACCATCACGATCCAGAATTACTTCCGCCTCTACCACAAACTCGCCGGCATGACAGGCACCGCCGAGACCGAAGTGAGCGAGTTTCACGACATCTACCGCCTCGATGTAAATATCATTCCCACCAACCGCCCAGTGAAACGCGCAGATGAGAATGACCGCATCTACAAGACCCGCCGCGAAAAATACAACGCCGCCATCGAAGCGATTAAGGAAGCCCACGCCAAAGGCCAGCCAGTCCTCGTAGGAACTGCCAGCGTGGAGGCCAGTGAGCTCCTCGGCCGCATGCTGAAGCTCCAAAAAATCCCTCACACCGTTCTGAACGCGAAATTCCACCTGCAAGAGGCGGAAATCATCTCGCGCGCCGGCCTGAAGGGTGCCGTGACCATTTCCACCAACATGGCGGGCCGAGGCACCGACATCAAACTCGGCGAGGGCGTCGCCGAGGTCGGCGGGCTCTTCGTGCTCGGCACCGAGCGCCATGAATCCCGCCGCATCGATCGCCAGCTGCGCGGACGCTGCGCCCGCCAAGGCGATCCCGGCCGCTCGCGCTTCTATGTGAGCTTCGAGGACGACCTCATGCGCAACTTCGGCGCCAGCGACCGCATGACAAAAATCATGGAAACCTTCGGCCTCCAAGAGGGCGAGGAACTCGAGCACCCATGGCTGAACCGCAGTGTGGAGACCGCCCAGAAACGCGTCGAGCAGCGGAATTACATGATGCGCAAACGCACCCTGGAGTTCGACGATGTCATGAACCAACAGCGTGAAGTCGTTTACGGCTACCGCAACGAAGTCATGGACGCCGAGAATCCGCGCGAACTCATCCTCGAGGTCATCAACGAGGTCGTTCCCAAAAAAATCTCCCCCTTCCTTGAATCCGCCGAAGGCGAGGAGCCCGACCACGAAGGCCTCCTGCATTGGATCAACACAACCTTCCCGCTCGGCCTTACCAAGGAGCGGGCGGCTCTACACACGCGTTCCACCGAGGAGAATGCGAACTTTCTTATCGAAACCGTTCGCGAAGCCTACGAACGCAAGGCGGCCCTCGAAAACCCGGAGGCCCTGCGCGGCCTCGAGCGCTACATCATTCTCAATGCCATCGACCGCCTGTGGCAGGAGCATCTCTACGCGATGGATGGCCTCCGCGACGCCGTTTACCTCCGCGCCTTCGGCCAAAAAGATCCGCTCGTTGAATACAAAAACGACGCCTACGCCATGTTCGTCGACCTCATGGACACCATCAAAGGCGAGGTCCTCGGCAACCTCTTCCGCAGCACCACGAATCTCCAGGCCTTCGAGCAAATGCTCGCCAACATCCCGCAGATTCTCTCCCGTCCCGAGTTCGCCCTCAATCCAGAGGCCGCTCCCCAAGGCCATCCACAACCTTCCACGCCCGACCAACCGCCCGCTCCGAAGTTCGAACTCCCCCTCAAGCGCGAACTCCCCAAAGCCGGCCGCAACGATCCCTGCCCCTGCGGCTCAGGGAAAAAATTCAAATCCTGCTGCGGCCGCACAGCCTAACCCCCGCGCGGCAGCGCGCTTCGTTCCCCAAGGTAGGGATGGTGCGCCGTCGCCGTCCCATTTCTGCGGCATGAGCCGCCTTTGAATCTCAAGACGGCGCAGAGTTCTTGTGCAATTCTGACGAATCACTGTTCGTCACCATCTTCCGCAGCAGCGCCAATTCCCGAGCCCTCCCTCCGTGCTCTCCGTATCCTCTGCGGTTGATTTCCTTGTCTTCCGTTTTGAACAAATCCCGCGCGGATTTGTCCAAACTCATAGGCAGAAAAATCCAAACTCCGCCTCGCATTTCACCCCACCTCAAACCGCTCGCGAAAAGATCAACATGAATCCTTAGAGCCCCACTCCACTCACCCCCCCACAACACACTCCGGAGGTCCGTTCCATGATAACGAATGTTTTCAAATCGGTCTCATATGCGGGAATCAGCCTGACTCTCACATTGACCCCTCCACTGGAGGTCGATACCCACACGGTCACGGTCCACACCCCCGAGCCGCCCCTCTCAGGCTACTTCAAGCTCGGCACCACGCAAAATCCAGCAGGGGATGAAATCTCGCTCGACAGCCACAGCCTGCTCTTCAACGGCAAGCCTTGGTTCCCCATCATGGGCGAGATCCATTTTTCAAGGTATCCCCGCGCCGAGTGGCGCGAGGCGCTGGAGAAAATGAAAGCCGGCGGCATAAAAATCGTCTCGAGCTATATTTTTTGGAACCACCACGAAGAGGTCGAGGGCGAGTGGGACTGGGAGGGACAAAAAGACCTGCGAGCCTTCCTCGAGACCTGCCGCGAGGTTGGCCTCCTCGCCATCGTGCGCACCGGGCCGTGGTGCAACGGCGAGGTCCGCTACGGCGGCTTCCCCGATTGGATTCAAAACAGCACGCGCTGGGAGACACCAGCCCGCTGGGGCCTGCGCCCCGAGCATCCGGATTATGATGAAGCCGTCAGGCGGCTCTACACACACATCGGCGAGAAAATGCGCGGCCTGCTCTGGAAGGACGGTGGCCCCGTCGTCGCCATCCAACTGGACAACGAGTATTCAGGTCCCTCGCGCTATCTTCTTGGCCTGAAAAATCTCGCACTCGAGGCAGGCATCGATGTGCCGCTCTACACAAAAACCGGCTGGCCCCGCATGGAGGACCCGATGCCACACGGCGAGATGATTCCCTTCTACGGCGCCTATCCTGACGCGGCTTGGGAGGGCACGGTCGAGAAGTCGGAGAGCCTCCTTTACAACTACATCTTCCGAAAACAGCGCATCGACGAATCGATCGCGAGTGATGTCAACACCGTGCGTGGCGGGGAGGACGAGTCGAGCCGTGCGCAGTATCCCTTCCTCACAGCCGAAACCGGCGGCGGCATGTTCGTCTCCTACCACCGGCGAAACAAGATCGAGCCGCGCGATGTCGCATCCCTCGCGCTCTGCCAACTCGGCAGCGGCTGTGTGGGCATCGGCTACTACATGTATCACGGCGGCGAGAATCCCGAGGGACGCCTCACCACGCTGCACAAATCGAACGAGATCGGCGATGTCTTCGACACGCCCGTCAAATCCTACGACTTCCAAGCCCCCATCGGCCAATACGGCCAGATCCGCCCGCACTACCACTGGCTGCGGCGGTTGAATTTCTTCATGGAAGACTTCGGAACCGAGCTGTCCCGCATGCCGGCCTTCCTCCCCGGCCGCGAGGAAATGGACTTCTCCAATCCCGCACACCTACGCTGGAGCGTGCGGTCGGATGGCCTCGCCGGATTTCTTTTCGTGAACAACTACCAAAGACTTCAACACATGCCGGCCAAGGCAAACACCCGATTCCGGATCGATCTCCCCGGCGGCAGCCTCACCATTCCAAGCAAGCCCGCCACGATTCCAGCGGATTCATTTTTCCACTGGCCCTTCAATCTGGACCTGAATGGAGTGAAGCTGATCTATGCCACGGCCCAGCCCGTCCGCCGCACACTCGATGCCGATGGCGGCCTCACAGTGGTCTTCGCCGAGGTTCCGGGTCTGCACGCCGAGTTTGCCTTTGATTCCGCCACGCTCCAAACCCCGCTCATCTCCAAGCCGATGATTTTCAGCGGGGTCAAAACAAGCCGCAATACAGCCATTCGCATCACTGGAAAAAATGGACGGGAAGTGAGGGTTGTTCTTCTCAGCGAGGGCGACTCGCTTGCGCTCGCATCGACAAGCAAAGACAGCGCTCTCGCGTTTGATACCCCGCCCCAAGTCACTTCCACACCAGTTGTCTTGGAGCTCCTCAAAAACCCGGGCGCGCTGCGGAATTGGAAATCCCCGCGCGCCGATTTTCCCCTTCCCGTCTCACCGGGACAAAACGGATTTGAATCCGCCGCCGTCTGGAAAGTCCACCTCCCCGCCGATCTGGATATGGCAGCGAATCCCATCCTCCGCATCCACTACACAGGCGATGTCGCCCGGCTCGCTCTCAACGGGCGACTGGTCACCGATGACTTCTACAACGGCAGCGTTTTTGAAATCGGCTTGCGCCGCTACGCCTCGGAGCTCGCTAGCGGCGACCTCCGCCTCGAAATCTTACCCCTCCAGAAAGATATGCCCGTCTACTTCGAGCCCAGATACCGCCCCGAATTCAACACCGACGGCACCGCCCTCCGCATCGACCGCGTGGAAATCCACCACACCGAGCCCAACATCCCAGACCGGCTTGCGCTCACCACGACAACGTCCGTGAACGGCGAGTAAGTTTGCGCAAAGGCATGTAAATTTCTATGCTCGCGGAGTCCGGTGTGTTTAAAAATGGTCGCGCCCGAGCACCATGCTTGCTGTCCTTTTTAAACGTCTTGTCTCACTCGCAGTGGTTTTGTTCTGCGTGGTGTCGATCACTTTTCTCCTGATCCGCGCCTCGCCGGGAGGGCCGTTTGATGGAGAGCGAAAAATTTCCAAGGCCATCGAGATGCAACTTCTGGCGAAATACAAACTCGATGGCTCGCTGTGGCAGCAATACTCAGGCTACATCGGCGATTTACTGCGAGGCGATCTACGGCTTTCCACGAAGTATCGCAACCGCTCAGTGAATGAAATCCTCACGCAGACTCTGCCGGTCACGCTCGCGCTCGGAGGCGCCGCCTTTTTGCTCGCGACATTCGCTGGCGTGTGGCTGGGAACGCTGGCGGCCATGCACCGCCGGACTTGGCGCGACTTCGGGGCCATGTTCCTCGCGCTGGCGGCGATTTCGTTGCCTTCCTACATTATCGGCCCGCTCTTGATCCTTGTTTTTGCCCTCACGCTGGGATGGTTGCCCGCCGGAGGCTGGGGTGGCGTTACCCATCTTATCCTTCCCGCGCTCACGCTGGCTGCGCCTGCGGCGGCAGTGATCGCCCGCCTCATGCGCGGGAGCATGGTCGAGACGCTGGAGATGGATTTCGTGCGGACGGCACGGGCCAAGGGACTGAAGGAATCCACAGTCGTCTATCGCCATGCGTTGCGCATCGCCATCCTGCCCGTGGTTTCGTATCTGGGCCCGCTGGCCGCGCACCTGCTCACGGGATCCATCGTCGTGGAAACCGTCTTCAACATCCCCGGTGCAGGCGGCTTTTTTGTGCATTCCATTCTCAACCGCGATGGATTCCTCCTGGGCGGAATGGTGATCGTGTATTGCGCGATGCTGGTTTGCTTCAACCTCCTCGTCGATCTGGCCTACGGGTTCCTCGACCCGAGAATCAAATCCCATGCTTGATCCGCGCGTCCTCCAGCGGGTGAAAAATAATCCCATCGCCATGCTGTCGGCTGCCTTTCTGGCATTCATGGTCCTCGCCTGTGTCGTGGGGCCGCTTTTTTTACCATCCGTCCTTGGCGAGCCCGGGCCAAGCCAATATGCCCCCCCCTCGTGGGAACATCCCTTCGGCACGGATCTCAATGGACGCGACCTCCTTTACCGCGTTCTCACAGGTGGACGCATTTCCCTGCTCGTCGGCCTTTGTGGCGCCGTGGTGAGTCTTTTCATCGGCACCGCCTGGGGACTGATTGCCGGCTACGCTGGAGGACGCACCGATGCGGTCATGATGCGCTTCGTGGATATCCTCTACTCGGTGCCCCGGCTGATTTTTATTTTGATCGCGATCAATGCCTTCAACGCCGGACTTCAAGAGTGGGCAAACCGCGAAGGCCTCGCGTGGCTTGTGGAGTCGTCCCGCATCGCGATTTTAATCCTCACGCTGGGCTTCATCGAATGGCTCACAATGGCCCGCATCGTTCGCGGCCAGGTGCTTTCGCTCAAGGAGCGCCAATTCGTCACGGCTGCCCGCGCGCTGGGTCAGTCTCATGTTAAAATCCTCACCCGGCACTTGCTGCCAAATCTTGTCGGCATCATCCTTGTTTACCTCACCCTCACGATCCCTGCCGTCATTATCGACGAGTCGTTCCTGAGTTTCTTGGGGCTTGGCATCCAGGCCCCACAGGCGAGT
>Ga0247841_10006896_pt1 | contig 17198 bp, 18 predicted proteins | sample LaCruzMarch2015__2_FD_192410 | JGI IMG/M metagenome (GOLD analysis project Ga0247841, IMG submission 192410) | Freshwater microbial communities from meromictic Lake La Cruz, Castile-La Mancha, Spain - LaCruzMarch2015_18m | ecosystem: Environmental > Aquatic > Freshwater > Lake | place: Spain... | reverse complement strand
AGTGAAACAGTTAGGGACGGTTCTGGAGCCAAAGCCAGAACCGTCCCTGTAGATGATATAGGAGGTAAAGAATGAGCGAAAAGAAATATTTTACACAGGAACAGGCTAAAAAAACCGGAGACGAGCTTGGAATAAAATGGGACAAGTTTGACGTTGAGCAGTTCAGGCGGGGTATGGATGTGGAATTGGAGCACGGCCTCAGGGATCCTGAAACAAATGTCACGAATGACGACAGCATCATCACAGGCAAGATAGCGCTCGCCCACCTTAACGAGTTTCCTGATTATTACACTAGACTGGAAAAGTTGGAAGAGGAAGCGGAAAAGTTCTGGGAAAAAAGAAAGAATTGACAACCTAAGATTTTTTTGGTCTAATTAAAGTTATCATAATATAAAAACGGGGAGGTCGTTAATACGGCCTGAGAGTTCCGCGAAGTAAGCGGATTACCCTTATAACCTGATCTGGATAATGCCAGCGGAGGAAAAGATTTTTATTTTAAAACCCTTATGCGGACGGCATAAGGGTTTTTTGTTTTTCCGCCAAGGTCCGGACTAACAATAAGGAGGGATAAAATGCAGCTCGATGAAGTAGTTATTTCAAAAGCGATCATAGGATCGTATAAGGAAAAGCTTTTTGATGCTCTTGATGTCGATGTCGCGATAGTCGGAGGCGGCCCGGCCGGAATAGTTGCAGCGTATTATCTGGCGCTAAACAAAAAGAAGACGGTTCTTTTCGAGCGTAAGCTTTCCATCGGAGGCGGGATGTGGGGCGGCGGGATCATGTTTAATGAGATAGTCGTGCAGGAGGAGGCCAGGAAGATACTGGATGAATTTGGGGTCCGGACCCGAAGATATGAAAAAAATTATTACCTGGCGGATTCAATAGAGGCAGTTTCCACTCTGTGTTCCGGGGCGGTAAAAGCAGGAGCTCGGATGTTTAATCTTATGAGCGCGGAAGATGTGATGGTTAGGGATAAGCGGGTGTGCGGCCTGGTACTGAACTGGACAGCTGTTGAGATGGCGCATTTGCATGTTGATCCGATTACCATGCGGGCAAAGTTTGTGGTTGATGCCACGGGCCACGCGGCTGAGGTTACGCGTATTGTCGAAAGAAAATCCGGCATACGCCTTAAAACAAAAACTGGCAGGATGATAGGAGAGGGTTCTATGTGGGCGGAGGCCGCGGAAAATATGATTATAAAAAATACCAGGGAGATCTGTCCCGGGTTATACGTGTGCGGGATGTGCGCGAACGCTGTTTTCGGCGGGCCGCGCATGGGGCCTATCTTCGGGGGAATGCTTCTTAGCGGCAGGAAAGTCGCCGGGGATATTTTAAAGAAGATATAGTGTTTTAGGGACGGTTCTGGAGCCAAAGCCAGAACCGTCCCTTTATTTTTGTAATCACTTGACAGGCAAAATCATATATGGTAAATTAATTATGAACCTATGTTCATAACTAAAAGGAGCTAGCTTGAGGCCGAAGAAGACCAGGTGGGTAAAATGCGCGCCCGAGGAAAGATGTTTTAAGCCTTTATGCAGGCCGCTTAGTAAACTCGAGAGCGTATATCTCTCGCTCGATGAATTTGAAGCTGTGCGCCTGGCGTGTCTGAGAGGGCTAAAGCAGATAGACGCGGCGAAGAAGATGAAGATCTCCCGGCCGACATTTTCCCGGATTATATCTTCGGCTCACGCTAAGATAGCTGACGGACTAGTGAACATCAAGGCAATTAGGATAGAGGGCGGTTGCTGTAAAATCGAAAGGAGATAAAATGGTCGATAAGCCGGAAGAAAAAAAGACAAAAAAAGGGTTTTTCTCCAGAATGTTTGAAAAACTGGACAAGAAAATGGAAGAAAAAGCCAAATCTAAATCGTGTTGCTGCAAACCTTCGGACAAAGGCGGAAATTCATGCTGCAGTTAATCGCTGACTGGCTGACATATTCTGTCTTTAAGCTTGATTCTGGTTCAAAGCTGGGATCCGGGATAAATTTCTTTATCTATGATTCCGTTAAAATTCTCCTGCTTCTATTTGTATTGATAGCGGCTATAGGGTTCTTAAGGAGTTTTATATCACAGCAAAAGATAAAATCCTGGATCTCCGGCACCAAAGGCTGGGGAAACTTTTTCGCGTCCCTATTCGGAGCGGTCACGCCGTTTTGTTCGTGCTCCTCGATACCGATTTTCATAAGTTTCTTAAAAGCTGGAGTGCCGCTAGGGATAACCTTTTCCTTTCTAATCACATCGCCTTTAATCAACGAGTATCTGGTAGTTTTAATGCTTGGGTTTTTCGGCTGGAAGATTACGCTAGCCTATGTAACAAGCGGCATGCTGATAGGGATTACATCGGGAGTTGTCCTTGGCAAGATGAAGCTGGAACAATATGTTGAAAAAGATATCTTGTCTGCAGAGTCCGGAGAAATATCCGAGATAAAGTATAAAGGCATTCGGCAGAGGATCCTTTTCGGGGTTCAGGAATCAAGCAACATCGTGCGTAAACTCTGGGTCTGGGTATTGGTCGGGGTGGGGCTGGGAGCCCTGATACATAATTACGTCCCGCAGGAAACTATTCACGCGTTAATCAATAAGACAGGGATATTTTCAGTGCCTATTGCTACTATTATAGGTGTCCCTATGTATGGAAGCTGTGCTGCTATTGTGCCTATCGCTGTCGTTTTGTTTCAAAAAGGCGTTCCATTAGGAACTGCTCTGGCGTTTATGATGGCTGTCGCTGCGCTGAGCCTGCCTGAAGCAATCATGCTTAGAAGGGCTATGAAGCTGAAATTAATAGCCATATTTTTCGGCGTGACAACTCTAGCCATAGTTATTACCGGTTATCTTTTTAATATGTTACAAAAAATATTGGGGTAAAGATATTTTATTAAAACAAAAGAAGGTTATGTGAAAAATAACAATAGAGATATTAAAAAAATCGTCAGAGAAGGTTACGCAAAAGCAGTGACAAAAAATTCATCCTGCTGTTCCTCAGACTCTTGCTGCAGCGGCACAGGCCAGGCAAAAAACATAAGTAAGATTGTCGGCTATAGCGATTCTGAAATGAACGCTGTCCCTGAAGGAGCAAATCTGGGTTTTGGGTGCGGTAATCCGGTTGCTCTTGCTTCCTTAAAAGAGGGGGATGTTGTGCTTGATTTGGGGAGTGGGGCGGGGTTTGACGCATTTCTATCCGCTCAGCGAGTCGGCAAAACTGGTCGAGTTATTGGAGTTGATATGACGCCGGAGATGATTGAAAAAGCTCAAGCGAATGCCAAGAAGGGCAGCTATACGAATGTAGAATTCAGGCTTGGAGAGATAGAGAAGCTTCCGGTTGAAGATAGTTCGGTCGATGTGATTATATCTAACTGCGTGATTAATCTTTCGCCGGAGAAGCAGAAAGTTTTTCAGGAGGCGTTCAGAGTTCTTAAGCTGGGCGGCAGGCTTATGGTGTCTGACCTTGTTCTCGTAAAAGATTTGCCTGATGCCATAAAAGAATCGATCGAGGCGTACGTGGGGTGCCTTGCCGGGGCGATTAGAAAAGCCGAATATCTAAAACTTATGAAAATAGCCGGATTTCAGGATGTGAAAGTGATCAGCGAATCGAATTATCCGGTGGATGCTATGTTTGATAGCCTTAAAGGCTTCGAAGATGCAATAGCCAGTATAAAAGTCTCGGCAAAAAAGCCTGCGGCAGAAGGAGCGCAAAGTTGAAAAAAATATTCCTGGTTCTCCTGGCCGTTGTCCTGCTTAATCAGTCCGCGGGATGCTCCGCGGTAGCGGATACTGCCGTGTCTAAGCCGCAAGAGGCAGATTGCGTAAAAGCATATTATTTTCATAGCGATTTCAGGTGTTCAAATTGCCACAAGATAGAACGATATTCCAGGGAAGCGATTGATAAATATTTTGCCGAAGAACTTGCTTCGGGAGAGTTGGTGTATGAAGCGGTTAATACCGGCAAAAAAGATAACGAGCATTTTATCAAAGATTACAAGCTTTACACGAAATCCCTTGTTATTTCCAGGATAAAAGGCGGCAAAGAAGCGGAGTATAAAAATCTTGAAAAGGTTTGGAATTATTTAGGCAATAAAGAAGCGTTTTATAATTATGTAAAAGAAGAAGTTTCAAGATTTTTAGAGGAAAATAAATGACTTTGATCCTGACCGGTTTTTTATCAGCCCTGTGGCTTGGGATACTGACCTCTATAAGCCCATGCCCGCTGGCGACAAATATTGCCGCGATATCTTTTCTTTCAAAGCGCATTACTAATCCGGTCTTTGTTTTCTTCGCGGGATTAGCCTATACGCTTGGAAGGATGTTTTCTTACGCTATCCTTGGAATACTTATTATTAAGTCGATTCTGGCAGTTCCGGAGGCGGCGCAATTTCTCCAGAAATATGTAGTTAAGGCCATGGGCCCTATTCTGATACTTACGGGACTTGTTGTGCTGAAAGTAATTAAATTAAAATTTTCACGCCTTACTCTTTCAGAGAAATACCGCAATACCCTTATTGAAGCCGGCGGCCCGGGAGCGTTTATCCTGGGAGCATTTTTTGCGTTGGCCTTTTGTCCTATATCTGCAGCGTTATTTTTCGGAAGCCTTATTCCTCTTGCGCTAAGTCATAAGGTGGGTTTTATTATGCCGGTTATCTACGGTATCGGGACAGGCCTGCCTGTATTATTTTTCGCGGTAGCCATAGCTATAGGCGTTAGTTCGTTTAATAAATGGTTTTCTAAATTAGCCGTTATTGAATTATATATGCGGAAAATTACAGGAGCTATTTTTATTCTGGTAGGCCTTTATTATAGCGGTATTTATCTTATTAAGCTTTTTTAGAAGGAGTCTCGTGATGCCGAAAGGTATTATAAAAAAATTATCATTTCTGGACAGGTTCTTGACTCTATGGATTTTTCTGGCCATGGGCTTCGGCGTGGCAGGGGGGTATTTTTATCCCGGGATAGTGAGTTTTTGGAATAAATTCCAGGTAGGCACGACAAATATCCCGATCGCCATTGGTCTGATTCTAATGATGTACCCGCCCCTGGCAAAGGTAAAATACGAAGAGCTGGGAGATGTTTTTAAGAATGTGAAGGTCCTTTCTTTATCGCTTGTCCAAAACTGGATTATCGGGCCTATCCTGATGTTTATCTTGGCCGTAGTTTTTTTGCGCGGTTATCCTGAATACATGGCAGGGCTTATCATGATAGGTCTTGCCAGGTGTATTGCCATGGTAATAGTGTGGAATGATCTTGCCTGCGGTGACACGGAATATTGCGCGGGGCTCGTGGCATTTAATTCTATTTTTCAGGTTTTGTTTTTTTCAGTATACGCGTGGGTTTTTATCACGATATTGCCGGCGTGGCTGGGTTTAAAGGGCGTTGTTGTAAATGTGACTATGGCCGAGATCGCGCGTAGCGTTTTTATTTATCTGGGGATCCCATTTTTGGCTGGCATTATCAGCCGCTTCAGTCTTATTAAACTTAAAGGCAGGGACTGGTATGAAAAGAAATTTATCCCGGCCATCAGCCCGCTGACACTCATCGCGCTTTTATTCACTATCGTGGTCATGTTTTCGCTGAAAGGCGAATTTATAGTCAAGATTCCTATAGATGTGGTGCGCATCGCCATACCGCTTTTGATATATTTTGTGGTAATGTTTCTGGTATCGTTTTATATGGGCAGGAAACTCAACGCCGGCTACTGCAAAACCGCGACGCTTTCGTTTACCGCGGCGAGCAATAATTTTGAATTAGCCATTGCCGTAGCGGTCTCGGTTTTTGGGATAAATTCAGGCGCGGCATTCGCAGCAGTCATCGGGCCTTTGGTAGAGGTGCCGGTTCTTATAGGTTTAGTAAATGTAGCGCTATATTTTAAAAAAAGGTGGTTCGCGTGAAAAGACAGATGATTAAAACAAAAATAATCTGCACTATCGGACCTGCGAGCGGTAATTATTCTACCTTGAGGAAAATGATGCTTGCGGGCATGGACGTGACCCGCCTTAATTTTTCTCACGGAGATATCGCTGGCCACGCAAAAGTTATTAGCCTCGTAAGGACCCTGAACAAAAATTATTCAAGGCGCTTGAGGATACTGGGCGATTTAGAGGGATACAGGATAAGGATAGGAAAACTTAAAAGCCAGATCTCCCTGAAAAAAAGACAAACGCTTTTTTTGAGCAATAATGCGATCCTCTGCGCCAAAGGTTCAATACCTTTTGACTATAAAGGGCCTTTAAGCGATATAAAAAACGGCTCGTTTATATACATTGATGACGGGAATATCGCGCTTAAAGTAAAATCAAGAAGCAAGGGCTGCATTCATACAGAGGTTGTTGTCCCAGGAGTTCTTAAAGAGCATAAAGGCATAAATATACCTGATAGTAAGCTTAGGTTCAGCGGCCTGACTGATCAGGATAAGCAGGATATAGAGTTCAGCGTAAAAAATAAAGTAGACTATATCGCCCAGTCATTTGTAAGGAGCAAGAAAGATATCCTGAGTTTCAGGGATTCGGTTAAAGACAGGCTCCCAAATTGCAAAATAATCGCCAAGATTGAAAATAGGCAGGGCATAAAGAATATCGATGAAATCATCGCTGTTAGCGACGGGATCATGATCGCCAGGGGGGATATGGGCGTGTCTTTGCCTATTTATGAAATACCCGTGATCCAGAAGATGATCATTAGAAAATGTAACCGCATGAAAAAATTCGTGATTACCGCGACTCAAATGCTCGAGAGCATGACCGAAAACTTAAGGCCGACGCGCGCGGAAGTTACCGACGTTGCCAACGCGCTTCTTGACGGCTCTGATTACCTTATGCTTTCCGCGGAAACAGCTGCGGGGAAACATCCTGTTGAGTCGGTAAACATGATGAATCAGATCATTAAGTTCACTGAAACTCATGCCAAAGATATTTCTCCTAAATCTGCCCGCGATTTGGTATAATACAAAATACGATGGACTATGACGTTGTTATTATAGGTGGAGGGCCTAGCGGCCTTACCGCAGGAATTTATGCTTCAAGAGCCAGGCTTAAGACGCTCCTTATAGAAAGCTATTCTGTAGCGTGCCAGGCCGTTACTACGGACCATATTGAAAACTATCCGGGATTTCCGGAAGGCATTAATGGATTTGAGTTAATAGGAAAGTTTAAGAAACAGGCTGAGAAATTCGGCACAGAGTTTATTGTAGGCGAAGTAAAAGATATTAAGGAAAATAAACCCGTCTGGCAGGTGGAGACAGATGATAAATCTTATACCTGCCGGGCAGTTATTATAGCAAGCGGGGCAAGGCCTAAGATACTGGGTATCCCGGGCGAAGATAAATTCAGGGGCAAAGGCGTATCGTATTGCGGGACTTGCGATGGAGTGTTATTTAAAAATAAAGAAGTGGTGGTGGCTGGCGGAGGAGACACCGCGCTGGAAGAAGCGATTTTTCTCACCAGGTTTGCGAAAAAAGTTACTGTAATACACAGAAGAAACGCGCTGCGCGGAACAAAGATTCTGCAGGAAAGGGCATTCGCCAATAAAAAAATAGAATTTGTGTGGGATGCGGTTATTTCTGAGATTTTAGGCGAGACTAAGGTTTCGGCTGTAAAAGTAAAAGATGTGAAAACCGGCGCGGAAAAAAATCTGTCATGCGACGGAGTTTTTATATTCGTAGGGTATGCGCCTAACACAGTTTTTTTAAAAGATATTTTGCCGCTGGATCAAAGCGGCTATATAATAGCGGATGATAATTGCCTGACTTCAAAGGTTGGGATATTTGCGTGCGGCGACTGTCGTAAAAAACTCTTGCGCCAGGTAGTCACTGCCGCAGGAGACGGGGCAACAGCGGCATTTGCCTGCCAGCACTATTTAGAGGGGATAGCATGAAAGTTTGGGCGTGGACAATAGGGAGCGTGCTTGTAATAAGCCTGATTTCTTTGATCGGCGTAGTCACGCTTTCTTTGAATAAGACAAAGCTCAGGGCAATGCTGTTATTTATGGTAAGTTTTGCAGTAGGCGGGCTGTTTGGAGACGCTTTTATACATTTATTGCCGCAGGCATTTGAAGCATTAGGCGCAAATCTTAAAACCTCGCTTTATATACTAGCTGGAATTTTTATTTTTTTTATCTTAGAAAAATTTATCCGCTGGAGGCATTGCCACATTCCCACTTCCAGGGAGCATATCCATCCTGTAGCTACGCTGAATATCATAGGAGACGGGGTGCACAATATGCTGGACGGGATGATAGTGGCTGCGAGCTTTAGCGTATCTGTTCCGATAGGCATTGCGACGACTCTTGCTGTGATACTTCATGAAATTCCTCAGGAGATAGGAGATTTCGGAATACTTATCTATAGTGGCATGTCTGCGAAAAAAGCGCTTTTTTTTAATTTTCTTTCAGGGCTTACAGCTGTAGTCGGAGCGATAATGGCCCTTCTCCTTGAATCTAAAATAAAAGGTTTTTCGACATATCTTCTGCCCATAACAGCGGGCGGGTTTTTATATATCGGCGGATCTGACTTGATACCTGAACTTCACAAGGAAGACCACGTAAAGATTTCCACATCGCTCGTGCAGCTTGCTGCTATTATGCTGGGAATAGGCATGATGGCTTTACTAGTTTTCGTTGAATAAAAGAAAGGGGTGTAGGATGAAGAAAATACTTTTTGTGCTTCTCGCGGCTGTAGTTTGTTTGTCTTTTGTATCTGTCTCTTTTGCCGGAGATATGGGAGATAAAAAATGGGATAAAAAAGACGGTATGAACTGCCCTATGTGCAAAATGATGATGGGCGGAAAAGAGCTTCTGGCTACTCAGGACGGCGGAGTGGTATTAATGATGGGCAATAAACTTATAAAATATGACGCTCAGCTGAACCTCGTAAAAGAAACCGAAGTGAAGATGGACATGGAAGCGATGAGTAAGACAATGGAAGAAATGAGAAATAACTGTCCTATGTGCAGCAAAAAATGCCTCATGAATAAAAACGCAAAAAAATAAAGGATAATATGCCAGCTAAGACGATAGCTTTATTGATATTTATTGCCTGTTATGCGCTTTTTATATTTTTGCCTAAGAGAAGGACTGTTATAGCGGTTCTCGGCGCCGCATTGCTTATTCTCATGCAGTCGCTTTCCCTGAAACAGGCTTTTTACGCGATAAACTGGAACGTGATGGGGATATTTGTAGGCACCCTGGTAATGGCTGATATCTTTATGGAAAGCAGGGTGCCCGCATATATCGCGGAGATAATAGTCGATAAGGCTAAAAATACAGCCTGGTCAATATTATTGATATGCGCCCTGACAGGGTTTATCTCCGCGTTTGTGGAAAATGTGGCTGCTGTTTTAATAGTCGCGCCTATAGCGCTGTCGCTCGCAAGAAAATTAAAGATAAGCCCCGTGAACATGATGATAGGAATAGCTATATCAAGCAATCTGCAGGGCACGGCTACTCTTATAGGAGATCCTCCGAGCATGCTTCTGGGCGGATTCGCGAAAATGAACTTCATGGATTTTTTCTTCTATAAAGGAAGGCCCAGCATATTTTTTGCTGTTGAACTTGGGGCTATCGCCTCATTTTTTATTTTATATTACGTATTCAGGCGCCATAAAGAAAAGGCACAGATAATACCTGTTGAAAAAGTAAAATCATGGGTGCCTACGATTCTTTTGGTAAGCCTTATTATCTTATTGGCCGTGTCCTCATTTTTTGATAAGGGTTTTTCATATATGGCCGGCATAATCTGCATGATATTCGGCATTATCTCCATGGCCTGGAAAAAATTAATAAACAAAGTTCCTGTCGTATACGGGATAAAATCTTTGGACTGGGAAACAACGTTTTTCCTTATGGCTGTATTTGTTCTCGTAGGCAGCCTGACGATATCCGGCTGGATAGGAATAATTTCTAATTTTCTTTCAGGACTCGTTGGTGATAATATATTTTTAGGTTATACGCTGATTGTTTTTATGTCGGTATTTCTTTCCGCTTTTATAGACAACGTGCCTTTTCTGGCAGCTATGCTTCCGGTCGCGGTTTCTATGGCAGCCCAGCTTAATATACAGCCGTCCTTATTTTTATTCGGACTTCTTATAGGAGCCAGCCTGGGCGGGAACATTACTCCCATAGGCGCGTCCGCAAACATTGTCACCTGCGGATTATTGAAAAAAGAAGGCTATGAAGTGAAGTTCAGGGATTTCGTAAAAATAGGCCTTCCGTTCACAATCGTAGCGGTAACCGCAGCATACCTGTTTATATGGTTTGTGTGGAAATGACCCGGAAATTAGTATTGATTTTTCCCGGGAAAGTGTATAATAATAAAAGATATGATATACAGGATAGCCTGCCTTATTTTCCTGGTGATTTTTTTTAGCCCGGCTATTTTTAGCGCCTGCGGATTTTGCGATGACGGGAGTTACACGGGCTACTGGACAGATTACGACGGCAATAATTATTACGGAGATCCTCCCCAGGCCGTAGACAGTTCTTCATACTCTACTTACGATTCTTCTTCGTACGACACGAGCTATTCCAGTTATACGCCCAGCTGGCAGGAGCAGCAGGCTGCTCAGACGCGCGCCACAGGCATATCATTTAACGAGACAGGCAATGCCTATCTTTCAAGCCGTGATTTCCAGTCAGCTATAAATTATTATACACAGTCGCTTCAATATATCCCGAATGATCCTGTTGTGCAGGAGAATCTTCGCAAGGCTGAAGGATGCCTTCTCAATGAACAGGCAAACCGGCTTTATGAAAAAGGCGATTATAAAAGCGCGCTGGAATATTACCGGCAGGCGCTTGAGAAAAGGCCTTATGACGCTGTGGTGCGCCAGAACCTTGAAAACGCCAAATACTACGTAGAGCAGGAAGAGCAGCGCAGGCAGGAAGAGGAGGACCGCGCCCAGATGGGCCGCGATATCAGCCAGAAGCTTGGCAAGCTCGACGATGTTTTAAAGGATGCTTCTGCGGATATCCAGGGCCTTGGTTTTCAGACAGGCGCTGATAAAAATACCGGCTCGCAGGGGGAGTTACAGTTTATGCCTGCATCTGGCGGAAAATTAGAAGCGTTTAAAAACATGAATCCTGAGAAGCCTGATCTTGAAGCAAGGACAGCTGTCTCGCAGGATGGAAGCGAAAATAAAGGCGGACAATTAAGAAGCATATTTGACAATATAAAAAATGTTTTTGGCGGGAGCCCGGAAAGAATGAAACAGGAAGCAGGCACAGGTTTTGATACAGCAGGCGCCCCAAGACAGGGGTTGGAGCCTTTTAAAGTAACTCCCATGGAGCATGGCAGCAACAGGGACCCGAAAGTTACCAAAGAACAGCGCACGCCTAAGATAGACCAGCTTGAAACTCAGCGCACCGAGATACGAAACGAGCGCTGGAACATGCAAAAACAGCTGGACGAGCTTAATAAAGCCCAGGAAAAAGACACCGAAAAAATCAATGAGCTGACCACAAAGATAAACGATACCAAAGAACAGGAGCAGTTCCTGAATTTTTCCATAAAGGAAGAGCTGAGTACAGCCCCGCAGGTTAAAAAAGAAGATAAAAAATAAGCCAAAGGACCATATGAAAAAAATATTTTGCCTTGCTCTGGCAATTCTAGCCGTGGCTATTTTCTCATCAGCTGTTTTTTCAGAAGACCAGCCTGTAGACAAGGTAAAAATGTTTTTCTCCACCTCATATATATCCCCTGAAAATGAGGCGAATTACACGAGAGGCCTGGACGCTGCTAATAGGGCGGAATGGTCTCTTGCGGCCAGGTATTTTTTGGAAGCACAGAAGAAAGCGCATTATTATGCGCCTCTTTTATTCAATCTCGGACTGAGCAATGAAAAAGCAGGCAATGACCTTGCAGCCATCGCGTGGTTCCGCGCGTATCTCGCCGCATCCCCCAGGGATAAAAATACAGCGTCTATCCTGGAAGAGATTAAAAAAATAAAAAATTCCATAAAAGAAAAATCGAACAAGATTTATAGCGAGCTGTATAATGCCACAAACCAGATTCCTGATGACGGCTATAACCGCGAATCCGCTTATATGGGTATAGCAGAAGCCCAGGCTGAGGCAGGCGATTTCGAGACAGCTTATCAGACGCTTGCTAAAAGTAGGCCTGATTTTGACAGGACTGAAAAAGATTTCAGGCCGCTTTATGCGAAGACGCTTGCAAGGCTTGGAGATTTTAAAAAAACCTGGGAGATTCTGACTAAGTACGAATCGGAAAAAAAAGAAAATAAATCCCCTGATACCTGGGTTTTTATGGGAGAACAGCTTTTGGCAATAGGTGATTTGACAGGCGCGTGGAAGGCGTTAAGGCAGGGTAAGGACAGTTATGCTTTTGAATTCGCGGCATCTGAACTGCTGGATAAAAAAATAAAAGAAGGAGATATTATATTCGCCGAAGAGATTTATAAAACCAAGCCCACGAAGACCATGGCCTCAAGCCTTGCTGTTAAAAAAGCAAAAGACGGGGATATTAAAGGCGCGGAATTTGTCGTCGCTAGCCTTTCAAACCAGGGTGATATGGCAGAGGTCCTGCTGGATGTGGCAATTGAATTATGGAAGAAAGGTGACTACGATAATGCCAGAAGATTGGCAAAGCGCATTTTAACCATGTCCGATCAGTTGGATAAGTATCAGGAAACTGTTACGGCAGTGGCAAATGCTATAGCAGGAGATTACGAAGAAGCCTTGTTTTCTACAAGCATGGCATTTTTTAATGATATCTCGCGTAATAACCATTCCAAGGCATATGGCCAGATAGCGTATATCTCAATTCTCGAAGGCAAAGACAATATAGCTTCGGAAGCTCTTGACCTGTCAATGGACGATCCGGAGGATATATACAAAAGCGTATTCCCGCAGCAATATATTGCTATGGCGTATCTGGATATGGGCAAATTAGATATTGCATTAGAAGAAGCTAAGAAAATAGACCAGGTCGAGGGACCTAGGTTTTACGGAGACACAATAGCGAAGATCGCGGGAGAATATATTAAAAAAGGAGAGATCAAAACAGGGGAAGAACTGATTAAGCTGGCAGGATTTACAGGTCAGGGTTGGGTGGAAGTCAGGCTTACCCCGAGGGAAATGCTGATAAAAGAATTTCTGGCTAAAAAAGATTTGCCAAAGGTTATAGAGCTTTATGAAGAGGCAATTGACTATATCCATAATATGATAAAGGAATTCAGGGGAGTTGACAGATTTATAGAGCTGGAAAGGATCATGAAGGAAGAGGCGAAAATCGGCATTGAAAAAAAATATATAAATAAAGAGCTCGGGGAATGGGTCCTGGCCGCCAGGATTATTAACGACTGCCTTAATCTGGACGATGATCTTAAAAATGCGAGGAACCCGTATGACGGAGCTCCTGCAGAGTTTATAATAAAGCTTACGGCAGGCGTTGCGAAAAGGATGCAGATAGGGCTTCTTAAATTAGAGCAGATGGAAAAAGGGAATTTCGAAGGGAGAATTGGGAGTTTTATCAAGGCCGCATTTGAAAATTAAAATAATTTATGTGATAATTTTTGCTGTTTTAAGCGCGGTTATTTTTGGCAGAGCGGTTTTATTTGCCGAAGATATAGGCAGGGAAGAAGCTGTGGCTGCGGCAATCACTGTGCCTAGCGGTTTGAGCGACTCAGAATACAGGAAACTTCTCAATAAGAAATTATCGCTTGATGAAATGCGCGCTAATCTTTTGTCTGATATCGCCAAATTTAACGCAGACTGCGGACGGGTTTCCTCCAAGGATAAAGAAAAAATAGAGAACTGTAGGCTTCGTTACCAGCTTCTGGAAGGCAGAAAAAGCCGCTATAACGAAGAGGTTAATTCCTATGCGGCTGAAATACAAAAAGCCATACAATTTGCGAGCAGTGATCCTATGGTGGTGGATTTAAGAGATGCAGGATCCCAAACCGTTAATATGGATGTTGTAAACGGAGGTTTTACAAAGGCCAGGCAGGAAAAAGGCCTGAAGATCAAAGAGCCGCCCACTCCGGAGGCTCAGCATCTGGCGTGGATAATGGCCGAACGCCAGAAAGCTATTAAATTAAAGGAATGGCAGGCAAAGGATGAATGGGCTAAAAAAGTGCGTGAAGCCGTATTTAAGGCAGAGCAGGAGGATCCTGAAACGCGCATCATAAGCCCGGCGTTGCTTGACGAGATAAAAAAGACGTTTGACCAGGATAAGCTGGAGCTTGAGGCGTGTATGACAGATCCTATGGTGCAGGAGGCAACAAAGCGCAGTATGGCTTTTGACAAAGAAAGGCGCAGCATAGAAAGCGAATATTTTTCCACGCTTGATACCGTGAAAAAAGATTTAAAACCCCAGTATCCCGGACTTCCTGATCAGGCCCTTGACCTGAAGGCAATAGAGGACCCGAGGATGAAGGCTGTTGCAAAGAAAAGCATGGAGTTTGAAAAGACCGCTCCTGAAAAGGAAAAAGTTCTGAATAATCAATTTTACAGCACGCTTAAAAAAGCAAAAGAGGATCTGGCCGATAAAAAAGCAGAAGAGGTTTTGCGCGATAAGTGGCGCAAAGAAGCCCAGGAAAAAGAAAAGGGAGCTAATCAATGAAAAAACTGCCTCTGGTAATCGGGGTAATTGTATTAATAGGCGTAATCGCAATTTTAAATAAACCGAAAGTTGTAAAAGCTCCGGAAGGTTCCATGCCGACTAATATATCCGGCGTTTCAGCCGCATTTAAAAATGTTGAATTAAGCCCTGAACTAAACGATTCCTTCCAAAAAGGCCTTATGGCAGCTGAGCAAAAAGGCTGGGATTTGGCAATAAAGTATTTCACGGAAGTCCAGGAAAAAGCGCCTTTGTATTCGCCTGTATATTTTAACCTCGGCCTTGTGAGCGCTAATAAAGGGCTTCCTTTAAAAGCAATGGCCTGGTTCAAGGCATACCTTGCCGCAAATCCTAATGCCAAAAACCGCAAGGCAATAGAAGACGAAATTGTAAAACTTGAAGTGGCTACTCAGATAAAAAAGGATAAACTGTTTGGCCAGGCGCTTGAGGCCGCGAAGATTATGCCTGAAACAAGCTGGGTGGATAATGAATATGTGACCGGAGGCAGAGCGGAGATAATGCCGCAGCAGAGCGCATACCAGGATATATACAGGGCCAGAGGGATAGCCGGAGATATAGAAGAGGCTTTAAAAATATCCCAGATGATAAAAGAAGAGTATTATCATGGCGATTCGTATGCTAGGAGAATGTACGCAGAAGCGCTTGTGGACGAAGGATATCTGGAAGCAGCTGAAAAAGAGCTTCAAAAAATAAACGATGAATCGGATAAAAATTCAGTTTTGCGTAAAATAGCTGACCACTACCTGAACGCAAAAAAATATACAGAAGCGTACAAGGTCATGAAACTTTTGGGATCTGATTTGTACGGCGGGGAGGATCTTCAGCTGGTTACAGTGCTTTTTGAAGGCGGCAATGCCCAGGAAGCTTTGGCCATGATAGATAAATGGGAAGCCCCGGACAGAAAACTCAATGCATGGAATAAGCTGGTCATAAGTTACATTGATAAAGGAAAGGGGAAAGAGGCTAAGGACCTTGTTGAAAAAGCCTATACGTTTGCCAGGGAGAAAGCAGCTGAGTCGAACGGGTCTTTTGAAGATTATCTTTCTTATGCAAACCCCCTTCTTGAGCTGGGCCAGAACATGCTTAAGATCAACGAGCCTAAACAGGCGGAAGCAGTGCTGGATCTCTGGTCGGATGAACACCTTAAGATGTTCCTTCATTCGTCAATCGCAAAATATTACGCCGAGAAAGGCGACGCAGTCAAGGCAGAAGCGTGGATATCCAAGATTTATGATTCTGAAAGAAAGATCGCGACGCTGTATGACGTGGGCACTGAATTTGCAAAACAGCTCAACTGGGAAAAGGCAGAATATTTTTTAAGCCAGATATACGGCAGTTCCAATTTGGTTGTATCCGCGCACGCCGCTTCCTTCGCCGTAAAGGCATGGCAGGAGGAGCGCGCTGGAAATTCTTCAGGGGCCAAAGAGATAATAAACGGACTTTCTTCTGATGACAGAGATCGGGCTTCGTATGAGATTGTGAGTTACGCCTGTTTTGATAAGAATTTTGAAAAAGCAGAGGAATATGCATCTAGTTTTGCGAATCAGTACTGGCGCAGGGATGCTTATGCAAAGATTGCATATAACTGCATTGAAAAAAATGAATTTGACAGGGCGTACGCGCTTGTTGAAGAAAAATGGGAAGATTTGAATTTTAAAAACACCTGGGGCGCGCTATCTCTGGCAGAAAATTTTATGAAGTATAACAGGCGCAAAGAAGCCGCAGCTATCATAGAAAAGGTTGAAAAAAATATCTATACGGAAGGCGATCGGGACAGGCTGGAGGAGATGGCCAAAGACTATAAAGAATTAGGTTTCATGGAGGGCTATAACCGCGTAAAATCTGTTATCAATGTCCTTATGTGGGTAGGCCTTGCCAAGGAAAAGCTTAAAGATGTTTCAGCGGAAGATATGCAGGCGTCTCTTCAAAAGGTATCGCAGGAAAAGCCTTACGAAGTTCCTGTAAATATTTGCTGGATAGCGCAGGACCTTGCCAAAGGCCTTCGCCTCATAAAATTAACTCAATTGACAAATCGCCTGTAATTTGGTATAATTCTCTTCAATAATTAAATGATTTATTCAGCATAAGGCCGTGGGAAACTGCGGTCTTTTTCTGTCCGCTAATATGCAATACTTTTTAAAGACATTAACTATATGAAAAACACGGGAAAGTTGATTTTTATTATAGTATTTTTCTCTTGCAGCGTTCTTTATGGCGCGGAAAATCCCGCGCATTCATTAAGAGTGCCGCTCATGTCTCAAAACATAGAAGAAGACAGGATAGTTTTTTGCAACTATATGGCAGAATTTTTATCGTTAATGGACGAGGTACAGAAAGAAATACAAGAATGGCATCCCGAAAGAGAAAAAAACTTCGTGACAGATGAAGACGAGGGGCTGAATCTGTTCGTAAAGTTAGGGCCTGTTTTTGCGTTTTATAACTGGCATAGTCAGCATGGCGCGGATCCGGAAGAATATATAAATGCTATAAAAGCCCTGCTTGATGTCATTGACGGCTCTGAACCTGGCTACGAGCAGGGACATACCGAGCGCGTGGCATGGCTGGTTTTAAAGCTTAAAGAAGAGTTAAAGAAAAATAATCAGGCTTTGCGGGAGAACGA
>Ga0247841_10006895_pt1 | contig 17199 bp, 10 predicted proteins | sample LaCruzMarch2015__2_FD_192410 | JGI IMG/M metagenome (GOLD analysis project Ga0247841, IMG submission 192410) | Freshwater microbial communities from meromictic Lake La Cruz, Castile-La Mancha, Spain - LaCruzMarch2015_18m | ecosystem: Environmental > Aquatic > Freshwater > Lake | place: Spain... | reverse complement strand
AAGTCGGGAAACGCAGTGGTGCTGGTACAGGCATGCATACATGCCGGCGAATGTGAGGGTAAGGACGCAGGCCTGTTGCTAATAAGAGACATGATAAAACAAAACAATGCAGATGCTTTTCCTGATAATGTGACAATATTATTCATCCCGGTATTCAATGTTGATGGTCATGAGCGCTTTGGTCCATTCAACCGTATAAACCAGAACGGACCCGAGGAGATGGGCTGGAGGGTAACCGCACAGAATCTCAACCTCAACCGCGACTTTCTTAAGGCCGATGCTCCTGAAATGCAATGCTGGCTGCAATTGTTCAATAAGTGGATGCCTGATTTTATTATAGATTGTCACACCACCGATGGTGCCGATTATCAGTATGCAATCACTTATGGAATGGAGATATTTGGAAACATGGACAGTGAGCTTACCAGGTGGCAAAAAGACATCTTCCTGAAAGAACTTGAAGCGGAAATGAATAAAGCTGATTACCCGATAATTCATTATGTGGATTTCAGAAACTGGCATGATCCGCGCAGCGGTCTTATGGCCGGTGTATCACCACCTATTCTTTCGACTGGTTATACTGCCTTACGTAACCGGCCGGGGTTATTAATAGAAACGCATATGCTGAAGGATTACAGGACAAGGGTTTCGGCAACTTTACAAATGCTGAAATCATCCCTCGTGATACTTGACAAAGAATATAAAAATCTTAAAGAGCTGGAAAATAAAGCAGATGCGTTTTGTTCAAGTCCGTTATTCAGAGAGGCTGAATTTCCGATTGACTATGAAACATCAATGAAGGACAGCATAATGATAAATTTCATGGGAGTAGATTATTCGGCAGAAAAAAGTGAACTCACCGGTGGTACGTGGTTTCATTATTCCGGTATTAAAAAAGATTATTCTGTACCGTATTTTGATAAAATGATACCTGCACATTCAGTTAATTTACCCGAAGCATATATTATCCCGCCTGAATGGGTTAATGTCATTGAAAGACTTAGATTTCATGGTATCGGAATGAGTGAACTTAAAGAAGGGAAAAAAATAAAAGTCACGACCACATTGTTCAGCAATATTAAATGGCAGGAAAGGCCATATGAGGGAAGGCATATAGTAAAGTTTGATATTGATGAGAATGAAAAGGAACTTTGGTTCCCGGCAGGCTCAGTTATCATTGACATGAACCAGAATACGGCACGCATAATTGCCAGCATGCTGGAACCCTTATCAGATTACTCATTGGTCCACTGGGGCTTTTTTAACGCTGTATTTGAACAGAAGGAATATTCTGAGACCTATGTGATGGAAGGCATTGCAAGAAAAATGATGGAAAAGGATTCAGCCCTGAAGAAGGAGTTTGAAGAAAAAAAAGCGACTGATAAGAATTTCGCATCAAACCAATGGGATATCCTTAACTGGTTTTATAATAAATCGGACTACCGTGATGTGAAGATGAATGTATACCCGGTTGGAAAAATTACTGACCGCCAATGGAATAGTGAGAAGTGAGAATTTCTTCCTGCATGCTCTGGCTAAGCGGCACGTACTGGTAAAAATCCATTGAATAGTTTGCCCTGCCACTCGATATATTTCGCAGTTGGGTGGAATAGCCGAACATCTCACTAAGAGGGACAGTACCGGTCAGTTTCTGGGAGCCTTTACGATGCCGGCGCATTGATTCGATTTTACCACGTTTTTTATTAAGGTTTCCGGTAACATCACCAATATATTCATCAGGTGTATTTATTTCAATCCTCATTACAGGTTCCAATAATTTTGGTGATGCCTTCCTGAAAGCATTTTTAAAAGCAATGGAGGCACAGGTCTGGAAAGCCATGTCGGAAGAATCAACTGGGTGGTATTTGCCGTCAAGCAGTACTACTTTCACGTCAACCACAGGATGACCGGCAAGTATACCTCCTGCAATAGTCTTTTGTATTCCTTTATCCACAGAAGGAATATACTCTGACGGGATAGCACCGCCTTTGGTTTTGTCAATGAATTCGTAACCTTTACCTGGATTAGGCTCTATTCTTATAGAGACCTGTGCAAACTGGCCTCTTCCGCCTGTTTGTTTTGCATATTTATAATCATATTCAACTTCCGAAGAGATTGTCTCACGATAAGCCACCGAAGGCGCTCCGACATCCACCTCAATCCCGAATTCATGTTTCAACCGGTCAACGAGAATTTCAAGGTGCAGTTCACCCATACCCGACATAATTGATTCATTTGTTTCTTCATTATACCTTATGGTAAATGAAGGATCCTCGTTACAAAGTTTATGAAGCGACTCGCCAAGCTTACCCTGATCTTTTTTAGTCTTTGGAGAAATTTTCATTTCAATTACACCCGCAGGTACCTGTATTGATTCAAGCAGCAGCCTATTGTCAGGGTCACATAATGTATCGCCTGTTTTGGTGAATTTTAATCCTATCAGTGCGACAATATCGCCCGGTCCGGCTTCCTGAACCTCATCACGTTCCTTAGCCCTGATAAGTAATATCCTGCTTATACGCTCCATTTTATTTTTAGTGGAATTCATTACATGCATCCCGCTGAACACTTGTCCTGAATATATCCTTGTAAAGGTTTGCTGTCCGACGTAAGCATCGTTGATCAGCTTGAATGCCAAAGCCGAAAAAGGAGATTTTAATGAGGGGCACCGTGTATGTGTTTTTTCATTATCGTCAACATCAATACCAAATATGGCACCGATATCAACAGGAGAAGGAAGGTAATCCACCACTGCATCCAGAAGGAAGGTTATGCCTTTATTTTTATATGCTGCCCCGCAGAATACCGGTGTGATAAGCAGTTTCAGAACTGATTTCCTGACAGATTCTTTTATCATATCCGGTGTTATTTCCTTATCCTCAAGGTACAAATGCATAATATTTTCATCGTAATCCGAGATTTTCTCGATAAGAAAATCCCTGCTTTCTTTAATTTTCTGTGTCAATTCAGGTGGCACAGGCTTTTCAATGAACCCGTTTTCCTCGAAATAATATGCTTTTTGACTGATAATATCAACGAATCCTTCAAACAAATCCTCATTTCCAATAGGCAACTGAAAGGGCACTGCATTTGCGTCAAGGTATTTATTCATCATGACAATGGCCTCTTCATAATCGGCGCCTTTCCTGTCCATTTTATTAATGAAAGCGATACGTGGTACCTTCAGCCTGTCAGCCTGGCTCCAAACTGTTTCGCTCTGAGGTTCAACCCCGTTTACTGCATCAAAAACAGCGATCATACCATCAATGACCCGCAGCGAACGTTCTACTTCAATTGTGAAATCAACATGCCCGGGAGTATCAATAAGGTTAATACGGGTATTATTCCAGAAACAGGTAATGGAAGCCGAAGCAATTGTTATACCTCTCTCCTGTTCCTGTTTCATGAAATCCATCGTGGCCTGCCCGTCATGTACTTCACCCATCTTCCGGTTGATTCCAGTATAATAAAGTATCCTCTCGGTGACTGTAGTCTTGCCTGCATCAATATGTGCTGCAATACCGATGTTGCGAATCCTGTTTAATGGCATAATCTTTTAGTATATGGATATAAATTTAAAAAGCCGGCAAATATATACAATCCCTGTTAATTGCATTATATAAGGTATAAACCAGGTAAATGCCAATATTTCAACTCCTGTCATTAATTAAGGTTCTTTTTCTTTGCCGGAAAATAATTTAGCAGTATTTTATATCTAAATATAAAACCAAAGGATTCTTGCCTGAAGAAGTATATCTTGATGAACAATACGGAATTGGGACAGTAACAACAATAAAATTATACTGAAAAACTTATGATCAGCAAGGCAGAATAGCTGGCAATTTTAAAAGAATTGTCTAATTTTGAATTCTGATATAAACCTTTCCGATATTATAATAAATGCGTTTGTATGAAGAATGAGATGATAGCAGCATATTGACAAGAAATAAATTAAAACAGAAACCAGATACTGTTTAATAAACGGGGCGACACCGAAAAGCCAGACGAGTAGGAAATTTAAAATTTTATAAGATGAAAAATTATTACATAATTTTTTTGAGTATTGCTATACTGTACATTACTTTTCCTTCAGTAGCTCAACAAGGTTGGACTGTTTATAACAGCACTAATTCAATACTCTCTTCAACACCTTACAGAGCTATTTCAATTGATCAATCAGGTAATATTTGGGTTGGAGGATCATATTCCGGGCTGTTCAAATTCGACGGTATAACCTGGACTGAATATAATACTATAAACTCCAATATCTTAGATGAAGATATCAACGACATCCTGGTTGATAATTCAGACAAAGTCTGGGTTGCAAATTATAAAGGTATTTCTGTTTTTGATGGAATTACATTTACAAATTATGATACAACCAATGCTGAATTTGGAGGCAAGACAGTTTATACCCTCGGGAAAGATAACAGTGGTAAAATATGGATATCTTCAAGAAACGGAAGTTTTAATTATGAAGGAATAACAACTTTTGACGGAACCACCTGGACTAATATTACCGGGTATCCTTCACAGATTAATGGTGCATGTTTTTCCGACTATGCATTTACTTCAAATAATGACGCCTGGCTGGCTTGTAACAATGGCCTTGCAAAATATAACGGAACCTTTACGTATTACCCACCGGTAACATCTTTGTCGGTTTCTCATTGTGTTGCTGTTGATGCCAATGAAAATATATGGGCAGGGGGATATCATGCGTTGGTGAAATATGATGGTTCAGAATGGACAAAATTTGATAATGTGTCAGACCTTGGAATCGCAGAAGGTACTTTGTATAATGATATGTTTCCTGATGGTAGTATCCTTTGGATCGGATGCTCATCCGGTTTTCTGAAATTTAACATGAATACCGGACAAGTTATTACCAATTTTAATTCGACCAATTCGCCACTGGGAGACAATTGTGTTTCAAGAATCGCAAAAGATGCAGACGGATATTTGTGGTTATCTACTAACATTGGAATTGTTAAAATGGATCCGGCTATTGTTGGGGTAGAAGTGTTAAATAGCAACAACCGGTATATTTTATATGGCAATCCGTCTGATGGAATATTTAACTTCTTATCTGACTGTAAAACTAAAGTCAAATATGGAGTTTATTCTCTTGAAGGTAAACTCATTTCTTTAGGAACTAATACTACCGGTATCTTTCAGGTAAATTTAACAGGTGCCCCCGGTGGATTGTATTTTGTTCATGTTGTGACAGAAAATTCTAACAATCAAACTTTTAAATTAATCAAATATTAAGAAAATTCCTGATCAGCTAAATAAAATCCCCGGATGGATTATCAGCAAATATCAGCTTCAATACATACACTGCCGGAAAATAAGCAAAGCCTGTCAACTATTGTACTGCCGGAAAAGTAATTCTGACACATTATTATAAGCGAATATTTTCTTTAAATTACGTTGCAGAGACAGACCCGTTATGTATACGTTTATATAGACATAATTTAACTTAGTAAAATATTGATGCTGTGTTTAATTATAAGGCATTTAACTTTTGATTGATCTGGCAAGCTTTGATAATTTCTGTGTGTGATTATGCTTATTTGATATACACTTGCTGTTATGTTTCTCTGTAAATAAAAGACTGTTAACGTTAATAAACGTATAGCACTACCTGTAAAACGGATATTAATGTTAATCCGGACAGAAAATGATAAAGTGCGAAATCATAGACTGATCTTTGACAGTGTGATTAACTTCTCAGGAAATTAAATAAGAACTGTGTTGTGGTGCAATTGGTGGTGCAAATAAAAAAGCCACATACTGTTTTTGTCCTGTAAGTGGCTGGTTTTCAAGTCGGGGTGGCCAGACTCGAACTGGCGACCCCCTGCTCCCAAAGCATTATCACTTATGTTTTCAAATATTTGAAAATATTGTAAATGATATGTAAATCAATATAATAAAAATTTATCGATTATCATAATTTGCGAAAAATTATCGTATTTGAGCGAAATTGTATGTATATTTGTATGTATATTTTTTTATAACATATAATGGCAATAAAATACAGGGCAACCACTGCTATTATATTGGAAACCAGGTTTCCAAGAAAAGATGGCAGCTTTCCGGTAAAGGTCAGGGTTACTTACGGACGTGTTCAGAAATATTACAGTATTGGTTTTTCAATGACGGCTGAAGAATTTGATAAAGTCATTAATGATCCGAAACTAAGGGGTGATTTTAAAGATAAGAAAGTTTATCTTAATAGCATTGAGGGAAAAGCTATTGAGGTAATAAATGGCCTTGATGAGTTTTCATTTCCGGAATTTGAAAAGCAATTCCTGGCAAAAAAGGAAGATAAAAATGATGTTTATGTTATATTCCGGAATGTTATCGACAGGTTCAGAAAGGAGGGAAGCATTGGTACGGCAGATTGCTACAAGTGCAGCATGAACTCATTGAAAATTTTTATAAAAAATGATCACTTTCAATTTGCGCAAGTAACACCGGATTTTCTGAAGAATTATGAGCGATGGATGATGAGTAACGGAAAATCCATGACGACAATCAGCATGTATATCCGTTGTTTGCGGGCATTGTTTAATGAACAGATTCAATCAGGAAATGTGAAATTAGAACAATATCCTTTTGGAAAACGGAAATATCAGGTTCCTGCTTCACGGAATACTAAGAAGGCATTGACTCTCGAAGATGTTGCAAAAATCTATAATTACCCGGTAATTTCTGGTACAACAGAAGCAAAGTCGAAGGACTACTGGCTGTTCAGCTATTTCTGTAATGGAATTAATATGAAAGATATTGCTTTATTGAAATTTGAGGATATTGAAGACGACAGGATTATATTTAACAGGGCAAAGACTATTAATACAACACGTAGAAATTTAAAACCGATCACTGTTGTAATGATTGATGAAGTCAGGGATATAATCAGTCGTCTGGGAAATATACCGAATAGCCCGGATACGTTTGTCTTTCCGTTGATTAATAAAGAAATGACTTCAGAGAAAAAACATATTGTAATAAAGCAGGAAGTCAAAAATATAAATAAGTATATACGCCGTATTGGAAAAGATGTTGGAATTGAAAAGGATATTACCACTTACACTGCACGTCATACCTATTCAACAGTTTTGAAACGGTCAGGGGCAAGCATTGAGTTCATTTCTGAAAGCCTTGGGCATAAAAATATTTCAACCACTGAATCTTACCTTGATTCGTTTGAATTCGATATGAAGAAAGAATTTGCCAAAAAGCTGACAGCATTTAAGAATCAGTAATTTTGATTTTTTTTGTATCTTAGCAAAAGAAAAGAATAATCGAAAACGATAAAATATCTGAAATTATTCAAAAGATTGCTTCCAGACCGGAAAAACCTTATATGAACAGGCTGTCTGAAGAAATAAAATGTAAGCTGCTTTAGTAAACTCTTCCTTTCATTATCATCTGTGATTCAGCGCACTGCCTGATCTCTTCAATTGTTTTCTTTCTGCCTTGTCCAAGCCAGTTCAGTAATTCCTCTCTTTTGAAGTAGAGTCTTTTACATCGTTTATAGAAAGGAATCAGTTGCCTGCAAGTCATTCCATAAATAGAATTTTTGGATCTCATCAGGATTTTGGATGCTTCATTTAAATCTAAATATTCTGATGCAGATTGAGGACTTTGTTCCATTCTGGTAACTCCCAGAGCCTCTTTCAGTCCGTCTCTTATAAGTTCTTTAATTTCAGTCGCTGTTAGCGAAGATAAAATAAATTTGTCCATTGTATTGATATTTATATTATTACTGTCAATTATTTAATAAAAATTTCCTTTTCTAATCTGACTGAATCTATAAATTATTCAGAATCAGGTAATATTCAGCCAGATATTTACCCCGGTGGGTCAAAATGATTGACAAGAATTTTCACCTGTCTTGGGGTAAAGTACTTCTGCCGTTTCTTCCAGCCGGTCTCTTTCAGGGTAGAAACCAATCTCTGGCATTTATTTATCCACAGGCCAAATGTTTTGGATGCCAATGATCCTGTGCAATTCGGGAAGTAAAGCTGCGCAAGTTCTCCGAATCCATATGTTCTGATCTCAAATTCAATTTGTTTCATAAGTATTGAAATTTTATATTTATCTGGTGCAATTATAAAGTAGTCATAATTGGTATAGTCCATGAAGTGACCTAAACGTCACTAAACAGTACTAAAAAGGGACGAACGTCCGTAAAAGTCATTGAACGTATGTGAATGTCAATATGTCTTATCAAAGGAATTTTAAAAAAATGCTGAGGTTATATGCTAAATACAGCGGTCATTTTGCTGAAGTCAATCCCGAAACCGAAGAACTAAAAAGTGGTAGCAATTTTTACATCACTTTCAGAACATCAAAAAACGAGGAAAATATCAAATAGGGTGTCATTTCTGCAAGTATCTGTATCCCCTTTATCCAATCTATTGCAAACTACTGATAATAAGATTAAATTATTGGATTGAATAGTCATAATTCTGCATCCATTCAATATCCACCATATCCTTGAATCCATTTTGGATGTAAGATTATCATTCTAAATTAAAACTATGTACAAGGCAACTTATTGAATTTGTGATGCATAAACCAATTTGGATGCAATGACATTAAAAATCCCTTATGTAGCACCCATTTGTGATTATTTTCAGTTCAGTCAATTGTGCCGTATTCTTGTAATATCAATGAATGCAAGGAATTGAACAGAATTCTGTTCAAAATTATGTTCATTTGAACAACTTATAGCAGGTTGATTAATTGAGGTTTAAAGAACTATTGTACATTATTTAACCATAGGAATTATGTTCAGAATATTCAAAATCTAAAGATAATGTGTCGTTTTACTGCGTTTTTGATAATTTATAGGAAGGTTCATTGAAATCTTATCAATCAAAATGTACAAAAAAGGTAATATCAGGATAATTCTGAAAACATAGAGGAAATAATATTGATAATTTTTAAATATTTAGAGATTGTTTTGAATTTGTAAGCATAAACAATCTGTTATGATTTTATCAATAATATCTTAACGCAAGAGATGCAAATGACGCAAGTAATTTAGAGGCAAAAATGATGAAGAATTTTAAGAATACACATGAGTTTATAAGTTAAAAAAAAATTGCGACCATAGCGTCTTTTTGCGTTAAGCAATTGTATTATAGTTTTTAGGAATGAAAATCTATTCTGATTTTCACAAAACAAATAAATAAAATTCATACATAGGGACTAAATTTTTCCATTGAAGAAAAAAGCCCTTTGGGGAAAGAAAATTTACGATTTACGAATACGATTTATGAAAACTGACAACATGTTGGTAAGTTTGCTGTCATAAGCGTCTAAATATCCGTAATAACGTCGCTTTTTAAGAGAATTAAAAAACTGTCCGGACTAAGGGATTTATGCCGTTGATTATCATTTGGGGAAAGTAGTTTGTCTATAAATATTCAACAAACTTCTATTTTTCCGGTAATTATATTTTTATAAAGATGATATTTGCAAAATGGTTGTTAAGTACAAAATAAATAATAATGTATTAAAAGTAGGCTTACATCTTTTTATCTGGACAATATTATTCCTTTTTCCATATCTCGTATTTCCCAGACAGGATAATGATTTTAGTAAATTATTGTCGATAAGCTGGTTCTCTTTATTTCAATATGCTATCATTTTTTATTTTAATTATTTTATCCTGTTAAATAAGTTACTCTTTCAGAAAAGATATGGTTTTTATATTCTTATCAATCTCATTATCATTCTGTTTTTTTTGTGGTTCAACTGGCAATTCCGGCATTTATTTATGATTACGGATTTGCAGGGTATGATACCGCCCGATGATATGCAGGGTGGATCGCATGGAGGTTCATTTCTGCATAACAAAATGCCTCATCCGCCTGAAAAATTTTTCATATTTAAAGATCTGTTCTCGTATTTAATTCCTGTCATTTTCTCCATTGCTGTAAAAGCTACAGAAAACTGGATCAGAATGGAAGCTAAAAAAAAAGAAGCTGAGAAGAAAAACATGGAATCAGAACTGCAACATTTAAGATATCAGTTACAGCCACATTTCTTTTTTAATTCACTGAACAATATTTATTCTCTGGTGGAAGAGTCCCCTCCAAAAGCTCAGGAAGCCATTCACAACCTCAGTAAACTGATGCGATATCTTTTGTATGATACCGGGCGAGACAAAGTTGAACTGTTGCAGGAAATTTCATTTTTAAAAAAATACATCCAGCTCATGGAACTCAGGCAACCGGACAACACCAGGACTGATTTCATATTCCCTGAGACCCTGAACACCCCTTATTCCATCGCTCCTTTATTATTCATACCAATCATCGAAAATGCCTATAAACACGGGATCTCTGCGACACAGGAATCTCATATATTTTTCAAAATGAGCATACAGGGAAAACTGTTAACTTTTACCAGCGAAAACACCAACTTTCCAAAAAGCAATACAGATAAAAGCGGCTCAGGCATTGGTCTTGATAATTTAAGGAAACGGCTTGAGTTATTGTACCCTGATAAATTTGAACTTAAGAATGGTGTAAAGGATAATATTTACTGGATTACATTGCAGATAGAACTAAGTTTGAAATAGACTATAGGCTTTTTATAAAGAAGTGAGCGATGAGAAGAGAGAGGTGAATGGTGAAAAGTGATTGATATTAAAATTCATGACTTGTTTCTCATTACTTATAATTCCTGAAGTCTGATAACATGAATTTGAAATGACAAAAATAAGCTGCATCATAGTTGATGACGAACCCCTGGCACTTAATTTATTGGAAAGATATGTCCGCAAGACCCCGTTTCTCGAATTGGTGTACAGGTGCAGTAATGCAATCGAAGCATTGGAAATACTAAACAAACAAACGATTGATTTGATCTTTCTTGACATTCAGATGCCCGAATTATCAGGCATTGAATTTTCGAGGGTAATTGGAAAAGACGCAAAAATCATTTTTACAACTGCTTTCGACGAATATGCTATTGAAGGGTTCAAGGTAAATGCGCTTGATTATCTTTTAAAACCTTTTAATTATGAAGAATTCCTGAGGGCGGCCAATAAAGCGAGGGAGTGGTTCGAACTGGTAAACAGCCGTCAGAAAACACAGGAAAACAACCACGACTACATTTTCGTAAAATCAGAGTACAAACAGATAAAAATTCAGCTTAATGAAGTGTTGTATTTTGAAGGGCTTAAAGATTATATCAAGATATGGCTTAAAGATAATACCAGACCGATACTGACTTTAATGAGTCTAAAATCCCTCGAAAAGGAATTGCCCCCGGATAAATTTATGCGTATTCACCGTTCCTTTATTGTTGCACTCGATAAAATCCAATCCGTTGAGCGAAGCCAGATCATCATAAAAAACAATATCCGCATTACCATAGCCGATCAATACAAAGAAAAATTCCAGAACTTCATAACCGGCAAATCAATTATCTGAATACCCGGAATAGAGATCGGTTTTAGGAGGCACTTTTCTCCTGTTCTTCTATACATTCCCTGTTAACTTCTATTTCATTTTCCGGTGGTAAAGCTGCACAATACATTTGTGCACGTAATTATAACATAAGTGGTAAATACACATACAAATATTTCAATCGCCTGTAAATACTTTTCAGGAATAGCAATCCATGCGTTTCTTTTCGGGAACACATTTGCCCAGCAGCAGGAATACAGCTTCAACTCCCCGGGGAATATTTGTTATTTTAAATATGTCTGTTATACCCAAACGAACATCTACAATTCTATCAAACAGCCTTTCATTTTTGTGCTGGGCAAACCAGCCGAAACAGCCAATGAAGCTTTCATGAATGATACGCTCAAAAATTTGCCAGTGTTCAATAATTATATGTTTGTTTACATACCAAACAAAGGAGGTAATGCGCACGACAAACTTCAATGCATTGATGCGTTTGCCAGCCTGAAAACATACAATTATAAATACGGGCACAGCAATTTGTTTTTGACAGTCAATGATCCGGAAATCTCTCAGGTAGATATCAGTGCGAACGGACTGAATTCAATTTTTAAAAATGTACGATTGGCCAGTCCTGGCACAGAATATATTTCACAAGAACCATCTATCAAAATTGCCGATGATTTTAAAGAAACCGATATTATTTATGAAATTGAAACCAAACATGAAGATGTTGAGTATGGAACATATTATACTGAAGATGAAAGCACGGAATCAAGTGAAAATGATCAGTCTGTGAAACCTAAAAAAATATATTTCGGACCTCCCGCTTCATATAATTTTACCATTACCGGTATTGTTCGTGATAAATCAACCGGTGAAGCACTTCCCTTTGCTACGGTGATGATTAAAGGAACTACAACGGGTACTTCGACAAATGTTGACGGTTATTTCACATTATTAAAGGTGCCTTCTGATACAAGTGTTTTAATTGCTCAATATGTCGGGTACGGAAACACGGAAATATACTTGACTCCTCAAACTCCAAAAAAGAATTTTACCATCGAAATTCAGCCTTCCTCTCAGAATCTTAAAGCCATTACAGTAGTTGGACACAGGGAAGATGTGGTCATAACTGATAAATCGGATGTGGGTATTGTTAAAATGACTCCCAGGAAGCTGGAGCTATTACCTAATGTGGGTGAAAGGGATATTATGCGTTCATTCCAGTTAATGCCTGGTGTCAGCGCATCTAATGAATCTTCATCAGGTTTATATGTACGCGGCGGAACACCGGATCAGAACCTTGTTCTTTATGATGGTTTTACCGTATATCATGTTGATCATTTATATGGTTTTTTCAGTGCCTTCAATTCAAATGCATTAAAAGATGTGCAGTTATATAAGGGAGGTTTTGAATCCAGATTTGGCGGACGTCTTTCAAGTGTTACAGAAATTACAGGCAAAGACGGGAACCAGAATTATTTCAATATGGGTGCTGATATCAGTTTATTAAGCCTGAATGCTTTTTTGGAAGCACCTATTGGAAAAAAGTTCTCTACATTCTTTGCAATTCGGAGGTCATACAAGGGTTTTATTTATAACAAGATATTCGGGAAATTTAACAAATCATCCTCAACCACTTCCACGGCATCTCAGGGTCCCGGTGGTATGCAAATGCAAAATACTACCGTAGCCTCATATTTTTACGACTTAAACGGAAAGTTTACTTATCGTCCTAATATAAAAGACATAATTTCATTAAGTATTTTTAATGGTACTGATAAACTTGATAACAGCACTCCCAACCAGTCATTGCCTTTTGGTGGATCAAGTTCTGACTTTAGTATGAGTTCAACGGATCTGACAAAATATGGAAACATAGGTAGCAGCCTGAAATGGTCAAGAAAATGGAATGATAAACTATATGGAAACACTATTTTTAGCTACTCAAATTACTACAGCGACAGGGACCGTTCCCAGGAAATGACAAGGACAAATACAAGTGGTGAAACAACAACCAACAAAAATGGATTATTAGAAAACAACAATTTAAAAGATTACAGTATTAAGACCGATTATAAATGGGATATTGCCGGTTTCAGCCAACTTCAGTTCGGTGGATTTGGCACCTTATATGATATTAATTATACCTATGCCCAGAATGATACATCTACAGTTTTACATCGTAAAAACAAAGCAATATTGACGGGAGGATACCTGCAAAGCAATATCAAGTTATTCAGGGATAAAGTACTATTCCTTCCAGGGATCAGAGCCAGTTATTTTGAAACCACCGGTCAACTTTATTACGAACCGAGAGCTTCCCTATCTGTAAATATCACCGATATGATTATCCTTAATGGAGCAACTGGGAAATATTACCAGTTTGCAAATCGTGTGACCCGTGAAGATATTATGTCTGGAAGTAAGGATTTCTGGTTGCTTTCAGACGGGAAATCAGTTCCTGTCAGTTCATCAGTTCATTATATTGCCGGAGTATCATTTGAGCCTGATGATTATATTTTTAGTGTCGAGGGGTATTACAAAAAGATCAATAAGCTGACGGAATACTCCCTTCGATTTGACCCAAGTCCAATGGGGGTGAGTTATGATGAAAACTTTTTTCATGGATATGGTTATTCACGCGGTGTTGAACTCCTTGCCCAGAAAAAATCCGGTAAGTTAAACGGCTGGGTAAGTTATACTTTTAGCAAAGCCCGAAACCATTTTGATGTATATTCTGACACTTATTATCCTGCAAACCAGGATGTGACTCACGAATTTAAACTTATTGCCCTTTATAAATATAAACGCTGGGACTTTTCTGCAACCTGGATTTATGCTACCGGCCGACCATATACTGCACCTTCAGGTGCATATAGTGTTACTCTTTTAGACGGTTCAATCCAGGATTTTTTTACGGTTACTTCAAAAAACAGCCTGCGCCTGCCTGATTATCACCGTTTCGATATTTCAGCAAAGTACAAATTACTGGAAGGTATTACTTTGGATAAAAGAAGAAGGGAAATCGGCTATATCAGCTTCTCAATATTTAACTTATACAACCGTAATAATATCTGGTATAAACAATATACCATTGAAAGCGGAAATATAATAGAAACGAATGTCAATTACCTTGGTATAACACCTAACCTGACATTATCATTAACACTTAAATAAGATGGAAATGAAAACTGCAATACAAAATATCCGATTGGTGATCGTATTAGTAATTACTATTTTGACCGGGTGTAAAAATGATGAAAAAGTAGAATTCACTGATTCACCAATAATTGAATCTTATCTAAAACCAGGAAATTATTTTAATGTGAACATCACCCGTCAGATACCATTTTCATTAAATGCAGTTTATTCCACAGATGATGTAAACAACCTCGCAATTACATTATCATATAATAATTTGTCACATATATTAACACCTCTGGGCAACGGGCAATATATTGACAGTTTGATACAAGTAACAGAAGGAGCGCATTTCAATCTGTCTTTTTTATATAACTCTAAAACAGTGACTGCATACACGTATATTCCTTCAAAACCAGTTAATATGAAACGATCTGCCTCACAGATCATTATTCCAAGAATGGACAGTACTTCCTTTCCAACAATGGGTGATATGCCAGAGCCTGTTAAAATAACATGGGATAACAATGACGGGTCTTATTACCTTATCATTGTTGAAAATCTCGAATCAACACTTGATCCAATACGTGATTTCGGTGATGCCGAACCGCCAGACAACATATTCAGGAAATCTCCGACTAATTCAAATACAGAGGAATTGAGCCCAATGGATTTTCAGTACTATGGAACTCACAGGATAGTTCTGTACCATGTTTTGCCCGATTATGCTTCTCTTTATGACCAGAATACATCAAGCTCGCAAAACCTGACCAATCCTTCTACTAGTATTGTAAATGGATATGGAATATTTACAGGATTAAATTCTGCTACATTATATATTGAAGTTAAAGAAGAATAAAAGCACAAGCCGGGAGGGGTTTCTATTAGCATAAACATTAGATTTCATCATAGGCTTTCATTTCCCTTCCTGGCTTTTTTAAAATTACGAATTACAAAATAAAAATTATGAATGAAAGGGAAGTGCACATTATAATATTGATCATAATTTGCATGACAATATTGGCTGCGTGTTCACCTAAAATTGCCGATAAGATATTATGGCAGGCAAAGCCTGTTGTTATTGATGGTAAAGCCAATGAATACCCGGATATGCGCTATTACAGCACTGAAACGAAAATGTTTTACTCCTTATCAAACGACGGGACAAATCTTTATTTGTGCTTCAGGATAAATGATGAGAGCATGCAGATGAAAATTATGAATGCCGGGATGGAAGTATGGATCGATACATTGGTAAAATCAAAGGAACAGATTGGCATTCTTTTCCCTCTTGCTGACGGCGAAAAAATGAATATGAAAGAAATAAGCCCCCCGATGGGTAGTGAGAGACAAAAACCTGACAGATATTCCATGAAAAAAGGTTTTCTGCTAAAGCAGAACCTGATGCAAATGGTGGGATTTAAGAATATTGCAAATGATATGATCCCGATAGATGATCACAGTGGAATTAATGTCAAAATTGACTGGGACAACGATAATGCAATGATTTATGAAGCTATGATTCCTTACATGGCCTTTTATAAGGAATCAGTATCAGCGATTGATACTTCAAAAATCTTCACACTTACTATCAATATCAATGGTATTCAGATGCCTGAAACGCCGCAGGGTGGAGGTCAGGCAGGCGGCAGGCCTCCCCAGGGTGGTGGCCCCGGTGGTTCCGGCGGTCAGGGTGGTCCCGGTGGTGCTCCACCCAGTGGTGGTGGTAATTTAGGAGGAGGAAGGCAACCAGGCAATATGCCAAGAATGAATAATGAACAAATGAAGAATAAGATGTCGATGTTTGAAAAAAGTACTTTTGTAATGCATTTCAAATTAAACATAAAATAATAAACTACATCCATCTTAATATGTAAAGAATTATATAAATTGATTATCTACTCACTTCTCATTTTTGTAACAATTAATAAATGAAAGAAAAAATAATACTTGTTGTTGACGACGACGATCCAAGTTTTTTATTGCTAAATATATATCTTGAAAAACGAGACTTTAAAACAATTAGAAGTTCAACGGGAGCACAAGCCATTGAATCTTGTAAAACCAATTACAATATTTCTCTGGTTCTTTTAGATTATAGATTACCTGATATAAATGGAATTGATGTTTGCAAATCGATTAAATCATTAAGACCAGACATTAACATCATATTCCTGTCAGCAACTGATGATCCAGCAGTTAAAAACAGTTGTTCTAAAGCTGGAGGATTAGCTTATATTACAAAACCTACTTCATATTTTAATTTAATGTCAATTATTGCTGATTTTCTATGTAATTAATAGTAATACACAAACATGAAATGACTAACACAAATGATCTGTGCTATTGTTGTTGGTTCAGCAGCAAAAGAACTTTGAGGTTTCAATTTGTTCTAATTCAATCAGCATATCCGTGTAATATAATGTTCTAATATTGAAAGGGGAATGATTTATTTTTAAACACGACATAAAAAAGATTAGATGAAAAAGAACTATAATATTGCATGTCTGTTAATTATGTCTTTGTTCGCATTCAGTAGCCTGACTCTTAATGCACAAACCCATTTCATCAAAGGCAGAGTGACTGACGGTACTGATAGCACTCCAATTCCGGGTGC
>Ga0247841_10006894_pt1 | contig 17199 bp, 11 predicted proteins | sample LaCruzMarch2015__2_FD_192410 | JGI IMG/M metagenome (GOLD analysis project Ga0247841, IMG submission 192410) | Freshwater microbial communities from meromictic Lake La Cruz, Castile-La Mancha, Spain - LaCruzMarch2015_18m | ecosystem: Environmental > Aquatic > Freshwater > Lake | place: Spain... | reverse complement strand
GAGTTAATATGAAACTAAATTTAAAGCAAATGCTGGAAGACATTGAGAAAGACATTGCATTTGATGTTCCGAAATCCAAGCAATTGTCACAAACCGACATTAACCGTTTAATCCAAGACAAAAAGCGTAAAAGGAAGGAGAAAAAGTCATGAAAGGCGATAAACTCCTCGTTGACCGACTTGTCAGAGAAAAAGTCATTCCTTCAACCGAAGCGGCATCCCTTCACTCTCGCTTCCGAGCTGATCCGTTCCAGGCGGTCTGTTATTTAGCTTTTATCACTCCCGCAAAGACGGATTTGATCGGCCGTGCGTGGGCAGACCATATTGGTGTTGCGTATGCAAACCCCGTCAACACCTTGGTAGACTCTACACTGGCGCAGAAGTTATCAAAAGATTTTTTGCGACAGAATTCGGTGCTTCCCTTGATGAAAATGCCGAACGACGATGTTGTCACAGTGGCTCTGGCACATCCAGAGGATGTCATGATTATCGAGCACATCGAGAGTGTGTTGCAGATGAATATTAGTCCTGTCTTTTCTTTTCCGTCGCTGATCATGGATCAGATTGATGCGACATTCAACATGCAAGACAGCTTTCGTCGAATCTCGATGCTCGAACAGGAAAAGTTTGTGGCGGAAAGCCATTTAAAGTTGTTGGGCGAACTCAAGGAGATGATTGACTTTGTTCGTGAAATCATACTTCTCGCGGTACATGATCGTGCCAGTGACATCCATATTGAGCCCACCGAGAATAAAGTACGCATCCGCCTTCGAATTGATGGTGAGATGCAAGAACGTTTCCGTATGGATAAAAGCATCCTTCCTCCTTTGTCAAACAGAATTAAACTGATGGCGGGCTGTGACATCTCGGAGGTTCGCAAGCCACAAGATGGACGACTGAGTGTCGAAGTTGATGGACGTTCTGTGGACTTACGTTTTTCGTCGATCCCCACGATTCATGGGGAAAAGATCGTTTTACGTATTCTCGGGCAAAGCGCCTTCAAAGAAATTCCAGAGCTTGAAGATATCGGTCTGTCGTGGCACACGTATACGATCATCAAAAAAATCATCAACTCCCCCAATGGCGTATTCTTTTTGACGGGACCGACGGGTTCAGGGAAGACGACCACCTTGTATACAGCCTTGAAGCGTATCAACCACGATAATATCAATATCGTGACCATTGAAGATCCGATCGAATTTCGTTTGGAAGGTGTAAACCAGGTGCAGGTTAATCAACAGACAGGGGTGACCTTTGCCTCAGCACTTCGTGCCTTTTTACGTCAAGATCCCGATGTCATGTTGATCGGGGAAATTCGCGATATGGAGACTGCAACAATCGCCTCACAAGCTGCATTGACAGGACATCTTGTGCTGACGACGATGCACACCAACAATGCACTCCAAGCTGTAGGACGTCTCATTCAGATCGGCGTCGAGCCCTTCCTTGTTGCGCCCTCGATTGTGGGTGTTATGGGGCAACGTCTCGTCCGGAAGCTCTGTCCTCACTGCCGTGAGCGCTATCTCCTCTCAGAGTTGCAGACCCAGCGACTCTTTGTATGTGAGCCTTGCACGGAGGTTTATCTTTATCAGCCTGTCGGATGTGATTACTGCAACGGCATCGGCTACTATGGGCGAGTCGCCATCCATGAAGTCTTCATGTTTGACGAAGATGTACGGGCCATGATCGCGGAAAACAGGTCCTTGCTAGAAATACAGAAGGCGGTGGAGGCTCGTGGTTTCCGTGATATGCGCTATGATGGCTATAAAAAGGCATTGAGAGGCTTAACGACGATGGAAGAGGTTGACTCCGTCATCACAGAGGAGTAGTCTTCTTGTCAGAGGAGTCCGTATGAACGAACGTCATTATGAGCGCAAGTTTTATCATGACCTTTTGAATCTTGTCTCTTCCGTACGAGGCATCTCTGAGGTGATCAAGGATGTCGATGAAAAGACACGCACGGAAATGCTCTCTCTCCTCGGCAGCCTCTCCGAAACAATGATTGAGACGATTCATGCACGTCGGCTCTACTGTAACCTCCTTGGTCATGACCTGAAATGCCGCCTCGCTTCCGTTGACTGCGAGCGACTCCTTAAACGCCTCACGGACATCTACACGCGGCATACCCTTGCTGAGAACAAAGCTGTCCGCGTCAGCCCCATCGAAAAGCAAACACCCGCTCAAAAAATTTTACTCAACACGGATAAGGATATCTTACTGGGGGCCTTGGGCTACGGGGTTCGGACGGCCCTTGAATCGATTGAGCCAAGACAGGCTATTACCCTAGGGCTAAAGACCGATGCTCAAAATAGAATTATTTTTTCAATCACCTTTCCAGGCTCGATCTCCGAAGAGGTAAAAGAGCTTGTTTTTAAGGAGCCAGCGGGTGACAAGATTGGCCTTACAGGACACTCGGCGTATATTTTCTCCGCATTGATTACGGAGGCATTGAAGGGTTCAGCAAACTGGACAGAACATGAAGGTGCCATCACCCTCTGTGCACATTTCGAGGGGAACGGGTTAACGCGCTAGATTTATCGCTAAAACTAAGAGACAGTCACCCATTCTGAAAGGGAATGTAGTCCCATGAAACGTGTACTCATTGTTGATGATATGCGAATTAATCTAATGATCCTTGCAGCTAAGGCCGAGAGTATTGGCTGTCATTGTGAGGTTGTAGAATCGGGTACTCGTGCACTTGAAGTACTCGACACCTTTAAGCCAGATATCATCCTAACAGACCTTTGGATGCCAGATATGAATGGAGACAAGCTTGCCGAAAATATTCGGAAGTTGCCTGACTATCGAGAGCTCCCAATCTTTGTTGTCACCGCAGAGAATGATGGGAGTGATGAATTTAACATGAGCGTCTTTACGGGTATAATTCAAAAACCCATTGATGACAATCGGCTTAAAGAAGTCCTCTCTCCTGAATAAACGCGGAGAGCCCCTTCTTAGACTCGCTTAACGCCTCTTGAAACTCATGGATGAGCTCTGGTGAGATGGCAAGGTTGTTCTTGAGTGCTGAATTGATAATCATTGAGACTTTCTCCAGGCGCGTTGCACCTATCGTGCTTGCCAACCCTTTCAACGTATGCACTTTCCGGCGCGTCTCATCTGTCCGCTCCTGTTCAAGCGCTCGTGGGAGATCCGCAAATATGCCATTCAGCTCAGCGAGGAAGGAGCAAAGGATATCCTGATAAAGTTCGTGCATATTATTCACTTGCTCAAGCCCCCTATGCACATCTATGCCCAAAATCGAAGGGAACACGACAGCCTCGGTTTGTTTACCTGCATCCTTTCGCGTGGCATCTGACTGCCCTCCCATCATCACCACTGGGTTCAGTAGACGCTCCATGGAGGCCAGCAATGATGGAAAATCAATAGGCTTGGGGATACAGTCATCTGCTCCTGCTTCCTGGGCCTTCATACGGTCAGACTCCATAACCGCTGCAGTCAGTGCAATAATCGGAATCTGACTCTTGTCCGCCCGGATGCGCTGAATCGTCTCAAAGCCATCCATCTCTGGCATCATAAGATCCATCAAGATGAGATCGAAATGAGCCTTTGCCAGCTTTTCAAGTGCTACTAGCCCATTTTGAGCTACATCAATCTTAATATTGGTCACCTCCAAGAGTCCGACGACAACCTCCTGATTGATGAGATTATCTTCCACGATCAAAACGGTGAACTTATTGAAGTCAGGGTAGACAAGCTTAGCATCATTATGCTGTGATGCATGCAGCATCTCCCAATCTGGCATTACTGTCGCGCTTCCTTCCATTTCCAGCTCAAAGTAAAATGTGCTTCCTTTGCCTCGTGTTGACTCCACGTCAATTTGTCCGCCCATCAACTCAATCCACCGTTTTGCAATCACGAGACCAAGGCCGGTTCCTCCATGTCTTCGTGAGGATGACGTATCGGCCTGCGCAAAAGGATGGAAGATTGCCTGGATATGCTCTTCACTCAGACCAACGCCTGTGTCTTGTACCTCAAAGCGAAGGAGATAGCGCCGTTGATCATCTCGGGTCGGAGGACGAAGCAACTTCACATGAAGTTTCACGCCACCTTTTTCGGTAAATTTAATCGCATTGCTCAAAAGATTGGCAAGGACCTGGCTGAGGCGGAGATGATCTCCAACTAAATAACACGGAACATCAGGAGCAACATAAAAGTCAAAACCAATTTTCTTTTCAGCCACGAGCACACTAAAAATAGAATTTAAGGGTTCTAATAATTCTTCGACTGTAAATTGATGAAGATCCAGTTTGAGTCGACCTGCTTCCATCTTAGAAAGGTCCAGGATGTCATTGATAATTTGCAGAAGCAATCGCGACGAAGAGCTCATTCGACCGATATAACGTTTTTGTTGGTCCGTCAGTTGCGTTCGCTTCAGCAGATCACTCATCCCGATCACGGCATTGATCGGGGTTCGTATCTCATGGCTCATATTGGCCAAGAACTCGCTCTTGATCCGCATCGCATGCTCAGCCGCCTCCTTTGCGTGTTTCAGTTCATCCTCTGTACGCTTCCGCTCAAGAATGTTCCACAAACCTTGCATAAACAGAGAGAGCTGACTGACATCATCTTCTGTGTATTCGGCAACCTTATTCGCACATCCGACCAAAAGAACGATCTTTCCATTCGAAAACGTCGGCACGCTGACATGTCGTGTCATCATCACATGCCCGTCCGGGAGGCCGCGTTTTAAACCATTTTCGCCGGCATAATCATTTGTAATAATGGCCTTACGCTGCCGGACAGACTCGCCCCAAAGACCTGTCATCTCTAATTTAAACCCTAGGGGTAGATCTGTAACCTGGTACGCGTCCATAGCAGACTTTGACCAAGCATAGAGCGTGAGTTCATTTTCTAAGTCATTTACAAAAGCAAGATAGCCTAGCTTGCTTTGGGTCATGACAACGACCTTTTCAAGGGCGAATTCAGAAATTTCCTGCATTGAGGCATCCGTCATTCGGCCGAGCTCCAACATGGCCTCGAGGCGTTCCGCGTTGGCTCGCACAAGCTGTTCTTCTCTCTTATGGACTGTCACATCACGAAAGGCCAGCACAGCACCAATTATCGCCCCTGCAACATCACGGATGAGAGAGCAACTGCCGGTGACGGGATACTCCACGCCTGTCTTTGACATCAGCACGATATTACCCGCTACATCGCGAGGCCAACCTGTTTCTAAAACACGACTGACGAGATCAGGGAGCGCACGCTTTGTCGTACTATTAACAAGTCTAAAGATATCTTTAATCTCATGCCCTTGGGCCTCGGAAGGTTTCCACCCAGTCAGTATCTCCGCGACACCATTTAAGCTTGTCACGCAACCCTTTACATCACAGACAATCACGCCATCATCGATAGACCTCAGAGTCGCCTCTAAATACTCCTCGCTTTTACGCAGACTATACGTTCGTTCGTCAACCAGTTTTTCCAGTTCCCGACGACGGTGCATGATCACCATTTGAAGCAAACAGATCACCGATGTCAGAAACATTCCGATTAAAAATGTCAAACAGGCAGTAAAAATGTGATCGAAAAGCGTGCGAAAGTGATCTGTTGCGCGGGCGGTAACCGCATACGTTTTTCCAAATGCAAAAACCGGCCTGACATGTATTAAACCCTGGATGATACTCCCTGAATTATTTTTTGTTTGTACTCTGTGTTCTACCGTGCCCTTCTCACCCAAAGGAGTAATGTAGACCACTGCCTCATTGCCGGCATTCAGATTCAATAATAAGGACTCCAGCCTAACTCGTGCTGCAACATAACCAATGACACCGTAAGGAGACCCCTTCTCAAAGACCGCACGGTAAACAAAGAAACTGTGTTCACGTTGGTTATGCGAAACTGACTCCAAAACATCAGTCGCCGTTGGCATCCGGCACTCAGCGGATAATTTGAGAGCTTCTCGAAACAGGGGATCATGTCCGAAATCATAGCCAATATTTTCTTGACCTCCTTCTAAGGGGGCGATCTGACAAACTGGATAATAGACCTCCCTCTTCAACACAGGCCCCCGTCCACCCTTAGGATCTGGCTCCCAGAGCATAAAGTCAGAGCCCTTTGTCTCAGCCATCGCCCGCTCAAAGCGTTCTTTATCTTGAGCGGAGACAGAGACAATCCAAAACCAAGAATCTACTGCGACATCTTGAATTAAGTGCTCTGAATACTCCATGAATTCTCTATCCGAAACATATCCCGAACATTCATATAATTTTGCAAACCCCTCAAGTTCAATATTTCGTAGCGTGTGCAGGGCTTGTGATATCTTGAATGTCCACTTAGAGGATAGCCTCGTAAACTCCTCTTGATCGCTATCCTTGGCGCGTTGCCTGACAAGAATAACCGCATACATCGTCAAGGCCATTCCAAAGACAAAAATCAGCATCGTCTCAAGATAATCCATCCAGCGATACGCCGCTGTACCTTTAGAAGCCCGCCAGGAAAATAGGCGCTTTGCGATTATCAGGATCTCAGCAAGGATCAGCGCGAGCAAGATTGGAGAAATACAGGCTTTCGCCAAACAACTTATCCAGTGTTCAATACCCACTTCCATCGCTACCGTCGCAATCATCTCACCTGTCTTCGGATCAGCAATCGGTACGTAGGCCGTGACACTCCGCTTCTTATTAAACGATATTCTTCCTTCTTCCTGAAGTCTGTGCTCATCAAGTAAATGCTTAAGCAAAATAGAAACCGACTTGTCCGTCCCGACTGGAACAGAGTCCCTTCTTATATTCAACGGATCACTGTCAATGAGAAAACGAAAGCAGTCAGGAGTTTGTCGGCAAAATATCGAAACTTTATCAACGTCACGATACACCTTCATCACATCAACAAGTTGGCTTTTCAAGCGTACATACTGGGGCTTCTCAAGATCACTCTGCTCCCCTGACAAGGTATGCAGCCGATGGACATTAATCGTTTCAGCGAGAAGGCTTGACCTTCGCAATAAATCCTCCCGCAGAAAAGTATCAGCATGCTGAATGTTGCACGCACAGAGGAAAACAGCTAGGACAAGCACAGAACTAAAGAACACGAGCCATACGCGTCTTTTGGTCGCTTCCGTAAGAGGTAAAATTAAACCCACCATGTCACAAATCCTTTAAAATAATCCAACTGCCATGCGCTCAGTTCTAGTCTGTTTTAATAGTAGCACTCCGCTAATTAAAAATCACGAAATATTTCATCGAATCCGTATAAAGGTGGATATGGACAATCCAGAGCGAAAAATGATACACTCAATCCATATTTATTCTATTTGGCTTCCTCGAACCAATGGTGGTGTGCAGAGGTGGTCAAACAAAAAAGGAGTCTCTTATTATGAAGATACAGTCCCTTGTTTATGTCTCATTACTGTCCGTTTTATGTTTTTTCTCCTCGGCATGCCGTTCGGCAGGTCCAGCGCAAGGGGGTGGAGGGGGTGGCAGGCAATCCCTTGATGTTTTGATTGAAGAGGGTTCCGCTGCAGAGATGACGGATAAACAGTTTGGATTCCGGAGAGAGTTGCGTACCTATATGGAACGGGATCTTCCCCGCCGTCTCGCACGTCAAGGCTTTGACATGCGCTTACTCACCAGTGCCACACAAAACACCGGTAAAGAGAGTGACGCCCCCCTACTCATCATCCGTTACGAAGCTTATAATCCAGGAAGTTCGGCTGCGCGTATGTGGGTCGGCTATGGCGCTGGTGCTGCATCTTTGGACATTAGCATGACGCTTGGAAAAGGCGGCAAGATCATTGAGACGTGGAAAGATGGCTGCGGAACTTCTCAGCACTGGTCCCGGATCATCAATACGCTGGATGACCGCCTGTCCAAAAAAGTGAGAACGCTTCTCTAACAGGTTTTATTTTTTGCCACAAGCCTGGCGGGCGGACTCGGGATAGTCCCGCCAGAGCTGGTGAAGCGTAAAGCCAGTCTTCATCCCGCCAATAACCAAGCGCAGGATGTCACGTAAGGGCGCCTTGATCTTATTGGTTCGCCAGGGATTCTTTCGGAAGCCCAACAGATAAAGAATAGAGAAGTATCGGTAGAAATCCTTAAGCGGCAACGTTGTGGGTAACAACGTATGCATGCAGTCGTAAAAAGAATAGGGGTCAGGCGCAATAAAGGTGGCGCACGTCTCTTTATAATAATCTGTCCCTGGCGACGGCGAGAGCACGGTGAACGACATCTCTGCTGGCGAAATGCGCTCAAGCGTCCGATGCAACCGCTCAAAATCTTCCTTGGTATAGTTCGGATTGACGATCATCGCCGAATGCAAGACAATCCCAATCTCATGAAGCAGATCAACTGCCTTCAAGTTCGTTGATACACTCACCCCCTTGTTAAAGCCCTTGAGTGCCTCTTCGTCCATGGCTTCCAACCCCACAAAGAGAATCTGAAGCCCCGCCTGCTTCCAGAGTCGGAAGAGGTCGGGATGCGCGCAAATCGTATCCGCACGTGCCCAGCTGATGTACTCTTTTTTGATGCCACGTTCAAGTAGCAGCTTGGCAATCGCCTCGGCGCGCGTGGGATTGATGAACATCTCGTCATCCACAAAATAGATGTACTCTTCCTTCAAGGCCGCGATTTCATCCACGACATCTTCAGGCGTACGTTGGATGTAACGTCCATGCGCCAGATAGTGAACCACGCAGAAGCTACAGCGACGAGGACACCCTACGCTTGTCCGCAACGACGCGATCTGAGGAAACATGGTTTTTAGTTTTTCATTGGGTTTGCCAGCCCAGACCGAGAAATACTGAGTTCGGTCTACAAGATCCCGACGGGGCTTAGCCACTTCGTTGAATTCAGGCAAGTGGGGTGGCGGCATCTCACCTCGGCTGACATAGGAACTGCTCCCAGGAACCAAAATAGCCTCATCTTCGATCGTCTCTCCAGCGACAAGCGCCTTGAGCAGACGACGGAGCACAATCGAGCCTTCGCCACGGATAACAAAATCGAATAATGCTGGCTCATTTAAATCGAGCGGCGCAATCGTCGCATGCACGCCACCAACCATGATCTTGGCGGCTGGACAACGCGCACGCACCACGGCCGCCAACTCGCGGACCCCACGCACCTGATTGGAGTAACAGCCGAAGCCAACGAGGTCGGGCTTGATCTCACGCAGGCACTTTTCAAAGACGACAAAGGGACGCTTTTCGCACGACAGATCCAAGATTGTGACCTCGTGTGGCGCTTCGACACCCCCTGCTACGATTTCTAAGTCCAAGGGTTCCAAATGCAAAAAGAGATGGAACCGCTTGGCTAACGTTAAAATAACATGAGGACGTACCAACAGGACTTTCATTTGCTCTCCTCCTTACAACGCGAGACATCGATCGAATAGCCTCTCTGGTCATTCCGAATACACAGAGCAGTTGGGACAAGGCCCACATCCGTCATCGTGTATGCGCGATATTCGACAAGCCGAACCATGCCATCATGCCCAAGGCGCATTTTTTCAGCCAGTCTTCCATCCGGCCATGCATAACGATACTCCGTGACCCCTTCCGCATCATGCGCCTTGAATACAAGTCGCGTTTTCGTCAGTTCCCACTGCGCTGTAAACGGGGGGGTCAAATCAAAATAAGCGAACATCAGATCTGCACCGGCAGATGTCACAATCGGGCCAGCTTTATCCTCAAGCGCAGGCATGACAAAACTCTTTGACAGGACGCCATTCGTACAGACAACTTCAAAGATTTTTACACCCAGTGGCGTCATACACGTGACGGCGAGCGAACGGGTCTCCCGCTCCACAGAAGCAATGCCAACAGCAGCCATGTCCATCCAGCGGTAATGGAAAACCAAGGCATTCTGCTCTTCAAATTGCCGTGCCAATGACTGATGAAATCGCTGCGGAATTTCTTTCGGAGACTGCTGAAGGAGTACAAACGGCGGTGGCTCTGGAAAAGGATTTTTCGTTTGACAGCCGCTCGTCCCAGCAATTGCCACCAGCAGGAAGAGCGCGTTGACGCATCCCCTACCCTTCTTTGCACCGGGCTCTTGGATCGGCTTGGAGGGCACGAGCGAGTAGAGTGCCCGCAGAGTAAGCCAAGCACAGAGGTACCCAGCCGAAACACCCGCCACTAAGGTCACACCAATCGAGAAGAGTGCCGGATGCTTGGCCAACAAGAGAACGCCCGCACCCAGTACCGTCGTCACCGCAGAAAGGGTGACCGCTTGAAATACATCCTCTTGCATCCCGTCACGGTACGCAAAGACCATGCAGATGCCATAATCGATGCAGAGTCCCAGCACAATAATCCCGGCAATCAAATTGGAGACATCCAACGACCGTCCCAAGAAGGCCATCGCGGCACATCCCCAGATAACCCCTGCTAGCGGTGGCAATAGAGATAGGACGATCATCAATGGACGACGAATCAACAGGATGGCCACCAGCAAGATGAACACGCCTGCTAACACGGAGACCCGCATGATTTCATGCGCAAAGGCCGCTGACAACTGGGAGGAGAACGCCAACCGGGAGACGATCTTCAAACGAGGAATATCGGTTTTGACGCGCTCAGCAATGGCTAAGACGCGTGGTTCGTCAGGGACAAACGTTGTTACCCGCACTGTTTGATTTGAGTGTATAAAACGTTCGCGAACTGGTTGAAGAAAGCCAATCGGTTCGCCACTCGTGGCTTCGCCGCGTTGCCACAGCTCAAAGAGAGACCAAAAAGAGGTAAACGCATCTTCTGTGAAGCCCATCTCATCCGAGGCCTGAGCGATCTGTTGACGGAACGCTGCGGTACGTGCAGGATCCCAAAAATCACGCCAGACTTTACGGCGCTGTTGCCGAGTCGCCTCTGAGGGACACAACGGCGAGAGGCTCGAAATATCATGCGCTACTAGCCCAGACTTAAGCAAGGCGGCATAGAGCGCATCATTCAAGCGCAAGGCCTCTTCCTCGGTCTGCGCTTCAACACTTAAGATGGCGGAACGTGACTCCCCTCCCCCCCACAATTGAACAGCGCGAAGCTCCTCAGCGATCACCGCACGTGGGGTACCGTCCAACTTTGAAACATTTGCGTCAAAATTTAGATAACGCAGCCCCACGAGACCGAGTGCAAACGCCACCATTGAACACCCCAGAACAATCCGAGCGATGCTGGGCTTAAAGAGATGCCGTGACACCGCACCGTCTGCGTCTCCTTCTGCTGGAGCCTGCTGTTTTTTATTCTTCGCTACAGGAATGAGGTGTGGCAAGCCGACCAGGGCATAGACGAGCGAGACCAAGATGGCGATCGAAGCAAAACAGCCGAGCTGACGATAGGCCGGAATGGATGAGAAGCAGAAGGCGACAAAGACACAGAGCGTGGTCAGCGCACTTAAGATGACGGGCAACCGAATGCGCTTCAAATTCACCTCGCGTTGCGGGCTACGCGAAACCACATACGCATGAATAGCGTAGTCGATTGTGATTCCCGCAATCACAGAACCAAAGCCAACGACCAGAGCAGAAAAGCCCTTAAAGAAACAGGCGGAGAGCGCCAAGGCAGGCAAGCTTGCCAAAAAGGGAATCAACACCACATAGCCAGATCGCCAGTCTCGATAAACGCCAAAAAATAGGACACAAAAAACAAGGACGACCGCAATTGATGTTACCGCAATATCGCGCCGAATAATCGTTTCATTCCCCATGGTATGCAGATGGGCGCAGACAAGCCGGGCTTCAACAGCAGGATTCAGCTTCTTTGCACAGTGATCCAAGTGCGCGAGCAAGGCGCGGACCCCTGTGACATCCATCATCGGAATCGGCGTCTGCAACACCAACAGTAAGTTCTTACGTTCTGGATCCATCAAGTGTCCCTGCACAGGAATAGCGCGGTACCCAAATGCGGTCAGTGTTTTGATGATCTTCTGAATCATCTGGCTGTTCCAATCCAATGGGTCAGACCGAGCCGAAGAGGAGGCAAACATACCCTCAGGCGTCTGGAGTCGCTTCACCAAGTTCGACAGCGAGGTGCTAATATTGGAAGAAGAGGTTGTTGCGGGTAACGCCGCGAAGGCTTGGGCATCCGTGTACTCTGGCAACTGACGAACTAACCGCTTAAAGTCTTCAGCGATCTCGCCTTGTCGGACGCCCGTATTCATGGGCGAAGCCAGCTTTGGATCCAGCGCAGCAGAATACTGATCCGCTGAGGCACAGAGTATATCTGAATCGGGTGTCCCATCGCGCATCGAGAGCGTGACGAGGACTTTATCAGAGACTTGAACATCTTTTAGAAAAGAGAAGATGTCCTGAATTCCTGATTTTTCAGGAAGCATGACATCAATACGTCCGCTAAAAGACAAGAAAGGTAGCACAGCAAGAGAAAGCAGACTGATCACTACTACGAGGCCGCAAAACCGTTTTGCGTTAAACTTCACGGTAGTTTCCAATCCTTCTTGTCTATTTCGCCATTCAGTGACGTATCGCTAAACGTCAGCTTTGTCGTATCGCCGCTATTCTCTTCAATCTGAAACAGCTCGATATATTTCTTATCCTTTTGGAAGGTCACGGAAATACACTTCACCATTTTTGCCTGGGGCAGTTCTGGCTTGGGTACAAATTCAAAAGCCAAGGCTTCGCCCTTCAATTTTTTAATCGTGTAATCCTTGGACAACACACGGTAATTGCCTGCGAACCAGGCGCGCAACTGCTGGGTTACCGCAGCAAAGACTGGTTGTTCGGCTAGAGAGATGCTCACCGTCTTCTTTGTCTCACCATCCCACTGCTTAGCCTGCTTTCCATCGATGAGCAGCACATACTGAACCGGTGATTCAACCTTCCACATCAACTTTTCTGGCATTTCAAGCAGAATCGTCCCCTTGGTGATCATGGGTTTCTTAAAGAGCGCCATCTTCTTTTCTTGGACAAAGCTCGTTTTGACAGTCTTCACCTCTGACAACGCCGTTTCAAGCTCCGTCAGTGGTGCTTGCTCTTCCTCGGCTACGAGTTGAAACGCCCCCAACAACGCGCACGCGACCGCTACTCCTCGTGCCAGGTTTTTAGTTCCACTGAAGAGACACATACTCCCCCCTTTCGTACCTCAGCTTGCAGAATTCCAAAGGCCCCTAACCGGGTCTCTTTGTAGACAGAGACCTCGAGACGGTCACCCACGAAGATCGGCGCTTTGATCTCTAAATCGCAAGCCCCAATGAGCATGCCTTTCTGGGGCTTTCCATCTGGACGAACCCGCGTGCGGAACCCTTGAAGCGTTGCCGCGGCTTGAGCCATTAACTCCAGATGAGCAGCCTCGGTGAATCGTCCCTCTTTGCAATGAGGATTATCAGGCGCAATAACAGCACTAACCGTCGCGGACCGTTCTCCGACAGATTCAAGGTATTCCACCATGCGTGTCGGCAACTGATGGGGCAGTAACCCCTCGGCCTTCATCGGTAGACAGGCACACGCTTCGCCGTTTTGATTACGCCAACACAAGGGATCTGAGCCCAGATAGTTATTGGTCATCTGGTAAGCAGCACCGCGGCACCCATAACAGATATCGGCTTTTTCACATTGCCCGCATGCGCCTTGAATAGTCTGCTTATGATTTCGCAGATCTTCAATCACTTCGCTGTCTTGAAGAATCTTTTGGAGCGACTGCTTCCGAATGTTTCCAACCGAGATCTGAACACCCACACAGGGCATGACATCCCCTCTCGCATTAATGAGACACGAAAAGGAGTGGCGCATACAGGTGTTGCCCACTAACGGTGGCTGTGACTCCCAGACGCGCCCAAATTTTTCTTCATCAATCTTCTGGATCAGGTCAAAGAGCTGATGGACGGCTTCAACGGTAGGTGCTAGATCACCACTGTTTTCGACAGCGCGTCCCTGTGGGGTAATCATCTCAAAATAAGGCTCAATCCCAATCTCGCGCATCCAGCACCAAAGCGCTGGTAGCTCATCAATGTTTTGACGACAGATAACTGTACTCAGCGCAAGCTTTGCCTGAGGTCCTGGATACCCAGCAGCACGCAAGTGACGATACGCCTCGTGAATGATTGGATGCGCATCAGAAACGCCAGACAACCAGTTCTGTGTCTCTGCATTTGAGGAGTGCCACTTCAGAACGACATGAACACCGAGATCAAAAAGCCTCTTGGCGGCGGCTTCGGTCATATTCGTGCCGTTGGTAAAAAGTTCGACCCCCATACCCCGTGCACGAATCCACTCACAGAGTCCTAACGTGAAATCATAGAGCATCGGTTCGCCACCCAACAAGATGATCTTGCGACAACCGACACCTTGGGCCTGAGCGATAACATCCTGAATTTCGAAAAGGGTCATTTCACATTGCGCTTCCAAGGGATGCGCCGCAACACCATCGCCCACATAGCAATAGCGGCAGGCAAAATTACAGAGTGTGCCGACTTCGATCTCCATGGTCAGTAAGCCATTGGATTTTCGCGTCTGCTCAATCTCTTCTTTACTGAATTCCTGCCCAAAAAGGGTCGAAGCACAACTCATTTATTAAATCCTAACTCAGGCCTTTTTGCAGGTAATTAAAACCCCTTTTTCGATTAAGGCCCAAAAAGTAAATAGTTTAGTCTTTTAGTGGTCTTTCTTCAAGCCTAAAGGGCGTGTTGTACGGCCAATTTTCCAGCGGCTTCGCCGGTGGCCATGCAGGTAGCAATGACACGGATTGAGGCTTGTGCGGAACTGTCGGCTGAGAGCATCATGCCCGCACAGAGCAGGTTTGAGGGTCCCTGAGCTGGTTGGAGGCAGCGGGCAGGGATTTCATGCCATTGGCCCTCGGGCAAATAACCGTACCGGATACCCTTCTCCGGGTCCCAACGCTCGATCGGCCAACTGTTACGGGCAATGGCATCCTCAAAGGTGCAGGCAGAGAGCACATCGCCTTCAGTCAGCATGTAGCGTCCGCACAGTCGAGGCGCTTCTCGCAATAGGGGATATGGAATGAGGGTCCGCATGCGGGATCCCTTAAAAGCTGGTAGCTGACGCTGTAAAAAGCTGAAGAGCGCTTGTGCAGCAGACCGAGCCGCATCATCCCTGACACCAGGAGGGAGTGCCATACGGACCCACGCGCAACCGGATTCTTCAGAAACTTCACAGGTGGTATAGTGCGCCTCAAGCTCTAAAACCCCAGACTCAACTGCGATTCGGCACGCTTTGGGGACATCAATGGCAAGCCCGAATGTGCTCGCTTCGGAGAGGCGAAGGCCTACCACTTCGAAGCCAAAACCGGCAAGGGCTGGCTCGTGCGGTGTATCAATCAATGCCCCTGCGAGGCGAGAGAGTTCGGCTTGGCCTGTGCAATCAATAAAAACAGAAGCTTCAAGAGTCTTTCCCGACAACAACGTGACAGCCGTGATCTTCGCGTGTGGTGAGGGGTTGAGGGGAGTTGAAAGCGTGGTGGCAACAACCGGGTCCTGGCTGAAAAGTTCTATCGTCGGCTCCGTGGCGAGCAACGCCTGTCCGCTATCCGAAAAAGCCTTTCCGGAGGCGATCGGCAAGAGCCAGACACGGCCCCGTCGTACGGCCTGTTTTCGAGGGTCATCGCGAACGAGTAGCCGGCAGAAGCGCTCGACACCTTCGCCATGGAGAAATTCATTCGGCTGGGACACATCACAGGGGAAGAGTCCGCAGAGCCAGCGCTGCAAGCCATGGCGCACGATGCCCCCGCACGCGGGAGCCGCCTCGACCAAGGCGACACGCGCACCGTGATGTGCGGCCGACCAGGCTGCGAGGACACCAGAGGCTCCTGCGCCAACAACAGCGATATCGTAGTGTGTAGCCATGCGATTTAAGATAGAATCTTCTCACGGAAGCGAGCCAGGACTGCCTTTGCCTCCTCATCTGTGATCACGCCCTCAAAGCAAGATAGAACTGCATGCAGCTTGCCTGCGTGCTGGCACAGAATGAGTCCGAGACCAGGAGGCGTCGGGATGACAGGAAAATGGATATAGTCCGTCACACGACAGCCCGAAACCTCTGAAATCGTCATTTGCGGTTCGCCTAACGAGGTAAAGGCAAAAGAGGACATCCGATTGCGATAGAACTTCATTAGGAGGGCCCAGAGCATTTTTAATGGGAATATCCGCATCAGCAGGTTCCCCTCTTCTAGACTCGCAGGAAGCCCATCCCTCGCCTGTTGAACCAACTGCTCGCGCAGAATGGCTGCCAAGGTATCCCGCTGGACAGCCGCGCGCATGGGGAACTGAAAAAAGAGAAACGAGAGGTCATTGAAAAATACATGCCGCTTTCGTGTTGCCGCACGCTGCTTATCCGTCGAGGTCGAGACCACATAATCGAAGCCCTCCATCTCTGGACGATTAAAGACGGGGTAGAAGGCTGAAGCTGCTGTGGCGAGGGCATACGGTGCAAACATCAAATAGCCGGCCACTGCAAAGGCTCGTTCCTGGATGCGCTTTGCCTCCTCAGGCGTGAAGCAGATTTCATGGATACGGATCGGACGAGACGGCAACATGGACGGCAAGGGCAAATAGGCCGTCTGTTGATTCATTAAACGCAAGAGGCAGCGATTGGCTTGTTGCCCATTCTTGAAACGATTGACCCACCCGTCGAGCTGAGCATCCGCACGCGGACGCACCTCCGCGTCAGAGAGTGCTGGTACTGCCCCATTCACCTGCTGAAGAAAGAGCTGGATAAATGAGTCTGCACCTTTGGCATCAAAAAGGACATGGTCGAACAGGAAGAGGACAAAACTTTTGGCGTTATCCTGCGTCTGATAAAACTCCATCGCTACGCGCCATCCAGGAATGAGCGAGTATTGGTTGATCGTCTGCTCAACACGCGTCAGGAAGGCAGTGGAGCCTTCACTTTCGGGAAGCACGCCACCCCCTACGCGTATCTCTTCGGGCACACGCGGTCCTCTCGAAACGGAGTACCGCCAGTAAGGCGCCAAACACCAACAACGCGCGTCACGTCCACGCAGCACAGGAAACTGCTGGCAGAAAATAACGAATTGCCGCTTTAATTCACTGGCGTCAGGCGAAGCGTCTAGGGCGACAGAAACAGCAAAGACAAGTCGACGGCCTGTTTGCTTCTGCGTTCCTAATGCAAGCGCACGCAAACACCAATCCGCACCGTTGAGATACCGTTTATGGGGTGAGCTAGGAATCCTCATAGCGAAGCCGAACGCGCAATCCGTTGCGCTAGGCAGTTCAGTGATTTAAAATCCTCTTGTGCCAACCCTGAGGAGGCAAGAGCAAGCTTA
>Ga0247841_10006891_pt1 | contig 17208 bp, 14 predicted proteins | sample LaCruzMarch2015__2_FD_192410 | JGI IMG/M metagenome (GOLD analysis project Ga0247841, IMG submission 192410) | Freshwater microbial communities from meromictic Lake La Cruz, Castile-La Mancha, Spain - LaCruzMarch2015_18m | ecosystem: Environmental > Aquatic > Freshwater > Lake | place: Spain... | reverse complement strand
ACCCATCATCTTTTTGACTGCATCATTTGCAAAGATTCTCATCAAGGAATCCTCCATAGAAACGTAAAACTGTGTTACACCAGGATCTCCCTGTCTGCCTGATCTTCCTCGTAATTGATTATCTATTCTTCTTGCTTCATGTCTCTCAGTACCTAAAACACAAAGGCCTCCAAAACTTTTTATTTTCTCGTATTCGATTGCATCAAACGGTATCCCACCAAGTTTAATATCAACACCTCTACCTGCCATGTTTGTCGCTACGGTAACAGCACCAAGTTTTCCGGCTTGTGCGATTATTTCTCCCTCTTTTTCGTGATTCTTAGCATTTAATACACAGTGAGGGATTCCTTCCCTTTGGAGATATCCGGACAGCTCTTCGTTTTTTTCTATAGAAACAGTACCAATAAGGACAGGTTGACCAGTTGTATTTATTTTTTTAACATCTCTTGCAAGAGCTTTCAGTTTTCCATTTTCAGTTTGAAAGATAAGGTCATTCAAATCACGTCTTGCTATCGGTTTATTTGTTGGCACAAGAAGAGTATCCGTGTGATAGACCTTCAAAAACTCTTCTGCTGAAGTTAGTGCGGTTCCTGTCATACCAGAGAGCTTTTTATACATTCTAAAATAGTTCTGGAATGTAATAGACGCAAAAGTTCTTGATTCTTTCTGAATCTTTACTCCTTCTTTTGACTCTATCGCTTGATGCAACCCCTCTGACCATCTTCTTCCCGGCTGAAGCCTTCCAGTAAATTCATCTACAATGATAATTTCTCCGTCTTTGACTACATAATCTTTATTAAGTTCAAACAGAGCTTTGGCTCTCGTTGCGGTTTCCAAATGATGAACGTATTTAATCCCTCCGTCTGTATATATGTTTTCAACCCCGAGCGATTTTTCAGCTTTGTTGATACCGGCATCAGTAAGCTGTATCGCTTTCATTTTCTCATCTACTGTATAATCTGCATCTTTAACAAAATTTCGAACTATTTTTGTAAAGACATCATATAAGCTCTCTGAATCTTGGGTTGGTGCAGAAATAATAAGAGGAGTTCTAGCCTCATCGATTAAAATAGAGTCAACCTCGTCAACAATAGCAAAGTGATAATCGCGTTGTCTGAGCTTTTCAACTTCGTATTCTATGTTATCTCTTAGATAGTCAAAACCGTATTCATTGTTTGTACCATAAGTAATGTCCGCCAAATATGCTTCCTTTCTTGTACAAGGTCTTAAAAACTCATAGACCACCTTAAAAGATCCCAGTTCGTCTCTTTTTTCATCCAGAGGATCTTTTTCTGACTGATGCAAAGAATCGTAGAGATAAGAAGTCTCATGATTGATGACCCCAACGGATAAACCTAAAAAATTATAAATTTGTCCCATCCAAACAGCGTCTCTTCTTGAAAGATAATCATTAACTGTAACAATGTGTACTCCTTTTCCTTCTAGGGCGTTCAAATATGCTGGGAGTGTTGCGACAAGAGTTTTTCCTTCTCCTGTTCTCATCTCGGCAATGTTCCCTTTGTGTAAAATAATCCCACCCATAAGCTGAACATCAAAATGCCTCTGACCCAGAGTTCTTTTTGACGCTTCCCTGACCACAGCAAAAGCCTCAGGGAGCAAGGATTCAAGATTTTCTCCTTTTGTAAGTTTTGCCTTAAATTCCTCAGTTTTTCCCTTTATTTCTGCATCTGTTAGTTTAGAAAAAGAATCCTCAAAACTGTTTATCAGCTTAACTGTTGGTTCTAAAGTCTTTATGTATCTTGATAGTCTGTCTCCAAAAATTTTACTTAAAAACATAGAGCTATAATAGCACCCAGTAGTGAATTTTGCCATCGTCTTCAAAAAAGACCTCATTTTTGTCTTCTAGACAAGAATATTTAATAAAAAGTAATTCAATAGAGATAACACAGTAGATTGTTTAATGGCAAAATCTACTACTGGGAGCACAAAAAAGAAAACCCGTCCCGCCCCATATGGGGCTGGACGGGTTTCTTTTTAAAAGAGTGTTATCTCTTCCTCTTCTTTGTAGCTTTCTTTGCTTTCTTAGCTACTTTTTTCTTTGCTTTCTTTTTTGCCATTTTATAGTGGTTCTAAACCAATGTTTAGAAAAAATTATTCTTAAATAAGCTAAGACATCTTTCGACCGAAGTTGTCTGACAGATACTATTTTATAACACACAGAAAATAATACAATGATTTTTAGAGTAAGTTGTAATTTCTTTTTTGCAGAAAACAAAATAAGAAACATTTTTGTTTTCTACGATATTTTTATAAAACAATCTCAGCTTCTTCCTCAATTTCAAGACCGGTTTTATCTTTAACTATCTTTTTTATCTCTTTAGAAAACTTTACAACGTCTCGAGAAGTCGCTTTCCCATAATTAACGATGACGAGCGCTTGTTTTTCATATAGACCAACATCGCCTTTCCTATAGCCCTTTAATAGACAGATTTTATCTAACACAAAACCTAGTGGTATTTTTACACTTTTTTTATCTATTTCAAACTTAGGAAGTGCGGGAAATTTTAATAGTATTTTTTTATAAACTTTATTATCCAAAATAGGATTTTTAAAGAAAGAACCGACACTTCCGAGTTCATTAACTTCTGGCAATTTGAATTTTCTTAACCCTATAACGACATCTCGAATATCCTCTACAGAAAAGTTATCAACAGTTTTGTTTGAAAAAATATTTTTTAGCTCTAAATATTTTAAGTTCGGTATAAAGATTTTTGATAATTTATAGGTTACAGAAATGATTATCAGGTCTTTTTTCTTCTTAAATATACTGTCCCTGTATCCAAAAGAACATTCTTGATTGGATATTGAAGAAATTTGAAAACTCTTTACATCAAAAACTTCTACCTCTTTTATAAAATTTCTCGCCTCCGCACCATATGCTCCGATGTTTTGTACGGCTGATGCACCAACTGTCCCCGGAATATTAGATAGATTCTCAAGACCAAAAAGCTTGTTTTTAAGTGAAAACAAAACCACCTCATCCCATTTTTCACCCGCCCCACATTTAAGTAATGAAAAATTATTATTTGGATTTTTTATTTCCTTCCCTTTTATCTCATTCTTTATAATAAGGCCGTCAAAGCCTCTGTCAGAAAAAATAGCATTTGATCCTTCACCGAGCACAAAAAATTTTTTGTTTTTATTTTTAGAAAACTGAATTGCTTCCCGTAGCTCTTTTATATTTTTAACAACACAAAAAAAGCGAGCCTCCCCGCCCGTTCTCATGGTGCAATAATTTGCAAGTCTGACTTTTTCTTTAATATCGAGCAAAGTTTTTAAAAGTTACTTCAACTTATGACCGGCGGGGGCTAACTCCAAAACAAATGTCTTATGTGAGTGCAACCGCCGGTCGTAAGTTGAAACAAAATCCTTATAACTACAATATAATATATCATATAATAGTAAAATATCCATATACGCAAAGTCCGCCCGAAGGCGGACATCACGTAGACATTCGTTAGGGCTAACACATTGCTAGCACTCACAACTTGTATTATAGCATATCTAGAAATAAAAGCAAATCTATTCGTATTTTAGGGTTCTCGCCCATATCTGATCTATTATCTGTTTACCCTTGGTTTCAAAGGAAGGATTCATATCTATAGCCTTATTTATCTCGATCACAGCCTGATACAATAAGCCTTTTTTATAGTTATCCACAGCCAGAGTTATGTACGCTCTTGTGATACTTTCGTCGGAACTTTTGACCCCACCTAAAAGTTTTAAAGCTTCGTCCTCATCTCCCGTCAAAATGAGAGTTGAAACATAAAGCATTTTGGGTTGTTCAAAACTTTTATCCAATTCGTAAACCCTTTTTGCCTCATCTCTGGCTTTTATTCTTTCATCCAAATTTAGATAACATTGAATAAGTTGAAAAGCTATTGTCTGCTTGTTTGGTGAAAGTTCTTTTGATTTTTCCAAGAAAGGTAACGCGAGGTCAGATCGCCCGAGGTTGTTTAGAAAAGACCCCGTAAAAACTTGATACCTTGCATCGTCGGGTGTACTTGATGCTTGTTTGGTCATCTCGTCTAAAGCAAAATTCAAGTAAGCAAGTTTTGTCTCATCTTTCGCGTTTGAACTGAGAGCAACATTTTGCGCAACACTTAATAATTGTTCTCTTATCTCTGGGTCTGCAAAAGTCCCAAAAGCAAGCGACTTTTTAAAATATTCTAATGTTTGTTCTGCAGTTAACGCCACCACTTTTTTTTCTTTGACACTATACTCTTGTCCTGAAATAGATTTTATAAGAATTAAGTTCGCCTTTATAGGTCTAATATTCATCCACCACAAAGTAAATCCTAAAGCAAATATAATCAAGATAGCTAAAATATTTTTTAGATCGTTACTTATTTCCCCTTCTCCTTTTTTCAGTTTTTTTTCATCTTCGTTCTCACTGTCCTCTGTAAAATAAAGGTAAGACAAAATGGTGAAGAATAGGAAGTAACTCACCAAGTTATCAAACACAAAAAGATTTTGGAAAAAATATGCAGCCAGAAGACCGACAATAAGTGCCTTTTCAAAGATTTCTCTTTTACTTTTCCATAAGACATAAAGACATGCAACAAATATTGCGAGATATGATAGTAAACCTAAAATTCCACCAGCAACAAGCATATCAAGTGGCATATTATGAGCTCTATCAAACCATTGTTCTTGAGCGAACATTCTAGCGTCATAATATTTATTAAAAACATAATTGAATCCGTCTTGTCCCCAACCTAAAATAGGCTTTTCAGCAAAACCTTTAAGAGCCATCGGCCAAACGTATTGTCTGGCTTGTCCTTGTCCAGCTGTATTACTCCATGAAATTGTAGCGAGCCTTGAGAGCGTCGCATTGCTTTTCATAAAACTGGCATCTTTTACTGCAAAGAAAGCTATTATAATTGCGATCATTGCTAAAACTTTCACTATTGACACCCTTTTCAAAACAGATTCTCTTTTCTCCCAAATGGAGGTAATTATAAGAGTAACAAGAACACCACCAATAAGGCCCAAAATTACACCTCTAGTCTGAGTCTTCCAAACACCCCAAATATTCAAAAAGGCAACTAAAACATAGGCGTAAAACTTCCAATCTCTTAGCCAAAACTTAATTACATTCCAAGATCCTATTATATTTTGTTTTATTACATCTTTATAAAGGAGAATTAAAACAAAGAAGAGATTAAAAAGAAAATAAACGCCTAAATATATAGGGTTACCTAAAGGACCCGCGATCCTAGTATGGGCCTGAGCTTCTGGTCCAAACAAAGTCTTAAGTGCCATAAAAATACTCAAAACTACTGACGACCTAAAAAACCAAAGCCAATTCTCTTCGCTTTTCATTGAGTTGGCGAAGACAATAAGATATGCAAGTAAGTGTGCGAGTGTTATAAAACCATCCATTCTCTCCGAATTGCTCCAGAGCGCTTTGGAAGGATTAACGGCAAAAATATCTGCAATTAGCATTATTAAAACAAAAACAGAAACTGAAATAAAAACCCAAGAAAATTTTGGCCTGTATTCCTTGTAATTAATTGCAAGTATAAGATACAGAGCAAAAATAATTTCTACTATTATTCTAAAAGCAAAATTCTTCCCCGTAATGTAGGGGAAAAACATACTATTCGCTATAAAAAAAGGTATCAAAAGCACTGCCCAAAGTCCCGCTAATATACTATATTTCAATATATCTTTCATAAAAAATAATTATACATTATTAAAGCATCAAAATTATATCACAATCCTTTTACATTCATATCTGGCTTTTTAAAAAAATAATAGTACAATCTAAATTATGAAAAAGAAAGCCTTAATAACGGGTATAACAGGCCAAGACGGCTCTTATCTTGCTGAGTTTTTGCTTGAAAAGGGATATGAGGTCCATGGAATAATGCGTAGAAGTTCAAGTTTTAATACATCGAGATTAGATCAAATATACAAAGATCCACACGAAAGAGGGGCAAATTTCTTTTTACATTTTGGAGATTTATCTGACTCAAGTAACGTTTCAAGACTTATAGAAAAGATAAAACCAGATGAAATATATAACCTCGGTGCACAAAGTCATGTTCGTGTTAGTTTTGATATTCCAGAATATACAGCAGACGTTGTAGGTCTTGGTACTCTTAGGATTTTAGATGCCATCAAAGAATCGGGAATAAAAACAAAATTTTACCAAGCATCTTCATCTGAAATGTTTGGAAAAGTTCAAGAGACACCCCAAAAAGAAACAACCCCTTTTTACCCCCGCTCCCCCTACGGTTGTGCCAAAGCTTTCGCGTTTTGGATTACAAAAAATTATCGAGAAAGCTACAACATCTTTGCTTGCAACGGAATACTGTTTAACCATGAAAGTCCCCGCAGAGGATCAACTTTTGTTACAAAAAAAATAACAGAGGGTCTCGTAAAAATTAAACTCGGTCTTCAAGATAAATTATATCTTGGTAATCTAGACGCTAAGAGAGATTGGGGATATGCTAAAGACTATGCAGAAGGCATGTGGCTTATGATGCAAGCCAAGAAACCAGATGACTTTGTATTAGCTACAGGAAAAACATACAGTGTAAGACAATTTGTAGAAGTGTCCGCAAAAATATTAGGAATAAAGATAAAATGGAAAGGAAAAGGATTAAAAGAAAAAGCCATAAATGAAAAGAACGGAAAGACAATTATAGGAATTGACCCGAGGTATTTTCGCCCAGCAGAAGTAGAGTTTTTAATCGGTGATGCAAGCAAAGCAAAGAGAATTCTTGGATGGAGACCAAAAACATCTTTTAATGACTTGGTTAAACTGATGATTGAAGAAGATTTAAAGAAATATTCATCCAAATAGAAAAAACACGCTTCATGGATTTAAAAAATAAAAAAATATTAGTTACAGGCGGAGCTGGTTTTTTGGGATCTTTCGTCGTGAAAAATCTTATAGAAAGAGGAGTCCCTCAAGAAAATATTATTGTGCCAAGATCGAAAAAGTACGATCTGAGAAAATTAGAAGTCTGTAAAAAGATATTAAAAGGAGTTGATGTTGTTATACACCTTGCAGCTAAAGTTGGAGGAATAGGTTTTAATAGAGAACATCCCGGACAATTATATTACGACAATTTAATTATGGGCACACAGCTTATGGAAGAAGCCAGAAAGCAAAATATAGAAAAATTCGTTGCGATAGGAACAATCTGTGCTTATCCTAAATTCACACCAACCCCCTTCAGAGAAAAAGATCTATGGCTGGGTTATCCAGAAGAAACGAATGCCCCATACGGTCTTGCAAAAAAAATGATGTTAGTTCAGTCACAAGCCTACAGACAAGAGTATGGTTTTAATTCAATATACTTACTTCCTGTAAATCTATATGGTCCAAGAGATAATTTTAATCCAAACTCAAGTCATGTCATTCCAGCTTTGATTAAAAAAGTTATAGAAGCTAAAGAGTCCGACTCCCCTTTTGTGGAAGTCTGGGGTACAGGTAAAGCAACAAGAGAATTTCTTTATGTTGAAGACGCTGCCAGGGCCATAGTACTAGCAACAGAAAAATACGACAAAGGTGAACCACTAAATATTGGTTCTGGCATGGAGATATCTATAAAAAATTTAGTTGAGACAATTTGTTCTATTGTAAAATACAAAGGAAAGATAAAATGGGATAATACAAAACCAGACGGTCAGCCAAGAAGACAGCTTGATGTAACACAAGCAAAAAAAGAATTTGGATTCAAAGCAAAAATAAATTTCACAAGAGGTTTGAAGAATTCTATAGAGTGGTATATCTCAAACAGAGAATAAAACTATTCTTAGATAAATCTTATTTGTCTTTTCCCTTTAAAATGCTAATATTCTGGCTATAAAACCAAGATGCCCACAATATCACTTAGCTATATAAGAGAAAAATGGAATCACGCCGGATTCCAAAAGTATTTCCAAAATATGGGATGGATGTTTATTGCCAAAATTGGTGGTATGGTCGTTTCTTTCTTAGCAACCATTTATATTGCCAGACAGCTTGGACCAACTAATTATGGAGAATTAAGTTACGCTGTGAGTTTTGTGTCTATTTTCTCTTTTATAGCAGTCCTGGGAATAGACCAGGTACTTTATAGAGATCTCGTTAATTTTCCAGAAAAGAAAAATAAATATATGGGTTCGGCTCTAGGTCTTAGGTTGGGGGCATCAATTGTTGCAATTGTTCTTTGTATTATTTTTGCTCTTTGGTTTTCTCCTAAGGATGTATCTTTCTTCTTGATTTTTCTACTAAGTATCGGTTTTATTTTTAACTCATTCAACATAATCTTTTACGAATTTCAGGCTAATCTAAAGTCCAAATATCCATCCCTAATTTCTATATATGTAGCTGTAATATTAAACATACTAAAAATCCTTGTGATTGTTTTTGGAAAAGGAGTTATATACCTTGCTTTCGTATTACTCTTAGAATCTTTCTTTTATGCAGTAGGCTTCTTATATTATAGAACAAAACTATATGGGTTCATTTCACAATGGTCTTTTGACAAAGAAATTGCCAAAAAAATACTCTGGGATTCATGGCCACTTATTTTTTCATCAGCCTTTGCTTTGGTCTATGCAAGAATTGACCAAATCATGATCAAAAACATGATGGATGCGAAGTCTGTTGGTTTGTACGATTCTGCTGTTAGACTGTCTGAAGTTTGGTATCTTATACCAAATATAATAGTCTCTTCTATGTTCCCAGCAATATTAAACGCAAAAAAAGTATCAAAAGAGCTTTACTTTAAAAGAATGATGAAGCTGGGATTATTGTTAACTTCTCTATCATTACTAATTGCTCTACCGGCTACAGTACTTGCGGGCACAATCATCAAAATTGTCTTTGGTTCAGCTTTCATTGGGGCAACACTGATACTTCAAATATATATTTGGAGTAATATTCCGACAGCGTTAAACATGTTAGCTAATTATTTCCTAGTAGCAGAAAATCATAAAAAAGTACTTTTCTTCTCATCACTTATGGGAATGATAGTAAATGTAATTTTGAATATATTTTTTATACCAAGATACGGCATGGCTGGTGCAGCATATGCTACTCTTATATCGTACTCCATGCCCTTCCTTTTTATTATCGCCTTCGTAAGATATAAGAAGATATTTAAATATTAAAATTATGTTACTAAAAATAAAAACAATGATAAGGAGATTTTTAAACAAGATTCTGAATACCCACAGACCTTCTAGTTATCCATATATTTCTTCAGATTCTTTTCGTAATTTGGCACAACATATTTATGACGAAGCACTCGATTTTGATCCAAAAAACGTAAGGACAGGAGATATCATTTTTGTAAGAACAAATTTTCTTAAAGATTTTGTGGCAAAAACAAATCACTTGATTGACAACCCATACATACTTATATCACACAACGAAGATATGGGGTTAGGTGAAGAAATGAAGTTTTTAGCTGATGATTCAAAAGTAATTCATTGGTTTGCCGAAAACTTATTGTTTGAGCATAAAAAAATAACTCCAATTCCAATAGGGATATATAGCAGAGTCGATGACAAGAAAAATGTTGGCATTGAATCCATAAAGAAATATGCTGACAAAAAAGATAAACTTAATAGAATTTTCTACAGTTTTTGGGTCAGGACAAACTTTAAAAAAAGAATCCCTATTCTTGAAGAAGTTAAAAAAATAACTTTAGCCGACACACTAACAGAAGAAGAAAAGGAAGAGATTTTAAAAGAAGATTATCTTAAAAAAATCTCTGGGTACAAATTTGTAATATCCCCACCGGGAAACGGTTTAGATTGCCACAGAACATGGGAAGTTCTGTATTTGAAATCTATACCCATAGTCGAAGAATCTGTACCTACAAATTATTGGAAGAAACTAGGCATTCCCCTCTTGGTTATAAGCAATTGGAGTGAACTAAAAAATCTTTCCGTCTCAGATATTGAGAAAGACTACAACGAATTATCTAACCAAATGAATTGTCCGGCCCTTTTTATGGACTATTGGATAGCAGAGATTAAGAAATATCAAAATGATTATCGTTAAACTATCCGGCGGTTTAGGGAACCAAATGTTTCAATATGCCCTTGGCAAAAGTGTCTCAATTAAAACTGAACAGGAATTAAAATTTGATATTAGTTTTTATAGTGAACAGAAATTCAGGAAACTAGAACTCGTAAATTTTATCGGACAAATCAATATCGCTGGGAAAGAAGAAATAGGGAAAACCCTCTTCCCCAAAAATATATTCTTGAAGACAGCGTCTTGTTTGTTCAAGCAGGCATGGAAATTGTCAAAGAATTATATAAAAGAAAAAAAATCATTTAATTTTCAAGAAGACATATTCTTAAAAAAAGAGAGCTGTTTCTTCGACGGTTACTGGCAGAACCCAAAATACTTCGATGACATAAGAGAGGTATTAACAAAAGAAATGAGTATTAAAAATGATTCTTTAGATGACTATTCAAAAGAGGTGTTGGATAACATGGAAAAAACAAACGCTGTGTCAATACACATAAGAGCCGGTGACTATTTAAACATACCAGAGGTAAGAGATATATGCAGTAGAGATTACTATCTCAAAGCAATCTCCATGATAAAAGAAAAGGTAATCAATCCTACTTTTTTTGTTTTCTGTGAGGACGAAAATTATAGTAGCCAAATTTTACCGACTAATCTTGAGTATATCTTCGTAAACACAAATGTCGAAAAACCATACATGGATCTTTTCCTAATGACAAAATGTAAACATAATATTATAGCTAATAGTTCGTTTAGCTGGTGGGGAGGATGGCTAAATAAAAATTCAGAAAAACTTGTAATTTGCCCAAGGATTTGGCATAACAAGTACAAAGAAGCAGACATAATTCCTGTCGCTTGGACCAAAATTTAATAATCATTGACCTCAAAATGGAAAGATTTTGCAAAAAAACGATGTCAGTTAATTCAGAAACTTACGAAAGGCTTCTTAAAAAAGAAATAGAGATTTGGAGTCAGTATAGTGGACCAGAAAAAAGTAACACTTTTGAACAAAGAAAACAAACCTTACCATATGCAACATACAGAAAAGGTACCATCGAACTAGAATTAGAATATATCAAAAAAAGTGGAGAAAATATTAGTGTTTTGGAACTGGGAAGCGCCGATGGCTGGCTAACAAACGAAATTATTAAACTGGGAAACGTAAAAGACATCACCTCTATAGATATATCAATAGATGACAATTTGAAAGAAAAATATAATAACAAAAGCATTGTCTTAAAAGGGGATCTTAATAAAATAGAAGAAATTTCTTTTGAGAACAAGTTTGATTTGATAATAACGCATGGAACATTACACCATTTAGTAGACCCACAAAAAACATTAAAATATTGTATAGACAATTTATTAAAAAAGGGTGGAATTATTCTAATAAACGACACATGGATTTTACAATCCCTTCAACTCAAAACGAATGCATTTCTGTATTTGTTTCTTAATAGACTTCCACATTCAATAATCAAATTAAACCTAAAAGAATTTTTAAAAATACTATTTTACAAAATTCCTCTTACCTTATTCAGTAAAAAATTTGCAGGATCAATAGCTCACTCCCATACTACTTCCCCGTTTGAATCAATATCCTCAGCAGATGACTACAAAAGCATCTATGATAGAAAGGACCTTAAAATTTTATGCTTCAGAAATTTTGCCGCCCTACCCGGTCTTCAAAATAGCTGGAGCAAATCACCAAAATTACTTAAAAATGCAATCCAAAAGATCGATGATTTTCTAATTAAGAAAAAGCTTTTTGTGGGAGACCTTCATATCTGCATCCTCAAAAAGATATATTAGTAATTTAAATAACTATTGTTTTGTAAGCCGGATCTTTCCATGCTGGATTTCCTTGGTCCATAAAGTCAATTTTTGAATAGTCCTTATCTTTGAGCCGGTAATTTACCCAATCTGCAAAGAAAGGACGATCTTGACACACAATACCAGCAAGGGCATCTACTCCTGCGCCAACATCTATAAAAACAGCGTCACTGTATGTTTGTAGTAACGGAATAAGTGCTACTTTACTACTTCCCGCTCCAACCAGAAATATTTTTGCTTTACTTTTACTTATTCTTTCGGACAAAGATAAAGATAGTGATCTTATATCATCTGCTGCACCTTTTTGGGGGATGTCGATATAATCAGCAAAGGAGTCTATACCGACATACTGACAATATTCTTTCTTTTTCGCCAACTCTTTTATAATTTCGAGCTTCTCTTTTCCTGCAATTATACCAATATCATTTTTGTAATTTTTGAACAACCATTTTGTGGTAATTAAAGAATAAACCGATTCACAAGATGGGTTATTACCTAAAGTAAGATTATGAGCCTTTTCAAAATATTTCTTTCCCCTTCTAAAAGAATATAGCCAAATAGAAAGTGTCGGCAAAATATTTAGGAAAGTAAGATACTTGCTGATTATATTAAAACCGTACCTGATTTCCTTGTTATTAAGGATAATTGGTGTTTTTTTAAAGACTTTATTAAAAAGCTTAGCGACAAGTTCCATCATTATATAACTTCTCCATGAGGTGATCGTTCCAGGACCTAAATTAAAAGTAACAACATCGTTATGCCAAAACATTGACCTAAACAACCCCATATCTATCTGATCATAAGAAACAGTGAGGGCTCTTCTTCCGGGAGAAGCACTTCCTATCGCAATTTTGTTGAGAAAAAAATAATCTCCATCACTAGCACGTAAGATACTTAGGCTTTTTCTATTTGCAATACAATATTTTATTTCGTCCGTAAGTTTTTTAAATTCAAATTGGATGGGTTCTTTACCGTATGAAAAAAAAGAGCGTGAAGACAAATCGATTCTGTGAGATTCGTTATTGGTGCTGATGCCTTGGACGAAATATCGAGATTTCATTGGAAAAAAGGCTCTTTTTTTGAAAACGATGATATTATCTGCCCACCACATATAACCAACTCCTTCCAAGGAAAGCCGTAGACTGTTCTCAATTCTAGAAGTAGCTTCCGCCCAATAATCAAACCCCTTTAAACTAAACTTTGATATCAGATATCTCTTGGAACGAGGATTAACATGCTGACTGTTTAAATCACTTCGGACATTTGACCACGTTACCACAATTATATCTTTCGATGCTTTTGTAATATTATCTATGAGCGTGTCTTCTACTTTTTGATCGAGATGTTCTCCGACTTCGGAACAATTAACAATATCGTATTGTTTTTCAAAATTGTAAGGTAATCCCAAATCGGCAATTTCTATATTATCACTTATAGACACATCAGAATGTTTTTTTGCCCATTCAAAATAGTCCAGGCCCAGAAGGTCAATGTGTGGATACTTTTTGTGTAAAACTTCTAGGAGACAACCGTTGTTACAACCAAGATCAGCAAAACCGTCGACAATACTCCAATCAAAAACTTCTTCAAGAGCATTGAGGTACGCTTTGTATGGTGCTATCTCCCGTAAATATTCTCCTTCACCATATTCCTTTGCGATGTCTGCCTTCATGAATTTTGAGATAATTATTTAAGTAAAGATACTATCTTTTTGGCTTGTTTAAAGGAAACGTCCTGGTGCATAGGCACAAAAAAATAATTATCTTCAATAGAATCCATTACTGGAAACTTCTGTCTACCACCAAAAAGAGTATACTTATCGTTTCTATAGTGGTGCTGTCCCGTCTCAAAACCATGTTCTTTGAGCTTGGTTGATAAAGAATCATAATCAAGTCCGATAACTGAAGTCATCCATATATGACTGTTTAGGCCCGCTTTTGAATATATTTCCATAAGCCTCTTCCTGTGAGTAATAAGTTTATCAACCACAGATAAGTTTCCAAGACCTATTGCCGCGGTTATATCATTCATATGATATTTATATCCCGCCTCGGTAAGATCTGTATCCCCTTTCTTTTGTTTTTCGTCCCTATCATAGCCAAACCATCTTAATCTCTTGGCTTTTTTATAGTCTTCCTCGTTTTTACAGATAAGAAAACCTCCGTCACCGCTTGTGAGTGTTTTAATTGCCTGCAAGGAAACACACGCAAAGTCAGCCTTGCCCCAAAAATCGCTACCTACAGCTTGAGCAGCATCTTCAATCACCTTTATAGAACGTAGTTTACAAAATTCAATTAGTTCTTTGAGTCCCCTATTATTTCCACCAAAATGTACAAAAACAACAGCCTTAGTTTTATTGGTAACTTTCCTCTTTACGTCCTCAATACTTACATTTAAATCTTTATCTATATCAGCAAAAATAATCTTCGCTTTCCTGTGTATAAGTGGAGTATTCGTTGCAGTACAGGTAAGTACGGGTGTTATAACTTCATCCCCCTCACCAATACCTGCAAGTTCATAAGCAAGTTCAAGCGCTGCTGTACCAGAATTTAACGCAACAACATTGCTAAGTTTAAATTTTTCAGCAAATTCTTTTTCAAACTTTTTAACCAAAGGACCCTCTGCCAACTGATCAGACATTAAAACACGAACTACATTTACTATAGCTCTCCAAGAAACAAATGGTTTAAATAATTTTAATCTGCGCATTGACATAAATATTCTTTTAATCCTTTTTTAAACGAATAAAGTGGCTTCCAACCCAGCTCTCTCAACCTTGAGCTATCCATCTGATATTTCATATCCATACCTTCCCTGTGACTAGAATGAGTTTGACATTTCATTCCACAAACCTCTTCTGCGGCCTTTATTAATTCTTTTACTGTATAACCATCATTTAGAGTAACATTAAAAACCCTATTACCCTTTTTTGATTTTAAAATTAAATCAATAACTGGTGGGATGTTTTTAACATATATATATTCTCTATACCCAGTTCCTCCATCGTGAAGAGGTATTGAATATTTACCAAGCATGCTTTGTTTAATCGCAGAAAGTATTTTTCTCTTGTCTTGTCGTGGACCGAAAACATTGCAAAATCTAGTTTCAGATGTCTTATCAAAAAGCTCTTTGAAACTATTGTCATAAGCTATTCTAAAAAGCGATCCGACAGCTTTGGAACAAGAGTATGGGTTCCTCGGGAAAAGGATCTCAGTTTCGTCTTTTCTGTGTTCGCACTCTCCATAAACCTCATCGGTAGAAACATAAAGCAGTCTTACCAAGTTCTTAACCTTTCTACATGTGTCAAAGATATTTAAATTGCCCATTATGTTATTCTTCATTGTTTTGAAGGATTTGTTCAGAGAATAATCAACATCCGATATGGCAGCTGCATGGATTATGTATTCTGGATTTTCCTTAAGAATAACCTTCATTGCTTTTTGGCCAGCAACATCCAGTTTGTAATATTTGAAAGATTCATCTATAATCTCTGGATGGGAACCAGCAGACTGATTGTCTATAACAACGACATCCCAGCCTTTTTTAACAAAGTACTCAGTAACGTGAGAAAAGATGAATCCCAGTCCACCCGTAATTAGTATTTTAGGCTTCTTTTTGTTCATTGGCCTATTATATATAAATAAACAATTTTTACAAGAATAAAAACATGAAAACAGCCATTATATTACCAACAGCTTTTGTAACAACAACACGAGGAGATGACAACAGCAGACTAAGGATCAGTCAGTATACAGAAGGCTTCAAGCAAGTTGTTGAATTAGACAAAAAGTTTCCTGGTTGTTTTGACTTTTTTCTCACCGACAGCACCTTGGAAAACCCAAGTATCCTTGACCCAAAGATAAATAATGCATTGAATCAAATACCAAATCTAACCAGATGTTATTTTTTTGACAATGAGGCAGGGAAAAAAAATAAAGGGGCAGGGCTTGTTATCCAATGGAAAAAAGTTTTATCTATAATCGGAAAACAATATAAATATGTTATAAGTTTTGAGCCCAGACAAAAACTTGAGAATTTTGTTTTCTTTGAAAGATTTGTAAATAATCCAGGAAATTATTTTAGAGTAGAGAGAGTGCAAGCTAAGAAATATAGAACCTTCCCATTTCTGCTTGTTCAAATAATGACTGGACTAATTGCGCTGGAAAGAGACATGCTGGAAAGTTATGTAAAAAAAGTCTCCATAAAATGGATGTTGTTTAGAAGAGTAAGTATTGAGAGAGATCTATATAAATTTATTCTTAATCGTGGAATCCCCTTCAAAGAAGTTGAGTATTTAAATGTTATCTGGCATGACTCTGCCAATAACAAACTAATAAGAATTTAATGGTTTCAATATATACTAGAACCAATAATATTTTAACCACAGAATACTTGAAGTGGTTAATTAGAAAAATAATTCAAAAGAAGAGCGGACCGGAAGCGGTTCTATCTAGTCTTGTTCGGGGGCTTGATACACTTGGAATAAAACATGAAATTAACCCTTCAAAACCTACTTTTGAAATTGTTCATGTATTAAGTGGTATAAGAGCACTTGAAGATATTATAAATCTCAAAAAGACAGGAAAAATAAAAAAAATTATAGCTGGTCCAAACTTAGTTACAACCCCAAATGACTCGAATAAAATTCTACACGATAAAAATTTAGATATTATTCTGGTTCCTTCAAAATGGGTAGCAGATTTCTATGGGAAAAGTTTATCTGAAGACCAGAGTAAAAAAGTAATTGTATGGCCAGCAGGTATTAAAATGCCTCAAAATGAGACTCCAGCTGAAAACAGGAAACTTGTATTGCTGTTTATAAAAAATGTGGAAAAGGAACTATCCGAAGACATAAAAAGATATCTACAAAATGAAAAAATACTTTTTGAGATAATTAAGTATGGTAAATACAAACAAGAAAAATATTTTTCTTTATTAGAAAAGAGTAGATTGATGATTTACCTACAAACGGTAGAAAGTCAGGGGATGGCTCTGCAAGAAGCGTGGGTCAGAAATGTACCAACTCTCGTATTAGAAAAAGATACTTATGTATACCCTAATGGTGAAAGGGCTTATGGACAAGTATCTGCGCCATATCTTACAAAAGAAAGTGGACTTTTTTTTAGAGACTTCGAAGATTTTAAATTAAAATTGAAGGATGCCTTACAAGGAGCAAATCCTTTTTCACCGAGGAAATACTGCACGGAAAATCTATCAGATGAAATATCTACACAAAAATATCTTGACATAATAAATCGTCTCAAACAATGAAACAAGTCTTCAAAAAAATCCTGAGATTTTTAAATCTGATTATCATCAGTCCAAAAGATCCGGAAGGTATCAAGAAACTGAAAAAAACTTTCCAA
>Ga0247841_10006890_pt1 | contig 17209 bp, 10 predicted proteins | sample LaCruzMarch2015__2_FD_192410 | JGI IMG/M metagenome (GOLD analysis project Ga0247841, IMG submission 192410) | Freshwater microbial communities from meromictic Lake La Cruz, Castile-La Mancha, Spain - LaCruzMarch2015_18m | ecosystem: Environmental > Aquatic > Freshwater > Lake | place: Spain... | reverse complement strand
AGTAAGGAAATTTCCCTCAAGGGATCCATGTTCCAGATCACGGACGATAACCTCAAGCGCTGGAAGAAGTGGTGGAGGGTGGCCAACCTCGAACACCTGCTCATTTTCTGGCTGCTGGGCCTTATCGCCATGCTCCTGCTCTCGTTCCTCTCGTACGTCACGACGTTCGGGGGGGCGGGCAATGCGCAGGGAATTCACTTCATCCTGCTCGAGGCCTCCGTCATTGCCAGTCGCACGCTCCCGGTCTTCGGCATGTTGTTCCTGCTTGCCACGGGCATCATGCTCCTCGCAACGCAGCTCACGGTGCTCGATGCGACGAGCAGGATCATGACGGAGAACGCGCTCCTGCTCACGAAGCGGCGCACCGCGCGCGTTTCGCTGGTGTACTACTTCATTCTCTGGGCACAGATCTTGTTTGGCATCGCCGTGTTCTCTCTCGGGTTCGACCAGCCGCGCGAGCTGATCGTGCTCGGGGCGGTCATCAACGCGTTCACGATGTTCGTCTACACGGGATTGCTCTACATGTTCAACAACTGCGTCCTTCCCAAGGCGCTTCGGCCTTCCCTCTGGCGCAATGGTGTTCTTCTCCTGTGCTTTCTCTTCCTCGGATTCTTCTGCGGGGTGACGGTGGGGTCCTACTTGGTGTAGGGCGTAGGGTTAGGATTAGGGTTAGGAAAAAGATGAAGACATGTTTTTCTGTATCCTCACTCAAATTCTTCTCTTTGCCCTAATCCTATTCCTAACCCTAATCCTCACTACTATCCTTCGTCTTCCGCTTCCTTCTTATCGCCCACCGATTCCATGCCGTGCCGCTCGATCGTCCGCCAGTCGAACGGGAACTTGAAGGTCTCGAGTGCGCGCACGAGCGCCGCGAAGATCAGCCAGGGTGTTGAGTCGGCGGCGAGGAAAGCATTGCCCGTCTCCTGAACGGGATTGTAGTCGTTGAGAGCCTTGCAGTCGGGTGCGATGGGCACGACGCCGTACTGCAGACAGGAATGCAGTTCCGGCATGCCGGTGGGATCCGTGAGAAAGAGGGCGATGTCTGCCGCGGCTAAGAGCTTTCGCACATTGTCGTCGTCGTTGGGGATGATCGCGATGCGGTGGCCCCGTTCCCGAGCGAGCTCGGTAAAGAGTTCGCCGTAGTTCGCGCCGCCTTTGCCCAGCACCAGCAGTTCCACGGGCAGGCTGAGTAAGCCCGGCAGAAATTCCTTTAACAGAGCTCCGCCGAGGGCATCCGACATGCCTGCAGGCAGACAGACAATCGGCGCCTTGGGTTCCATGGGCCAGCCCAACTCCTGCTGCAACGCAGTCTTGTTCTCCACCTTATGTTCGATCGTCCGTGCGCTGTAGCGCCGGATAATCTTCGGATCGTAGGCGGGGGAGAGGGGATTCAAGGGGTGAGGGGGGTTGGACGGAGGACTAAGGCCTAAGGACTTGGGACGAAGGTTGTTTGTTTCGGTTGAGACGTACCGGCGGTACGTCTTTACGTCGTTCCTTGGTTCCGAGTTATCTCGATAGTATAGCTGAAAATCGCTCTTTTTGGGAGAGGGGAGGACTTGAGATTTTCGAAGGATAGTGTCTGTTTGTAGAGGTACGGAGGACACACTTGAAAGGGGCGAAAAGGCATCAATGTGTGGAGGGTTTTAGCATCCTGTTTCTCTCCGCTTTTCCTCTCCTACTTTACCTACCTGACCTTCCTTACTTTTCTTACCTTTCTCACCTTCCTTACCTTCTCCGTATTTCTGCTATCCTGCCTCTGCTTTCATGAAGCATCTCGTTCTCATCGACGGCCACCATCTGATGTACCGGGCCTACTGGGCTATTCCGCGTACGCTCAAAACGAGGGCGGGGGAGCAGACGAATACGGTCTTCGGAGTCGCCTCTATGCTCCTTTCGATTCTGACCAAGGAAGAGCCGGATGCCTTTCTCTTCTGCTTCGATGAGGGCGACCAGACGTTCCGGCACCAGGAGGCGACTGACTACAAAGCGGGTCGGGCCGAGACTCCCGACGATTTCTACGTGCAGATTCCGCGGGTGCACGAGCTCATCGATACGTTCGCCATTCCCCATGTTTCGGATCCCAGATTTGAGGCCGATGATCTGCTCTGTGCCTACGCGCGGGCGGCGGAGAAGGCCGGGATGCGCGTGACGATCGTCACGGGGGACCGCGATGCACTCCAGCTCGCAACTGAGCACATCCGGATCGCCATCCCGCATAAGGGGTACCAGCAGGCGGAGTATCTGGGTCCCAAAGAGATCGAGGCGAAGTACGGAGTGCGTCCGGACCAGATTTCTTCTTACAAGGGACTCACCGGCGACCAGTCCGACAACCTGCCCGGTGTCAAAGGCATCGGGCCCAAGACCGCGGCGGAACTTCTGCAGAAGTACGACACGCTCAAGGGTGTCTACGATCACATCGATGAAATCCGTCCCGCGGTGCGCGAGAAGCTTCAAGCCGATCGTGAGCAGGCATTCTTCTGTGAGCGCATGGCGCTTTTGGTCGAAGATCTGCCGCTCCTTCCTTTTGATCAGCTTGCCATCGGGCTGTTCCCCGCCGGAAAGATTCTGGAGTTCTTCCGTGCCATGGAATTCACGCTGCTCATCAAGCGGCTGCAGACGATGCTCTCTACTCCGTTCGGCAAGGCACACTGTGCACCCGAGGATGTGCCGCCTCCGGTGACTGCCGAAGTCAAAGCGACGGAGCAGTTACTCCTTTTCTGATTGCGCTTTTTCCAAACCTCCATCCCCCGCCACGTCTCACGTATGAGGCGTGGCACGATCCCTTCCTTTTTGTACATAACCTCCATCCCCCGGCCCCTTCCTCCCGAGGAGGAAGGGGAGAGTTTTCTTCAGTAGTCAAACAACCACAAACATATACATCCCCCCTCTCCTCGGGAGAGGGGGTTAGGGGGAGAGGTTTGTGTGATAAAAGCGAGAAGATATATGGAGTAAGGTTGCGAGAAAAAAAAACAAGAAGGTGAGGGGGAGAGGTTGAGATTGAAGAGAGATCCGAGAGAGGTCTGTTGCTGTTTTTCTGTTGACGACAAACTGTGTTCATCTATTTATGACTCATAATTTGTCGGAGTGCTGATAGGACTTCATCCCTTGTAGATGAGGAAAATTCAGAACAGAAAAATTGTTCTGTATCCCCACTGCTGTATACCAAAGATACTCATTCTTATCTTGCGGATTCTTTGTTTAACCAATTAAACTCCCGCTGTTTCGCCTCTGTTCCGTTTTGGAGTACGCGGAACATCTTCTGTACTCATCATTTCCTGATCCCCCTCTACCCATGTCAAAAGAACGTATTGTTGCCAGTCTCGATATCGGAAGCGCCAAAATCAGAACCGTCGTTGCCGTGGTGGATGGCGATCAGGAAAAGCTCATTCCGAATGTCATCGGCGTGGGGCTCTCACCTTCACATGGGATGCGCAAGGGGCACGTCATCGATGTGGAGGAGCTCATTCATAATATCATCTCCTCCTTAGAAGATGCGGAGCGCATGGCGGGGGTGCCCATCAACCATGTATTCGTGGGCATGAGCGGATCACACATCGAGTCCTTCGACAGCCGCGGGGTGATCGCGATCTCGGGATCCGAGATCACGGTGGAGGATGTGGGACGCGTGCTCGAGGCCGCGCAGGCCGTGAGCATTCCGGCGAACCGCCGCATCCTGCACATCGAACCCAAGTCGTATGCGGTCGACGAGCAGCGCGGCATCAAGAATCCGGTCGGCATGACGGGCATCCGTCTCGAGGTCGAGGCGCACATCGTCACGGGGCACATCCAGCATGTGAAGAACATCGAGAAGTGCGTGGATCAGGCAGGTGTGGATATCGACGATCTGGTGCCGGCGACCATCGCCGCGCCCGAGGCGGTGCTCACCAAGCGCCAGAAAGAACTCGGCGTCGTGGTCATCGACATCGGCGCGGGGTGTTCCAGCGTTGCGGTGTTCGAAGAGGGGACGATTCTGTACTCGGCCAGTCTGCCGCTTGGGGGCGAGAGCGTGACGAATGACATCGCCATCGGCCTTCGGACTTCCATTGATACGGCCGAGAAGATCAAGATCGAATTCGGGTCCGTGCTCCCGCAGGAAATTGCCGAACGCGAAATGATCGACCTTTCCTCCGTGAGCAAAGTGGATACGCAGACCGTGAGCAAGCGCTACATGGCCGAGATCATGCAGGCGCGCTACTTCGAAATTTTCTCGCTCGTGAAGCAGGAGCTCACGCGCATCGGACGCAGCGGCATGCTGCCGGCCGGCGCCCTCCTCACCGGAGCGGCGGCCAAGGCGCCGGGCGTGCTCGATCTGGCCCGCGATGTGCTGGGGCTGCCGGTGCAGATGGGATTCCCCGTGGATATCGGCGGTGTGATTGAGAAGGTGGATGACCCGGCCTACGCCACCGGTCTCGGCACCCTCATCTGGGGTGTGCGCGAGGGCGAGAGTTCCCCGATGGTGGGCACGGCCCAGATGAAGCGCGCCGTGCAACGCGTCGGTTCCTGGTTCAAGAGCCTTCTTCCCTGATTGCACCCGCGAAGGGGTGCAGCTTATTTTGATCCCTAACCCTCTTCCCTAACCCTTTCCTACGCCCTACTCCCTACTCCCTACGCCCTACCCCCTATCTCTATGTCCGATACTCTCCGCTCTCTCTTCTCCGGTTCCCGCGCGACGAGCAATGGCTCAGGCTCGAGCCATGACGACAGCAGTCCCATTGTCTCGCGCGAGGTGCGACCCGACGCCACCCCCGGTGCGCGTCTCATCGTCCTCGGTACGGGAGGCGGTGGTTCCAATGCGGTAAAGCGCATGATCGACTCCAAAGTGCAGGGAGTCGAGTTCGTGGCGCTCAATACCGACATGCAGGCGCTCTACCACAATCCGGCGCCCAAGAAGATCACCATCGGCCGCGGCACGACCCGCGGGCTCGGAGCCGGTGCGAATCCGGATGTCGGCAAGAAGGCCGCGGAGGAGAGCAGCGCCGAAATTCAGGCTGCGCTGGAGGGGGTGGATATGCTCTTCATCACGGCAGGTTTGGGGGGCGGAACAGGAAGCGGAAGCGTGCATGTGATCGCAGAACTTGCCCGCAGTATGGGGATTCTGACCGTCGCCGTGGTGACGAAGCCATTCAGCTTCGAGGGGCTCAAGCGTAAGCAGCAGGCCGAGGACGCCATCGCGAACCTGAAGGGCAAGGTGGATACGCTCATCACGATTCCGAATGACAAGATCCTGTCGCTCATCGACAAGACGACTCCCCTCACCGAGGCGTTTCAGGTGGTGGATGAAGTGCTCCAGCATGCCATCGAGGGCATTTCAAACCTGATCACGGAACACGGGCTCATCAACGTGGACTTCGCGGACGTGAAGTCGATCATGCAGGATGCCGGTACGGCGCTTATGGGCATCGGCTACGGCACGGGCGACAGCCGTGCGGCCGAGGCGGCCCGTGCGGCCATCGACAGCCCCCTGCTCGACCTCTCGATCTCGGGGGCCAAGGGTGTGCTCTTCAATATCACAGGCGGCACGGATCTCTCCATGTTCGAGGTGGATGAGGCGGCGCGCATCATCACGGAGGCCGCCGATCCCGAGGCGAATATCATCTTCGGTGCCGTGATCGACGAGAAGTTCACGGGCGAGGTGAAAGTGACTGTTATCGCCACGGGCTTCGACGAGGCACATCTGGAAGGTCTGCCCACGCTCGGTGCGGCACGCGCTCTCAAGCCCGGCGTGCACACGCCCGCCCGCTACTCGACTCCCAATGAAGAGAGAGCCGAACAGCCCACGCGTCCGTCGTTCCTCGAGCCGGCCAAGACGAATACGCTCGGGATCACGGAAGAGGAGCTCGAAGTTCCGGCGTTCATGCGAAAGCCGATTAGTAAGTAAGAGTCCGACGAAACTGACGATGCCGATGATGCCGAGGAGGAAATCTTCTCTTCGGTCTCTTCGGTTTCGTCGGCATCTTCGGTCTCCTCATACATGCGTTCCCGTCGACCCGAAGCCGCCCCGTGTCTGCGCCCCGTGTCCGTCCACCTCGCTCCACTCGGCACGATCGACTCTGACGAACATGCCCTGCGCGATGCGCTCGCCGCGTTCCACGGTCACCGGTTGATTGCTGATGTTCTGCACCTGCACTTTGACCTCGTCCTCCGGGCCGTGGTAATCGCAGTCGATGACGCCGACGGAGTGCGGGCACACGAGCGCCTTCTTCCGGGGCAGGGAGGAGCGGGGGAGAATCAGGAGCGCGTAGCCCTCGGGCACCTTCACGATCACATTGCCCGGCACGAGCGCGATCTTTCCGGGTGCAACAACTGTCGTCTCGCGCGTGATCAGGTCAAACCCGACCGCCCCGGCGGTGTGGTATGCCGGAAGTGGAAGAGCCTTGTCGATACGGGAAATATTCACTTTCATAGAGAAGATGAGGGGCTTGCCAGCCGTAGCGCAGAGATCGACCAATGAACTTGGCCCACCTTCGCCATCAGCCTTCGCCAAGGCTTCGGCCGACGAGAGGCAACGGCGGGCAGCCAACGCTGCGCGAAGGCTGGGAGGGGAAGGGAAGCATCGATGCGTTGAACTGCGACCTGCATGTGATCAGAATGCGCGCAGGAGAAGGTGACAGCAAGCCCTCTGTCCATTCATTGTTCGATAGATGAATCTGTCCGTGGAAATCAATGAGCACCATGCCCTGCGAAGAGTCCCTGATATCTGCCGGCGAAGTTCTGGTATGTCAGTTTGCTCTCCCCGCTCGTATCCGTTGTGCTGTCCAGGAAGGCATTCTCGTATTTGATGAGCAGATTAATGAGGAGATCTGGATTCTGCGTGAGTCTGTCTACGAAGACCTTTGCGAAAGATTTCATTGCGATTGTCTCGTACTTCTTTCCCTTGTCCGGTGATATGGGGTTTCCGCGATCCCGCTCGGCACTCGGAACGAATTCCGAGAGCTTTCCGCCCTCCATTTGCAGATCCTCGTCGCGCATGCCGATCCCTTCCGTGAGGTCCGCAACAAGATTACGCGTGGGATCGCGAAACTGCGCTGTTGTGCAGGCAGAATTGGCGACGGTGAATTCGCTGAGTGAGGTTTCTGTCAACTTCACCCGGTTGCCGACGTCAAAGACCTGCATCATCTGGTTATCGAAAAAGACGAATGCTGCGAGGGATGTCGCAATGTCCCGGGTGTCGGCCACCGTAAACGTGGCTTCCCCCTTTTTTGCGAGACGGGCGAGATGCGCGTACATCTTCAGCTTCTCGCTGAAGCCGACGTACGCGTTCTTGCAGCCTTCGACAGACACTTTGCTGCGGGTGCCCGAGTAGGTGTTGAACAGGTTTTGGATGCGGCTCCAGTCGAATTCGGTGGCGAGGTAGGGAATGTCCTCGTGGTCGAGTCCTTCGGATGCTTTCGAAATGGCCTTCGACATGCGTTCGCGTGCCTTGCTATCCCGCAGCAGAATGAGGCGCATAAAGATCGTCGTCTTCAGGCCCGGTTCGAATTTGTTGTCCGGTCCTTCCTCGATCTTCTCGCCCAAGTGACAAATCTCCTCGTAACTGTTGTGTCGCTGATAGAAGTAGTCGAGAAACGGAAATTTCATGAGCAGTTCTCCGCGTTCCCCCGCGAGCACGCGCAAACGGTTGATGGGGAGAAGGTGGTAACGGATGCCCTGGATCAGGAAGAACATTTTCTGCTCCATGCTCATTTTTCCCATGCGCATGGCGTAGTGGAGAAGTTCCTCGTAGTGATGCGGGTTCACCTCTTCGGGGAGGATGTGGCCCTCTTTCAGTTGGCCCGTGTGCGGGTCAGTGTGTTCCACGAAGAGCTGGAGGATGGTCCGGAGTTCGTGTGCCATTTTGCCGGCGACGTTGCTCAGATTGTCTGCGGCGTGGGTGTAGGACTTTTTGTGTTTGTCATAGTTCCCTTCGTTATTCGTCATCCAGTCGTCGTACATGTCCTTGTCCCCCCAGATGTCGCTGATGAGCTTGTGCAGCCACTTATCACGCATGGCTTCGCTCCGTTTGCACGGTGCGATGGGCATCTGGTACTTGGAGAATTTATTGAGAGCCTTCCATACCCGTTCGTCACCCCAGTTCATGCGGCCTTTTTCGACGAGCAACTGAATGCTCGCGCGCAATTGGTCTTGGGTGGGGTTCGCTCCGATGAGCTCCACGAGACTGTCGGCATCCAGGTTTTTGAACGCGTCTTCCCACTTCTTTACGCGGTCGAGCTCGAGCTGGTTCTTGCGACGCTCAGCATAGTGTGGCAGGCGCTCCGTGTATTTTCCGAGAATAGGGATCTTTACGCCGAAGATCTTGCTAGGCAGATTCTTGGTCAACGCCGCCTTGGCTTCAGCTGTTATGTGGTCCTGTTTCGATTTCCATATACCTTCGACGTCCTCCTTAAATTCCTTGTAAATACGGATAATGTCCAGGACGCAAAGCCATTGAATGCCCAAGCGCTGCGAGAGAGTGCCTTTTTTCTTCTTTTTAGCTGTGTTCACATCCGAGAGTGCCTCATCGATTTTGCTACACTCATCATTTGTGTTCCCCACCTGCTTCTTGAACGCATGGATCCATGCAGGGTATTCCTTGTTGCGCGTGGGGTCTTCCATGCGCCGTGTGGTGCCGTCCGGCGCCTGTGCGCTCGTGTTGTTGTAAAGTTTTTTGAAGAAGGCCATCCATGCTTCGTAGCCGTCGGGGGCATCGAGGATGTCGCGCGTTTTCGCTCCGAATTGGGGATAGGCTCTGCCGAATGATCGGATGCCTGAGATGTCCCGCTCGATTGCCTCCATATCCTCATCGGGAATATAGACATCTTGGTTCGTGTCCCCTCCCTGTTCTTTGTTCCCTTCTCCGCCCTGCTCATCGGAGAGAGTGAAATTATCATCGGTAAGGTGGCGTGCCATTGCGTCTTCTTCGGTATTTCCTTCGAGCGATGCGAACGCACGCTGATCATCCGGATGGAGGGAAGCAGAGCTCTCTCCGGTCATGGCTTTACGCATGAGCCCCTCCTCCAGAAGCTCCCGACGATACAGTGCATCAAGGCGCCGTTGTCTGAGCCCGAATGGCAGGTGTTTCAGTTGTGCAGCATAGGCTTTGGCTACTCGTTCGCGTGTGATACCCCAGCGCTCACCGCAGGTTTCGAGAGCGGCGAACGATTCGTCCTCCATCTGTTCCATCCGATCGTTCATGAGCTCCGGCAGGAGCATCGACTGTTCGGTGAGGATGGCGAGAATCAGGTGTCCGCGCTCATGGCGAATGGTTTCTTTGCGCTCTGCCACAGGGACATCATCGCGAAGGTAAAGCTTGCCACCGTAGTAGCAGGCTTTCGAGTGCCTCACGTCCCCAAAGCGCTTCTTGTACGCTGCGACGGGCAGTACTTCGAGCACTCCATTCGCTCTGAGCGCATCTTCATCCTCGCCAAATTGTTCGAGAGCGCCGATGCGTTCCCGCGCATCCCGCATGGCATCCACAAAGACGCCGATCCGTGCACACAGTTCGCGGCGCTCCTGCTCGCGAATGCGCTTGTTTTTGAGTATATGGAGCTTGGCTCTGAGATCATCGGCGAGGCCGTGCACTTGGTCGGACACGGAGAATTCCGCACAGATCGGATGCTGGAGGACGGCGACAAGCTTCTGCTCCTCTTCGCCCACGCGGTTACCCTGTTCTGCCATCCATACGTCGATGCCCTGTGCATCGATTTGGGCATTGACCCCAGATTCAATCATTTTCGCGCGCGCTTCCATCTCTCGGATTCCCCGTTCTCCGGAGTGTAAGAGACGTGTGAGCCACGCTTCATAGAATTCCCGTTTTTCCTGCGCAAAAGCCGGAAGCGCATCGTCACTCATCAAGATGATCATGAGTTTTCGCAGGTGTTCGCGGGTGTCGCCTGAAAGTGAGGGGTCGCCATCTCCGCCCACAAGCAATGCGAGCATCCTCCGGCAGCGCTCGGCCCAGGTACGCGTTTCTTTTGCCTCCTGATCTTCTTCTTTGGTTCCATCCTGTTCGAAGCGGTTGGAGAGCGCATCGGCGTCACGACGAATATTCTCGATCGATGTCGTGATTTCATTGAATGTGCGGAGCGTTTCCGTGCATTGCTCGGTGAAATTCGGGTCCGTGATCGAAGGGAGTTTTTCGGGGGAGGGGAGGCGCTGTTCGATCTTGCTATGCAGGCGTTCGATGACGCTGCCGGCCGATTGCAGCACGAGGTCGTCTGCGACGGTGAGCGGCGATCCCGTGGCCTTTTTTCTCATGATCGCTCCGGCGTGCTTCTCCATTTCCAGAGCGATGCGTTCGGATTCTCTTCGCATCTGTGCACAGAAAAGTGAAGAGAGTCGGGCGACCTCCTGCCGCAAACTTTCGAGGTACGCTCGCCGGCTTCTGTCATCTTCCACGGGAGACGCGTGCTCGGATCCGCCCCAGAACCGTGCGCCAAATCCTTCGGTAATCTGGATGGCTTTGACGGCATTTTTGAGAACCGTCCGTGGCCGATGCAGCAGATTGGAGAGGTGTGCGCTACGGGATTTCTTTTTCCATGCTTTCAGTGCGTCATCGAGTGATTCAAGTCCCTGAGCGGCCTTTACCGCTTCGGCGAGTCCCTCTTTTCCCAGTTGTTTATCGCTCATGTCGAGGATGTGCTGTTGCTCTTCGAATAGTGCTAACCGATTCAAAAGTCCGTGCGAGAGCGCCGCTGTCATCCGGGGATTTTGCTCAATGAGCGTGAGGATGAATACCCTCTTTTTATCCGGCGGTATGCCATTCGCGCTGTCGAGATCAAGGATCTGTTTCAGTAATTCCTGTGGCGGAGTTTTTGGAGCCACTTTCACGGCGATTCCTGCGGTCTGTGCCGCTCCGGCGATATCCACGTTTGCAAGTGTTTCCTCCTGCTCAAAGATCCTGTCGAAAAGTTCTGCTTCCCCTGCGTGTCCCTTCAACTCTTCAAACATCTGCTGGGTATCCAGATTCTGGAGGATGTTTTGTACTTCCGCGTGTGTCTGCTGGGTTTTTTCCTGTACGGGCGTCCGTTCCTCCGGCTGTTTTGTTGCTTCCGTCTGTTTCTGTTCCTCCGGCCGTTTCTTCGGATCATTCGGGTCGGTAGTTGCGAACAAGAGTTCGCGCTGCTCCCGGAGGGGAGAGCGGCTGAGGGCAAAGCGCATGAGAGCAAACAGGCTCAGCATCTTAAAGTTTACAGATACGAATTATGTAGTCAAGTATACTTTCACGTCGGTCAAAGATCGGCGGGATGAACTGCGAGAGCGCCGAGGCGATGTCTGCGGGAATGCAATCACCCGTTTGCACGATCAGTTGTCCCGGGCCCTTGCGATCAATGTGCAGCTCCACGTAGCCCTGTCCCTGCAGCATCCAGAAGTTGTTGAAATCGCTCCACGCATACAGGTGTTTGTCCCACTGCAATCCCTGATTGGATATCTGCACAGTGTGTTTGATGGGTGGTTTGCCGTGAATGAGGCCGTAGATGACGGCCAACAGCACGATCACGACGGCGAAGGTCCAGGCTTGCGTGTAGAGCGCATAGGCGAGAAACAGCACTGCGATGAGGCCTGCGAGCAGGTACCAGCGCTTTCCCCGTGCGTGCGGGGGTCTCTCGGGAGCGGTCCAGCTGATGAGGATGTGGGTGTCTGTCATGGGTGTGAATAAATCTCTCTATTCTAGCGGAAAAACGGCATTTCGCCCATTGCAGGGGAGTTGCCGATTCTCTGAACTATGATTTAAACAATCATTTGTTTTTGTGGCTTATGAAAGCCAAATCTTCTTCGTATCCGCCTCGTCGATGTGTAGGGTCACGGCATGCCGTGACTCTACTTGAGCAGGAGGATCAGTGCCGTCACCGCGACGATGATCAGGAAGATATTCCGGACCCACTGTTCACCTTTGCGGATGGCGTACGCGGAACCGAGCATCGAGCCCAGAGTGATGGCGGGGACGAGCGTGGCGGCTGCCGTCCAGTGCACGCTTCCGCTCGCGATGAAGATGATGGTGGAGGTTACCCCCATGCCAAGGCTCTGCACTTTGCGCGTTGCGGAACTTTCCAAAAACGTCTGGCCGAAACACAGCATGAGTGCCGTTCGGCCGAGCAGGCCTGTGGCGACACTGAAGTACGTAGAGAGAATGCTAAAGAAGAAGATCGAAGCGTATCCCGCTGCCTTCTTTTTTCGCGATTGTTGGTGCTGAGGCTTCAGTCCGAGGTTTGGTTTCAAGAGCGTTGTTCCGACCATGATCAGAATGAACCAGCCGAAGAGTTTTTCGGCCAGCGGTCCCGGGGTCCAGAGCAGCACGGTGGAACCGACGAGCCCGCCTGCGATGCCGAGCAGAAGGACAGGCACCATCATCGGACGGACGACTTTTCCGGCCCGCTCAAACCGGTGCAGACTCGTGATATCCCCCAGTGTGATGGCGAGGCGAAAAGTGGCTGCCGCCTGCAGAGGAGAGAGGCCGAAGAGCATCAGCGCGGGGACGACGGCAAGGCCGATGCCTCCCGTGGTCGTGGCGAGAAAGCTTGTGACAAAACCGATGAGAAAGATGAAGAGGGATTGGTGTGAGAGCAGAGCGAACATGTTGCAGGGATCCTAGTGGTTTTTGCCTGACTCGGGAAAGTTTTCTGTATTTGTTTTGTTTGCCGGATGTTTGCCACCTTTGTCCGGCGACAAAGGTGGCGCCCCGCCCGTACCGAACGACAGTACGTTCGGGCGGGCAAAACGCCGGCGCACCGACGCCCCTCCGCCCGGCCCTGTGCCTCCTCGCCTCGCCTCCAAGGATTCGGATCCGCCTCGTCGGCGAACGATTGGTGCAGGGCCTTCCCCTTCACCCCCCGCGGTGCGCCCCGCCCGATGAGATCACTTCGTATTTTCTTGCGACCAAGCGGTTTTTTTGGCTTAAGAAAGAAGATGCTCAGCTATTGCAGTAAACAAAAATAGTCTATGTTATCTCTATGATTACAGATACGAGTTGGGAGCAAATACCTTCACCCCATTGGACTCCGGTGCAGAGGGTGGCGGCATCTGAACACCAGAGAGGAGTGGCATTGCAGTTGTTGGGTGGAGTGATCCCGGCGGATCGTTCGGAGGCGTTGGCTCGTATTGGAGCGGCCTATGACAAAACGCTTCCTGAGAACAGGGCAAACTTTTATCTTTCAGGAGATGCCGTTCTTCGTTCGTGGGCAGAGCTTTCCCCGCAACATATCGATCATGTCCTCATGACCATTGTGCATCAGGCATGCGGTGATTTTCGTACGGCCTTATCCGTCGTCCATGGCATCAGATCAAAAACGAAGTATCTTGATCTGGATGCGTGAAGTCGGTGTGCGTGGCGAGAAAGCTCGTTCCAAAACCGATGATGAAGATCAAGAGAGATTGGTGTGAGAACAGGGCGAACATGTTGCAGGGATCTTAGTGGTTTTTTGTCTGACTCGGGAAAGTTTTCTGTATGTGTTTTTGTCATGAATGTTTTCCACCTTTGTCGCGACAAAGGTGGAGCCAAAACGCTGGCGCACCGACGCCCCTCCGCCCGGCCCTGTGCCTCCTCGCCTCGCCTCCAAGGTTTCGGCTCGTCTCGTCGGCGAACGATTGTTGCAGGGCCTTCCCCTTCACCCCCCGCGGTGCGCCCCGCCCGATGAGATTGAATAGGACTTGCTTGTGACTTTTGAGCACCCTTGGTACCCTTCGTTGGCTTTTAACGGGCAGTTAGCTCAGTTGGTTAGAGCGTCGCGTTGACATCGCGGAGGTCACTGGTTCGAATCCAGTACTGCCCACCACTCGACTCGGCACGAAGCGCCTCGCTCGTGGTCTGCGTCCCGCATATCGGGACTCCGACCATCTTAATACAGAATCGGCAAGAGTGTCCCGAGCGAAGCCGAGGGGCATTGAGTATGTGATGAAAATCACATGAGACCGGGGTAGACTCCCTTTTCCTATGTGGCAGCTCTTCCTCGATCTCTTCTTTCCTCGCCGGTCCCTTGCGGGAGCGGAAGGGGAGTGGATCACGGAGCAGGAGCGCCGTCTTCTCGTTGCGCATCCCGTCATCGAAGAGACCGCCGATCTGCGGCGTCGCGGTATTCACTCACTGGATCGTCTCATCGCCGCGAGCACGTATGCGGATTCACCACTTTTGAAGAAAGCGATCCGCACGTTCAAGTACGGCAGAATTGCGGCGCTGGACAGAGAGCTGGCGCAGTTTCTGCTCAAGGCTGTTCCAGTTTTTTCCACAAGTGAGCAGCCGGTGCTCTGTCCGGTCCCACTGCACTGGGTGCGACGGTTTCAGCGCGGGTTTAACCAGTCCGAGCTTCTCGCCCGCATTGTGGCCCGCGAACGGGGCCTCACTGTTCTGCCGCTATTGAAGCGCAGGCGCTGGACCGGATCGCAGATGAAACGGCGTCGCGTCGATCGGCTCACTGCAATGGACGGAGCATTCTGCTGCACGGCAGAGCATCCGCCATCATTCGTTGTCCTCATCGATGACCTCTCGACGACGGGGGCGACGCTCGATGAATGTGCCAAGGCATTGAAAGATGCCGGAGTGGAGCGCGTGGAAGGATGGGTGATTGCGCATGATCAGCGAGTACAGAGTATGTAGTACAAAGTACGCGGTATACGGAAGGCGAAGAGTTGTGGCCAACAGTTGCCGATGTTCAGTCGTATTCTTTGTACTGCGTACTTCGTACGATGTACTTCTCAATCGACGTTCATACATTCCGTACTGTTGCTCGGGCAGAGCAAGGCGAAGTAGGTGTGGATAACTTTTCAGTTATCCACCGGGAGGCTAGCATGCGCCACCTGTGACCATGCTTCTCACAGCAGTGGCCTTCGTTGTTCTGTTGACGTTGCTCATCCTCATTCATGAGTTCGGGCACTTCATGGCGGCGCGGAGTGCAGGGGTGACGGTTGAAGAATTTGGCTTCGGCTTGCCGCCAAAGGCGCGCACGCTCTTTCGCCAAAACGGGACCGTGTTCACACTCAACTGGGTGCCCTTCGGCGGGTTTGTGCGTCTCAAAGGTGAGACGGAGCAGTCCGATCACGAGCGCAACCGGCCGGGGAGTTTTCACAACGCATCCATCACCGCGCGCATCGTGATTCTGTCGGCGGGTGTGTTTATGAATTTCCTCCTCGCTTTCGTGTTGCTCGTGTTCGGGTTCTCGGTGGGACGGTGGATTCCGACGTACTTCGCTATCGCCGACATGCAGGCGCATGCCGACCGCGGCATCATCCAGATGCAGACAGGGGTGATCATCGAGAAGGTTCTCAGCGGCGAGCCGGCGGCGGTTGCGGGGGTTCCCGAGAAGAGCGTGCTGCTCAAAGTGAATGACATTCCGGTCACGCTGGCCGAGCAGGTCGGCCAGATACAGGAGAGCAAGCGCAGGGTTTTGTATACCGTTCTCGTGGGGGAAGGGGCGGATGCCAAAGAACAGTCGTTCACGGTGACCCTCAAAGAGGGCAAGTCCGGTGTGGTCATTTCCACGTTCCCGCGCGTGCTCTCGGCCCCCCATCGCGGAGTGGGGACATCGGCCCTGTTGGCGCTCCGTGAAGCCCGGATCATGACGGAACAGACCGTTCTTGGCATCGGCACGCTCGTGGCATCTCTCGCACAGAGCGGGCGCGTGCCGGAAGGGATCACGGGCATCGTCGGCATCGCGCGGCTGACGTACTCCTCGGTGCAGGCCGGATTCATGACGTACCTGCGTCTGGTTGCGCTCATCAGCTTGAGTCTTGCGATCCTGAATTTTCTCCCGTTTCCGGCGCTCGATGGCGGCCGGCTCCTCTTCGTTCTGGTCGAGGGCGTGACGCGGCGTCCTCTCAACCGGAGATTCGAGGCCTATTCCAATGCCATCGGGTTCTCGGTGCTCATCCTGCTCATCATTCTGATCACCTTCTATGATATCATCCGTCTCTTCTAGTTCCGTTCTGGCCCCCGAAGGGGAGTGTGTCGATCAGCGTTTGTGGATCGCCATTCTCCGCAAGTTGGAAGAAAAGCTGCAGCGCAGCGCGTTCATCACCTGGTTTCGGGATACGGCGATTCTGAGCAAAGATGGTGGCACGCTCGTCGTGGGGTTGCCGCTCCCCATGTCACTCTCGTGGCACATGGAGCACTACCGCGTGATGACGCTCGAGATCGCACAGGCGCTCGATCCCACGGTCGAGAAGATCGTCTACACCGTCGACGGGGGGCTCAAAGACAATCGCGAGCGTGCGGTGGATCTGCTGGAAGTTTTTCCCGAGCAGAAGAAACGCAAATTGCCCAACAAGCCCGAGGTGAAGATGGCCGAAGGGATCGTCAGTAAGATTTTGAATCCCCGCTACACACTGGAGCACTTCGTGGTCGGCGCCAACAACCGTCTCGCGCATGCGGCGTGCCAGTCGGTGGCTGCGGCTCCCGGCGGCCGTTATAACCCCCTCTTCCTCTATGGCGGCGTGGGGCTGGGCAAGACACACCTGTTGCAAGCCACGGGCAATGCCATCCTCCGCAATGCGCCCCGCGCCGTCGTGGTGTACACGACGACCGAAGATTTCACCAATCAGGTCATCGAGGCGATCCGGAGTCAGAAGATGGAGCAGTTCCGCCGCCGCTACCGGCAGGTGGATGTGCTCATCATCGATGACGTGCAGTTTCTCGCCAACAAAGAGCGCACGCAGGAGGAATTCTTCCACACGTTCAATGCGCTCTACGAGGACCGCAAGCAGGTCATCCTGTCGGCCGACCGTCCGCCGCAGGAGATGCAACTCGAAGACCGTCTCATCTCGCGCTTCGCGCGCGGCATGATCGCCGACATTTCCGTGCCGGACTACGAGACGCGTCTGGCGATTCTGGTCGAGAAGTCCCGCGAGTACGAGCTGATGATCGACATGACGGTGCTGCAGTTCATCGCGGAACATACCACTCGTAATGTCCGCGAACTCGAGGGCATTCTGATGCAGGCGGTGGCGCAGTATGAACTCGAGTCGCGCATGCCGACCGTCAAGAGCATTGCCGAGATCATGCGCAAACTCAGCCGCGATCCGCATGCGGAGGAGGAGCAGGTCGGGTTCGAGACGACGCCCAAGCGCGCGCCCACGTTTCAGGATGTGCTGGAGTGCGTCAGCCGCTACTACTCCGTCTCGGTGCAGGACATGATCGGCGCCTCGCGCGTGCGTGAGATTCTGATGCCGCGCCAGATCACGATGTTCCTCGGCAAGAAGCACCTGCGCATGAGTTACGTGCGGTTGGGCGAGGTCTTCTCGGGCC
>Ga0247841_10006889_pt1 | contig 17212 bp, 13 predicted proteins | sample LaCruzMarch2015__2_FD_192410 | JGI IMG/M metagenome (GOLD analysis project Ga0247841, IMG submission 192410) | Freshwater microbial communities from meromictic Lake La Cruz, Castile-La Mancha, Spain - LaCruzMarch2015_18m | ecosystem: Environmental > Aquatic > Freshwater > Lake | place: Spain... | reverse complement strand
TTGTTCTTGCCCAATCGGAGGGGATCAAGGAATTGGCGGGGTAACAAATCACTGCTGGAGACAGGATATCGCAAGACCCTCAATGCCAAACTTAACATTAACCGGAATATTTGTTCCAACTTCAGGAGAGTATGATTTAATTGCTCAACTGGGTTCAACAATAAGGTACTCTAATTTCGGAACTTACAATTATGCTTGCGATGACGGAGTTTCGGGAAACGCTGTGAACTACGTTGATCTTTATGAAAACAATGGTGGAAATATTTTAACAACTAACGATAGTGGTACTGATGGCCCTGATCTTGGAGGAAACGGGTATTGTGTTACTGCTTCAAACGAAATATGCTACAGGAGTGGTAGCGTCTTTGTGCCCGCACAAGCTTCATGCCACATATCCACCACAAAAAAAGTTGGATTGGGACAAGCGGATAGGGGTCTTGAATATTCTTTTGCATCGCCAGGGTACTTGGATTTAAGGGTAAGACTTGGCGCAATCTCCCCTGCAGGAGTGGGTTTGTACTCTCCTGAGATAATGCACAGGGATTTGAATAGGCTAAGAGTGTTCGCGGGGATACCAAGTCTTCTTGTTTTTGGCCAACAAAAATTAAAAAGATTGAACTCTTTTGAGTCTAACGGCACAATAACTGAAGAAGTTTTCTTTACCTTACTGAACAAATCTCCTTTCACAGAAAGAATTCAGGGGTACGCTATGAAGTGCTCTTCAAATGTTACTTGCGCTGCAAGCAGCGGGTATACTTCATTCAAATTGTTCCCTGGACAAGCAATGGTTATTAATGGAACAATTACTTTTGAAAAAAGCAAAATTCCTGCTAGTTACACTGCAGAACTTGATTTGAATTACTCCGCGGACGGAGTTACTAATTGTGATCCAAACAGGAGTGATTCTCCTAACTGTTCCACTCAATCCGTTCCAATGGTTTTCGAATCAGGGTTACTTGACCAGCAGGACTTCCAGGTAGAGATTTCTAAAGAGAGCGAGGCTAATTATTGCATTGCTGAAGACGGAACTGCTGGAAAAACTGGAGAAAGTGTTGCTCCAAGAGTGAATCTTTTCTTCGGGGGGGCGGTTTCTCCAAGCGCTAGTGGCCTAGTCGGACCATTAATTTCTGTTAATGAGTGTTCCCCAATTGATTACAACACGCAAGCCCCAAACCCTAATTGGGTTTATTGCTCGCAAAGAGAATTCTTAGTTCAATTAGCTGAAAGAATCGGAAGAGCTTCTACACTAAGAACTCAAATCAAGAACCTTGAGTCAGTTGGAAAGTTTTCAGAAGCAAAACCGTTAAAATTGCAGGAAGCAAAACTTTTAGGATTCACTGCTTACTTAAGAAAACAGGGTTATTCAACTAGCACTGTTAATGACTCACTTGAAACTATAAATAGTTTCATTTTCACAAAACTTGGATTGAGCGGGGACGTTTTTGGAAATGACATGGATAGATTCAAAAATCTCATAAACTCAATTAATTTTTCTCAAACAATTGGGGGAGTAAAAATTACTACTCTGGATTTGTCCCCAGGATATTACACTGTTTCGGTGGATATGAATGAGCTTGAAGCACTGAATGATTCTTCCTCTTACTTGTTCGCTACGGGCACAAATGAGGTTAATCCTTCCCTTAAATTAGTTGTTTCTTTTGAGAAAATCCCTCAGTCAATCGGATATGATTGGTTCTTTTATTATGATGAAACAACTGATTCGTTCATGGATTTGTTTACAAATCTCCAAACTCCAAGCAAATATGTTACTAATGTTTTTGATAGAGGGACTGTGCTTGAATACACTATGGGGGCTCCCGCGTCAGACCAAAAGTTCTACAAAACTTTCGCAACCCCTTTAATGCTTAAAGTTTCATCAAGCAGTGTCTCCGGACTTTCTGACGCTAATTACACCGTTGAGAATTATACTTCAGACACCCCATCTCCTTATGATACATTCACCTACTGGACAGGATTTGCAAGCTCTCAACTTGATGGATGCGAGACAACCGCCCTAAATCCTCCACTTGGGATGAAGTCTCTCCCTTATAGAATTCCTGATGTTAATATAGTAAGTGTGGGAGTAATACAAAACTTTGAAATCCCTGAATTAAAATTCGTCAAGAAGGACAGCAACATCTACCTTGAGAGTGTTCTGTACTTGCCAAAAGTAGCAAATTCAAATAAACTAAAAATAACCACCTCAAATCGCCAATTGTTTAATTCTTCAGGAATTTGCACAGGGCCTACTTGCAATTTAACAATCAATGATGAGAATCCTACGCACTCCTCAGAAACCTTGGCCGAGGTTTTCGAGAATATTAAGAATGAATCCATTTGTGTTTACAAGGATAGCGGAACAGGGAACACTAAGTGGAGATTGTTCTGGAACCAGCAGAGGATATTACAAGACCTCAACACAATGAAGAATAATATTAATGATGCTAAGCTTTGCGAATTAAGAAGTATTCTTTCAAGCTAAATTAACTTACTTAATTAAAAACAGTTTGAGAGTATTTCAAAATTTTCTTTTTTTAAAAATGCTTTTTCTAAAACGGTTTTACTCGAAATAGTCCTGCAAAAATAAGCAATAACCCTAAAAGCATTAATAGAACCAAAATCCACTTGCTATCAAGGAAGGACAAATCAATCCCTTCTCCTTTTTTCTTTGAAGAAGTTTTTTTCTCTTTAGGGGCTGAATTTTTTCCAAGTAAAGTCCCTGTCCCTTCAGTAAGAGCTTCTTTTGAATACTTTATCCAAGCGCTCGGATGCTTTAATTCATTTACCGTTTCTTTAGTTATTTCTAAGTATCCTTTTTGCCTTTCGGGGATTTCTTTTATCCCCTCAACTGAACCATCAATAGCGTTCACTACCAAGGGATAATTTATCTCTTCAAGCACTACGGTTGTTTTATAGAAGGGAACCATCATTTTTCTTGCGTTTGAAACAAAAACGTTTCCTTCAGGCACCCCGAAGTACTCTGCGGTGCTGAGTTGGAGTACTTTGTCTTGCTCTCTTTTCTCAATGTTGCACCACTTCTCATAAAACTCTCCGCGAGGAACCTCAGAAGCGGTTTTTTTCCAATTGTGTTTAAGTAATTCAACAAGGTCTTCCCTTATTTCAATTGCGTGCCCATCAAGAGCAAGGACCCCGTTCACTGTGTTCTTGACAGTTTTTTTCCCGTCAGAGTTGTCCTCGACGTAGTAATAGTAGTTGTATAAAAAGTATGGCAGCAAGTTGAGCTTTAAAGGCCCTAACTCATACTCCTGCCAATTTTTCGCTTCTAGTTTCTTCTTAATAGTCTCGGCTGCGCTTAATGCGGTAATATTAATAGGCAACAATGGATTGCCCAAGTACACGTTAAACTCACTGTCCTTTCTTTTTTATGATTTTAACTTTTGAAGGAGTTACTAGTACTCTCTCAGCAGAAATTCCAGCCATGTCCCCGTCTATTGCGCGAACTTCTGACTTTATTCTTCCTAAGAGCTCTTTTAGTTTTCCTTTGTTTCTCTTGTTCAAATCCGCAATATTAGCAAGCACAAGGTTTCCTTGTTTAACTTCTCTAATTACTGCTTCAGCATCAACATCAGTGTTTAAGTCAAGAGGCTTAACTAATGCATCTGCGTTCTCATACGTATCTTCCTGAACTGCGTCTAAATTGTTTAGGAAATCATCCAAATCTACTGAGGATGAATCTTTCTTCATTACTTTTTCAAAAAAACTCAAACTAACCACCCCGCGAAAAGCGCGTATTACTACTTTTTCTTATGCAAAAGATATAAAAAGGCTATTCTCTCGTGCTAAAAAGTATTTCACACTAAATTAGTCATAACTGCAAAAAGTTTTAACCAAAAAATTTTCAAAAGAGAACTCAAAAAAGTGACTTAAGCATAACGAGGAGTAATGGAAGTTTATTCTCGGAAGCGAGCATACCAGTATTTTTATTTGTTTGCTTCAATAATTTGTTCAAGTTTCGGGTGAGTAATAATTGGAAAATATTTTTGATAAGCAACTTGCAAGAAGCACTGTTTTTCTAAACAAAGATATTATCTCTTCCCACCACGTTCCTGAAAAACTTCCATTTAGGGAGAAACAAATTTCGGATATTACGCAGGGGCTCTCGGCAGTAATTAATAATTCAAAACCAAATAACCTTTTCATTTACGGAAAAACCGGAACGGGAAAAACGAGCACCGTTAAGCACGTGCTTGAGCAGCTTGATGCTTTTGTAAAGAAGAACAACGTCTCTTCGCAATCCTGTTACATCAATTGCAGGAGCCACTCCTCAAAATACAAAGCGCTCCTTAAAGCGCTGAGAAGCTTTTACCCTGAAAAAGATTTCCTAGGATACAGTGCCTCGTTTGTTTACGAGAAGCTTCTCGATTTTGCTAACCAAAAAAAATCCCACCTAATCCTTGTCCTTGATGAGATCGATAAAGTGAAGGACGTTGATGATTTGGTTTACTCAATCAGCAGAGGAAATGATGAACTTGAGATGGGCTCAATCACAATGATTGGAATTTCCAACAACTTAATGTTTAAAGAAAAACTTGACCCACGAACAAAATCTTCACTGTGCGAGCGGGAATTAGTTTTCAACCCTTACAATGCTACTGAACTTAAAGAAATTCTTTCAGAACGAAGCGCTCTTGCTTTCAAACCTAACGCGGTAACGGAACCCGCAGTCTCCTTAGCGGCGGCAATCGCGGCGCAGGAAAGTGGGGACGCAAGAACTGCGGTAATGCTTATGCAACGCGCAGGAGAAATTGCGGATATTGAACAAGTCGCAACCATTACTGAAGTGCACGTAGAGAAAGCGAAAGCAAGCGTAGAAGAGGAAATAATTCTTTCAATGATTTCAACGCTGCCTCAACAGCAGCAATTAGTACTTTACGCAATAGCTCACTTAACCACTCAAAAAAGAGGAATAAGGAAAGTTAACGGGGAAATAGAGGAAGGAGTGCTTTATTCAGGAGAAATTTTTGAAACATATCTTGAGCTTGCAAAAAAGTTTGAGGAGAGAACCATCACAAGCAGGTGGTACAGGCAATACATTAACGAACTCGAAATGTACGGATTAATACTTGTTACTTCTTCAGGAAAAGGAATAAAGGGACAAACAAGACTAATTAAACTAGGATTTGACGCTAACAAAATAAAACAAGCATTGGAAAAAGAATTATTCAAGACGATGAGCTGAAAGCGAAAGAATTACTTTTTGTAAACTCTCTCAAGCCAAATTCTCTTCAGTGCCCCAAGCGTGAGCGTGGAAAGCAAGAATCCGATTGTTGGTATTACCGCATTAACGAAAGGGTTTGGAAGGTTTGCTGAATAAAAAAACAAAACAATTACTAAATAAGTTAGCACTGCAATAACCCCTCTCCGCGCCCAACTAACCTCCCACGCCTTGTCCGCTTCAACGCGCGTGTTTCGTTCTTTTATTGATTCGATTTCTTTTTTAGTGTTCATAAAATCACTTTAGAATTCTTTTTTTATTTCTTCTTTATCGCGGAGCATCTCATTTTCTTCCACCCCAAAATCTTTTTCCAATCGTTCGAGAGATTTTTTCAAATCAGCTACTTGTTGGTTTGATAGTTTCAACTGGGAAGAGTGCCTAACCAAATAAGTCAGCCTCTTGAACTCAATTGACATTCGGGCAAGCATTACCGCACGAAGTTGAATATTTTTTCGAGTAATTCTTTTTGATACACCGGGAGAAAAATCCTGCAATAGTCTTTTGATGTCCTCCCCGTACCTTGCTTGAGCTCCACCGAGTCTTGATTCTTGCGCATCAAATTTCCTAAACATGCTCGCAAGACCTTTTACATGAGAGGTATTTATTGTGTGATGTTTCCCCGGGACAAATCCTGCCATGCTAGAACAACTCTTTACAAATATTTAAACGTTAACCCACAATCATTCACGCGAACTCAAACAAACTTTTTTGTTTCACAGTATCACTTTTGAACACGGAGTCAATTTCTTTCTCAATCATATCCAAGCGTTGTATCAAATATGAAGACAAGTTTTCCTGTCGGGCCATGTTTTGAGCAATTTTCAAATACTTTCGCACGCTTCCCTCATGAATAGTAAGTATAATTGTATTCTTGTTGCATTTGTAACACTTCCCTGAAAGCGGAACTCTTCGGTAAATTTCGTTGCAAGAGGTGCACCTAAATGTTTGTCTTGAAAATGCGCGGGCATTTCCTATAATATCCGGTAAGAAGTGCGAGCCCATTACTTTCTCAAGCGCATCCTTAGCATTAACCGCCATTATTTTCTTCTGCAAGTTGTTTTGGCGTTGGATTTTCTCATCCATGGATTTTAGTTGAACGTAGCGCGACATTTTGGGACCTTCATCAAAAATGTTTGTATCGTGCGTGAACCCTATCCCCGAGTATTGCTTTTCTTTTCCCAATCTGTCTTTTATCGTTTCAATCTCAATATTTGGCTCGCAAACATTTAGGGATTTCTCATAAAGATCAAGCGGGAAGTTCCACGCGGATTCCATTTTGTGAACCTCATCATCAACTTCTGAGGGGTTAATTATTATTGTAAAAACAAGAGGCGCATCCATTCTGCCCCCACTTTTTGTGGACAAATATTTATTGGAAAAGTTAAGCAACGCATCCATTAAAAGTAGAAGCGAGTCCTGGTCCCCGTCAACGTTTCTTCTCTTCGCGCAAACAAAGTATGGGTGGCCGAATCCAAGTCGGGCTTTTGTGTAACCTAATATACGCGAGTTTACTGCTGCGGAGGTGTGCGGGGCGAGCCCGAGAACTATGTGCCCAATGAGGTCTTCTTTTGTTCTTGCGTTGTAGAATTTTTTTTGTTTGTAAAACTTTTCAAGCAGCTCATCAACAAATTGGCTTACCCTCACAAGCCAATCCCCGCAGGTTTCATTCACTATAACATCTTGTGGGAATATTTCGACAAGTTGAGTCGCTTGGGTAATCTCTTTCCCATAAATGTCTTTCGAGTAGCCGAGTTCTTTTACTTTTTCCACTGACAAATTTATTTCACTTGGTTTGAAGTGCGTTATTGTGGCGTTTAGTAATTCAAATCGTGTTGTTCCGTCTCTAAAAATGTGAATATCGTGTTTTGCTCGAAGAATTCCTTTCTCAAGGGGCTCAACTTCTTTCACTTCGGCAATCATTCCTCTTACCCCTTTAATTGTATCCGAAAGTACCGGCTCGTGGATATTTTTTTGCGCAGCTTCAAGCATTGTTCGAATATCAACTTCGTGTTCTCCCGCACGCACAGTTTTATTCCCGCAAACCCCGCAAGTTTCTCCAGTAACTGATTTTGCACAGTGTTTACAATAATTTAGTCTTACGCTCGGGGCGTGGCAAACAATGCAATTATGGTGAACAGATATTTTTTTGCATTTTGCGCAATAGTACTCCGCAATTTCAACCGTGGCTTTGCCGCTTTCGTTATAGTTTTGATCCACCGCTTTATTTATGCTTCTTGTACTTCCCCCTTTGAGCCCTATCGGGAATAATACGTGAGGGTTTCCTTTCATTTGTCTTGGTTTTGCCTGCTCTGGCCGCCCCATTCTTCCCCCAATAAATGATCCCGCTTTGTCTTTAATTACTAAACCAGAAATCTCGTCCAAATAATCAAGCACACTCTCGTTTGAGCTTTTCTTTTTTGTTTCAAGAGCGAATGTTAAAACTAGACTCTCAACATGCTCCTCAATTACAATGCTGCCGTTTTGAATTTTGTGAGGCAATCCGATTCGTTCAAGAAGTTTTTTCTCTTCCACTTTGTTCTGAAGAACAATTTTTACACTTTCGCCTTTTTCAATTTTCCCGCTTAGAAGAAACTCATGAAGCGATGCAATTTCTTTTCCGTTTAGCGCTTTGTAAAAGTGAATAAAATTCGGGTGAAGGGGCACGCTAATTTCGAGTGAGAGCCAAATCGCATCTGTTTCGCTTATTTTTCTTAAATCACCAATTCTTGCTAAAAGTAAATTTTCAAGCCCTCTTTCTTTTAACTTATTTTTCTTCACTTCATCCTCGCAGGCTTTTTTTAGTTCTAGTTGCCACCATTCTTCACAGTATCCTGCTGGAATTAGGGGGTGTGCGCTTTTCTTAAAATCTCCAAATGCTGCTAGGAGGTCCCCGACATAAATTATTTTTTCGACTTGGGCTTTTATTGTTTCGGCCTCTTCGCGCGTGTTTACTCGCATTACTGTTCCATCTTTTAACAAAACCACTGGCCCCTCTATTGTTGTGCATGGAAAAAATTGGGTCGCTTTTCCTGGCCGCTCTATTCTTCCGTGGGTTCCTACTGCGATAAATTCATCAAACATTATCATGCTTGCGGGGTTAATTGCTTTCGCCATTATTCCCGTGTTTCTTCCCCGTCCGTAGCGGAGTCTAAATCCTCCCCATGCGCTTGGGTAGGCAAGAATTGGTCTTCCTGCTGCGAGTCTGTCAAGGAAAGCTTTGTTTGGTTTTACCTCTATTTTGGTTTGGGTTTTTTCAACTTTAACAATTTTTTCTAAAAAGTCCCAATTCAGGTTATGTTCTTTTGCAGTTTTCATTACCCACAGCGCTTTTAGCGCGAGCCCTTCTGCAACAACAAGTCCCATTCCGCCTCTTATTCGATTTGTTGGTACGCGGGCTAAGTCCCGATGCGCCGACACTTCTACTTCTTCTGTTGGAACCCCGTTAATGCAAACCGGGCAACCATTAATTATGATTCTAATTTCTTCATCCTTCATTGTGTATTGTCTTGAGATGACTTCTGTTTGGTATATTCCAATCTCTTCAACGTACCTTTCAAGTTCGTCTTGTGTGGGTTTGTACCTATCAAGCCCCATTAGTGTTCTTCCATAATCTGCGAGTAGGAGGGGAACAACTGTTGCGCTTCCCCCTGCGGCTCTTATTGGTCCTGCAAAGTAAAGATCCACATACTTTGATCCGTCCGGGTTTGAATTAATTTCAATTTTGGGCACTCCGTCAAGCGGCGCAACAACCACCCCTTCTGTTTCAATTAAAAGACAGGCTTTTACCGCGGTTTCGATTCTTTTCGCATCATCAGGAATCTTCCACCATTTTTGTTCAATTATTTGTTTAAACAATTGGAAGTATGCTTTTCTTCGATCCTTGTACTCGAGCATTAGTTCTCGAAATATTTTTGCAAGCCCAACAAGACCAATGATTGTTTCTGCTCGGTCCGCAAGATCAACTGCGGGAGTCACTTCAACAAAATCAGTAATATCTACTCCGGAGAGTTTTGCTTTCTCCGCAAGTTCAAAAACCTTTTTTGTTTCACTTTGGATTATTTTAAAATATTCTTTAATGTGGGGTTCGGCAGAGAAAGGAATTTCTTGGGTTATCATTTCAATATTTGAAAGTTTTTTTGCAACGCTTTGCTTCTTTTTTTCTTCCTCAGTAAAGGGAACTTCAAATTTTTTGGGGGCTTCGCCAGAAATGTGTCCAATATTTTGAGTTTGTATTTCTTCGCCCATAAAAATCATTGCCCGCTTTCCGTAACTTCTCTCTCAACTGTTTCTTTGGAGAAATGTATTTCTGTTATTTGCCGATTTTTTAAATTAATCATCGGGAAAACGCACGGAGTGGGAGTATGCCCCATTTTTTTCTGAAACTCCGTCTGAGCTTCCCAGCACCCCGAATTAATTATTGTGGTCCCGCGGTAAGTCGCATAACCCTTATGGTGCATATCCCCAAACCAAACAAGATCCGGCTCTTCCTTAATCACCATGTAATCTTTTCCTTCAGGAACGTACGGGTTCTTCCCCCCGTACTTTGGCATCAAATCGCGCTTCTTGAGGAGTTCCACCATTCCTTCCTGTGGCTTTGACATTTCAAGAAAACTAACTGAGCTAATAAGATCATGAACGCTGGGTCCGTGGTAAATTAAATTTTTCAGCCCTTCAGTTTCCACCCAAGAAGGGGATGAAATAAAATGAAAGTTTCGCAACTTGGATAAGCGGGGAACAAATTCTTTATCAATCCCCGGCTGCGGCTCTGCTCTTCTAACCGCATCATGTTGTCCCGGACAAATAAAGACGTGAATGTATTCCGGGATTTGGAGCATTAAGTCCTCAAACTTTGTGTATTGTTCGTAAACATCTTTTATTAGCAAATCATCAATTTGCCCAGGGTATACTCCAATCCCAGCGGTGTTATCCCCAGTAACAAATAAGTACTGGATTTTTCCCACTCGCTCTTGCTGTTTTTCACTCAGTCCTTTCCCATTAATGTAATCAAGCAACTTGTTGAATTGGTCTTCGTAAAACAATTTGCTTCCAACATGCAAATCAGTTATTCCTCCAATATATACTTCTTCATTAATTGTTTTTGCAGAGCGTATTGGCATGTCGGGCCAGAACACCTCTTTAATTATAACAAAATTGTCCCCCCACTTTGTTCCCTTTATCCCAACAACATTATCCTCAAGTATGTGCTCTGCTTTTAGCACAACTTCTTTTTCTTTTTCCATTACAAGCGCAATGCACTTTCCTTCCAAATCCTCAATCTCAAAAGCGGTGTGCCCTTTTTTTGTTATCCATTTTTTGTTAACCATTCCGATAATATCGACTTTTTCCCTATCACGAACGCTTGCAAGCCCTTTGATTGGAGTGGGGGCCATGTTGTGCCGAGCTTTAAGCATGGTTGATAACAATTCGAACTTGCTTCTAAATAATCTTAAAAAATCGCCCACTTTTCCTTCCGAACTACTTTGCCCAGTAACATCATACTCAGCCATCACTCTAAAGTTTGGCGCCCTATCTCTTGCCTGCGCAATAAATGAAGCTTTTCTCACTTCAACATTTTCAACAACGGAAGCGAATTTTGTTCTTGAGAGTTTTTTTTCTAACATGACAGGTTCAACAAAAAAGTGTCCTTCAACTGAGAGTTCTTCAAGTATTTTTTTCCAATCCTCATTTTTTGAGAGGAGAGTTATGCTGTCTTTTGAAAGCATTAGTCCGGTAGTTTCGGCGAAAGAAATAATTTCTTTTTCAAACGTTTCTTGAGCATCCAACCTAAACCACTTTCTTTGGCTTTTTTCGAAAAGAGAATTAGATTTGTTCTTTTTTGCGCGACTTGCGCAAACCTTTTTTTCGCAGTTATTTCATTTTTTCTTTTTCTGCTTCAATAAGCGATATTAGGTGCCAGATGTCTGTCCTCGTGTGGTCAGGCATGTTGACATCGTTGCTTATGTCGTCCAGAAAATAGATTGCTTCGCTCAACGCAGTGACGTTATTTACTTTTATTTTTGCAAGAGCGCTCTCAACTTTTGCTCTGATGTTTCGAGGAACCGCTCTATCCGAAAGGATTTCTTCCATTACTTGCTGGATCTCGTTTCCCATTTTAAAATCACCAAAGCTTTTATTTTTGCGAACAAATCAATTAACATTCGCTTAAAGCCAATAGTAAAATAGGGGCGAAAAAGCTTTAAAAAGCCTTCAAGCGCTTCTTCTTTTTTTTATTCAAAGAGCTTTCTGCCCTTGCTCATCAGATATTCTTTTAGCGAATTAAGCCCGTTTCCTTCAATTATAATCTCATACCCTTCAAACGCTTTTTTTGCGGATTCCAGTTGAGTGGGGTTTGCAAGGTCTGATTTTGTTATTGCAATTAGGAACTTGTGTTTTGTAAAAAGCTTTTTTACATCCTCAAAAAGCTTTTTTTGATTCTCGATATCATCCATCGGGTCAACAACAAACACTATCATTCCCCTTAGGTGTTGGAGTGCGGTGATTGCTTTTAGTTCAATATTATTTCTTTCGTTTAGTGGTCTATCAAGGAGCCCGGGGGTATCAATTACGGGTATCTCAACATATCTCATCATGAACTTCCCAACATTGAGTCCTTTTGTAGTGAAGGGATAATTAGCGATTTCCGGTTTTGACTCAGTAATTTTCATTAGTAGTGTGCTTTTCCCAACATTGGGGAAACCCGCAAGCATTATGCAATCCTCAGTAGTATTAATTGAGGGGAGCTCGTTTAGTTTCTTTGCGCAACTATTGTAGAAAGTGATATGCTTTGCGGTCCCATTAATCAGCGAGGATATTCGCCCAATATATGCCCCTGTAATTCCTTTTGCGTGCTTCTCCATCCCCGTCTCGTAACGCATTTCTTTTAGTTTTACAATGTAATCTCTCCTCATTTTTTTAACTAAGCGCGCAACTGAGCTAATGCTCGCCATTGATTTTTTCATTTGATCAATATCAATTATGCAGGAATACAAATCGAAATAGAATGGTTCAAGAGAATCAAAATTCGGGAGCTGTTTTGAGGACTTGAATAGTTTTTCTTCCAGATAGTTCGCTGAAGCATCAATTTTCGCTATCTCTTTTCCCTTGATTGTGTAAAAAACCGTTTTTTGTTTAGGGTACTCCGAAGCCGCTTTTCTTCCACGGGTAAGTGCGGCATCAATTAGCACTTGCGGTTTTTCAATAAAATTAACTGTTCGACTCATCCCCTCACCAAACTCAAAAATAATACCAACTAATTCTTTTTTTACAATCTAAAAAAGCCCTTTCTTTCTATAAGAGAATTATTAGAGTTAAGTACTTTTAATTGCTTTGATTGGGCGTTTTTAGGAGGATTAAGGATACTTTTTAATTGTTTTGAATTTACTTATTAGAATATAAGAGCGAAAGAAGTGAAGCACATGCAGGATTTTTATAAGTCAAATTACAAAAAAATGATGCTTATTCCTTTAATTATCGCAATCCCCCTTCTTTTTTTTGTATTTATTTTTCCAGGAATTCAACCAGGGGTTGATTTGACTGGGGGAAACGTTGTAATCATTCGCTCGGACAAGCCAATTATAGAAGCTGACCTTCTTTCTGTGCTTAAAGAAAATTTTTCTTTACCCGAACTAAAAGTTTCAACAATTTCTTCCCCAACCGGTTTTGGGGCTTGGATTCAGTATGGAAAAGACCCTCTTGTTGCTAATGTTGAAGAGTTAACCGCTAAAGCTAGCGAATCTATTGATAGCGAGAAAGAGTCAATTGCATTCTCAAATCAAGCGCTTAAGGCTCTTGGAAAAGAAGAAGCAACTTTCGCTAATTCAAAAATCGCTCTCCTTGCAGCTGAACAGGCCCTCGCTGAATACAAGGAAGCTTTTTCAAAAAAATTGCAAGAAACTATTAGTCAAAAATTGGGGCTGGGGGCTAATGCTGAGTTTCAGAAGAGAGAAATTTCTCCAACCCTAGGAAAAGCTTCTTTTGATTCCTCAATGTTTATTACACTTATAGGGGTAATAATGATTATTGTTGTTGTATTTGTGGCGTTTAGAAAATTTGTTCCTTCTGCCGCAATAATTCAAGCAATGCTTTTTGATGTGCTTGCGGGTCTTGCAGGAATGGCAATTCTTGGAATCCCGCTCTCCCTAACCACCCTTCCAGCGCTCTTAATGCTTATCGGGTACTCGGTTGACACTGATATTATGCTTACTTCAAGAATGCTTAAAGGAAAAGATGGTACTCCTGGGCAAAGAGCAACTTCCTCAATGAAGACAGGGCTTACAATGACCGGAACTACCCTTGCTGCGCTTATTGCAATGCTTGCAGTTTCTTACTTTTACCAAATAGAAGTTATTTACCAAATTTCAGCAATATTGTTCTTCGGATTAGTGGGGGACACAATCTCAACATGGTTAATGAACGCACCTATTTTGCTTTGGTGGATTGAGAAAAAGGAAAGCAAAAGGAATTTTTAGAAAATTGAATTAGGTAATGAGATTAATGCGAGTGATGAATATATTTGTTGATGTGATTTTATGACAAACGTTTTGTTAAAGAACTGGCAATTTACTTTAGTTGCGATAATAGTGCTAATATCCATAGCGACTATTGGTTTTTACGGAATAAAATTAGGAATGGACTTTAAGGGAGGAACACTTTACCAAGTTGAACTCCAAAAAACTGTTTCTACTGAAGAAATAGCAAGGATCTCCACAATAATTTCCCAAAGAATTGACCCTTCGGGACTAAAAGACGCAACCGTTTACCCGGTTGGAGGACAATTCATTGTTGTGCAATTATCAGAAACTGATATTACCGAACTTGAGAAAGTAGAGTCAAGAATAAGACAACAAGGAAAATTTGAAGCGGTGCTTGATGGGAATATCGTTTTCACCGGGGACGAACTAAAAAAAGTTTTGCGGGGAGATAATTCTTACGGAGTAATGAAACAAAGTAGCACCTCTTATGAGTGGAGTCTTCCTTTCGTTTTGAATGAAAAGGCAACTAAAAATTTTGCTAGATCAACTTTCCACAAGTGCAACCAAACTGGCTTCTCACCGACTGGCGGGATTACTTACGAGTGCGAGAAAACAATTTTCTTCCTTGACAGACCAACCTCTCTTTTAGTTACCACAAAGGACACTTATGATTATGATGAGAGTTTGCTTACTGCAGGAAATAAATTTGAAAACATTCCTGAAGGAACGCTTATTGAAGAATTAATAGCGGATTCAATGCTTAATGTAATGGTTCTTGATTCAAACGCAACAATAGATTTAGCAAAGGCAAGGACTTATTTTGAAACAACAAAAACAGCAGTTGTTTCGCCAAGCGTTAGCCAGAGTGTAATTAATGATTTGAACGCAATTGGTTTCGCGGTAACTGTAACTCAAGCAAAGAAAGATTCTCCTTGGATTTGGACAGCAACAGGAGCAAAGCAAATAATTAGTCTTACTGAAGGGATAACTAATGAGGATGTTTCTGACATCTCTCAAGCAAAAGAATTTTCTACGCTGAGAATCTCTGGGCAGAGACAAACTTTTGCCGAAGCAAAATCGGATCTTGAGGAGTTAGCAATACTTTTAGAGTCAGGCTCTCTCCCAACCCCTGTAAAAAGCATTTCAAAGGAAACAATTTCTCCTTCACTTGGTGAGTCTTTCCTTTTCAATGTGCTCCTAATGGGAATCCTTGCAGCAATTGCTGTTTCAGGAATAATAATTATTAGATACAAGATGCTTAACCTCGCAATCCCAATAATACTTACAGGACTAAGCGAGATACTAATCCTAATGGGTTTTTTGGCTTTGACACAAAGACCACTTGATTTAGCTGCTTTCGCAGGAATAATCGCCGCAATAGGTACTGGGGTTGACTCTGAAATAGTTATTACTGATGAGATACTTGGAAAATCAAAAGAGGCGCACGAATCCCTCATCCAAAGAGCAAAAGCAGCGTTATTCATCATCGCAACTTCGGCTTTCACAGTAATTGGAGTAATGGGCCCAATAGTTTTATTCTCAAGAAATCTTCCCGGACTTGACAAGCTTTACGGGTTTGCAGTAGTTGCAATAGTTGGAGCATTAATAGGAATCTTTGTTACAAGACCCGCTTTTACTAAACTCGTTGAAGGAATAGTTCACAAAAAGGAAGAGAAAGAAGGAAGAAATTAAATTCAAATAAAGAGCTTGCCCTAGATAAGCTCATTAAAGTTCTTTCCCTTCAAACTAATTTTTGTTCCATAATACCAAACAAGAAGTACTATCGCACTCATAAAGAACCAAGTGATTTCGTGAATTAGTTCTGCATCAAAACCGTTTTTTGCCATGAACAAAACAAACATTACCCTAGGAATATTAATTACTAAAATAATTACTAGCCCGCAAAAAAACAGCAAAACTTTTTTCCCAAACGTGGGCTTTTTTAAGGAAAATATTATTGCAGCCAAAATGCTTGCGCTAACAAGCCCCGTGCAGGAGTTTGTAACAACAAAAAAAGAACCGTTAACTAAAACAGCATTCCCGATAACCATTAGCCCTAACGCATTTGAAGAAACACTTGCAATGAAATTAGTAAGGAGATTAAGATTTGCTATCTCAATTAGCAAATTCAATAACGAGAAAATAAGAAAGAATTTTAGTATAAACACAATTATTTTCTTTCGCGATGATTGAACCGAGTTGTCACTTTTTTTTAATTTTGCTTTGCGCGCCGCAAATAATTTGTTTTTCTTTGCCATTTTATTCTCACCAAGGCACTTGTTTTAGTTTTAGTTTGTAAGCAATCCAATTCACCGTCTTATGAATGAAGAAGGTTGCAAAAAATAAAAGTAACACTAGCCACCATTCAGGAAGTCTTACAAAGAGACTCAAAACAAGTCCTCCAAAAACAAAATCCAGTTGGTCCGCAAGTTCCCATTTTTCCCCGCTCTTAATCAAAAATCTTCTTTTAAAAAAACTTTTTACTAAATCCCCTGCTATTGCCCCTAACGCAAGAAGGAACGCTAATTGCAAATAATTAGGGAGTATTTGCTCCACTTGGGGAAAGAGAAGGTAAAGAATTGCCCCCACCCCTGTCCCGGCAGTAATTCCCGCGATAGTGCCAATAATTGTTTTTCCCTTGCCGAAGATTGGTTGCCCGTGAATTTTCTTGTTCAAGTCAAGCGGTATCTTGCCGTGCGCAAGTACGGGGGAAGAATTTGCAACGTAAAGCGGAGCAACGTAAAGGAAAAGAATTACTAAATCAATTATTATTCCCATTTAACCAAACTCGCAGAAATAAAGTTTTTTTATATTAATAAGCCTAACAGTAGACAAAAAACAGCTCCTGCGGCGGAGCCAATCATGTTTACTTGCGTATTATTCATGAGTTTTTTTGTTTCAAATAGCGCACCAAAAATAGAATCTGTATTCGAACCAACTAACCCTGCAAGCAGAATTAGCGCAGTAAATAAATAATTTTGAGAGATAAAAAAGAAATAAATTAATGCAATTACCGTTCCTCCAAAAAGCGCAGCAATTTCGCCAAGAAGAGTAACTCCCCCGTCTGTTCCTCGCACAACTGGCTTTAGTGTAGTAATCATCACTGGTTTTGATTTTGAGTAGTACCCAATCTCTGAAGAAAGTGTATCAGCGAGCGCGGCGGATATTGCTCCAAAGAAACCAAGCTCAATTATTACTTGAATTGGCTTATTTGAAGGAAATAAAAGTATTAAGCTCAGCACCACAAGCGCTGGGAGAGAATTCCCTATAACATTCCAAATGTTTCTTTGCTCGTGTTTTTTTCTTGGATAATTGCTCGCTATTTCTCCAAGAACAAAAAAAACTACAACAATCCCAAAATCAATTAAGGGGTTGGGCCCGAAAGTTATTGCTGCAAGACCTACAGCGTTCCCAATAAGCACCCCTTCAAAATCAAGAAGCTTTTTTTTATAGGAGAATATAGAAAATATCGCTAAAAAAATCAGTATTAGGAACAATTCAAGCG
>Ga0247841_10006887_pt1 | contig 17216 bp, 13 predicted proteins | sample LaCruzMarch2015__2_FD_192410 | JGI IMG/M metagenome (GOLD analysis project Ga0247841, IMG submission 192410) | Freshwater microbial communities from meromictic Lake La Cruz, Castile-La Mancha, Spain - LaCruzMarch2015_18m | ecosystem: Environmental > Aquatic > Freshwater > Lake | place: Spain... | reverse complement strand
CCATCAGGAGTTATAGGTCCAGGGGATACATCATCATGGAAACTTGCAAAAGCTTTCACTGTAGATTCTCCATGGGTTAAAAACCTAGCAGGAACATCAACAACACCTCCAGCGGCAAACTTAACACCATCGAACTCTGGAATAGACATCAATAACCTTTCTTCAACAGTTCAAAATAGTTTAGATAATAAAAAACCAGACACAAACGTTTCAGACAACACAAAAATTCAGGAGATTCTAGTTACTAATGGAAAGATGACAGCAGAAGACGCAAAGGCAGAAGCTGGTACAATGGGTCCAAAAACCTCAGCGGCTTATGCAAGCTTTATGGGAACAACCCCTTCAGTAAGTGGAGTCAGTGGTCCAGCTGGTAATAGTGGAACAACACCCGCTGTCCCAGGAAATACAAACTACTCAGGTAACGCAAATGCAGATGTAGCAGCAGCTCTTAAATCAGGAGTTGGGGCATCTAACTTTGGAATGGACTTTGCAGATGCTAAATTCGGAGGTGGATTAGATGAATATATTCTTAAACTAGATCAAAAATTAAAAACGGATTTCGACCTTACGGCAAGAGAACAAGCCCTAAGTGATTTGAAAGCAGAAGGTGCAAACTTAGTACCGACACTTCAGGATTACATTAAAGGAAAAGATCAATATCTATCATTCATTGATAGCATGATCGAAAAGACTGAGGCACAAGCAACAGGCAAAGATCTAAGCGATCCTGCTGATTTGGCTGCATATAATAGACAATTAAATTACCTATATACATTAAAGGGAAGACAGAATACAAGATATACAAACTTCTTGAATTCAGCCATTGCAGATTACACAGCAGATGTAAATAAAGCACAATCAGAGTATGATAATGTGTACAAACAATATTCTGATGCAATGTCTCAACAAGGCACAATGGCCCAGAATGAATACAACAATCTTGTCACAAGAATGACAAATGCTTATACAGAATTAGAAAATGCTCCTATTAAGGCAGCAAACTTAGCATTATTGAATTCACAAATATATGGAACAAACTCTTCTGTATTAGGCGTTGCGGGAAATGCATTAAATACAAATCCAAATTACTTAAAAGATCTAGATACCTACTCTAAACAATGGTTGACAGAAGACAGAACCACATCAACAACAGTAGATCCACAAGGTGGAACTCTTGACATGAACAAACTTGGAACAGAAGGACTTTCTGGTCTATATATGCAAGTTGCTGTAAATGGGGGAGATCAAAGAGCCTTGACAGAAGTTATAAGAAGAGGTCTAACAAAAACTATTCAGGCATCAGGTGGAGATATTAATACTATAAACAATGTAAAAAAATTAATTGCAGATCTAGGATCATCTGGTTATGGAACCGATGGAGAACAAAGCAAACTTTGGGCAACAACCTTATCTAACCAATTATTTGGAAACATCTCTTACTCAATGACACAGGCAGTCAAGGACAAACTTCCAACTGTTAAACAAGCCCTTAATGACTTGATTAACAACTCAGGTCACCTATGGTGGTCAAAAACAGCAGGACTACAAGACAAGACAGGGTGGATGAATAGATACGCAGCAACCCTAGGCCAAACACTTGCAGATAGTTTATATACTGCGATACAAAATTCAATAGCGGCAGCCTCTTCACAGGGCGCAGGATCAACATCTCCAGCAGCATTTCTACAAGATTTGTTAAAAGGAACAGATGATGAGGTCGCAAATAAGATTGCAACAACTATAGGAACAGTATAAAATATATAACCATATGGCTAATCTCACTGAGAACACAACATATGGCTCACAATCATCGCAACCATCTATTGCGAACCTTTCTGCTTTAACAAAAAAAATTCAAGAGAATGCTCAAAAAACGGCAACAGAAAATGTAAAGGGGTCTTTAGACTCCCATTTTAATCCAAGTGATTATACGGCAATCTTTGGCACGGGAAAGGCCCCCGTTGCACCAAAGGCAGTTGCACCAAACTTCCCAATAGGAGTTCCAGTAACAGAGGCAATTAAACCGCCACAACCAACTACGCCTTACGCTCCTGGATACGTCGCACCAACAACTTTTAAACAAACAGAACCTCTTCCAGAGGGATATTCTCAATTTGCAATGCCAGATGCTAATGCAAACTGGGTTTCACCATCAGAAAAGGTTACAGCAAGAAATCTTCCATCATCAATGGGTGGAGGGCAATATGTAGTAGATCCATCACAACCTGGAAAAATGATTAAGTCAACTAGGGTTTTTATGGACAACAAATTGAATCCAGGACTTAAACAAGAAGTTCTCGGTAATCTTTCTCCATCACTCTTTCAGGTAGACCACATCGTTCCATTATGGGCGGGAGGTGCAGATACACTAGCCAACCTTCAAGTTTATGATAATGTTTTACACAATAAGAAAACAGCAATACAGGCTGTTCCATTAACATTGCTTAGAGACAAACAGATTACCTTAGATCAAGCGAGGGCAATGGCTTTGAATTGGAAGACAAACATTGACAATGTACCGTCAATCGATGAGGTAGATACAAATAACGGATATTTAAATTCAGACACAGCAAAGAAATATGCCCAACAATGGTCAGATGCGATCAACAAACCAGTAGGACTATTTGATAAAAGAACCTTTAAACACTTTGGAGAATCTTTCAATGAGAGTATGGATCAATTCGGAGAGGGATGGTTGCCAGATCCAATAAGAGAATTCGGAAAGGGATTAGTAGGAGGCGGTACTGCAGGTATCGTTCCTGGAACAACGGCAAGTGAATCTTCTGGAAAAGTAGGAGCATTTTCAAACTTCGTAGGAAATCTAGCAGGTATGTTAACAGGAGTCGGTCTTCTCGGTAAAGGATTAGGTAAACTAGGACTTATGGGAGCACGAGCAAAAGCTGCGAGTGTTCCATTACTTGCTTACGATGGAATATTCGGGGGAGCTATTAATGCAGCCAAAGTTTCTAGCTTAGCAGATGCCGCATTAAGTACCGCAGGTATTGTAACTAAAAAGGTAGGTATAGATGCAGGTATGGAAACAATTGGATCAGTTGCATTTAAAAAACAAGCAGTAGAAATGTTAAAGGGTGCGGGACTTCTTGGAACATGGGGACAAATTGGACAAACAGGAAGAAACTTAACCCAACAAGAAGAGGCGACCCTAGAAGGTCATATGAAACAATTCTTCTTTGATGCAACATTTGGAGGTTTAACAGCAGGATATGGACAGAGCGTCAAGGGATATTTAGGTGTAGGTTTAAGCACAACCGCACTTGCCTTAATTCTTGGAGGAAAGAGAGAGAATGCAATAGAAGAAGCATTAAAAGAAGGGGCAACCATGGCCGCCTTGCATCTTTTGGGTGCAAAGGGACACTTTAAGGCAGACGGACCGACATGGGGCGCTACAGGAGGTCTACAAGGCATTGCAAATGATCAAGCGTTCAAGATGGCTTCAGCTAGAATAAACTCAGTTGTTCCAGAACTAGTTCCAGCAGTTAGAATGGGAGAAACACCGATGGTTAGAATACAATACGACATTTCACAAGCAGAAGCATTTAGACAACAGTTCTTGAAGGAGAACCCAAATGATCCAAGCATTTCAAGAATGCCAATACAGACACAGGCAGATGCAACACAATTAATAACAAGAGTTGCAGTAAATAGATATAATAAAATCATTGCAGAAGCACGAGCTGCTGGTAATGACTTTACTCCAGAAGAAATAGATGCAGAATTACTAGGATTCACAACCGCTGGTAACCAACTTTACAATAGAACATTAGATCCAAAGGCAAGACAACAGAAAGAAATAAAAGATCTACAGACCATAGTAGAGCAAATGAAAAATAAAGTCTCCCCTTATAAATCAGACCTTAGATCAACATCAGGAGATTTCAAATCAATACTTGAATCAGTTCCACTTAAGAAGGGTGAGTATACATTTATTCCAGAACCTCTCTCTGGGGAATTTCCAACTGGAAAGATCCCTTTAACAGGTAACTCAAGTGAAATTAGTAAAAAAACAAGTGCTAATATTGAATTGCTTGACAATGGTGTTCCAGGAGAGAAACACTCAGACCAAATATTCTTAGTCCTTGATCCAGCCAATGAAAGAACATCTAGAATAATAAACTTCGCTAAATTAACTAACCCACAGGTAGGAGACGCGGGTGGAATGATCGCACGACCCGAAGATACGGTTAGGGCTTTTTATATTGCAGAAACTCCAACAGGTAAGGTTTTAAGAGAGGTTGGTTATGCACCTACACCAGAAAGAATAGGATATAGAAATAATAACTTCAATGAAAACTTTGATGCTATGATGAATAGAATCAAATCAACCCAAAAGGGTACAGAGACTGCAGAAGGATGGTATGAGAAGATCATGAAAGATCCATCGCAACCATCCCTTACAATAGATGAAGCACGAGAATTATATAAACTCGATTTTAATAAAATGGCAGATGAATTTCTATTGTCTAAATTAAAGGCAGGGAATCCATTAACAAAATATAATACAAACTTCAATAACACTACTATTGCAGAACAGATGAGAAAGAATAACTTGACAGTATTACCTGTAGAAAAATCTAAATTAACAAAAGGTAGCTCTGGTCAATATTTTATAGAAACAGATATAACTCCAGACAACTGGGGGACAGCAATCGCATTAAAGAACAAGACGGTTGGTATTCCAGGTGAACAAAGAGTTGTAAAAGAAATGGGAGAACTTGAATATAAACCAACCCCTCCTGTTGAACAAAAGAAGGTGGACATCTTTAAGTCTGCTCCAGCCGTAAGAGAAGTCGTTCAAACAGCACCGAAGGTAGAGATGAAAGAACTTCCAAAGGACCTAAGTCCTAGATTAAAGAGTATCGCACAGGAAAGAGCCGTAACCCCAGCTGTGGAAGCCGTTATAGAGGCTCCTATTGCGTCAAAAACGCCCGTGGAGGTGTCTAAAGCAATAAAAGATATCAAATCCTCACCTATTAGTGAAACCTCTGAGGCGCCCCTTCCTGAAGAATCAAGATATTTCGACTTTATGAAGAATGAGGAGGGATATAACCACGGTATGGCAAAGATCCTACAACCTAAGATCGAAGCACTCCCAGAAGGATCCCCAGAAAGAATCCAACTAGAGGACTTTAGAGACAACCTAAACAATAGTTTCTTTGATAGAACAGCCCAAAAGGCATATGCCGCAGCAAATAATGACATGATTGCTGGAAGAGACAACTATCTTAAACATATATCAAACATCTTTACAGAAAGAGGTCTTAAAGATCCACTAACAAACAAAGATGTCAAACAAGTATTCATCGGCAAATACAGAAGTTCTATCTTGAACAAACCGAAGATGACCTTCATTGTTGATAGTAACGGTAACTGGATAAAGCAAATAGCAAGTAGTAAAGTTCCAGAGAGTCCATTTGAAAAAATCTTAGACAAAAAGATGGGTATTAAAGATGTCGTCTACCTAGAAAGTGGTATTAAAGAAATCGCAAGAGAAGACGTTGAACAATTTGCAGATGAAGCCGCACCCGCACGAAGCAAATTAGATTACGATACAATAGAAAAGAAATTCCTTGAAAATGGATATGTGCCTTTCGTATATGATAATAGTCCTGATAGCGTCTTCGGTATTAAATTCAACGGAAAGGATATAAAGAATAAAGCACAGAGAGATCAATTTGTTAACTCTGTTATGGAATCAATGGGTTACAAGAAAGGAATTAGCAGTATCAACTCATTTGAAAAAAGATTAAAGAGTTTGAACTCACACGAGAAACCAAGTCCAATACAGGGCGAGACACACACAATCTTTGTTATTCGAGATAGTTCTAAATTAAATAAAACTGTCAAGGAAACAACACCAAACTGGGATGAGATCAAGATGAACCAAGTTGTTTCTAATGCCGAAAAAGTAAAATCAGACCTAGGAGAAAAACTCAATCACGACGGAGACACTTTTGCCTCACCTGAACTTCTAAAGAGAAGAGGACAGGGCGCTGGTTACATAAAAGACCCACTATGGATTAAGGATACAGTTACGCACCTTGACGAATACGGAAATCTATTGCACCTTAAACACGAGACAAGAGCATGGACTCCTGAGATAAAGGCAAGATTCGAAAAGGAACTTGGGCGCACTCTTACAGATACTGATTACGTCACAGTTGAAGGAAATGTCAAGGAGGGATTAACCACCTCTATGGCCCTACAGAATGGAACACATTGGGAGATTAAAGTTCCATCTGAAGCCTGGTCACAAAAATATCAAAGCCCACATGAATTGAGAGCCTCAATGAGCGTCAGTTCAATTTTGTCAAAACTACCTGGAAATCTTCCCCCAGAAACTATTGCTAAGATCGTTGCTCCATACAAGAAACAGGCTGCAATAATACAAGACATGGTAAAAGCATTCCAAAACTTTGATGGTTCAAAAACAATTGATCAAATCTGGAAAGAATATCCTGCTCTAAAGAAAACCAAGTATGTAGAGAGTCTTTATAAAGATCTTAAACAGTCAGCAGATAATGGAGCTGGCCCTATTGAATTGGGTAGAAACCTAAACCTTGCTATAGATGGAGTTATCAGAGAAAACTTCTTTAAGGGAAGATTTTTCGGTGGAGATACCCTACACATGGTTACGGATCTTGGACAAAAGATAGATAGTAAGGGAACCAGAGTTTACCTAAACTCTGGAGAAATAATGATTCCTAAACAATCTTTTATTGCCACCCACGGAAGAGAGGCTTATAAACAACTTGAAAATGGAAAAGAATTTGAAGTCCTAGCATATAGATTCCCTGTACTAACACCAAACTCTGTTAGAAAGATGAAGATCATCATTGCAGAAGATTATGGAGTAAATATGGGAGATTCTCAAGTTGTTGTTAACTCAGCAGATAAGTTCGGGGTATTTAATGCCGATACCGATGGAGATACATTACAATACATGAGTATCGAGGGTAAGAAAGGCATTCCTAAAGAGTTGGCAGACGCTTTCGTTGCTGAACACCAAAAAGGAGAGACATACTTCCCACAACTTAAGAGTACACCAAAGGTGGCTTTCGATGGGGTTGATACATACAAAAAGATTAATGAATACACAAAGAATAACTTTGTTGGAGGTAAAGCCCTTGGTATTGCTGCTGCAAGCACACGTCCAGTAAGAGAATTGGCTGCTAATGGATGGAAGATGGTCTTCTCCGAACCACACGGGGGCAAGAGAACCTATACAGAATATCTAAAAGGGAAAGCAATAAAGACTGGAACAATTTTAGAATACATTAGAGGTAAACATCAGTTCGCTAATAGTCCTAAGGGTGCATTCACAATAGAACCAAAGTTCGGTGATGAGGAAGCCTTCAAACTAGGATTCATGGGACAAGCAGCTGCCGATATTAATGGAAAGAGTGATCTTCCCGAGTTGTTAAAACCATATAATAATGATCCTTCAGCATATGCTACGGATATTCTATTTACTAATGCAAAAGACAAAGCCGTTAGAGATATAATTTATAATGAAACACAAAAATTCCAGGTTCCTTACAGACTAGATAAAACAACATCTAAGATCCTTGATAATGGAAAAGAAGTTCCAGTCTCAGTTATGGAGAACCTTGATCCTTACATCGCCCGACAGAAAAAGATAAAAGCAATGGGCGGTCAAATAGGCGTAGCAGGAGAAATGGCTCTTGCCCTAGACGGTGTAACAAGAATAGAGAACTATATGAGTGATCAATACACACCACGAGACGTTAGAGAGAGATATAACGAGATACAAAGAGAAAGAGATACATTTGCTTCCGAGAGTGTTGAAAAAGATTTTCCTTTGATTTTCCAAACCCAAATGGCAGGCGCCGCATCTGTAACTGCTGTAAAATTCAAAAATATATTTGAGAGCATTAAGAATAGTGCAGGATCAAATGGACAGAAGAAAACACTTATCGGTGAGGCCTGGAAGAAATTCAAAAGAGAAGAGAAACTTACCCCAGAACAAAAAGAAGAAATCGCAGTCTGGGCAGCCATCTCCCCTAATTCAAATATTGCTTCTAACTATGTAATGAGAGCAACAAACATTATTAATGATTCACCTAAGGTAGCAAGATCATTCTTTAAGGGGCAAGCACAGAAGGGCCCAATAGAACAAAGTCATCTCTATGGACCAGAAGTATCAACCCCCGAAGCCCCAAAGACTGAAGATAAAGCAGGCAAAGGCGGACCAGATGGTCAGGGAGGGTTAATCTCTGAGATAGGCAGTGGTATTTCTAATGCCTGGGGTAATGTCAAGGAAAAATTACTCCCTGGATTGACAACATCATTTAAAGTTAAACCTGATCCAACCTATGGTGTACGAGGTTTAAAAGTCAATGATAAAGATATTGACGAAGCCGCAGCCATATTGTATGGTGAGGTTAGCAATAGACCCGATAAACAAGCATTTGAAGCCAGACACATTATAAATACAGCTATCAATAGAGCTGTTAGCGATCCTAAAAGATACAGCGGATCCTTAACAAAGGTTCTACAAGCCCCATATCAATATCAAGCCTATGCACCCGAGGGAGCAACCTCTAGCGATGGAAAAGTCAAACAAAGCGAATACCAAAAACTAAAAGCTGGCATAATAAATACTACAGACAATGCAAAGTTTCAGGCAATAAAAAAAGTCCTCAGTGAAATGAAGACGGGTAAATTTGATGATACAACAGGTGGAAAGACATTCTATGTACACGCATCAGATGGTTCTCTTTGGCTAGGAAGCACACAAGAAGAAGCAAAGAAAGCCGCTAATGCACACGAGAAACAAATAAAAAGCAAAATAACCCCTTGGGGAACAAAGAAGGGGTTACCTGTATTATCTCTTAAGAAATAGGTCTATCCTGAGTGAAGATCTTTTCTGATACATTAATCATTAACGTATTGCATCCAGGGCATACGTAACTTTGCCATTTACTGATTTCTTTGACTGGATCGAAATCAAGTGTTATTTTTTGACCGCAGGTTGGACATCCGAAGGAAGGAAACGCGCCTTTAAGTTTACCTTTCTCTTTCTGTCTAATCCAGAATGCTTTTTTAAAGCAACTTCTGTTGTGATATTTGTTTCTATCACTCTTAGGTTCGAACATCACACCACATGTTCCACATGGTATTTTCTTCATATTATATATTTGCGTTCATATACTCAACTTCAAGCGACTTTTGAAGGAATTTTAATGTACCAACAAGCATCTCGATGTTTTCCTTGTGTCCCCTCGCAGTTTTGAATGCATAAGCCTCAGGACTCGCGTCAGCAATGACTTCTGCTTTAGATGATGAAATGGCCTTGCCAGTAGTTTCATCGGTCTCTAGGGCGATATTCTTGTGTATTACGGCAAAATCTCGCTCTGCCTTGATCATCGCTAGGTTATAGTTAGGGAAGAATCCCGCTATTCTAGAGAGGACCTCACCAACCTCAGATGGTGTTGTTTCTGTTTTATTATACTTTGCTATGAAAGCATCGTAGAGTACTTGATATTGTTCCATATTATTTTTTGTTAGGTTTAGTAACGGTTTGGAATTCGTTGTGGAAAGGAACAAACATAATAGGACTTTGTCTAAATCCAGGATATTCGAAACAGTATATCCATCCTCCTGGGACCCTTGTTATTTCTACCTTACCACCCAAACTTGTCTTTATTTCCATAGAATCATGCAATTCTAGAGTATAAACTGTGATTGTTTTTTCTTTATCCATATATTTTAACTTAATTTATAAATAAACTTACCATTGCCATGGTCGTTTTCATGTTGCATAACAAATGCTTCAAAACCACCAAATGCTTCTGTAATTGTATCTGAGAGTTTAAAACCTCCTTCCTTGTCAGGATCAGTCATTACTGTCTGATATTCCAACTCTATCTTCTGCCATCTTTGAACTATTGTTTGTAATTCTTTAGGGAACGACATACACTGTTCTTTTGAATCCTTTGTGTAATTACTGTGTCTGACGATTTTTGGATTTATAATGATTCTCTTGTCAGCTAGAACAAAAAGATTCATAGGATCCTTATCGTCGATCTGAGAGTGGTGCATAGCATATGCCCCTCTGTAAAGACCGTTTTCTACATAACATAACTGATAGAGAACCTTAATTTCCTCAATTGCCTTGGCAAGATCTTCGTTCGTAACCAATCTACTTACCTTCTCATGTGGAGCAACTAGTCTCTTTAAGTAATCGTTTTCCAAGATAACCTTAGGGGCCTCTTCTATTGTCTTAACCTCTTCTTTTGTTATTTTTGATTCTTCCATTTTGATTTCTTTATTTTATCGGCTGCTAATTTATTTCTAATCTTTGTTTTCTTCTTAAAAACTGGATCGAACTTTAGTTTAGCGTGGTAATATCTTTTTATTCTATCATTGTGTTCGATTCTAATTTGTTCAGGTGTTTTATGTGGGATCATTGCCACGAAACATGCTCTACAGCAGTGTTTGCGCTCATCCCCGACCTTTATGGTCATTACTTTTGCACACTTTGGATTAGCACACTTTCGTGAAATTCTCTTAACCATCTTATGTCCCCTTGCCTTTAAACCGAGAATATCTCTTTCTATTTGTCTAACTCTTTCACAGGTTAGGTTCACGTGAAGCGATATCTCATACAGACTTCTTCCTTCCTTTCTCATGCGCTTGATCATTCTGTGGTTTATCTCTCTTATCTTTCTTTTCTTTTCTATATTAGTCATTTGTTTTGCTTATACCATTTAATTTATTAATTGTAATCTTTTTCTCGAAAATATCTTTAACTTCCTGCAAATGTGAGATCACGAATAACTGAGGAAACTTATCTTGTAATTTTGTTAACACTTTTACGAAACCTTCAGTGCTCTCTCTGTCCAAACTCACTATGTTTTCATCCATGATTCTAAACCCGACCTGATTCATTAATGATGCCAATGCTTCTGATATTGCCACTGTAATCTTAACTTTCTCACCGCCAGAGTAGGATTGGAATGGTAGTTCTTCACCGTGGTCATTAATGACGGTAATGAACAATCCCTCTTTTACCCCCTCCTCATCTGCTAGTGCCTTCTGTGTATCTAGTCTGATTCTGAAATCCGACATCTGTTTAAGAACTATATTTATTCTCTCTTCCAATTGAGGGACTAAGTAGTCAATAATGACTGCCTTAACTCCTCGTGGACTGAATGCTTCTTTGATCAATTCAAGTGATTCCTTTTCCTCATTCGCCACAGAAATGCCTCTGGTTAGCTGTATAAGGTCAGCAGAGGCCTGTTCAACTGCTTTTAGTGCATTTGTAGCCAGTGCCATATTTGAGGCCCCTGATTCCACCTCCTGCTGAGACTTCTGTTTAAGTATCCTTAAAGTTGATAATTCTGCATTTAATTTGTTAATATCACTCTTGACAAGGTCTGATTTTAGTTCTTGAATGTTTTTATCAATTTCCATCATTTCTGCTCCCGTTTGACCAATTTCTGTCTGGAAAACAACAATTTTTGTTTTTAGATCACCGAGTGAATCTTTTACTAAATTGTAGTTTGTAATGACGTTCTTTGACTTTGACAAGTTATCAATCTCTTTATTAATGTCTTTTAATTTGTTATATAACTCTGTTGTGTCCTTAACGATAGGCAGCTTCTTTCCTTCAGCCTCCCATTTCTCAAAAGCCTCCTGTTCAGCCACTGATTTGTTAGCCTTATCGGTTATCTGTTCTGATAGATAGTCAATCTGACCCTTTACCTGAGACATAAAAGGACATTGTTCTCCTGATGGGCATTTACCAGTCTCCTTCATTAAGCTAATTAGTCTTTTGTTGATTTCTTCTATTTCTTTAGAGTAATCAAAGACGCTTGGTCTATTTGACATATAAGAATTAATGAGTTGTTGTGACTTTGAACTATCTAACAAGACCTCTTCAATCTTCTTAACTTCAGTTAGTAATTCAGTTATTTTTGCAACATTAGCCTCGTGGATTTTTATATCAAACTCTTCATGATCTTTAACTGTTTTTTGACAAATCTCCATTTGTGTGGTGGACTGTATTAATGATTTATTTAGCATTGTCCATATCTGCATTTTGTCTGAAATATGTTTAGAGAGCTGAGAAATCGTTGTTATCTGAGTTTCTATCACCTTCTCTGAACCACTGATCGACTCTACTTGTTTAGTAGATAGATCATATAGGGTTTTGTAGAAGTCATACTTCGATGCTGTTACCTCAAGGCTCTTGATTGATGCTTCAAGTGTCTCTATTTTTACAAGAGATACCTTGTTTTCTAATTCATTATTGTTTAGTGCCTTTCGTGCCTTCTCATATAATTCGTCGAAATTACCTGCTCTTACTATTTCTAGAAGTAGGTCCTTTCTTGCTGATGCTGTTGCTTTTACGAACGAGTTTTCATTTTCTTGTGGGTATGCAACGCTGTTCGTGAAGAGTTCGTATGATGCTTTGAGGAACTCTTTTTCGATCCAATCTTGTGTATCTTTAAGTCCTGTTCTCTCGATCGGTAGATACTTTCCATTGCCTTTCTTTTGCGTAACTGTGAGAGTATTTTTTCCTGCATTCGTAGTGGTCCTCGTGATGAGAGTTGTCTCTGATCCATCATTAAGTTTAAGAGCAACTGAGCCCTTAGTCTCTCCTCTTCTGACCAACGAGCGGTTCTCGGATCTTCCTTTACCGTAAAGGACCCAAAGTATAGCTTCGGTGATAGAGCTCTTGCCAGACCCTGATAGGCCGTCAATAAGAACTTTCTCATTCTCCTGAAAATCAATTTGTGTTTTTTCATGTGATAGAAAATTATTTAGTTTTAATTCTTTTAATTTTAACATTTTTTTTAATTTTTTTTATTGGAATCTCAAACGCATCTTTAACTGACCAACCATATGAATCTATCCTTCTCCTTATGGTTTGCTCTCTTAAACCGAGTTCTTCACACCATTGGGTTAGGTTCCTCGTGATATCCTTGTATTTAATGAATCTATGCCTACCCGTATTGTTATGTTGCTCCTTCATGGTGGCCCATCTACAATTTTCCTTACAATAGTTTCCATCATTGTCTATTCTGTCTATTGTTAGGTGTGGCGCATATCCCTTCTTCATCTCGTACCAAAACATCTGAAACCCCTTCCATTCGTCACAAACCCTGATTCCGCGTCCACCATAATGTTGGTAAAACGCGGCCTTGGGATTTTTACAGCGACTTTTCATTTGTTCCCAAATCTTATACGGTCTGGTGTAACTCATTCCGTGTGTCTTTGGGCGGGCCATGTTATTCTTGTGGCTGTAATAAGCTCAAGATAATACTTTCAACCTCATTAGGTCCAAATATCGTCTCGGGATCATTCAACCATTTGATTATCATTGACTTCTTCTCCTCATCGATTGTCAGAGTCTCAATTCTTCCAATACAATCCTTTTTCGCGGTCGCTATCGCTTCTGCTGTAAATAAGGAGTTAATCGTTGGAGGAACCATCTGGCTCTCTATATAGATCTCCTTTGCACAGTGTGGGCAAGTGTGAGTCACTATTGATTTTATTACATTGTTATCTGACATATGATTAATTATTTAGATTTCTTAACTTTTAAAGGTTTGCTGTTCTTTACTGCTTTAGCGAATACGTTGTTTTGGATCAAAGATTTTTGTGTATTTTCTATGATCTTATCTGCGACGGCTGAAGCTGCTGGATAGAATGCAGGACCTGGTTGGTCTCCCATATCTATATAAACGCTTTCCATTGAATGAACAATCATTTCCTTTACGGTGTCTGCCTGTTCCTTTGTTAACATTTTATTTTTTAGTTCTTTTTGCATGTTGTTTTTTTATTAGTTCTTAATTTAATATCTCTATCATGGTGGTGTCTAACACAAACGAATACTACTTTCTTGGCTTTTTTGTGATTTTCATGATGCATCGTGAGTTTGCCAGAGCATTCTCCCAAATAAGCATCTTCACACATTCCCTTTGCCTTAATTTGACCCTTTCTTAGTGCTTCTCGTGCCTCATATCTTGTCTTGACCTTGTCAGGGTGCACTTTGGCATATTTTGTAGAAGCTTTTCTCCACTTCTCTTTTCCTCCAGGAGTTGAAAAATAAGTGTTTTGATAGTTTCTATATTTACTCATATTTCTCTCTCTCCATTCCATTGTGCATTCTTTGTTACAAGTTTTGCATCTTGTTCCATAGGTTTCTCTTGCCTTCAACCAATAAAACTCACTTTCATTTTTTGCTAAACCACACCTTGTACATATTTTCATATTTGTTTCTTTAATAAATTTAATACTTCTTGTTGAAATTCGGGTAATTTATTATTCGATTTTGATAGTAGTGATTCACCGATCTTTGCTAGACCGAAAGCATCACATTCATTATCGTTTAGTATACTTACGCCATATCTCTTAAACGTTTCCATTAACATAACATCTTTCTTACTTGCACCACTTCCTGTTATAAATTTCTTTAAACTTGTAGGTGCGACAATCACGAACGGTATCTTGTGGTCTTCTAATAGGGCTCGCGTCATATAGTTTAACGCTGATAACTGCACTAATGCAGTGGCGTTTCTAACCATAAATGCTAATCCCTCTATTACGGCTACATTGATTGGAGGAATCTCTTTTTCATCGAAGTTTAGAATTTCTAATTCGATTTCTGAAACGATTCTTCTTATTCTATGTAACTCATTGATTGGGAGGTCTCCAGTTGGTTTTGACTTAATTAAAGTTCTTTTAATTATAGTGTCCCCGTCAAGGATAATTAATCCCGTCCCCGTTAAACTCAGATCCAATCCCATGCTGATTATTTTTTGTTTAGCCATTGATTATGTGTAATCCCTTAAGTAACTTTTGATGATCAATCTTTTTGGCCTCTGCATATAGTTTTAATACTGCCTCTAGGCTGAAATCAAACGCGCCCTCTTCTATGTGGGCCTTCTTTCTCTCACTGGGGTAATTCTCAATGATAAGATGTGCGTCAAACTTCAATAAATGCTCTTCTAGTTTGTCAAAGTCTATTTCCTTGTTAGATAATACGACCTTTACAATACTACTTACTGGTATCTTTAATAAATCTTCAATGGATGGATTCTCTAGTTTGTGAATCTGTCTTATTGGAAGATGAATCTTTTCTACTTTTAAGTTTTCATCAATCTTGTAAATGAACTTTTCTTTCTCTCCGACTTCCGTCGTAAAAACGTTCCCTGTAATTAATACTTTTCCATATTGTTGTGGTGCGTGTATATGACCTGCCACGGCCAATTCATACATCTCTTCCACTTTTTCCTTCGGTAACACGATTTCTTTTAGATCCTCTGTTTTAATACCGTTGAATACTGTTCCCGAGATACAGTGGTGTGTGAATAATATGTCTCCGCCACCCAGTTCTTTTAATATATGATCTACGGCCTCTTCTGTTGTTTCTACTCCTAGTTCTCTGTTTAACATATAGGGTAGGAAATCAACTTCTAAGTCTCCGAGACAAAAAGTGGATGGTTTGGTTAGAACATGCCAATTAGGTTTTTTAACTTCACCTAAGAAGTCTATTGCTGTCTTACCGTCTCCTTTCTTCTCATGATTTCCCGAGATTATGTAAATGTCCTTGTCTCCGAATCTTTCTATGAATTCTACGAAACTTCTGTTTGTTTCTGAACTGTTATTTCTGCTGTTTAAATTATCCCCCAGAAAAACTATGTGCTTACAATCTTCAAATGATTTGACGACGAAGTCCAGGATATTTTGTTTTTCTGAGACACGTCTGTCAGAGATGTAGTCAGCGTATGACAGATCATCTTTGAAGTGCATATCACCTATAATTCCGATTGAGTTAATTTTTTTCTTCATTTGAGTTAGCTTTTATTTCCAGCGACTTGCTCAAGGCCGCTGGTTATAAAAACCAATTAGTTTACATTGCTGCTAATTTTTCAGTGATCTTGTCATAGTTTACTGGTATAAATGCTATACCTGTTACTTCCATAACTTTTTCTTTAACTGCTGTAGCTCCTGTAACTGCCAATTTATCTTTTGCCATCTTTTCAATAACTGCTAGTTTATCAGCATTTGTTAATGAACCTGGGCTAGAAAATGGGACATCATCTGCAGTAACGTTGTCGTAGTCACCAAAACCTTGTGATTTTGATACTTGCGCTGCAACTGATGCTGTTGATGGGGTGCTTTGTGTAACTGTAGGCATGTTGTTTGCATTTGCTTTTAACCATGCTTCGTCTACTATCTTAGGATCTTGGTGTAGAGAGAAATCTTTGACAGAAACGGATTTGCCGAATTTATCTTTAAATTCTACCTTACCTTTGTATTTGAATCCTATAATTTGTCCGAATCTAACTGTTTCCATGTCTTTGTTTAAGAACTTTTTATTTAGTCCGAAACCGACATTTACTACTTTGTCATCTCTTAAGAGTTGATAAATGATTTGTTCATTGCCGTAACCGTCTATTTGACCTACTATTTTACCAACGTATGTACCTTGAATTGCGTCACCAGCATTTTGGAATTTCATCCACTCTGGCATAACCTTCTCTTTTGTTTGAAATATATCTACCATAATTTTATTTGTTTAATTTTTAATAACTTATAACTTGTAACTTGTAACTTAACATAACTTAACATCGACCTTATGTTTCCATTATACTCCCCCTTTTTTACTTGTCAAGTAAATAATCTATTGACAACCTACTTGATTTTGTCTTCTAAGTACATAATCTCGTAGGGCGTAAAAAGGTCTTTGTTCATCTCAAGGATTCTTCTATCCTTAGTTTTAATGATCTGTTCCATTATCTCTTTCTTCTTTTGCTCTGGAGTCTGGGTAACTAATTCTGGAGCAATCACTTCTATCTTGGGTGCGGGTTCAGGTTTCTTGAATGGGTTGTGTCCGAATCTTCTTATCGGCTTAGCAACCTGTTCTAACATATCTACCAAGTCTTCACCTTCCAATGCTCCAATCTTGATCTGTCCCACTCCATTTTCTAGTGTCTGAATTGAATTGTTTATTGTTGGTAATTCTGTTTCTGCCACGAATTCATCCATTGTCTTGACACTGAATAAGCCTATCTTGGCTCCGTCCAGGGAGTTTCCACCTCTACTTCTTGGATTCATTTTTTCAAATTCCATCTTCGCCATGACAAACGCATCTTCTAACGAATATGCATATTGTACACTTAGGAAGAAAGTTTTACTTGATTCCAAGAGTAGTGTGATTA
>Ga0247841_10006885_pt1 | contig 17218 bp, 9 predicted proteins | sample LaCruzMarch2015__2_FD_192410 | JGI IMG/M metagenome (GOLD analysis project Ga0247841, IMG submission 192410) | Freshwater microbial communities from meromictic Lake La Cruz, Castile-La Mancha, Spain - LaCruzMarch2015_18m | ecosystem: Environmental > Aquatic > Freshwater > Lake | place: Spain... | reverse complement strand
TCGATGCCGAGCTTTTTGGCCCACTCCGGGTAGGCGTGCCGCCACATCATGTCGCAGGCAGGGCAGGAGGTTATAACAGTATCTGCGCCGCATGTTTTAACGGCGGCGATATTGTGCTTCATGGTCTCGGCGAAGACATCCCATTTGCCCGCTACCAGCATGGGGGTGCCGCAGCAGTTCTCCTTTTCCCCTAGATAGGTGAAATCCACTCCGGCCTCGTCCAGCAGCTTGACGCTGGCCATGCCGATATCGTTTTCCACGTAGCTCACCGTGCAGCCGCCGAAATATACGTTTTTAGATTTCACGCCGATGCCGTGTTTTGCCTTCAAATCCTCGGGGAACCAGCGGGCACGGTCGCGTCGGTAGCCTGCCCAGATGTCTCCTTCCTTGCGCGTGGCCTCGGCCATCATCTCGAAAGGCGGGAAGGTCATCCTCTTCTCTTCATGGATGAGCTTGCCGCGCAGCTTCATCCATGACGGTTCGATGGGCAGTGAAGCAGAGCAGCGCAGGTTGCACAGTTCGCAGGTGGTGCATACCAGCATGGTATCTACCATGAACTGGTCCCATTTCTGCCGTCCCTCCATGTATTCGCGCAGCCAGTACCATTTTCCGCGCGGTGATTGGCTCTCCCAGCCTCGCCCGTAGAACTGGTCGCACTCCTCGATGCAGTAGCCGCACTGGGAACAGGCATAGGCGTACCAGGCCACATCGGCGGGGATGTTGCGGCGGGCTTGACCGAAACGTTCCTGGACCTGTGTAATCACATAATTGCCCAGCGGGCGGATCAATGGCTCGAAGTATTCAGCCAGGCTGATAAACCTGCCGGCCATGTTGCCGCCCAGCACCTTGCCGGGGTTGAGTATGTTGTGCCGGTCGAATTTTTTCTTGAATTCAGCCATCCTGTGCTTGCGCTTGTCTCCCAGCACCTCAGAAGCTTTGCCCGCAAAGTAAATGCCGGTTGCGTAGGGGCGACCTCCGTGCCGGGTGACTATTTTCAGGATGGTCAACGACAGGCTGAAGACGAAATTGTAGCTGAATTTCCGCTGGTCGCTGGGTATGAAGCCTAAAATGACGACCTCGGGCTTCCCGTCTTTTCCATCCCTGATTAGCACTCCCTCTTTTACGATTGGCTGGTCGACCTTCTTTTCTATATCGGCCATAACTTTACCCAGGGATTCCAGCGGGACTATGACCTCGGCGGAAACAAGGCTGGGACCCAGGCGCTTGACCACCATAAGCTTGAAGCGGTTTTTCCACTCGTGCTGCGAGATCCGGTCGCTGAGTATTTCACCCTGGCAGGGCTTGAGCAGGCCGGGGAGGACATCCATGACCCTGCGGGCATCGTTTTTACGGAACGAAATGGTGGCAACATAGGAGGCCGGGAGCAGCACCCTATCCTCTGCAGGGTGGCCGTAATGCTCCATCAGCGGGGCCCTGTTCTTAAGTTCGGCCATCTTGGGGTTTATGAAAATGACAGACCAGATGGGCAATTTTTCCTCCACTACTGACTGGAAGAATCGCTGCAGGTCATGCGCATCAGGACAGCCTATCGCCACTATGTCAAGGGCTTCGTCAGCCTGTATCTTAACCGTGACTTCGCTGATAAAGCCGGTGATGCCCTCAGCATCGGAAACCATGTCCAGGTCAGCGCCGCTTATCTCTTTCACGCTGCCACTCGGTAAAACAATGCGTGCGCTTATAACGTTATCCTTGAACCAGCCGGCCTCGTAGGAGCCAATGCCGGCGCCGCCCTGAGCCAGCCAGCCGCCGGCAGTGGAAGCCGGGTAGCTGGTCGGGTATAGCAGCAGCGTCAGCCCCTGTTTCTTCAGCTCACGGTCCATTTTTTCCCAGACTATGCCGGCCTGGACCTGTGCTGTCATGGCCGCTTTATCGACCTGGAGTATCCTGTTCATGCGGAAAAAGTCCACCACCAGGCCCTTTTTGAGCGGTATAACGCCGCCGTATCCTGAAGACGCCTTACCGCGCGGGGTAAGCGGGATATGGTTGGATTCAGCCCAGAGCAGCAATTCAACCAACTCTTCCTCAGATACCGGTTGTACCACCGCTTCGGGAGTGGTGTTGCCTACCAGAGGTTTCAGCAGGCCGGGCACGGCCGCGATATCGTGGCCGTAAAGTATGCGCTCTGTTTTATTAAAATTTACGCGGTTGCCGAATTTGCCCTCTAAAAATACCCTGGCTTTCTTGCCCAGCTGGCTCATATCAACCTCCAATCATGACAATACTTTGAGTCCATGTAAAAACATTTTATGTTACTTCGGATTGCTAAAAAGCTAAATGACCAAAGTCACAGGGCTGTGATAATGGAACTGCATCCGGGGTAAGGTGGCTGCCGCACACGCCGCGCCGGTATGGGCTGTTTGTCTGCTGTGCTAAAATATATCAAATATTTTCATTTGCAGGATGGATATGAACAGTAGATGTTTTCATATATTTGCACTGGCAACCATCGCGGTTTCGCTGCTGTTGCCTTCGCTGGCCTGCCAGTCTGCAGGCCCTGATGCGGGGGGCGTAATACAGCAGGCTTACAACGGGGCCCGCGAGTGGTTTATCATGCAGGGCGCGGGCGACCGCATAGAGAAGGTACGCAAGGGGGACGGCACCGTGCTGGTGCTGGATGAAAATAACGTCCCAGTACGTGGGGCCCGTGTGTACTACGAACAGCAGAACCATGATTTCCTTTTCGGCACCAGCCTGGCTCTGCTGGCCAAGAACGGTCCCACAGATGTCAACCAGGAGTGGGCCCAGGCATGTAGCACGCTCTTTAATTACGGCACCATGCCCTTTTACTGGGAAAACTATGAGGTGACCCAGGGGCAGACCTCGGCCACTCTGCTCAAGATGATAGCCGAGTGGGCAAAAAAGAGGGGGATAACTTTAAAGGGGCATCCCCTCATATGGGCAAATTCGCTGCCATCCTGGGCGCCTGTTGAGGCCGATGGTATGCAGGCGGCGCAGGAGAAGCGGGTCAAGGAGACTGCGGGTGAATTCTGCGGTGTGATCGACTACTGGGATGTTGTGAATGAGCCTACCATGGGCGCGGGGGTAAACAACCCGCTGGGCAACTGGATGGCCGCGCGCACACCGGTCACTGTCTGTACCGATGCCCTGGGCTGGGCTACATCGTCGTGCCCCAACGCAACTCTCATAATCAATGATTTCCGCACCGACCAGGATTTCCGCGACCTGCTCCAGGGTATCATACGCCAGAAAGGGAAATTCGATGCCATAGGCATACAGTCGCACATGCACCGCGGCAACTGGCCGCTTTACCAGGTTTGGGACACGGCCGAACGTTTCAAGGATTTCGATTTGCCACTGCATTTCAGCGAGGTCACCGTTTTAAGCGGGATCCCTAAGACTGGTATATCATCGGAGCAGCAGGTGTCCGAGTGGCCCACTACGCCGGCCGGGGAGATTGCGCAGGCCGACTACGTGGAGAAGTTTTACACCATGCTCTTCAGCCACCCGTCTGTCCATGCCATAACCTGGTGGGACCTCTCAGATTACGGCGCCTGGCAGGGGGCCCCCGCCGGTCTGCTGCGCCAGGATATGACGAAAAAGCCGGCTTACAACCGCCTGCTCGAACTTATACGCAACAAGTGGTGGTCACGCGGTGATACATATACCGGGGATGACGGTATCGCCCGTATACGCGGTTTCTACGGTACATACAAGATCATTGTCGAGAAAGAGGGCAAGCGGGTTGATTCCACGTTGCATATCGCCAGCGGCCTGGACAATAAGCTCAAGGTAAACCTGGAGGGATACAAACAACCGCCGCCCACACCTTTATACGAGATGATCTGGCCCTACGTATTAGCAGCAGTCGTAATTACATTGATCGTATTGATCTGGCGCTGGATCGACAAGATGAGGCGGCGCATCTAAATCAGTCAGGAACGAGGTGAAGTGATGGATACCATTGAAGCGATCATGACACGCCGCAGCATCAGGAAGTATACCGCTAACCGCGTACCTGCGGAGGCGGTAGAGCAAATTTTAAGGGCCGGTATGGCCGCCCCTTCGGCGGCCAACGAGCAACCCTGGCATTTCGTGGTCATCACAGAGCGCAAGACGCTGGTCCAGGTGCCGGCCTTTCATCCGCACGCGCACATGCTTAAGGAGGCCGCGCTGGCCATACTGGTTTGCAACGACAGCGCTCTTGAGCTTTCCAAAGGCAGGGGTGTGCTGGACTGCTCGGCGGCCACGCAGAATATACTTCTGGCTGCACATGACCTGGGCCTGGGTGCGGTCTGGGTTGGCATTTTCCCCGTGGAGGAGCGGATGAACGGGATGCGTAAGCTGCTCAATATGCCTTCAAGGATAGTGCCGATCTCGCTTGTTTCCATAGGCTATAGCAGCGAGGGGCCGCGCATGGAGGACAGGTTCAAGCCTGAGCGGGTTCACTACGAGCATTGGATGGGCCCGACAGACAGCGCACCGGCCAAGGCGGGTAAGGGCAAGAAATAGGCAACACACAGAGCCTGTGTTTAGCAAACTGAAGCGGATTTAGTATAATTAATGGTCTTGCGGGCCTGTAGCTCAATTGGGAGAGCGCCTGATTTGCATTCAGGAGGTCGGGAGTTCGAATCTCCCCAGGTCCACCACTTTATTGAAGCTAACCGCCCAAATTAGTCACTCGCCATATTCTAAGAAGCTAAACTTCATACCTTTGAAAATATTTGAATTTATCAATAGGCGGCATTTCCGACAGGGGTCTGGGAGGCATCGCCGAAGGAATACTGCCTGTCACCACCAGTCACCCTGTTCCAGGCACCATTACCGTTGTAGTCTATATACCAGGTGCCATTGACGAACGTCCCTATCTCGGTGATGCCGTCGCCGTTCCAGTCCCCGGTTACAGGCTTCATTGATGAGTCCCCGAAGGAATACTGCCTGTCACCACCAGTCACCCTGTTCCAGGCACCATTACCGTTGTAGTCTATATACCAGGTGCCATTGACGTACGTCCCTATCTCGGTTGTGCCATCGTTATCCCAGTCGCCGGTTAGAGGCTTCATGGAACCGTCGCCGAAGGAATACAGCCTATCACCGCCAGCCACATTGTTCCAGACCCCGTTACCGTTGTAGTCTATATACCAGGTGCCGTTGACGTACGTCCCTATCTCGGTTGTGCCATCGTTATCCCAGTCCCCGGTTACAGGCTTCATTGATGAGTCCCCGAAGAAACACTGACTGTCGCCGCCGGCCACCTTGTTCCAGACCCCGTTACCGTTGTAGTCTATATACCAGGTGCCGTTGACGTACGTCCCTATCTCGGTGATACCATCGTTATCCCAGTCCCCGGTTACAGGCTTCATTGATGAGTCCCCGAAGAAACACTGACTGTCGCCGCCGGCCACCTTGTTCCATGCACCGTTACCATTGTAATCTATATACCAGGTGCCGTTGAGGTAGGAGGCTATCTCCGTTCTATTGTCGCCGTTGTAGTCGCCGGCGCAATTTGGGCTATTGGTGAAGCTCCGCATAGTTGCCCACGGGCTGTAGCCGCAGGCGTTGCTGGCCCCGACCGTCCAATAGATGGTACTGCCGTTGTTGGGCAATCCGTTGACCACTTTAGATAACACATTACCCACACTGCCATCAAAATAACTCGTGCCGTCCATCCCGGCGCTTGAATTGACCTTGAGCTGGTAGTCTGTGGGTGTACCTGTGCCTTTGATCCACTGCAAGGTGACCGAAGTCCCCGACACGCGGTCGTCATCGGCCGGAGATGATAGATTGGGAGCCCCCGGCTTGGTGCAAGTAATAGTGAAATCGGCATCGCTTGCATCATTAACACCCTGGTCATCATGGCCCTGCACTGCGATCCTGGCCTGGATCGTGGCCGGCCCAGTCACCGTCCACATCTCGCTGCCATCGTTAAGAGTATCATTTATGAGGACAGTGTAGGATCCCCCACCATTCCGTGATATGAGGATGTCGACGTTGTCTGACACGCAGCTTGAAGCCCAGGTGACGGCCTGGCTTGAGCCTGAGGCCCAGGATTCGCCACCGTCGGGCGAAGTTACGGTGATGGTAGCAAAACTTAATTTGGTTATAAAGGCATCCTCATCCGTCTGATCAGCCTGATACTGGTTCAGGGTGGGGAAATCGGTAGAGCTTGTCTGACCGGTGACATAGGCGTATCCTGACTCCACGGCTATGCCGTATCCCGTATCATCGCCGTCGCCGCCCAGGTAGGTGGAGTAGATGAGACTGGCACTATCTGACAGGGTGGTATCGAGCTTGGTCACGAAAGCATCCCAAGATGTGTTGTCGGTCTGGTACTGGTTCGAGATGGGGAAATCGGCGGAATCTGTCTTGCCTGTGACATAGGCGCATCCCGATTCAACAGCTATACCACGTCCTTCATCAGTGAGGCCTCCACCCAAGTAGGTGGAGTAGACGAGTCCATCACCTGTAGTGTTAAACCTGGTGACAAAGGCATTCCAGGACAGCAGTCCAGTCTGGTAGGCGTGCAAAGTTGGGAAATTGGTTGAGCTTGTCTGCCCGATGACATAGGCGCATCCCGACTCAACGGCTATGGCATAGCTTATATCAGAACCGTCGCCACCGAGGTAGGTGGAGTAGATGAGACTTGAAGCACCTGACTGTGCGGTATCGAGCTTGGTTACAAAGGCATCATTGCTCGTGTTGTCAGACTGGTACTGGTTTTTAATGGGGAAATCGGTAGAGCCTGTTTGACCGGTTATATAGGCGCATCCAGACTCCACAGCTATGCCGAATCCTTTATCATCGCCATTGCCGCCCAGGTAGGTGGAGTAGATTAAACTTGAAGCACCTGCCTGTGCGGTGTCGAGCTTGGTCACGAAGGCATCATTGCTTGTGTTGTCAGACTGGTACTGGTTTTTAATGGGGAAATTGGTGGAGCTTGTATCTCCGGTGACATAGGCACATCCTGACTCAACGGCTATGCCGTTTCCGTTATCAACGCCGGTGCCGCCAAGATAGGTGGAATAGGTGATGTTGTCCCCTATGGTGTTGAGCCTGGTGACAAAGACATCACAGGTTGTATTGTCGGTCTGGTACTGGTTCCAAATAGGAAAATTGCTGGAATATGTCTGCCCTGTGACATAGGCGCATCCCGATTCGACGGCTATGGCACTTCCCAGGTCAGCGCCGGTGCCGCCGAGGTAGGTGGAGTAGATGAGACTGGCAGCCCCAGACCTGGTGGTATCGATCTTGCTCACAAAAGCATCGAAGGTTCCCCGGCCGGTTTGGTAGTAGTTTTGAGTGGGGAAATCGGTGGAATCTGTACTGCCCGTGACATAAGCATAACCCGATTCCACGGCGATGCCTTTCCCACTATCATTGCCAATGCCACCCAGGTAAGTGGAGTAAGACAAGGACAGTGATGGATCTATCACAAGGGGATAACCGGCATCATAGGAGCCGATTTCAAATCCATAGCTGTCGAAACCGAGCAGCTTGAAACCGCCATCGACCTGGATCGTGTCACCGTCTACCTGCTGGTAGATGTAAGGCCGGCTCTGCGCCAGGTCACCGAAGGCGGTGCTGACCATAAGTTCCCCTGAGTCGATATCCAGTCCCGCCACGCCGGTATAGGCCATGGCTATGTCTGAGATATTTGCCCCCGGCTGAACTACAAATTCATATTCCAGTGAGTTGTCTTTGCCGTAAAGCCTTAGGTCTATACCAGGATAAACGTCCTTGTATATTACATCTCTGTAGGTGGAGATAGAGGTATGCCATTTCTGCGGGTCATTGCCGATAAGGTAATTAACCACTGCTTGATCCTTATCTCCGCCCTGGATAAGAGGGCTGGCGTTGGCATCCACGAATTCGAGCCTAAAGGCCAGCCTTTCGGATTGCCTGTCAGCTACATCTGCCCTGCCTGTCTCCTGGTAGCGGACAAGGTCGAAGACCATGCCGGAAGATGTAAGGTACACTGTCTGCCCCGGTGCTTTAGCATAGTATGCAACCTGGCTGTCAACCTGCCCCTGATTGGCGATGAAGAGTATCGGCATGCTGGCATAAGCCTGCAGTATGCCCGCCCGGTCAGGCTGGTATATCATGTCAGTAGTATTAACTGGAGTTGCTTGGACCGGAGATGATGCTCCCGGCACCAGCAAGATAATGAGGAGCGCCATCAGCAGGTACGATATCTGCCCTGTCACATCCTTCCACAGTTGCGCCCCGAAAGTAAAGCCTTCCCATTTCATATCCATTACAAACCTCCCGTCCGAACAATATCGACTATTTATCCTACCAAATATACCTGGGTTTATCAATATACGGCACCTCCCACAGGGGTCATGGAGGCGCTGCCGAAGTAATACTGCCTGTCAGCACCCACCGCGCCGTCCCAGCGGTCCAAAGAATGTGGTTGCTAACTCCGATGTAACCTCATCATCTGATGCTGTAATGTATTTGTAACCGCCTTTAATTTTAATACGCCAATGTAACGCCTTCCTTTTGTTTTGTCCCGTTCGTTCACCGGATACCATTGGTACCTGTTTAAAAGTAGCGGTATTCATCAGGCCTTACCGGTCTGGGTGCCAAGATAACTTCACTCGTGGTTTTACTTAGCATAGGATTTATGCTATCAGGCGCTTTTACGAGTAACTGTGGCTTAACCCACGCGTGTCTTCTAACAAATCATCAAACATTGCCTGCAATACTCCCCTTTTTTAAGGGGTGACAAAATCATAGAACATTAACAATACGTATTGACAAAATCGGCGGCAGCCTATATCATACTTGTTGGGTTGTCTGATACACTCGGGGTTTGTAGATTTAAATCGGGGTGATCGCTGCGTATTTTAACGTAGAAGAAACATAAATGAGGGGTAATCTGTATGAAGAGAAAGTTTAGCATATCACTCGTATCCATCGCTGTCCTGGTGTTGCTGTCCATACTGGCATTGAACATCGGCCTTGTGAGCGCAGATGACGGTCCTCCGTGGGCAGCCGATGTTACAGGAGTAACACCAGTTGTACCGGTAACTTCAACTGTCACAGGCCCGCCGGCAGGGGCGCTGGCAGTAGATGATAATGGTCAAGTTAATAATCTCCACCCGGACGATCCCCTGTTTGGCGGTACTCCGTACCTGTGGACTGGAACTGACACAATGGGGGGCACTTCGTACGCGCGTGCTTTCTTCAAATTCGTTGTGCCGCCGCACCCCGGGGAAGCATTCGATGTCTGGCTCGGAGCATATTGCAACTACACTAAAGGGGATGCCGGCACAACGGCGGCTTACTATTTCGCCGGTAACAGCTGGACCCATGATAATCTGACCTGGAACAGCACCTGGAACCAGAGCTTTTCCAGCAACAAGGGCCCAGTCCTGGCTTCGGTGCATATCCCCTTGTCCGTAGGTCCACCCAACAAATACTATGAGTGGAAGGTGACTGACGGTGCCGAAACTATCTGGAAAAACGGCGGAACAATTACCCTTGTCCTGTGTGCAGCTAACGAGTCGCCTTCCGTATACTGGAGGGATTTCGAGAACATGTATTACGCCACTGGCGATAATGAGGCTTACCTGCGGGCCGCTCCGCGGACCGCTCCGGCACCAACACCAACACCAACACCAACAATGAAACCTTGGATGCGTATAGGATCATCCTCGCCATCCGCGACGACAGCGGTGGCTACAACGCCGGCACCGCCGGTAACAAATCCCGTCATCCAGACTCAAAGCGCAAGCCTTTCAACTAGGTCAGTCACACCAGGCACACCGGTAACGGTGACCGCCGATATAATCAATAAGAGCGCAGTCAATGGCAACAAGAAAGTTACCCTGTATGTGAATGGCCAGGTAGAAACCACGCAGGGCATAACGGTAAACAGCGGCGGTTCCTCTAAATTGACCTTCAATGTATCGCGTAGCGAACCGGGCGATTACGACGTCTACGTGGACGGCGTGCCGGCCGGCAGCTTCAAGGTTGAGATGGTCACGGGACCTGACTCCGTACTCATATTCAGCGCCGTCTTGGTGGCACTGGCTTTCTTAATCGGAATGGCCATGCTATGGCGCAGGCAACAACACACAGGCTAAAACTAATAAGCTTAATATCTCTCAGACTTTGAAGAGGGGCTCCGGTTTGCTGGAGCCCCTCTTATTTTGTATCGTTCGCCAGGCCTTCCACTTTACTTGTTTTGGGAAATATCTCTACCAGATTGCCCTTGCATTTACCCTTTGAATTTTCTAACATATTTAATAATGGTTAAAAACAATCTTTATCGGCTTAGCTACAAAAACCACATTACGTATATACGAACATACGTACTATTGCAAAGCTAAAACCAGTATTTACCGCCCGTAGCATTAGATTTGCATTCAGGAGGTCGGGAGTTCGAATCTCCCCAGGTCCACCAGTGTTTTGACCCTCAGATCGCGCTTTGCTACCGATCTTAAAGATATATGTCTTTGCGCTGACCAACTTTCACTATCCAGACCGTTAGCTTTTTATCTTGAATTGAATACACTATACGGTAGCGGCCCTGGCGCAGGCGGTACCTTTCCTGTCCCGTTAGTTTTTCACAGCCCGGCGGTCTTGGTTCGGTGGCTAATGATGCTATTCGCGGGAGGATCTTCTTTAAATCCTTTTTCGGGATTACCCGCAAGTCTTTTTCGACCGACTCTTTGAAGTAGACTTCATATCCGGCCATCTCTTTTCAGCCTCTTGACCATTTCGTCATAGCTTACCAGGGGCTCTTTGACCCTTTCCTCAAATGCTGTCATATCCTCGGCATCCTCAGAAAGCATTTCCTTCACAGCATCCGAAACAATCTCGGACACCGACCGCGAGATAGTAGCCGCCTTTATGCGCAACGCCCTGTGAAGATCAGGGTCTAAATATATGGTTGTTCGCTTGCTGCCCGTAGCCATCGTTGTGCCTCCTGGAAGGTTGTAACTCCTACCATTATAACATTGTGACATTATAACGTCTAAATGTTCACAATGAATTTTTGGCAACCTGCTGGTGGCCAACCGGAGTGTGCTGTTATAAAGAACAAAAATCTGCCATAATATGACGTTAATACGTCAGGCAAGGAGGATGCAATATGTGCTGTTTTGTAACGCTATTTTTATTGATCGGTCCCCGCTTTGCACTCCTGTGCATGTGGCTTTTTTCGCCCATGGTTACCATGGCGTTTGGGCCTAACTTCATCATACCGCTGCTGGGCCTGATCTTCCTTCCCTACACCGCCATATTCTATGTCATCGTCTACCAGTACCTGGGGCTATCCAACCCCTTTGCCTGGGCGCTGGTTATACTGGGGTTCATCATCGATATCTCTACCTACGGCGGGGGATGGTGGGGCAACCGCGGCCGCATGGGGAGATAACAGGGCCGCGTTTTCTGAAACGGCTAAGCGACCAGCTAGAACTGCTTGCCACTGTTCAGCGGGCGGGTTTGAAAACCCGCCCGTATATTTTAATTTCCCGCCTGATGATAGCCAGAGGAGCGGGGTTGCGCTAAACTTTATTCCGTATGGTAGGTAAAAATGGCTAAATGGCCTGACCTGGCAGCCGGATTCAAACTGTTGCGCGAGGTGGACCTCAATGCCATCCGCCGTCAGGCCGAGTCGCCCTTCCACCTGGCGGTCATGGGTGAAAGGGGTGCAGGCAAATCAACTCTGATCAAGCATCTGCTCACCGGGCTCGGCACGCAGGCAGAGGGAGCGGTGCCGCCGGTAAGTGAGTACGGCCTCGAAGGCCAAATGCCTGCGGGAACTTGCACTCTTGCCCTGCTGGTTACCGGTACACCCGGTGATGATGCCGCCCGTGCACAGCAGGTATTCAGGCAACTCTTGCGCGACAGGGTCCCGGTAATAATCTGCTACAACCAGCCATGCCGGCCGCAGGATGGGGCTATAGTTCCTATTGAGGGCTGGCCGGGTGCGCAGACCGTGACAGCGGACTTCACCGACCATGAGGCGCTGACCGGGGTGCTTATTCCGGCCATGTTGCGCGCCTGCCCGGGGAGGGAGGTCCAGCTTGCGCGTAACCTTCCCATGCTGCGCCAGGCCGCCTGCCGCAAGCTGATCGACGACGCCTGCCTGGTTAACAGCACCTACAGCCTTGCCACCGGCCTGGCCGAGATCAACGTGTTCCTCGACCTTCCGCTCAATATGGCCGACATCGTGGTCCTTACCAAGAACCAGGCCCTCATGGCATACAAGATATCGCTGGCCATGGGCTTGACGGGCGACTGGAAGGAGACTATTCCCAAGATGACCGCCGTGGTGGGCAGCGCCTTCCTCTGGAGGCAGGTGGCCAGGCTTTTAGTAGGGCTGATACCTGCGTACGGCATCGTCCCCAAGATCGCCGTAGCCTATGCCGGCACCTATACCGTCGGGCAGGCCATCTACCAGTGGTGCGCCAACGGCGAAAAACTGCGGACGGAGCACCTCAGGTCACTCTACCTTTCAGCGCTCAAGCGCGGCAGGGAAACTGCATTGGCTGTCATAGCCAGGCGCAAGGCATTGCGGCATCAACAGTCGGGTATGTAACTGCATGACATAATCGTCACTGTGGGTGGGGATGGCACTAGTAACGCTTGCGGGAGACCGAGGTCGCGATTATAGCAATAATCAGCACGATTACCAGGATCGCCACCACCGCGCATATCCACAGGTAGATGTCGTTGGCAAAAAGCGTGGCAAGTGAGATGGTACCGTTTTCTGAAGGCGCGGGAAGCGCCGGAGCAACCGGCGCAGCAGGAGGAGTCACATGTGTGGCCTGCACGTTTTCTGAAGCACCCGGGGTGATGGGTTTGAGTACCTCAGGTTGCGGCGCCGCGGGCTTTGGTGTGGGGGACAGTGGCGATGCCGGTGGCACTTTGTTATGCGGAGTGGACGGCGTTGGCAGTGTGTAGCGGGGAGTGGGTGAAAGGCAGTCGCAGAAGGTCCACAGCCTGCCCTCGCTTGCCGTGTAATCATATTGCCTGTCGTCGATAGCCCAGAGGTTGACGCCCGCCGACAGCTTGAGCGAAATAGGTTCCCGTGTGAAAGCCACTCCGGCCGGCAATCCGGTGGCCAGCGAATCCCATTCTATGAAGGGTGGGCCCAGCGATTCCGGGTACAGGGTCCTGTCTACGGTGGACCCGCCTGGCTCAGTGGCGGCCCCGTAGAATGTGCCCATCTGGGCCAGCCCCCAGAAGCTCGAAGAAGGCGCTCCCATGATGTCCCAGGAGCGGCTGGGGCCGATAAACCAGTAGTAGATATCGCTGTCCCCAGCGTCGCTGGCAGCGTAGATCAACGCGGCGTTGCTGAACCTGTAATCCAGGATGGAGTGTATGCGGCCGGTGGAAGGTAAAGCCGCCGTGACCATAAACGGGCCGCCGTCCGGGGAAAAGGCCACCCTGCCGTCGGAGCTGTCGCCGCCTACAACCACCACTCCGTCGGGCGCGGCAAAAATGGTGTGCGCGGAGGACAGCGTGGTGGCCACCTGCAGCGACCACTGGGACAGCAGCGACGAGGCGTTTGCCCTGCGTATATACGCACCGGAGAGCGCGTACAGGTATCGAGTGCCATTGATGGTTGTGACCGAGAGGTCGGTCAAATTCATCCCGGGCAGCTGTTCCTTCCAGGTCTGGCCACCGTCCTGCGACTGGCGCAGGTCGGATGTGCCCCTCGAGGCCATGAAGACGGCGCCGTCGTTCCCGTAGTTGCTCATGCGCAGTATGATGTCGTCCCTGGCCGATGGCAGGCAGAGCACTCGCTCCCACGACTTGCCCGTGGTTGTCCCTCCCGAGCGCCAGATGCTGTTAAGCCCGGCGCCCAGCTTGTTTATAGATGCTAAGTAAATGGTGCTGGAGTCAGCCGAAACAACGACGTCCGAGAGGAAGCGTATCTGCGTGTCTATCAGGCTCACCTGGTTCCAGGTCAGCCCGTTGTCCCTGCTCAGTGAGAAGGCAGATTCGTCCAGGGGCGTGCTGTTGAGGTAGCCTGCCGGCCAGGCCGCCGGCCCGCTCAGCAGGGCTGAGCCGGTGCCGCAATAAGCACGGCTGCCGTCTGGGGACCAGAATAAAGTGGCGTTGCCGTAGCCGGAGCCGGCGGCCCCGGTGGGCGGCTTCTCCGTCTGGTACCAGCAGGTGGTGGGACATGTCATGGGGGCGTCGGTAAACCATGTCAACACGCTGCCGCTGGCGGAGTCGCCTGTGACCGGGCCTGCCAGCAGTTTGCCGCTGGCATAGGTGCCGAAGTAGGCAATGCTGGAGATACGGCGGTTGGCCTGCGAGCTCATTAGCTGAAAAACGACGGTATTATCTATCCTGAATATCCCGGCGTTGCTGCCCGGGGCATCGATACTGAGGTAAGCCCGGCACATGGCCGGCGCCTGTCCGGAGTAGTCGGCTGTGAGCTGCAGGCACCCGCTCACGACCTGGCCGTCTGTGGGCGAACTGCCGGCCCCGCCTGCCGTTATCTCCGGCGGGCTGCCGCCGTAAATCGATCCCCAGTTGGTTGTATTGGCGTTGAGGTCGTGTATGCCGGCGTTGAAATAGGTGCCCGCTGCCGTGGAGTAGAGCACCGCTATCGAGGGGTCCGACCTGTAGGAAGGGGGAAAACATATGGAGAGCACATCGCCGCCAAGCCCCTGCGCGGCCCAGGCCCCTCCTGTGCCACCTGATTTATATGTGTAGACGTCTCCCGCACCACCGGAACGGGTGCCGGCCGCGATATCGTATGTACCATAGAGTGGGGAGATGACCAGCGCGCTGATGTCGGATGCGGCCGGGAAGGCCGTATCGTTCCATGTCTGCCCACCGTCCGTGGAGACGTAAACCTGCCTCGGACTGTTGCCAGTGCTGGTGGCCGCCACGACAACCACCGGGTTATCGGGAGCCATGGCTATATTCCAGGCTGGCAGTTCGGCCCCGGCCGCAGCCAGGTTGGCGCTGATCTCCAGCCAGCTTGTGCCGGCATCCTCTGAGCGGTAAAGCTTGCCCTTCGAAGTATCAGAAGCGTAAAAGGTCCTGCCGTCCCTTGACATGGCCAGGAAATTGATCTCGGATGGGCTGGACAGGGTATTGAACTGGCTGCTGGGCGTATCCACCGTGCTCCACATCATGCGGCCGGCCTGCGCGGGCCAGGGTGCCAGGCAGGCCGTCAGTATCACGGCCAGCGTAAGGACTGAAAGGGCCGGCCATTTGCCGTTTATTCGGGAATAAAACGCAGCCATATTGATGATTATAGAACGTTTCAGCCTGCCGCGCAGTTTACGCCGGTCAGGCCGGAAGCTGGTCGGGGGGTATTATCTGTGAGGCTGGTATATCTATCTCCGGCATGCCGTCGGTGTAATGCGGGGCCGGGGGTTTTAGCGGCTGCTTGGGCCCGTAGTTGCGGTCCTCGCTGATTGTATCGAGGACACTGTAGACTATCTCGGTTGCGCCCTTGTGCGTGCCTTTGTGCCCCAGCGGCAGCTTGCAGATGTGCAGCTCCCACTCGTTGTACGACTCGCGCGTCCAGGTGACCGTTCGCCCGCCAGCCATCGCTGCGCTCTTTTTGTCGCCCGGGGTCACCGTGATCGGCTTGATGGCGGTGTTCTTCCACTGAGTGACCACCGTGCGCAACAGCTTCTTGGAAGTTGAGCCGCACTCCTCAGCGGCCGGGGACCTCTCCGCCGTGGAGTCAACGGCGCCGCTGAAATTGGGGGCGGCCAGCTCCTTCTTCTCGATCACCGTGGCCATCTCGGGAAACTCGGGCGTTGACGGCAGTTCCCTTCCCTGGGAAAGTTCATCCTCGTATTTCTGCAGGAGTTCGCCGAATTTCTCCATGAGCTGCTCCCTGGTACCCTGCGGGGTTTTCTTGAGCCCGTCGCCGATCATAACCACCGTGGTTTGCGGTGGTAGGGCGGCAGGTGGCGGAGGCAGGGGTGGTGGTGGTGGGGGATAGGGAGGGTAATATATGGGTGGTGGCGGCGGCGGGGGCGGCTGTTGCTGCACCTGTGTTGCCCAGGGGACCGGCTGCTGGCCGCGGCTGCGCCTGGTCATGTAGTACAGGCCGTAGATAATACCCGCGATGACTAAAGCCGCGATGGGGATGGTAACCGCCGGCGTTGAGTAGTCGGGGTCCCACTGTACCGAGACAGTCTTGGGCCCCTCCACCAGCACGGAGCCGGAGGTGAGCAGAGCCCGGAATTTACCTCCGAAGAAGCCGGCTATGCCCGGCATGGCCACCTCCTCCGGTGCCACGCTCCACTTGGCGATGGTGCCAGCCTTCTGCCAGCCTCCTCCCGCGGTGTTGCCGTATTTTGAGTCCACCGTCAGCCTGTAGTACAGGTCGTAGCTGGCTACGTATTTACCTGCTGAAGTGACCACCGTGTTGAGCGTGGGCGAACTGATCTTTTCTCCGCTGGGCGTCAGCCAGTAGGCGAACCTGTATTGCGATTCGGCGTCCTTTGCCACTTCAATGGGCGCGCTGATATTTAGAGGCCTGCCCTCGCGGTACCAGCCGGATCCGGTTACCGAGGTTATGCCGGCTGGATCGCTGCCGATCGTGATATCGTATTCGGGATAGTAGGTGAAAAGCAACTGGTTGATGCCCGCGCTGACCGTGGCTGAGCTGGACTCCGCCTTGTAACGGATATCGGTCCGCCCGGATGGCGTCACGTAGTTGTCAACCGATACCGTGGCTGAAGTGTCGGGGTCGAGCTTGGTCAGCTTGTATGACTCGCCTCCCCGCAGGGTGGCGCGCGGGATGTTGTCCACGTAGACGCGGGTCTGGCCCTCGGCCAGGCCGGAGGAGATGCTGACGGTCACGTCGTAGCTGCCCTTGTCAACGGTCAGCGAGTAACTCTGCTGGGCCGTGGTCGTACCCGCCGTGGCTGTTACGGTGAAAGAGTAGCCGCCCGCAGTGCCGCGCGCCGGCGTGCCGGATATCTGGCCGTTGCTGAAGGTGAGCCCGGACGGCAGTGCGCCGTTAGTGAGGGCGTAGCTTATGCTGCCTATGCCTCCCGTGGCCACGATGCTGGCCGAATAGGCCATGCCCACCGTTGCCATGGGTATGCTGGTGGTGGAGAAGGTCAGTGCCGGCGAGGTTATGATGATTATGAAGCTGGCGGCAGAGCTGCCCCATGATGGGTCGGTTACGCTCACGTCAACCGGGAAAGTGCCCGGCGTCGAGGGCGTGCCCATGATGGACCTGCCGGAGGCTATTAATCCCGGGGGAGTGCCGGATATGGACCAGGTGGCTGCT
>Ga0247841_10006883_pt1 | contig 17221 bp, 6 predicted proteins | sample LaCruzMarch2015__2_FD_192410 | JGI IMG/M metagenome (GOLD analysis project Ga0247841, IMG submission 192410) | Freshwater microbial communities from meromictic Lake La Cruz, Castile-La Mancha, Spain - LaCruzMarch2015_18m | ecosystem: Environmental > Aquatic > Freshwater > Lake | place: Spain... | reverse complement strand
ATCTTTTATTCCGAAAACAAGAACCGGACAACCACCGCCGCCGCCGCCCTCGATCTTGGGCAGCAGTTTGCTCATATGTGTCGTCGAGGCACCATAGCTGCTCCCGCGTCCGAGTTGCGCGAAAATAGCCTGTAACGAATCACAGCGGGTGATGATAACACCGACCGAGATGACGCGCAGATCGAACAGCAGACGGAAATTATTCAGATCGCGATCAAAGAAAGGGTCTTTGTTGTTCCATTCGATTTCCAGCGCCACGCGGTTCTTGTAGCAGTCCACCGCATGGGTGGGACTATCGAACGACCGGCCGTCGATTAGCACCGATGTATCGAATTTCTTTTCGACCCAGTGCCTCGCGTACAATTCCGTATCGATCCAGTTGGAAACCCGTGACTTATTCCCGCCGCCGGAGGCGATGAAGCTCTGACACAGACGAAAGCGGGACAATACATCGCCAATGTCGTCCCATTCCGTCGGGAAGTCGCGTTCGAGGATCGCGCTGGCGTGACGCCATTCGTGCAATTCATAGTTGGCGAGAATGATCGGAGGAAGTGCGGCAAGCGGCATGCGCGGTCCAGATTCGGCTGATGATGAGAGAGACCTCGAACGCGATATCCGGATGGTGGGGCGGGTTTCAAACCCGCCCCTACGCCAAGAGCATGTCTGGCTAGCAGATGCGAAGGCTGGCACAAAGACACGCCGTAGCGAACACCAACCGCAATGGCGCGTCGGGAGTCACGCTCCCGCCCGCCCGGCAGGCGGCCACGCCGGTTCCGTCGCGGTGCCCTATGGTAAGCCTACCCCAGGCGACTGTCCCAGAGACTTTCGCAGTTGCTCCACCGCCGGGTCCGCCGGGGTCAGGATCGCCAACTTGTCCAGCCAGGCCGCCGCGGCCTGCGGCCGCCCCAATTTGGCGTTGTACTGGACCAGGGCGGCCAGCAGGTCGCTGTCCGCGCCGTCGCGGGCCGCGGCGGCCTCCAGCACCGGCAGGGCCTCGGCCGTGCGCTGGGTACCGTCCAGCGCGACGGCATAGACATAGGCATAGCGGGTGTTGGCGGGCGCCAGTTCGCTCGCACGCCGCAGCGACTCCAGTGCCGCGTCCAGGCGCTTGGCGCGCACGAGCGCCAGCCCCAAGGCGTGGTTCAGGTCGGCACTGTCGGGGGACACGGCAAGCCCGGCACGCAGTTGCGCCTGTGCCTGCGATTCCTGCCCCTGGGCACGGTAGAGGTCCGCCAGGTTGGCATAGGCCGGAACAAAGCTCGGGTCGAGCCGCAGGGCCGCCTGATACGCGCGCTGCGCCACTTCCGGTTCACCAGCCGCGGCGGCGATCAAGCCCAGGTTCAGATTCGACTCCGGCCGGTCGGCGTTCACCGTTTCCGCCGCCGCGTATTCCTCCAAAGCGGTCGTCAGTTCACCGACCAGCGCGTCACCCATTTTCTGAGTCATCAGCGGCGCCAGAACGCGGGCCGCCTCCAGGCGGACGGTCCGCACCGGGTCGGACAGCAGGGGCCAGGCCAATTCCACCCGGGTGCGCAGATCGGTCAGGTCCAGAAAGCGAACGGCCGCCGCCCGCACCAGGGCATCGGGGTCGGCGAGAAGCCGCCGCACGGTCAGCAGCGCGTCCTGACTCGGACGGTCATGGAGCCGTTCCAGCGCGGTCGCCCGCGCGATGGCGGGCTGCTTCGGGTCTCCGGCCAGGGCGAGCAGTCCGGAGGCCGCGCCCGGGGCGCCGGTATCGGCCGCATGCAGGGCTTCGCCGAAGTGCGGCTTGCGGTTGACCGCGTCCGGGAACCAGCCGGCCACCGCCGTCGCGGCCCAGGCGGCATCCTGGTCCTGATGACAGCCGTTGCAGGCATTGGGGGTACCGAGCCGCGCCGACAGGTCCGGGCGCGGAATCCGCAGGCTGTGATCGGCACGCTCATCGACCACCATATAGATCCGCTGAGTCATGTGACAGGCAATGCACGCGGTGCCCGTACTGTTCTGCCCGTGGTGATGGTGCGCCTGGACATCATAGCGGTCGGCCTGGTGGCAACGCAGACAGAGTGCATTGCCCGCGGCCTTGGGTTTGAGACTGTGGGGCTCATGACAGTCGGAACAGACCACGCCCTGATGGTACATGCGACTTTGAATGAAGGAGCCGAAATCGAACACCTCGTCCTTGATCTGACCATCCGGAAAATACAGATTCGGCTCCAGCAGGGCAAGCCGAAAGCCCTGATTCAGCGCTTCGCCGGGTTCCGATTGCTCCCAAATACGCCCCCGCCGTGAGTGACAGCGGGCACAGGTCTCGGTCTGGGTGTGAGCGGTGCGGGGCACGCTGCGCTTTGGCTTGCCGGTCGCCGGATCGATCTGCCATTGGCCGCCGTCCCGGTCTTTGAGGTCCACCGCGAGTCCGAGCGCCGGGTCGCTTGCCGGCGGCGTGCTGCCGGCCGCTTTGGCTTCAGCCGCCTTCCTGGCCCAGTCGACATGGCGCGCACCGGGGCCATGACAGGCCTCGCAGGCGACATTGATCTCAGCGAATCGGGTGTCATAGACGTTGCCTTGCGCGTCGTAACCCTTTTTCAAAGCGGTGGAGTGACAGTCGGCGCACTGGTAATTCCAGGTCTGGTCCAGTCCGGTCCAATGCAGCGGGTTGGTATGGTCCATCTGCTCACCGGGATAGAGATGAAACCAGCGCTGGCCACCGCGCTCCGTGGGACGGCTGTCCCAGGCAATCCCCAACGCTTGCAGCCGGCCGCCGGGCATTTCGATCAGATATTGCTGGAGCGGGTACCAACCGAAGGTGTAGCGAATGGGGTAGTCGGTGAGGGTGCCGTCCGGTCCGTCGGTGTGCACGAAATAACGCCCGTCGCGCTTGAAGAAGCGGGAGGTCACCCCGTGGGCGGTGAACGCGACATCATTGAAGTCACCCAACACGGTCTGCGCCGTCGGTTCTTTCATCGCCCGGTCGTGGTAGGAATCCCGCCACAGATCGCGTTCTTTGACGTGGCATTCACCGCAGACCTGGACACCCAGATAGCCGGCCGCGTCCGCCGCCGCGCGCGGTGATGAAGCGATGGGGATCAATAGAAGGAGGGGCAGCAGGATGCGTAGGAACATGAAGTTGGGTATCCGAGTGGAGTATTGTGCTTTAGGGAATTCGACCTTGATCATTGCTTCGGTCATCTTCCGCCACGGCCCTGGAGTGGAAATTTCATCCACAGATGTCACAGATGAACACAGATGAACAAAGACCTTTTTCTTTATCTGTGACATCTGTGGATAAATCCGGGAGATCGCCGTGGCTGGAACGGCGATTGCGTTGATCTGCGGAAACGCGTTCCTGAAGTCGTTTACGCAGTGCCACCCAGCCACTCCCGCAACGCCGTCGCGGTCGGCAGATCGCCGCCCTTTGCTGCGATCTGCTCCGGCGTGCCCTCGGCCACCACCCGGCCGCCGGCCTCGCCGCCCTCGGGTCCCAGGTCGATGACCCAGTCGGATGCGGCGATCAGGTCCAGGTCGTGCTCGATGGCCAGCACCGTGTGACCGGCGTCGACCAGGCGGTGCAGCACGGCGATCAAGCGCTCCACGTCGGCCATGTGCAGCCCGACCGTGGGTTCGTCCAGGACATAGAGCGTCGGGCGTGGGTGGGTGCCGTCAGCGGTCGGGCGGGCCTTGGTGAGTTCGGTGACCAGTTTGATACGCTGGGCCTCGCCACCGCTCAAGGTCGGGCTCTGCTGGCCCAGGCTCAGGTAGCCGAGCCCGACCTCCTGCAACAGGGTCAGGGGCTGGCGGATGGCGGGGTGGGCGGCGAAGACCTCGACCGCCCGATCCACGTCCAGCGCCAGCACGGCGCCGATATCGAGCCCCAGATAGCGGACCTCGCGGGTCTCGCGGTCGAAGCGGCTGCCGCCGCAGACCTCGCAGGGCACCCGCACATCGGGCAGGAAGCTCATCTCCAGCCGCTGGACACCCTGGCCCTCGCAGGCCGGACAGCGGCCGCCCGGCGTGTTGAATGAAAAGCGCGCCGCACTCCACCCCAGGATACGCGCCTCGGCGGTCGCCGCAAACAGCTTGCGGATGGCGTCCCAGAAGCCGACATAGGTGGCCGGGCAGGAGCGCGGGGTCTTGCCGATGGGCGTCTGATCCACCTCCAGCACCCGACTGAGACCATGCCAGCCCGACAGTCCGGCGCAACCGTGAACCCTCCCCGTGGGAGCGGCGTCCCGCCGCCATGCTCCCGCCGTCGGCCCCGCCCCTGACGCACACGCCGCCCGCCGCCCGCCCCGCGCGCCCTCCTCCGCCGCCCCCAACAACCCTTGAAGGCTGCGCACCAGCACATCGCGCACCAGGCTGGACTTGCCCGACCCCGAAACTCCGGTAACACACACCAGCCGCCGCAGCGGCAACCGCACATCCAGACCCTTGAGGTTGTGCAGTCCGGCCCCGCGGATGGCGAGCCATTCGCCCTTGCCCGGAGCCGGCCGGCGCGGACGGGCCTCGCCCAGGCCGTGACCGCGGGTCCGCGCCAGATAGCGGCCGGTGATCGAGGCGGGTGCGGCGATCAAGTCCGCGGCCGTCCCCTGGGCGACCACGAACCCGCCCTGAACACCGGCCCCTGGTCCCAGGTCGATGACGTGCTCGGCACGCCGGATGGTCTCCTCGTCGTGCTCCACCACCACGACGGTGTTGCCCCGATCGCGCAGCCGCGTCAGGGTCTCGAGCAGCAACCGGTTATCCCGCGGATGCAGGCCGATGCTGGGCTCGTCCAGCACATAGCAGACCCCTTGCAGGTTCGACCCGAGCTGGGCGGCGAGCCGGATGCGCTGGGCCTCGCCGCCGGACAGCGTCGGCGCACCCCGGTCCAGCGTCAAATAGCCCAGACCCACATGGGCGAGAAAGCTGAGCCGCTCACGCACCTCCCCGAGCAAGTCCTGGGCGATGGCCTGCTCGCGCGTGTCGAGCACCAGGTCGTCCAGCACACGCGTCGCCGCCGTCACGGTCAGAGCGGACAGAGCGGCGATGGAACGGCCGCGAAAGCGCACCGCCAGGGCCTCCGGGTTCAGGCGCGCACCCCGGCAGTGGCCGCAGGTCTGATGCTGTTCGAGCGGCTCCAGCCATTGATCCTCGGCGCCGCTCTGTTCGGCGTCGAAGTCGGGAATTTCCAGTCCGGTCCCGAGACAGGCCGGGCACCAGCCGTGCTTGGAGTTATAGCTGAACTGCCGCGGGTCCGGCTCCGCGAAGGCGCGTCCGCAGCCGGGGCAGGCGCGCTGGAGCGAATAGGGGGTCTCAGTGCCCCAGCCCTCCGGTATGAGACGCACCACCCGCACCAGCCCCTTGCCCAAATCCAGGGCCTGCGCGAGCAGCACCCGCAGGTCGGACTCCGTCTGCGGGGTGACGCGCAACTCGCCGACCGGCAGATCGATGGAATGCTCGCGGAAGCGGTCCAGCCGCGGCCAGTCCTGGGTCGGCACCGGCACACCGTCCACCCGCAGGACAGTCCATCCCTTGCGGGCCGCCCACTCGGCCAACTCGGCGTAGAGCCCTTTGCGGGCGACCACCAGCGGGGCCATCAGGGTGATTCGCTGACCCCCATGGTCGCGCAGAATGCGCGCCAGGATCGCCTCCGGCGTCATGGGCTCGATCGGAATGTCGCACACCGGGCAATACTGGGTGCCGAGCTTCACATAGAGCAGGCGCAGAAAGTGATGAATCTCGGTCTGGGTGCCCAGGGTGCTCTTGGCCCCGCCCCGGCTCACCCGCTGCTCGATGGCGACCGTCGGCGGAATACCGTGCACCGCCTCCACATCCGCCCGCGCGGCGGGCTGGACGAACTGGCGGGCGTAGGCGTTGAGTGACTCCAGATAACGCCGCTGGCCCTCGGCGAACAGGATATCGAAGGCCAGAGTGCTCTTGCCGCTGCCGGAGACACCAGTGATGACGGTGAAGCGGCCGCGCGGGATGGCGACGGTGAGGTCTTTGAGGTTGTGTTCGCGGGCGTGGAGAATATCGATCGAATGGCGCGCGGTGACCGGCAGGTGCAGCGGGACAGCCGCCGCGACAGCGGACCCATACGCGGGCATCGGCGCCTCGCGGACACCGGCCGCGGGCGCGAAGCTGTCGATCGAACCCGTCACGCGCCGCGCATCCGTCTCCAGTTGTAGCAGCGCCCGCCCCGTATGGCTCCCCGCATGGCCAGCCACCTCCGCCGGAGTGCCGACGGCGACCAGGGTCCCGCCGTCATCCCCGCCCTCGGGCCCCAGATCGATCAGCCAGTCGGCCGCCGCGATCAGGTCCAGATTGTGCTCGATGACGACCAGCGAATGCCCCTGTTCGAGCAATCGCCGCAGGGCCTCGATCAGCACCGCGATGTCCGCCGGATGGAGCCCGGTCGTGGGTTCGTCCATTAGGAACAAGAGCCCCTCGCCGGCGCCGGAGCGGCCCCGCCCGGCCCCGCGCCTGGTCTTCGCCAGGTGCCCCGCCAGCTTCAAGCGCTGCGCCTCGCCGCCGGACAGGGTCGGAACCGGCTGACCCAGACGCAGATAGCCGAGCCCCACCGCGGTCAGGGGCGCAAGGGCGCGGACCAGCGGCGCGTCGTCCGCGAACCGCGCCAGCGCCTCGCTGGCGGTCAGGTCCAGCACGTCGGCGAGCGAGAGCGCCGCGCCCCCCGCCCCGTCCGGCGGCGGCAACCGGACCTCCAGCACCTCCGGGCGGTAGCGGCGCCCGTCGCAGTCCGGACAGCGCAGATAGACATCGGCGAGGAACTGCATCTCCACCTGCTCGAACCCGTTGCCGCCGCAGGTGGGGCAGCGTCCGTTGCCCGAGTTGAAGCTGAAGGTCCCAGCGGTATAGCCCCGCTCCTTGGCGAGCGGCAGGGCCGCGAACCGTTTGCGCAGTTCATCCAGTGCGCCGACATAGCTCGCCGGATTGGAGCGTGAGGTCCGGCCGATCGGGGACTGGTCGAGCAGGGTCACATCCTCGATCAGGTCCGCTCCGTCGATCCCGTCATGCGCACCCGGGGTCTCTTCCGGGTGACCCTTCAACTGACAGAGGGCCGGATAGAGGACATCCCCGATCAACGTGGACTTGCCGGAACCCGACACCCCGGTGACCACCACCAGCCGGTGCAGCGGGATCGCAACATCAATGCGCTTGAGATTGTGCGCACCGGCACCGCGGATGCGTAGGCGCGGAGTCGTATCAGTCACCGGCGTCGGGGCCCGGGGCTCGGCCACCCGCCGTCGGCCGGCCAGGTAATCCCCGGTCAGCGAGCCCGCCGCCGCGAGCAGCGCGCCCGGCGTGCCCTGAAAACAGATCTGGCCGCCATGCTCACCGGGGCCCGGACCGATATCGATGATCCGATCCGCCGCCCGCAGCACCTGCGGGTCATGCTCGACCACCAGGAGCGAGTTGCCCTGATCGCGCAGCCGGTGCAGCACCCCGATCACCCGGTCCAAATCGCGGGGATGCAGGCCGATACTGGGCTCATCCAGCACGAACAGCGTGTTGACCAGCGAGGTGCCGAGCGCCGTGGTCAGGTTGATCCGCTGGACCTCGCCGCCCGACAGGGTGCGCGACTGGCGGTCCAGGGTCAGATAGGGCAGGCCCACCGCGCACAGATAGCGCAGGCGTGAGCGCATCTCGGTCAGCACCAGGTCCAGGGCCTGGTCGAGCGCCTCGGGGAGATCCAACTGTTCGAGATAGGCAAGACAGCGGTCGATGGGCAGCGCCGTCAGGTCGCGGATGTTGAGCGCCGGCGTGCCAAGCTCGCCGCCCGCGTCACCGCCGCCAGCCGGCGCCGCCACCAGCCGCCAATCCAGAGCCTCCGCCTTCAGCCGCGCACCGGCGCAGGTCGGGCAGGTGTCGTAGGAGCGGTAGCGCGACAGCAGCACCCGCACATGCATCTTGTAGGCGCGGCCCTCCAGCCACGCGAAGAAACGGCGGATGCCGTACCAAACCCCGGTCTCCCACTCGCCCTCCCCCTCGATCACCCAGTCGCGGTCGGCCTGGGGCAGATCGCGCCAGGGCACATCGGTGGGCAGGCCCTGACGGTGGGCGAAGCCCATCAAGTCCTCCTGGATCTCGGAATAGCTGTCGGTCTGGATCGGCTTGATCGCCCCGTCGAGCAGCGACTTGCCGGGGTCCGGGATGACCAGCCCCCAGTCGATGCCGATGACCCGCCCGAAGCCGCGACAGGTCTCGCAGGCACCCAGCGGCGAGTTGAACGAGAACAGGCTCGGCTGCGGATCGCGGTAACTAAGATCGCAATCCGGACAATGTAGGTCAGCCGAGAACCGGTGCGCTGCGGCATCCTGCAGCGGCGGCTCCCGGCCCTCACCGAGCGGATAGACCAAGAGCCGCCCGTGACCGCGGTCCAGGGCCGTCTCGATCGCCTCCAGCGCGCGTCCCCGATGCTCCTCAGTCAGACGCAGCCGATCCTGGACCACCCGCAGCACCGGGCCGTCCTCATCGAGCAGCCGCACATAGCCTTGCTGAGCCAGCAGTTGCCGGACCGCCGCCGCCCCCAGTGATTCAGGCACCGGCACCGGAAAGCAGATCGCGACCCGCGGCCGGTCGGTCGGCGCGGCGGCGGTGAGTTGTGCCCAGATCGACTCGGGCGTATCGCGCCGCACCTCCCTCCCGCAGCCCCGGCAGAACAGCCGCCCCGCCCGCGCGAACAGCAGTTTCAGATAATCCGCCAGCTCGGTCATGGTCCCCACGGTCGAGCGCGAGGTGCGTACCGGATTGGTCTGATCGATGGCGATGGCGGGCGGAATCCCGTCGATGCGGTCGGCCACCGGCCGGTCCATGCGATCCAGGAACTGCCGGGCATAGGGCGAGAAGGTCTCGACATAGCGTCGCTGACCCTCGGCATAGACCGTATCGAAAGCAAGCGACGACTTGCCGGACCCCGAGACCCCGGTCACCACGATCAGCTCACCCAGCGGCAGATCGAGATCCAGGTTCTTGAGATTGTTCTGCCGCACCCCGCGCAGGCGGATGCAGTCGTGACGGTCCTTGGGATTCGGCATAGCTGAATGGACGTGAGCAGGCCAACGCGGCCGGGTGCCCATGGTGACACGGCGGGTGCGGGCGGGTCGACCGTCACCAGTACCGGCGCACCGGGGCTTGGATGGCCCTGCACCCGGCCAAGGGCGATTGGCCGCGGCGTGGCGTTGTTGGGATCAGCCGGTGTCGGGAGTGGGCAAGCCCAACCGAAACACTCTGTTGCAACCAGGCAGATTCAATGTGATAGTTCACCCGTATGCCTTCCGGCATGACTGGACTTGCACGACTGGACTGAATGGAGAACCTTGTCGATGCAGCGCACCCGCAAACTCGCCCTGGCCCTGGTCTGTTCCGGCCCCCTCGCATTCGCCCAGGCCCCGGCACTCGGCGACGTGGCCCTGTCCATCGAAGACCTGGGTGGGACAAGTACCCCCAGGCCATCGGCGCGCAGCCTTGGGATAGGCGGTTTCGTCAACGCAACCGCGGTGCCGGTGACGCCGGAGCAATCGGAACAGGCGATCTGGTCCCAACCGCTGCCGCCAAACCTCAATGCCCCGACGCCCGCACGGATGGCGTTCGCAGCCGCCACTCCGAATGCCCCGGCCACCCCAACCGCCATCCAACCGGAAATCACGGAACTCGCCCGCGCCCTGCGGGGTGATCCGGACCTGATCTACCAATATGTCCGGGATCAGATCGACTATTACCCCATCTGGGGGGCTCAGAAAGGCCCCCTCGGCACCCTGTTGGATCGCCAGGGCACCGCCTTCGACCAAGCGGCGCTGATGGTCAGCCTGCTGCGCGCCGCCGGCTATGAGGCTGGCTACGTCAAGGGCCGCATTCACCTCAGCGCCGCGCAGTTGGAGGCCTGGCTGGGGGTCGATACCACCAATGTGTGCGCGGCCACCCGTTTGCTGAGTGCCGGTAACATCCCGATTGCGAATGTCAACGCATCGGCAGGCGGGGCCTGCCCCGGCCTCGTCGCAACACTCAATGATATCGATATCGACCATGTCTGGGTCAGTGTCCGCATCGACGGCGTCGAACGAGTCTTCGACCCCAGCTTCAAGCCCCACACCACCCAGCCCGGCCTCGATCTTGCCGGCATCACCGGCTACAACCCCGCCGGCTATCTCGCCGCCGCCAGGGCCGGTGCCAGTATCACCAGCAGCAGCATCACCCAGGTCAACCGCGACGCCATCCGCGCCAACCTGCACGACTACACCGTCGCGCTGACCGGCCACCTGCGCGCGCACCGGCCCGCCGCGACGCTTGCTGATGTCATCGGCGGGCGTGCCATCATCCCCCACGACGCCACCCGGCTGCGCCAAGACACGCTGCCCTATCAGGTCCGAACTGTTCCAGTGGTGCGCTGGGATGAGATTCCGGACCAATACCGAACGATCCTTGAGATCACCTATCGGGGCATCGCGACCAACTATACCTCCGATCACATCTACGGCAAGCGCCTGACCATCACCTACAATGGTAACCTGCCGCTGCTGATGCTGGATGGTGTGGTGCAGGGAGCAGGCGATGCCGTGACACCCGGTACCAGCACCAGCATCACCTTGAAGATCGTGCATAATGCCTATGGCGGTGACTACCAGCAGTTCAGCCAAAGCATCACCGCCGGCGGGACCTACCTGATCGGCAACGGCTGGGGGCCAGCGGGGCGCGGCATGATCGAGCATCATCGCACCAGGCTGAGCGCGGCGCGGGATGCCGGCGCGGGTGAGACCGCCGAAGCCGTGCTCGGTTCGACCCTGGCGGTCCTGTCCTGCGCGTGGATTGCGCAAATCAATCGCGCCGATGCCATCAACGACGCCTTGGGCGATACCAATACCCTTCTCCATCATCAGGTCGGAATTGCGGGATTCTATAACTCATCCTATGTGGACCTGCCCGGCAATCTGGTCAGCGTCATCAGTCGCGCAGGGGATCAGCACGGGGAAGACGCCGTATTCTTCAGCAGCGGGATGCACGGGAGCGTTTTTGAGTCCGCTGCCGTGGAGCAGGTCAGCGGCATCAGCGCGGTATCCACGGTCAAACTCGTCGATATCGCCGCGCGTGATGGTCTGCCGATCTATGACGTCGATCTGGGCAACTTCGCCAGTCTCGCCCCGAACCTGACCGGCTGCGACGCGTGGCTCTCCAGCTTTCAGCAGGCGGTCGCCGGGGGCGCCCGGCTGATCCTGCCGCGCAGTTGCGCCCTGGTCGAGGGCAGTTGGCGCGGGGCCGGGTATTACCAAATCCGTGATAACAATGGCTCCACGTCGCTTGCCGCCAGCATCGGCGGTGGCCTGGCGGGCGGCTTCGCCACCGAGACACTGACCCCGTCGCAGGCCGCCAATGCCGCCGTGAACAGCGGCGTAGATTCCCAGAATCGGCAGCAGAACTCGGGACAATACCTCAAAGACCCCATCGACACGGTCAAGGGGCATTTTCTCTACTTCCGCGACGACCTCACCACCGGCACCGGCGCCTTCCCCCAATCCCTGACCCTGGCGCGCAGCTATAGCTCAGGTCTTGCAGCCAACCGAGGCCCCCTCGGGCGTGGCTGGACCCACAACCTGGCCATCAGCGCCACCCGCAATGCCGACGGCTTCCAGGCCCTGGGCGAGGACTCCGCGCTGGACGCCGCCGCGGCGGTGGTCGAACTGATGGTCTCGCTGGACCTGCTCGCCGACCCCGCCAAGCCCCTGGACCGCATGGTCATCGCCACGCTGGGCCAGGCCTGGTTCGGCGAGCAGATGCTCGACAACACCGTCATCGTCACCCAGGGCCTGAATGGCGAGGTCTTCACCCGCCTGCCGGACGGCCGCCTCAATCCCCCGCCCGGTAGCCCGGTGCGCCTGACCGAAAACGCCGACGGCACCCTGACCTATGAGGACCGCCACGGTGAGCGGCTGGACTTCAATGCCGCGGGCCAAGTCACCACCTATCGCGAGCCGACCGGTATCCAGGTCAATTTCAGCTACACCAACGGCGCCCTGACCGGCGTCCAGAACAGCCTCGGCCGGGCGTTGACCCTGAGCTATACCGAAGGCCGGCTCAGCACGGTCGGCGACGGCCAGCGCAGCATCCGCTACAGCTATGATGCCAATGACAATCTGACCCAGGTTACCGATGCCCTGGGGGCCGTCAGCCGCTTCACCTACGACCCACCGGGCCGGCTCACCCGGATCCATTATCCGAGCCAGCCGACCACGCCCTTCGTCACCAATACCTACGACAGCCGCGGGCGCGTCGCCACCCAGACTGACGCTCGCGGCAATCGCTATCAGTGTTTCTTTGCCGATACCCGCACCGAGGAACTGGCCCCGGACGGGAGCAGTCAGGTTTACCAACCCAACGCCTTCGGCAAACTCGACGCCACGGTGGACGCCCTCGGGCGCGTGACCAGCCATCGGTACGACGGCCAACAGCGCCCAACGGTGACCACCCTGCCGGACGGTCGGCGCCTCGAATACACCTACGACGACGCCACCTGCGCCGGCCAGGGCCGCTGTACCCATAATCTCGCGAGTCTGCGCCAACTGCCCGTACCCGGCTCCGGCCTGCCCGTGCTGACCAGCACCCTGACCTACGAGCCGACCTTCAACCGCCTCGCCGGCAGCACCGATCCCCTGGGCCGTACCACCAACTACACCTACACCAGCCGCGGCGAACCGCTGACCATCACCCGCCCGGCGGACGCGCTCGGCCAGCGCCCGCAGACCCGCTTTGGCTACACCAGCTTCACCGGCGCCGCCGGCATGCCCGCGTTCTCCCTGCCCACGTCGGTCACGCGCCAGATCGACGCCGGCACCACGGTCACCACTACCACCAGCTACGACCAGGCCAACCGCTTTGTTCCCAGCGCCGTCACCGTCGATCCCGCCGGGCTCGCGCTGACCACCCGCTTCGGCTTCGACGCCATCGGCAACCTGACCAGCATTGATGGCCCGCGCACCGATGTCGCCGACACCGCCAGCTTCGCCTACGACGCCGAACGGCGGCTCATCGCCGACACCGATGCCGCCGGCACCCGCGGCACCCGCGCCTACGATGCCGACGGTCGCCTGCTGCGCGCCGCCACCCAGACCCCCACTGGCTGGCTGGTCAGTTGCCGGACCTGGACCGCCTCCGGCAAGCTCGCCCGCGCCTGGGGGCCGGCGGAGACCGCGACCGACACCGCCTGTCCTGCGGCCGCCGCCCCGGTCGCCGTCACCGACCTCGCCTACGACACCCGCGAGCGCCCCATCCGCAGCACCGAACACCGCCCCGCCAGCGCAGGCGGCAACCAGGTCGCCGAGACCGACTACCTGGCCGACGGGCGCATCAGCGCCGAGCGGCGCGCCGTCGGCAGCGGCGCCGCGCAGACCAGCGCCCGCTACACCTACACCACCAGCGGCCAGTTGGCCACGCTCACCGACGCCAACGGCAACCTCACCGCCTACGACTACGACGGCCACGACCGGCTCATCCGCACCCGCTACCCGAGCCCCACCGCCCCCGGTGTTGCCTCGACCACCGACGTCGAGCACTACGGCTACGACGCCAACGGCAACCTGACCAGCCTCACCCGGCGCGGCGGCGGGGTCATCGCGTTCCAGTACGACGGGCTCGACCGCCTGATCGGGCGCAGCTACCCGGACCCCGCCGCCACTGTGACCCTGCGCTACGACCTGCTTGGGCGGCGGCTCGTCACCGGGTTCAGCGACGGCCACGATCAGGTTACCCACCGCTACGACCTGGCCGGGCGGCTGCAAAGCACCACCGCGGGCGGCCGCACCCTCGGCTACAGCCATGACCAGGCCGGCAACCGCACCGGCATGACCTGGCCCGACGGCTTCGCCATCACCCAGACCTGGGATGCCTTGAACCGCCTCGCCGAGATCCGCGAGCCCGGCGGCGCCCTGCTGGTGCGCTACGGGTATGACAACGCCTCGCGGCGCACCGCCATCACCCGCGGCAACGCCACCAGCACCAGCTACGGCTACGACGCCCAATCGGCACTCGCGACCCTGAGCCATGACCTCGCCGGCATCGACGGCGACCTGACCTACCGCTACACCCGTGACCAGCGGGGCAGTCTCACTGCCACGGACTTGAGCAACAGCGCCTACCAGTGGCGGCCGACGCAGGACGCGGCCATCAGCTACCGCGCCAACGGCCTCAACCAATACACCGAGGTCGGCCCCCGCCGCCCGACCCACGACACCCGCGGGAATCTGTCCAATGACGGCAGCCAGACCTACGGCTACGACCTGGACAACCGCCTGGTCAGCGCCACCGGCACTGGCCTCAGTGCCACGCTGGCTTACGACCCCCTCGGGCGCCTGAGCGCGACCACCATCAACGGTACGCAAGTCCAGCGCCTGTACGATGGCGTCGATCTGATCGCCGAGTACGACGCCGCCGGCAACCTCACCGCCCGCCATGTGCATGGCCCCGGCAGCGATGAACCCGTCGTCAGTTACACCGGCACCGGCACCGCGAACAAGACTTGGCTCTACGCCGATCACCTCGGCTCCATCGTTGCAACCTCCAGCGCCGCTGGTTCGCCAACCGCTCGCCTTACCTACGGCCCCTTCGGCGAGCCGGGCGGCAATGGACCACGCTTCCGCTACACCGGCCAGCAACACCTGCCGGAGCTTGGCCTCTATCACTACAAGGCGCGGGCCTATTCGCCGGGCCTCGGGCGGTTTCTGCAGACCGATCCGATTGGGTATGCGGATGACTTGAATCTGTATGCCTACGTTGGCAATGATCCGCTCAATTTTTTTGATTTCTGGGGATTTGCAAAAATTAGAGTACACGCTAACCCGCGTGGCGCGTCGAGCAGCAGCAGTAGTTCCAGCAGTTCGAGCGGGTCCAGCAGTTTCGGCCACGGCTGGGTCACTATAGAGAATGATGACGGAACATCTGAAACAATTGGCAATTACCCTGGCGAATTCGTCATTAACCAGGGTGGACCCCGTGACGATTCAACGACTATTCCTACAACATCCCATGAATGGACAATATCACAGGCGCAAGCTGATGCAGCCAGGAAAGCGATGAACCGACCTGGTTATGACTTTGTCAGTGACAACTGCGTTGACCGCGTGGATAATGCGTTGAACGCGTCTGGTATACCTCACCCTGGGTTTGAGCATGATATAGCAAGAGTATCTGATCCAACCAAGCTGAACGATTGGCTCAGAAAGAATAATTCTTTGGCGGACAAAAACAGGGGTAAGTGATGGGCTTTCCTGCCTCGCGGATCGTGCTATTTCTTTTCGCAACAAACTGGTGCCTGTTAACGCTTTCGGATACTGCACGGGCTGATATGTTCTCGTGGTCGTCAATCTCGGAAGATGAGCTTCAGGTAAAGTCATTACTGCTAAACCAGGAAGATATCGGCGCTGTCTTCATCTCTGATAAGCAACCGCAGGCCTCAAGCAGCAGTTTTGACAGAGCTATCAATCTCGCTGTTTACATCAGAAACATCAGCAACATGGCCGTATGGGGCACCCTCGTTTGTGATGTTCAAGGCTATGGCGAGGTGCGTATCTTTGTTCCTCACCTCGTAGCAAACATGACCGCGCCTGTCGTGTTCGTGGTTCCGCTCAGTGGCATGCTTCGACCGCGCAAGAGCGAGCCAACCCCAACGGTCACTTGCCGCTGGGGAAAGTTGTCCAGCAAGTGATCTTGGCCCGCTTAGGGCCGAAGTCAGCTATAGGTTTGGCTGACGATAGGAAGCCCAACGGAAGCCCGATGACGAGACTGAAAGCTAAAATATAGCCGACACCTCAACAAGCATGATCGAGAAGATCGCTTTTCGCTTGGAACAGGACGACGACGGCTACCCACCCGTCTCGGTCGAGTCATTGTGGGCGGAGCCTGCGGGAGGCGCATTCATCATCGACGGCATCCCGTTTTTCACCAGCGAGGCGACGGTTGGTGACCGTGTTCTGGCAAGCGACGATGGGCAGGGGGCACTCTGGTTTGACGGCATCGAACAACCCTCCGGACACTCGCTGATCCGCGTCGTCATGTTCGACAAGCCGCAGGAGGACGCCATTGTCGGACGATTGGAGGCATTGGGCTGCGGAACCGAGCGCATGCAGACCTTCAATCTGCTGGCCGTGGATGTGCCGGAAGACGCCAGTCTGACGGCGGTTCAGGCGTTTCTGTCCGAGCGGGCCGTTGCAGGTGTCCTCGACTATCAGGAGGCAATCCTACGTCAATAGGGTTGTAGGTTGGGGGTGAGGAACGAACCCCAACACTCCCAAACCAGCGAAGTTTGTCTGAGGCAAGAAAACAAACATACCGAAAACAACGCGACGAGGTTAGGGCTCCGGCACCGCCCCAAACCACAGAGGAAATAGGGGACGTACCACGAAATAGGGCCGTAGGTTGCCGTGAAAGCCATGGGGGTGCCCCGGAGCCTGGGGACAATAGTAACGTGCCGCCGCGGTAGCGACGGTAGAAAACCTCGGTTCGACCAGGGCGATCAGGCGGTTTGCGGCAGCAGGCCGAATTTTTTCAGTTGCCTGATCCAACAAGGCATCGATATGGCGACGGATCATGCGTGCAACGAACAGGTGCTCTTCGCTCGGTTCGCCCTCCAGGGCGGCGGCCAGTTCCTCGCGTGGCGCCCGCAGCCGTCCGGCATGCGCGAGCGCCTGTTGCGGGGTCCCGCCGTCGAGCAGGCAATCGATCATGGCGCGCGCCGCGACCCCGTGCGGATCGGAGACCACGGCCGTGAGGCGGATGCCGGCGTCGCCGAGCACGCGCACCAGCCGGTTCTTCTCGGCGGCGAGCATCGCGGTGACGCGCTGATGGTGGCGCGACACCTGGCGCAGATTGCGCAACGGCTCCGGGGGAATGAAGCTGCCACGCAACAGTCCGGCGCGCGCCAGCATGACCAACCACTCGGCATCGCCCACGTCGGTTTTACGGCCGAGGGGAAATAGGGGACGAGGGGAAATAGGGGACGTACCACGAATCCCGACGACAGTTTACTCAATTCAACGCCTGGGATGGAAAAATCAGGAAACGGTCGCCGGATCTCGGCTGCGGAAGTTCGGCGACGCAAGCATCGCGCAATCAGCACAACACCGATCAGGCGATCTGCGCCAGCGGAAGAATGATTTCTACCGACTCGTAAGGGACAGTCAAGTCACCGGCGTCATCTCGTTCCACTAACCCAAGGAACTCGAGACTCGCAATGTCGGTCTGGACATCGGGATCGGTGCTT
>Ga0247841_10006879_pt1 | contig 17227 bp, 15 predicted proteins | sample LaCruzMarch2015__2_FD_192410 | JGI IMG/M metagenome (GOLD analysis project Ga0247841, IMG submission 192410) | Freshwater microbial communities from meromictic Lake La Cruz, Castile-La Mancha, Spain - LaCruzMarch2015_18m | ecosystem: Environmental > Aquatic > Freshwater > Lake | place: Spain... | reverse complement strand
TTCAACAACCACTTTGTATGACACAGTTGACAGTTCATACGAGTATACAACTTTTAATTTGGGTTCATCTTTAATAGTTGAGCCAGGTTCACCTGTTACTTTAGAAGTAAGAGCCGATATTTATGACACAGGAACAGGCGACACAACAAACAGTATCATTGCCGATTCAACCACAATTCAGGTTGTGATCGAAGGATCTGCTTCATGGAATAACGCCACAGGTTTGACATCATCAACTACAATTGATGCGCCTTCATCTGATGTTTCAGGAAACACTTTAACTGTTTCCTCTGGCGGTTTGACAGTGTCAAAATACACAGCTTACACAGACCAGGCAATGGCCGTTCCATTGACTGCTGCTAAGCTCGGTTACTTTACAATAACAGCCAACACAACAGAAGCAGTTAATATCAACACTATTGAAGCTAACCTAAATAACGTAGTTAGCACTTACGCATCTAACCTTTATGTTAAGATTGGAGGCGAAGGTCAGGCAATCAACACTACTACCAGTATAAAAGCAGCAATTTCAACAGTATCAAACAGCTGGTCTGTAAACTATGTATTGCCAGCCGGTCAAACAGTTGATTTGCAAGTTTTTGCAGATATTAACGCATATGCATCTGGAATTGGTTACGTAGGCGCATTTGTTTCTGGAACAACAGCCAGCTCTGCTACAGCCGTTTCAGACGGTACAACAGCTACCATAAGCGATGTTCAAGGACAAAACATTACCTTCACAGCTGGCGTATTTACTCCAGCAGTTGACGGAACTACCCCATTGGCCTTAATTACAGCCGGTGGACAAGAGGTTATAGCAGGTAAATTTAAATTTACCGCGCAGTATGAAGCTCATACTATAAATGAAATGAGGTTTACTGTTAATGCAAACGCTAATGCAGCAAACAACTCATCTGCTATAATAAGTGCCATCTTAAAAGACGGCGACACAGTGTTAGCCACAGTTCCTTACAACAGCTCAGCCAACTACTTTAACATAACAGGATTAAACGTTGCTGTTCCTGCCGATACTGTAAAAGTATTGTCTTTGGTGTTTAGTTTGTCACCATACATTTCTTCTTCCAGCAGTAACTCTCAGGTAGACGTTACTCCAACATTAGACTATGTCAAATATTCTAATAGCCAAGGTACTCAGACAGCAATTGGTACAGGAGAAACAGTTACAACTACCTATGCAACTTCTAAAGAAGTATATGTATTCAGGTCAGTTCCAACAATCACCAAAGTTCCTGTAACAACATCATACTTGTATTCAGGAGCTAAGACAGTTGATTTGTACAGCTGGAAAGTAAAAGCAGACGCAAAAGGACCAGTTGCCGTAAAACAAATCAAGCTTGGCTTGACTTGGGCAGATGGTGATACTTCTAGCACACTTCAATTGTACGCATTCAAGTTGTACAAGAACGGCAGTCCTATTACTACATTGGTAACAATTACCGATGAAGATGGACACGACCTAACTACTGCAACTGCCGTTGACGGAGCCAATGAAAGTTCATCAACTGTTATCATTCATTGGGCGACAGAAGACACTATTGCAGCCGGTACAGAATCTACTTACGTATTAGAAGCAACAGCTTCAGGATTCGTAGCAAGAGCTCAAATTGCCGGTGACGACGCAGTTTCTGTAAGCATGCCAGCTGATACCACTGTAAATGGAGCCACAATTAAATATGTTGTGAAATCTTCAGCAGACAATATCATGCAGCTAGCAACATCAGCCGGAGGAAGTGCAGAAGATGCCAACTTTATCTGGTCTGATAGCAGCGCAAGCCTGCATTCTTATACATCTGCCACAGCCGGAAGTACAGCTACAAGCAGTGGTGATTGGGCAAATGGTAGACTTGTTCTAAATTTACCTTTGTCAACCACAACTTGGACAGGTCAGTAATTTTGTAACAAAACCCTTGCCTTTCTTGTGAATCGGCTGAAGGGAAAAACAAAAACCCCGCATTTGTGGGGTTTTTGTTTACACTAGAGATATCTTTATTCTTTTATTGTTTTTTTATGTATAATTAATAGGATAGTGTTTTAAGAAATTCATCAACTTCATTTTTCATTTCAGGGTTAAGCTCAATTATTTTTAAGGCTTGTGCTCTGGCATTTTTATAATCTCCCAGCTCCTTATAAATAGACGCCAGGCTAGCGCGGTATTGTATATTACTTCCGTCAAAAGCTAAAAGCGAGTCATATATTGGAATAAGTTTTTTATAGCTTTTATTAATAGTATAGGCGAGTGCCAATTGGTTGTACGCTACCTGGCTGTCAGATAAATATCCTTTTTGTTTTGCCAATTCTATGCTTTTTTCTCCGGTTGGTTCGTCACCCAGCAAGATTTGAGATAACCCCAAATACCAGTAGCAGAATTTTATATCGGGGTTTAACAAAACGCATTTTTCTGAATTTTCCTTCATTTTTTGGTAATCGCCTGCGACAAAATATGTCTCTGCCAATCCTGAAAATATTTCTTGGCGCTTAGGGCTTAACTCCTGGGCTTTTTTAAAATAATACTCGCTCTCCTGTAAAAGAGTATTTTTTGCTTTGAGATCCGTTTCAGCTGCCATTAACACAGTATTAAATTGACCCAATAAAAGCCATGTTCTTGTATAATCTGGTTGAACTTTTGCGCTGTATTTTAAAACTTCTATGGATTTTTTTACATATTCGGCCTCGTTACTGCTTACAAAGTCTACGCAGTTTTGCACATCGTCCACATATTTTAATCTCAAAAATGAATCAAGAAAGCTTTTTTGGCTGAATATTTTTTCAAGAGCCGGTAATTTTTTATTACACGGTAATTTTTCTGCGCTGTTTATTTCAGCGTTTATTATAAGTGGTTTTAGGTTATATTGGTATAAAAATATAACCAAAATTATAAACAAAAAAGAAATTATTATTTTTCTTTTTTTGTATAAAAAAAGCCATTCAAAAGAAATTTTGTCAGCAGTTTTTATCGTAGATGCTTGAGTTAAATCAGCAGCGTTTGGCGAGGTCAGATACAAAGAATATCCGATTATAAAGAAAAGTATTATATAAGTTGTTATGCTGTCAAATCCAAATAAAAGAGCTATAAAATAAGCCAAAAAAAGCGATTGTACGGCATGCGCGGTTATTTTATTTTCAAGGTTTGTTTTTTTAGTTTTTTGTAGCTTCCAAAATAAAAACCCGAAAATTGATATATAAATTATCAAAAATGGTACGCCATAGGAAACAGCCAAATCTAAAAATATGTTATGTGCTCTGTCCCACCAATTTTGTCCTATGTTAATGAGCGTAGATAGCGACGGTTCGTAATATTTGTCAAATCCGATTTGTTGATTTTCCGGCCCCCAACCCAATAAGGGTTTTTGCATAACGGCTTTTGAAAAAGTTTGCCATGCGACCAAGCGGGTTCCAACTAGATCTTCAAAAGCAGACTTAATAGACAGCCTACCTTCAAAAATGAAAGATAATCTTTGGTTATTATTAATTAAACCAAATGATTGTGGAAAAATATTTATTAAAATAACAGCTAAGATTATTAGTGCCAGGACCATTGAAACTGCTGTTTTTGCCTTGTTTATTTTTTTTGCGCTGTTTTCTTCTCGATTAATTGGATAAAAGAAAAAGAAATAAAAAGCGCCGGCAATAATTCCAAGATAAGCCGATCTTGAACCTGATATAAACAGCCCGAAAGAGAATAATAGAAAAGACGATATATAAAAAACTCTATTTTTTGATTTTTCTTTTATCCAGTTTAATAATCCTTTTCCGCCGGTCTGCTGTGCGGATTTAGCCGGGTGAATTATAAAAGCAAGTAATGGAAAAATTAAAAAAGTAAGATAAATAGCAAAAAGCGTTGGGTTTGACAGCGTAGAGGGTGGCCGACCTTCATAAGCGATCAGAAATTTAGGAAGTAAATTAAAATATTGGATTGCGGCAAAAATGACAGTAAAATCTCCAATCAGAAAAGCAAAATTCCAAAGTTTTTTCCAATCACTGTTTTTTACTACAAAAAACAGAATAACTGGCAATAAAATATAAAAAGAAAAGTCTACAAACCCGCCCGAGCGGTGCGGCGACGCAAACGTGCTGAACAAAATATCAGAAGAAAACAATGTTGATAAAAAAAGCGCCAGAAAAAGAGCAATAAGAAGCCACAACATTTTTTTTTGGCTATTATATTTTTCAATTAAGCCCTGCCCAAGTTGGCTTTTAGATGTTATCTGCCAAATAAATAAAAATAAAATTATAGATAAAATCATCCTAAAGGCAATGCTTTTGCCCCATTCCGGAGGAAAAAATAACGGTGAAATTGCCAAAAACGGCAAAGCTAAAATTAAAAGCAACCCCGTCAAATATATGGGGTAAAGCTTATTTTCTAAAGTTGAGTTGTCATTGATTTTCATGGGAGTTTATGGTATAAATTAAATAATATATATTGTTTGATAATACAAGTTTAATGCAAAAAAATCAATTTGCTGTATGAAAAAGATAGTAATTACTTCGGGTTATTTTAACCCGATACATATCGGCCATATAAATTTGATAAAAGAAGCCAAAAAACTCGGCGATATTTTAGTTGTTGTTGTTAATAATGATGAGCAGGTTAAGATTAAGGGCAGTATCCCTTTTATGCCCGAACAAGAGAGAATAGAAATAGTAAAGGCTTTAAAATATGCTGACGAAGTTATGCTTTCGGTTGATAAAGACAGGACGGTTGCTAAAAGCTTGGAGGCTATAGTAAAAAAGTATCAGGGAGAATTTTGTTTTGCTAAGGGAGGAGACAGAAATATAGGTAACATTCCGGAGGATGAGATAAGGATTTGTCAGCAATTTGATATAAAGGTAATTAACGGGGTGGGTGGAGACAAGGTTCAAAGCTCATCCTGGCTATTAAAAAATAGCACGGATTTCAGAACTCAAGCATAAACTAACCCGTCATAAAAATACTTTTTATGGCGGGTTAGTGCTTTTTGACACTTGTTGACACCTCTTTTTTGTAGGCGTAATATAGATTTAATGATTGAAGAAATAAAGCCAAATCAAATATATACTCCCAAAGAAGCCAGGGATTTTTTGAAAATTAGCGAAAGCACAATGAAAAGGATGATTAAAAATGGCATTATAGAAGCATATAAAGTTAGCGGGCAATACAGAATTTGGGGTAAAGAGATATTGCTTTTGGTTTCTCCAAAAATTGAAACAGGCGCTCAAAGCCTGTTTTTAAAGGCAAAAACGAAAACTAAAAAAATTATTCAAAATTGGTAAGTTTTATATTTATGAAAAAAAGTGAAAACAAAGTAAAAATTGGGATATTAGGGTATGGTGAAATTGGTAAGGCGATTGCCATGTTTTACAAAAACCCAAAAATAAAAGATTTAAACAGAAATGACGGTCTTTTTGAGATAGATGTCTTGCACATTTGCATCCCATGGTCAGATAAATTTATAAAAATAGCTGAAAAAGAGATAAAAGAGGCAAACCCCAAATTAACAATTATTCATTCAACTGTAGCTCCCGGTACCACTAAAAAATTGGCCGGTAAATTTAATGGCATGGTAGTTCATAGTCCGGTTAGAGGAGTACACCCCAACCTTTTTAAGGGTATCAAAACGTTTGTTAAATATATTGGAGCTGATAATAAAAAAGCATCCAGCTTAGCGGAAAAGCACTTACAATCTCTCAAAATTAAAACTAAAACTTTTGACCCGTCTTTAACCACCGAATTGGGAAAGATTTTAGATACTACTTATTACGGAGTTTGTATTGCTTGGCATAAAGAAATGAAAAAAATATGCGACAAGCTTGGAGTTGATTTTGAAAAAGCAGTTACTAATTTTAACCAAACCTATAATGAGGGATATACAAAACTTGGTAAAAAAAACGTGATAAGGCCAGTTTTGTTTGTAGATAATAAGCCTATAGGCGGGCATTGTGTTGTTCCAAATGTAGAGATTCTCAAAGAACTTTTTAACAGTAAGGCTATTGGGCTGATATTAGACTATAAAAAAAAGCAAAAATGAAAAAAATTTGTGTTATCGGAACAGGGTACGTTGGATTAGTTTCTGGTGCCTGCTTTGCCGAAATGGGTCATAGCGTTGTTTGCGTTGATAATAATAAAGAGAAAATTAAGAAACTCCAAGAAGGCGTTTCTCCCATATATGAGCCGGGTTTAGATAAATTAATAACTAAGAACAAAAAACAAGGAAAACTATTTTTTACTACAGATATAAAAGAAGCAGTTTTAAAATCAGATATAATTTTTATTGCCGTTCATACTCCAACCAAAGAAAATGGCGAAACCGATCTACAATATATAGAGACGGTTTCAAAAGAGGTGGCTGTGGCCATGGACAAGTATAAGGTTATTGGAAATAAGAATACCATGCCGGTTAAAACCGGACAAAAAATAAAAGAAATAATAACCAAATTTTGCAGTAAAAATGTTGCCTTTGATATAGTGTCAAATCCGGAGTTTTTGAGAGAAGGCACAGCTATTAAAGATTTCCTGGAGCCCGACAGGATTGTAATTGGGCTGGAAAGCAAAAAGGCAGAAAGGATTATGAGAGATATTTACCGCACCGTTAAAACCTCTATTATATTCACCGATATCGAATCAGCCGAAATTATAAAACACGCCTGCAACAGTTTTCTGGCAACTAAAATTTCTTTTATAAATGCAATCGCCAACATTTGCGAAAAAAATGGGGCCAACGTAGACGAGGTTTCAATGGCTATGGGGCTTGATAAAAGAATTGGGAAAGATTTTCTGAACGCAGGAATTGGTTTTGGAGGCAGTTGTTTTCCAAAAGATGTAAGCGCCTTTATTAATGTTGCCGAGAACAGCGGATATGATTTTAGTCTTTTAAAAGAGGTCAAAAAAATAAATAGAAAGCAGAGGGAAATATTTTTGAATAAAATTATAAAAAATATTCCGGATATTAAAAATAAGCAGATAGCTGTTTGGGGCCTTTCTTTCAAGCCCGATACCGATGACATGAGAGAATCTCCATCTATAGACATAATTAACGGTCTTATTGCAAAATTTGCCCAAATAAAGGCGTTTGATCCTGTGGCGATGGAAAAGGCAGGGATGATTTTTAAAGACAAAATCACTTATTGTAAAAATGCTGGGGAAGCTCTGAGAGATTGCGATGCTTTGGTAATTCTTACCGAATGGGATATTTTTAAAAAAATCAATTTACAGACAATAAAAAAACTGATGAAGTCGCCTAAAATATTTGATGGTAGAAACATTTTTGACCCAGAAAAAATGGCTAAAGCGGGTTTCGAATATTATTCAATTGGGAGGTAAAATGGCAAAAAAAACAATAAAAAAAGTATTAATTACAGGGTCATCAGGCACCATAGGCACAAGGCTTTTTGAAAAGCTGCTTGAAAAGGGGTATGAAGTTATTGGATTTGATAAAAGTCCTAATAAGTGGCATGGTAATCTTAACAAATTAACAATAGTCGGAAATTTGTTGGATAAAAACCATATCAAGAAAATACCAACAGATATTGATTTGATAATCCATTTGGCCGCAAACGCCAGGGTTTATGATTTGGTTGTAGAGCCGGATTTAGCTTTAGAAAATATAATTTCTACTTATAATATTCTGGAGTTTGCAAGACAAAAAAATATAAATAGGATTATTTTTTCTAGCTCAAGAGAAACTTACGGCAACAGAAAGGTTATAAAATCTAAAGAGAAAGATGTAGATATCAACCTCTGCGAAAGTCCTTACGCTGCCAGCAAAATTTCAGACGAAGTATTAATTTATTCTTATTCTAAGTGTTATAGAATTGATTATATTGTTTTACGGTTTTCTAACGTTTATGGAATGTATGATGAGAGCAATAGGTTTGTTCCCGTAATGATTAGAAAAATGGCTAAAAACGAAAACATTGAGATATTTGGTAAAGACAAGCTTCTGGATTTTACATATATTGACGACTGTGTTGATGGAATAATAAAATCTGTTGAAAATTTTGGTAAAGCAAAAAATAATATTTTTAACATTGCGACAGGAAGTGGCCAAAAATTAATTGATGTTGCTAATTTTATTAAAAAAAATTTAAAGAGCAAAAATAAGGTCGCGATAAAGTCAAGCCGCAAAGGAGAGGTGGTTAAATATGTCGCCGACATTTCAAAAGCCAAAAAGATGTTGGCATACAAACCAAAAACTTCTTTTCAAAAAGCAATAAATTTAACCATTAATTGGTATAATAAAAGTAGATAATTTTACAAAATGGAAAAAAATAAAAAAGGTAAAATAGGGATATTAGGGTACGGAGAAATTGGCAAGGCGATTGCTAGATTTTATAAAAATCCGGTTATTAAAGATTTAAACAGAGACAACGGACTAAACGAGGTTGACGTGTTGCATATATGTATTCCATATAATGATAGATTTGTAGGCATCGTCAAAAAATAAATTAAAAAAATAAAACCCAAGCTTACGATTATTCATTCTACATTGGCTTCTGGAACGACAAAAACTTATCCTGGGCTTGCCAGAGGAACTAAGTATGGTTGTTCACAGTCCTGTTAGGGGCGTACATCCGCACTTTTACGAAGGCATCAAAATTTTTATTAAATATATGGGTGCCGACAGCAAGCAAGCCGGAGAAAAGGCGAAAAAACATTTGGGAGCTTTGGGCATAAAAACAAAGTTGGTTTATCCTTCAATAACAAGCGAGTTGGCAAAACTATTTTGCACTGCTTATTATGGCGTTTGCATCGCATGGCACAAGGAAATGAAAAAAATGTGCAATCAATTCGGAGTTGACTTTAACGAAGCAGTGACTGATTTTAATAAAACTTACAACGAAGGATATTCAAAGTTAGGAAAGAATAATGTGGTAAGGCCAGTTCTTTTTGTGGACGATAAGCCCATCGGCGGTCACTGTATTGTGCCAAACGCTAAGATACTTAAAAAATATAATAAGAGCAAGGCGTTAGATATTATCATAAATTACGAGAAGAAAGGAAGATAACAAGATGAAAGATTATATAACACACTTTTTGATAAAAGCTCATAAAATTATCCTTAAACAGGATGCCTCCGAAGAGTCTTTATTATTTATCAAAAATTTAAGGTATGTTGTTATAGGCGGATTTATAGCTTCTATTTTGAGTATGGCTTTTCAGGTGTTAGCTGGTAGATTCTTTGGTCCCGTTGAATACGGAAAATATATTTTAATGAATTCGATCTCAGTTTTTTTGGGAGTGCCGATGCTTTTTGGAATTGACATGGCCATTGTAAAGTACAATTCTGAGAAAGGCGACCTTGAAAGACACAAGAAAATTATATCAACAACGCTAATAGTATATTTTGTCCTCTCTTTATTTTTTGGCTTGATATTTTTATGGTTTTCCCCCTTGCTCTCGAAACTATTTTCAGTATCAACTATTTTTTTTAACCTGTCCGTTCTATTAACATTTTCATTGCTTCTTTTTACGCTGTCTTCCGCCGCCTTGCAAAGTTTGCACAAAATTAGAGAAATGTCCGTTGTCAAGGTGTTGCAAAAATTATTTATTTTAGCACTTTTTTCATTTTTCATTTTCATAGTAAATATAAATTCTTATATTAATACAGTTTATTCTTTTATTTTAGCGTCTTTTTTGGTATTTATTATTTCATTTTTTTATCTGCGTCAATATATCGGATTTAATTTCGATTGGTTTTGGGCGGAAAAACTTTTGAGATTTGGGGGATATGGCGTAATATCTGGGGTAGCAGGAGCTATAAGCTCCAATTTTGATAAAATAGTCATTAATAAATTTTTAACCTCGACAGAAATAGGTATTTACGGGGCGTATAGTGCCGCATTCATCGTACCGATTTTTTTCTTATTTAGTATGTTTAACTCGGTTTTTTATCCTACTGTTTCAAAACACGCCTATAAAATAAATATATTCAATAAGATTAATAAGATAATTCCACTTTTATTTACAGTTGCTTTATTCTTTATAATACTTTCTGGATTTGTAGTATTAAAATTGTACGGTAAAGACTATTCATTTGATTTAAGGCTTGGCATTTTGTTTGGCTTTTTGGCGATACTTATGTGTTTGGCTGGCGTTTATGGCTCTATGATGGGGTCTGTAGGTACACGGGGAATAAGAATTTGCACTATTGCTGGTATTATTTTAATGGTGGTAAACATAATTTTAGATTTATTATTAATACCGATTATGGGTCTTTTAGGAGCTACTATATCTTTGATAGTAGCTTATGTGGTTAATATATCCATAATTTATTTGAAGAGAGACCATCTGGCACAAGCAGAAACATATTGACAATAGTATTATTTTAGATTATGTAGCTATTGATGAGTTTGCAGTATGGTTAAATCGTTCTAATTCGTGTAAACTAAGATAAGGTCTTATTTGTTATTTAAAGTAAATGTTCTATGAACGAAAAAGCAAAAAAGGTTGTTAAAAATGTTTTTGGAAAATTTGGATTTGAAATAAGGAAGATAAGATTCGAACATGACAGATTTAATTCTCTAGAAAAAACCCAATCCGCTAATTGCCAAGGGTGTAGCCTTAAAGACATTAAGGCTGATGAAGGTTGGGAAAATTTTAAAAAAAAGGCAGCTGGGGCGGTAGTTGATTCGGAAATCGCAAAGAACCCTTTTTTTTATACAAAGAGAATAATGTTTGAGCTATCAAACATTTGTAATTATTCAATGATACATCTTAAATGCCCTATTAATTTGATGCGAGATAATCCGACTATTTTACCGTCAAAAATCTTCTATGGTTGCATAGATAGTTTAAAGAAGCATGAATTTAAGGGAGAAATAGCTTTCCATAATTATAACGAGCCACTTATTGATCCACGGCTTTTTAAATTTATAGAGTATATCAAGAAAGCTCTGCCAAAAAATGAAATATACATATGTACTAATGGTTTTTATCTTACTCAGACGATGGCAGATGAATTAGTGGAAGCAGGCGTCACCGCCTTTCATGTTTCTGTCTATTTTCAAAAGGAATTAAAGCGTTTTTCAAAAATTAACTTTAAGGTTCCATTTAAATTAACCCCGACCGACCTATTAGATAATATTATTTCTATATATAATGGAAAAGAGCTTAACTTAAATAAACCCTGCTCTGCTCCTTTTGATGAAGTTATAATATCAAGAGATGGAGACGTTTCTCTTTGCTGTTTAGATTGGAAAAGAGTTTACACTTTTGGTAACCTAAAGGACCAGGCCCTAGATCAAATAGTCGGAGGCCCGGTAATGAGCGTGCTTTATAAGAGATTAAAGAAGGGTGACAGGTTTTTGGAAATTTGTAAAAGGTGTAATCAAATAAGGTAGCAGAATATTACAAATTTTAAAATTATGGACATCATTTTGTTAAAAAGAATAGAAAGGAGGATAAAAATTATCCTTAGAAGAATTTTTAGAGTTGAAGTCGGGTTTTTAAGAAGAGGCTGGGGCGTTCAAAAGGACAGATTCTCTTACCAAAAAGAATATATTAATTTTAATATTAAAAAAGGAGATAGAGCGATAGATATTGGTAGCGGACACAACCCATTTCCTTTAGCAACACATCTTGCTGATTTTTATGAGAATAAAACCTCTCACCGCTCTGGGGATTTAGTCAGGGATGGACGGCCTTTCACAAAATGTTCGGTCGATAAAACACCTTTTGAAAATAAGTATTTTGATTTTGTTTATTGCTCCAATGTTTTAGAGCATGTTGAAAATCCGGCAAAAGCATGTGAAGAAATAATGCGCATTGGCAAGAGGGGGTATATAGAGACTCCAACGAGAATGTCAGATACAATGTTTAATTTTACAAGCATTAGGAATCATCATAAATGGTTTATTGAGAAACTTGGTAAGAGTCTTATTTTTATGGAATTCGATGATGAAAAAATGAGGGATACTCAAATTGGATATTTTTTTGAGCAGTTTCAATCTGAATGGAAAAATCCGTTTCAGGATTTAGTGAGGAATAATCAAGACATTTTTTATAATATGTTTCTCTGGGAAGAAATTTTTTATTATTATGTTTTCGATAAAGATGGAGAATTAGTTTCAAGTAACAAAGGCATAAAATAATGGTCGATATAGTAAAGCTTAATAAGATAAAAATAGCTATCTTTAAACCGCTTAATGCCAACAGGCACAGTGCCTTTTTTACGGGGCAACACAACGTGTTTAAATATCTGCAAGAAAAATTTGGTTATGAGGTGACCTATTTTATTGAGAATTATAAGAATGATTTTAATGGAGTGAAGGTTAAAAATTTACAAAGGGATAATTTCATGACGATTAGTTTGAGGACGGCAAGATTATTTTTTGGAGAATATAAGTATTTTTGGAAAATTCCTTATTATAAAAATTTAGATTTTTCGCCATACGACATTATAATCACAGAAGGTATCCATTATATTTTTTTAGATTATTTTAAAAACAGTATTTCAAAGGTTATTTTGAATGATTCGATTTCTAATGATTTTTCTTTGCCCAATGGAAAGGTTAAATTTTTAAACAAATATTTTGGATATTCTACGGCTGTGATTGTAAACGAAAAAATATCTGATCTATATAGAAAAAATAGATTATCAATTAATACAATATGCATAGGGCATGCTATAAGTGTTGCGAAAATTCCTTTTATCGAAAGAACCAGCTGTACAGGAAGAATGATATCTGTCGGAAGGCTTGTCCCAGAAAAGGGGTTTGAATATATAATAAAAGCCATAAGTGTGTTAAAAAATAAGCATCCGGGAATAAGATTAGATATATATGGAGAAGGTCCGTTAAAGAACTCATTGATAGATTTAATTAATTCGTCAGGGCTGGAAAAATTGGTATGTTTAAAGGGCACACTACCTAATTTGGAGCTGATAAGAAGCTTAGAGGGATACGATTTATTTATTTCCCATCCATTAGAAACTCAACAGATTGCCGAAGCGTTTTCTATGTCCAATATGGAGGCGATGGCAGCCGGTATCCCTGTAATTACAAGCAGGTGCGGAGGTATACCTTATGTCGTAAAAGATAGGGCCATTCTCGTTGATCAAAAAATGGTAGATCAAATTGTGAGTGCCGTAGCGAATTTTTTAGATAATCCGAGTGTGGTGGGAGAATACTCCGCAATCGGTCGGAAATATGTAGAAGATAATTTTTCTATTGACGTAATCGCAAAAAAGTGGGACAAAGTTATTAAAGATATTTTAAACAATAAAAATGGAAGAATATAAAAAAACTATTTATAAATTATGGGCACAAAATGGTGCCTTGAGTTTTCCTCAACCGGATGATAAAACAATCGAAGGTAGATGCGATGATTTTAAACGTCTCGTTATAGATAAATTTTTAAATCCTAATAAAGACATAAAAATTTTGGATATCGGTTGTGGGTGGGGAGTTTTTTTAAAAGCATGTTCTAAATACGGTTATGAAAATCTGTCTGGCGTAGACAGTACAGAAAAATGCGTCAATTTTGCGAGGAACAATTTAAAAATAAAAGATGTTTTTTGTGGAGAGATAGGATGTTATTTAAAATCTTTGCCAGACAAAAGTCAGGACGTTATTACTGCCTTTGATGTCATGGAGCATTTTGAAAGAGATGAAATATTGGATGTTTTAAGCTTAATTTATAAGAAGCTTAATAAAAATGGAATTTTTATAATGCAAGTTCCTAATGCAGGTAGCTTATCTGGTCTTTATATATTCTATTCAGATATAACCCATAGTATGCCGTTTACTGATTTGCTTATAGATGAACTTTTCGGTTTGGTTGGGTTTAAAAATTTAAAGATATTTGGAGCTTATAAAAATAGAAATGCAGTATTAAGGGCAGTTAAATTTTTGCGTGATTATATAGTAGGCGGAAATAGGTTTTCTCATTACACAAACTTAATAGCTGTAGGCCGAAAAACAAATGAGTAAATTTATACCAGTTTCAGAGCCGAACATAGGGAAAAAAGAGGAGTTTTACGTCCTTAAGGCAGTAAGGTCCGGTTGGGTTTCCTCCTTAGGCAAATATGTAGAAAAATTTGAAAAAAACTTTGCAAAATATTGCGGCAGAAAACACGCGGCTTCTATTTGTAGCGGTACTGCTGCTTTGCACCTGGCGTTGCTAGCCTTAGGTATAAAAAAAGGGGATGAAATCATAGTCCCTAATTTTGCCTTTATAGCAGTTGCTAATGCGGTTTTGTACGTTGGGGCTACGCCCGTACTGGTTGATTCAGAAATAGATACATGGAACGTAGATGCCCAAAAAATTGAAGAAAAGATAAACTATAAAACAAAAGCTATCATAGTAGTGCATACTTATGGTAACCCATGTGATATAGATGCATTAACAAACATTGCTAAAAAACATAATCTATTTATAATTGAAGATGCCGCCGAAGCGCACGGAGCTGAATATAAAAATAAAAAATGCGGGAGTTTTGGCGATGTATCCTGTTTCAGTTTTTATGGCAACAAGACTATAACTACCGGTGAGGGCGGAATGTGCCTGACTGATAATGATGATTTATATCAAAAAATATTGGTTCTAAGGGATCACGGCATGGAAAAAGGCAAAAAATATTGGCACGAGGTTGTGGGTTATAATTATAGGCTTACCAATCTGCAAGCAGCTCTGGGTTGTGCTCAATTAGAAAAAATAGAAAAATTTATAAAAATAAAAAGAAAAAATGCGGAACTTTATAAAAAGTTCCTTAAGGATGTTCCCTGGATTATCTTACCAATAGAAAAACCCAATACAATAAATACTTATTGGATGTTTTCTGTTTTGGTGAAGGATAAGAGTAGAGACCTGATACTGAGGAAATTAAAGGATAATGGCGTTGACGGCAGGATTTTTTTCTACCCTGCATGTGATATGCCTCCATACAAAAAGTTCAAAAGTGGCGGTTTAGACGTATCTCGAAAAATTGCATACTCGGGACTTAATTTACCTTCATCAACAAAGATTACGGCCGAAGAGATTAAATATATTTGCAAAATTTTAATAAGTATATGAAAATTGGAATTTTTGTTTATTTTATACCGATTGGCAAATCGGGCGGAGTCCAGCAATATGCTGAACAGCTAGTTTATGCTATGAGCAAATATGTAAATTCGGAGGTTGTGGTATTTTGTTCTGAAAGCAATAAGGAATTATTTTTGAAATATGAAAGTAATATGGTTTCGGTAATTGTCTTACCAAATAGATGTAAATATCTTAGGGCACTTACTAACAATAGATATATCAGGCGTAGTGCACTTCTTTTAAAAATAACCCAAAAAATATTTTACAATAAATATTCTGCGAAGATGATGGCCAAGCTTGGGGATTACAAAAACATGGTTGAGAGTAGGGTAGACGTAATCCATTTTCCATATCAAGCTTTAGATAGATATGACTTTAGCATACCTACGATTATTTCTTTGCACGATCTTCAGCACAAAATTTATCCAGAATTTTTTACAAAACCGGAAATAAAAAAGAGAGACGTTTATTTTAAAAAATCTGCTAAAGTATGCACGAGAATAATTGTTTCTTTCGGCCATGTAAAAGACGATATAGTTAAATTTTATGAAATATCGTCCAGCAAAATCGATGTATGTGGCTTGGGGTATGACAAAAAGGATAAAGTAGACACTAGTAAATTTCTTGAAATCACAAAAAAATACAACATTCCCGAGGAATATTTTTTATATCCGGCAGTTACATGGAAGCACAAAAATCATATAAATCTTGTTCGGGCTTTGAATATATTGCACAATAAGTATTGTAAAAAAATACATCTTGTTTGTACTGGGCAAAGAACAGATTTTTACCTCGAGATTAAGAAGGAGATAAGCAGATTGGGGCTCAAAGATTACGTTATATTTACTGACTACTTGCCAGAACAAGAATTTCAAATATTATTAAAAAAAGCCAAAGCGGTGGTTATACCTACCCTGTATGAGGCGGAAAGCATTCCTCTTATTGAGGCTATGGCTTTTGGAACGCCGGTTATTTGTTCTAATGTCACCGTTTTACCAGAACAGATAGGCGATAATGAGTTCACTTTTAATCCCAATAATCCTGAGAATATGAGCGAAAAGATGTATGAGATTGTCGCCAACCCAGATTTTATAGATAAGAACATGAAGAATAGTGCAAATCAGATAGAGAAACTTAGTTGGAATAAAAAAATTGATAACTTTATCAAATCCTACGAGCTGACGTTTAAATGTATAAAAAATAAATAATTTTATGGCAAAAAAAGCTTTAATAACGGGGGTAACAGGACAAGATGGCTCATATTTGGCTGAGCTTTTGTTAAGTAAGGGATACGAAGTGCATGGCATTATCCGCAGGGCAAGCACTTTTAATACGTCAAGAATAGATCACATTTATAAAGATGCACACATTAACGGAGTAAAACTTTTTTTGCATTATGGAGATCTTACAGATGCTATTTCCTTGGTATCTTTAATACAAAAGGTTCAACCCGATGAAATTTATAATTTAGCGGCACAGTCACATGTAAAGGTTTCTTTTGAAACGCCGGAGTACACAGGAAATTCTGATGCCTTGGGCCCGTTAAGAATTTTAGAAGCCATAAGGCTACTGGGTCTGGAAAAAAAGACGAAGCTTTATCAGGCATCTTCTAGCGAAATGTTCGGTAAGGTTCAAGAAATTCCTCAAACAGAAACAACCCCCTTTTATCCAAGAAGTCCTTATGGAGCAGCAAAACTTTATGCCTATTGGATAGTTGTAAACTATAGAGAAGCGTATGATATTTTTGCAGTTAATGGAATTTTGTTTAACCATGAAAGTCCAAGGAGGGGAGAAACCTTTGTAACCAGAAAGATTACAAGAGCAATAGCGGGCATATTAGCCGGTAAAGAAAATAAAATATATTTAGGAAATTTAGATGCAAAAAGAGATTGGGGCTTTGCCCCAGAATATGTTGAGGCAATGTGGTTAATGTTGCAACAGGAAAAACCTGAAGATTTTGTTATTGGTACGGGTGAGAGTCATTCTGTGAGGGAGTTTATTACTAAAGCATTTGAATACGCCAGTCTTGATTTACATAAATATTTAGATATTGATAAGAAATATTTAAGACCTACAGAGGTTGATTTGTTGATTTCTGACCCAAAAAACGCCAAGGAAAAATTAAGGTGGGAAACAAAAATAAAATTTGAGGATTTGGTAAAAATAATGTTGGATGCAGATGTAAGGGCGGTGGGGCAAAACCACCAG
>Ga0247841_10006878_pt1 | contig 17228 bp, 16 predicted proteins | sample LaCruzMarch2015__2_FD_192410 | JGI IMG/M metagenome (GOLD analysis project Ga0247841, IMG submission 192410) | Freshwater microbial communities from meromictic Lake La Cruz, Castile-La Mancha, Spain - LaCruzMarch2015_18m | ecosystem: Environmental > Aquatic > Freshwater > Lake | place: Spain... | reverse complement strand
TAACTGAAATTGATATGCTGGTCTAATTTGGTCAAGAAAGGGGTCGTCATCAAACGTAGCGTTTTAATTTACCCCACAAAGATAACAAGATGCTACGAATGCCAGAGATTGACCTTTAGGTCGCTATACATTCGATACCGTTTGGGCAGAAAGTGCGCTGATCTGCGTGCTGGCTCCCACCGCCACATCAGCCGCAGTCGTCACAGGCATGCTGGGAGGCAGTGTGGCCTGTCTCACCACCTATACGCTGATTGGCAACTTGATGATTGCCATCGCAGCACCCATTATTTTTTCCTTGATTGGACCTCAAAGCGACTTGCTGTTTCTGAATTCTTTCCTTAGAATTCTTGGTAAAGTTGCTCCATTATTGATTACCCCACTGCTGTTGGCCTGGTTCATGCAACGTTATACTCCAAAAGCGCACCAAGCCCTGCTGAAATTAAATCACCTGGCCTTTTACATCTGGACCGTAGCCCTGGCCATTGTCACGGGCAAGACCGTCAGCTTTTTGGTCGATCAGGAAAACCCCAATGTGGGTATGCAAGTACTCATTGCGAGTACGTCGCTGGTCATTTGTTTGGTGCAGTTTTTTGGCGGCAAGAAAATAGGCAGCCTATACAACAAGCGGATTTCAGGAGGACAAGCCCTTGGGCAAAAAAACACGGTCCTGGCCATTTGGATGGCGCAAACGTTCCTTTCTCCAGTGGCCTCACTCGGCCCTGCCGCTTACGTGCTTTGGCAAAATGTGTTTAATTCCTGGCAGTTGTACCGAAGGAGAAAAAAAATCAGGAGTGGTGATAGGGTTCTCCCTTTATAATGGTCATTGCCCTGTAGAACTGTTCAACGACGAACACGCGTACCATTTGGTGGGAAAAGGTCATTTTAGAAAGCGAAATGCGCTCCGGACAAGCTTCATACACCGAGCGAGCAAAACCATAGGGCCCTCCTACTACAAAAATCAGATTTCGGACCCCGGCATTCATCTTCTTTTGCAGATAGCCTGCAAAATTTTCGGAGGCATGCTGGGTTCCGTTTTCATCCAACAACACCATCACATCGCCAGGCTTGTTCCAGGCCAGAATGGATTCGGCTTCCTTTGCCTTTATCTGCTCCTCAGTCAGGTTTTTAGCCCCCTTTAAATCTGGAATGACTTCCAACTGAAATGGTAAATAATGTTTCAGACGCTTTTCGTATTCAGTCACGGCCGATTGTATCCAAGCCTCGTTGGTCTTGCCGACCACCAACAAAATTAGTTTCATACGAGCATGTTTTTTCTTTGAACACGAAGATAGGCAACATTTCGGGCAAAATGTGTATTTTTGTGCGTCCAAAAAATGCACCTACCCATGCGTGAAGACCTGATACCCTTTCTGCAGCGCGCTTTTGCCGAAGACATCGGCGATGGCGACCACACCACCCTTTCAAGTATACCAGCCGATGCCGTGGGCAAATCCCGCCTCATCATCAAAGAAGCAGGAGTCGTCGCCGGTGTCGAAGTAGCCAGCGAAGTATTTCATTATTTTGATCCGGAACTCAAAATGACTGAATTCATTTCCGACGGTAGCGAAGTGAAACCCGGAGACATAGTTTTTGTAGTGGAAGGTCGCGTTCAATCGTTGTTGCAGACGGAACGCCTCATGCTCAACATCATGCAACGCATGAGTGGCATCGCCTCCGTCACCCGCAAATACGTCAAGGAACTGGAAGGAACGCATACCCGTGTACTGGACACCCGCAAAACAACCCCGGGCATGCGTTTGCTCGAAAAGGAAGCCGTGAAACTGGGTGGTGGCGTCAACCACCGCATCGGCCTGTACGACATGATTCTGCTCAAAGACAATCATGTGGATTTCGCCGGAGGCATCGAAAACGCCATTCAACGGGCTAAAGATTACCTGAAAGCCAAAGGCAAGGATCTAAAAATTGAAATCGAAGTTCGTTCCCTCGACGAGTTGGAACGCGTCATGAACGTAGGCGGGGTAGATCGCATCATGCTCGACAATTTCGACCTGAGAACCACCCGTGAAGCGGTAAAGCGCATCGACGGGAAATACGAAACCGAGTCATCCGGCGGCATCACCTTCTCCACCTTGCGGCAATATGCCGAATGCGGGGTGGATTTTATTTCAGTCGGGGCCTTGACCCACTCCGTCAAGAGCCTGGACATTAGTTTTAAAGCAGTATAAACATAAAACCTAAATCTTCATCATGCTAACACTCATTGCCATCATTTTCGTACTCGGCTATATAGCCATCGCTTTGGAGCATCCTCTAAAAATCAACAAGACAGCCACAGCGCTCCTCATCGGTGTGCTAACTTGGACGGTCTATATTCTGGCCACCCCTGATAAAATCATGGTAAACACACAGTTGGAAGAACATTTCGGCAATCTTTGCCAAATTCTGTTTTTTTTACTGGGCGCCATGACCATTGTTGAAATGGTCGATTCGCACGACGGTTTCCGCATCATCACCAATGTGATCCAGTCCACTAAGAAGCGTAATTTGATGTGGATCATCGGGATAATATCCTTCTTTTTATCCTCCGTTTTGGACAACATGACCACTACCATCGTCATTGTTTCCCTCCTCCGCAAACTCATTCACGATCCGAAAGACAGGTTGCTATTTGCAGGCATCGTGGTCATCGCAGCCAATGCAGGCGGCGCATGGACACCCATTGGAGACGTTACTACGACCATGTTGTGGATTGGGGGACAAATCACTACCGGAAACATTATGGTTAAATTGTTCCTACCGAGCATGGCTTGCCTCATCGTTCCGCTGGTATTCTTGTCTTTTAAACTGAAAGGCAATGTGGAACGTCCAGTTGCTATCAAGGAAAAGCACAAGGACAGTTTATCGACTACCGAGCAGAACATCCTGTTTTTTGCTGGTATCGGTGCGTTGATCTTTGTCCCCGTATTTAAAACCTACATTGAATTACCTCCGTATTTGGGCATGTTGTTCGGCGTCGCCGTCATCTGGATTCTAACGGAAGTGATGCACAAGGGCAAACCATCGGATATCAAAATCCCGCTATCCGTCAACAGTGCCCTGCACCGCATCGATACGGCCACCATCCTGTTCTTCTTAGGCATCCTGATCAGCATTGCCGCACTAGAAGCCACCGGCATTCTGCCCAACTTAGCCCAATGGATGGACAAAAACATTCAAAGCCAAAGCGTCATCGCCATTTCTATCGGTCTGCTCTCAGCGGTCATCGATAATGTTCCGTTGGTTGCTGCCTGTCAAGGCATGTACCATTATCCGGCTGACCATTTCTTCTGGGAATTCATCGCTTATTCGGCAGGTACGGGTGGCAGCATCCTGATCATCGGTTCAGCCGCCGGTGTAGCCGCCATGGGCATGGAAAAGATCGATTTCATCTGGTACATGAAGAACATCAGCTTACTGGCCGCACTGGGTTATTTCGCCGGATGCGCCGTCTATCTGCTTGAAATCTATTTGATTGGATAAAGGATAAAAGCCGTTGCACCGGAGTTGCAGATTAGCTTCTGCCCGGTGCTCCGGTTGTAAAAACCGCTGCCAACCAAGCTTTCCTTACGTGGGTTTATTTTTTAAAGAAATCCTCGTGCAAATACTGCGTGAATCCTTTGGCAAATCGAATCAGCGAGTCTTTCTTAGCCGTGTCCTTGATATGGAAAAATGTCTTTTGACCCAATTCCATATTGTCGAAAAAGCTTAACCCAGGCGAAACGAAGCCCCAACCGGCATCCCGGTAATACAAGGCATATTGCCTGGGGCCGAATATATTTTTGGCAAACATCGAAGGCTTCACTCTCCAGCCCATTTGCTGAATCAGCGTGGGCGCCAAATCGGTCTGCATACAGATGTTGTTCACCATTTTGGTTGAATCCACCACGCCGCCCATCCAAAGCATCGGAATCCGGTAACTGGCTGGTTCCTCCACCGTCGTGGGGCCTGGTTCTCTGGAAGCATGGTCTGCCGTAATGATTACCAGCGTGTTCTTCCAGTTTGGCCGGCTTTTAAGCTTGTCAATAAAGTTGCCCAAACTTTGGTCGGTATAGGAAACCGAATTCAGGTACTTTTCCCGGCTCGCTTTTCCCGGAATCTGCTCATAATTCGGCACATCAAAAGGTTCGTGACTGCTCAGTGTATAAACAATGCTGAAATAGGGCTTCACCTTTTTGTCCAAGTCTTTAAACGCTCTGTCAAAAACATACGCGTCGGGCGCGCCCCATTTTTGCATCGTGGAAACGCCTATGGGGAACGACCCCCTGCTCACCATTTTACGGATGCCCGATTGCATGACCAGCATTTTCTGATTGTAAAAATCAGGATCGCCTCCATAATAGAAGGACATGTCGTATCCATGATCGGCAAAATAACGAGGCAACAAATCCAAGTGCTTCATCTTGTCCGGATACAGCAAGACCGACGACGATTTGAGCACCGCCGGATAGGAAGCCAGCAAAGAAGAAATGCCTTTGTCCGACCGAATTCCGGTGGAATAAAACGAAGAAAATACCAAACCTTCCCGGCAGAACCCGTTGATGCGTGGGCAAATGCCTTTTAAGCCACCAAGTGGTTCAATAACCTTGTTCGAAAACGATTCCAGAATAACCAAAATGACATTAACAGGTAGTTTTTTGTTAATATATTGTGGCGCAACATATTGGCTTAAATCTTCTACGCCACGAAGCTCCTTTTCAGCTGCTTTAACATCCATATAATGCACCGGAATGGTGTTGGTCGTATTGTTCAGCAGGGCATAACTGAACGACCAAAAGAAGTTGTAAGCAGCCTGATTGGCAAATAAATTTTGACTGAAACAGACACTGCTGAAATTGAGCGGAGACGTGTTCAAACTGCCACGAATGGGAAGCAACAACGCACCTGTCAAAAGCAAAAGGGCAAGTATTTTTTTTAACGGCTCCGGTTTCCGCCGACTGCCCACGATGGGGAAAAACCGCTTGTAAAGCCAGTAACTGAGCCAAACTAGGCCGATTTCACCAAAAATGACGATGCCATATTGAATCAGATTCAAGGAGGCAGCCATTTCAGCCGGATTCCCCAGATACGGGATGATTTGACCGTTGAGTCGGCAACCCCAGGCCGGGAAGGTTCCAAAATCGAGGATGCCCATCATGGTGACAGGTAGCAACATGAAAAAGGTGTAGTAACGAATGAGTTTCTCGATGCGATCCAGTTTAAACAAAGGCGACAAAGCCATCAGCAAACCGGGTATCGCCGTCAAGTATCCAGCGGCTGAAAGATCCATCCGAAAGCCCCAGAGAATGGCACCCAGCAAGTCTCCAAAGCCCAGCGTCAAAGTGCTTTCGATGTTGTAAACGAGGAAAATGATTTTGAATCCCAGAAAATACAGGAACCAATAGAGAAAATACTTTAGGAAATAGAGTACAGATCGCTTCATGCTATATCAATAGGTTGGATGCAAGTTACAAAAAAAATGAAGATCCTAGTCGAAGGGCTTCAAGGAGTCTTCTTTTCCGGCATGGATAAAGTTAATGTGCAAACCCCGCAGCAAGCAACAGAACCCCGTGTCCGGAATTTAACCTCTCGGAGCAAGTTCAATCAATTCCAGATTTTCGATGAGACCCGCATTGATTTCAAACCGAATCAACGTTCGAACCACGTGAAAGCCCGAATTCCCGGCAGCCCCTGGATTGATGTGCAGCAGTTCCCGCTTTTTGTCGTACAAGACTTTGGCGATGTGCGAATGCCCACAGATGAACAAGGTCGGCTTCAACGCGTTCAGCTCTCGAAGAATATCAGGCGCATAACGACCGGGGTAACCACCGATGTGCGTCAACAAGACTTTCTGCCCTTCACACTCAAAAAATAGAAACCGCGGATACAACAAGCGTTCCAGATGCCCGTCGATGTTGCCATGGACAGCCCTAAGCGGCTTAAACTTGGACAATTCGTTGGCCACCAGCGAAGACCCGATGTCGCCGGCATGCCATATTTCGTCACAATCCTTAAAATGCAGGAGGTAACGCTCGTCCCAGTAAGCATGTGTGTCCGAAAGCAATCCGATTTTCATCTTTGGTTGTTTTTTGTATCTTTGAAGCAATAAAGAGGCAAATTTAATAAGAGTTATCAGGATGAACCTGCTTTCCAGCAGAAATAATCCTTAAAAAAGTTGCAACCATGAAGCTGCTCCTCCTCACCATCGTCTACTTGTTCGGTCCAGTCGTCATCCTACTGCTGTTCAATTATGTCCAACCGATGCGCAAACTAGGTACCATACTCATGGCTTATGGGGTGGGCATTCTATTATCCATGCTGAACCTGACTCCGTCCAGCCCAACAGACCAAGCCTCCATCGCATCCTTGCAGGAATGGATCATGAACATCGCCGTGCCGCTGGCCATTCCATTGTTGTTGCTTTCTTCCGACTTCAGCCTTTGGCGCAAATCACTCAAAAAGACCCTGCACGCACTCTTTGGAGGTATCATTGCCGTTGTCCTAGCGGTCGTTTTAGCCTTCCTTCTATTTGATAATCATGGCATTAAAGACCTTTGGAAAGCAGCCGGCATGATGATCGGCATGTTCACGGGAGGCACCATGAATTTTGTAGCCATCGGCCAAAGCCTGCATACCGACCCCACCACTTACACCTTATTCAGTACCTTTGAGATGGTGCTGTCCTTTTTCTTCCTATTGTTCATCATCAGCGGAGGTTACCGCATTTTCAGGTGGATCCTTCCATTTTCGGATTCTGCCATCACCAAAGACGCAGAAACCGTCGACACCGAATTCAACTTTGAAGATTACAAAGGCATGCTGAAACCTCGAATTTTCGGCAAAATGCTATTAGGGTTGCTATTATCTCTTGGTTTTGTAATCATCGGAGCGGGTCTTGCCTTACTCCTCACCGGCAAACTCAACGAAATGGTGATCATTTTCACCATCACCGCACTTTCCATCGGTTTCTCCTTTATCAAACCCATCCGTGAACTGCCCAAGACCTTCGAGCTCGGGATGTTTTTCATCATCCTGTTTAGCATGGTCATCGCCTCCCAATTCGACCTTCAAAGCCTCAGCATCGCCAACCTGAGCATCATCGGCTTCATCGCTTTCGTCATTGTGGTGGCCACCCTGCTCCACCTTCTGATTTCAAGGATCTTCAAGGTTCCTGGCGACTTGTTTACCGTGGCACACGTTGCCTTGCTTTATTCACCACCCTTCGTTCCACCGGTAGCCGGCGCCATGCACAACAAAAAGGTGCTCATCAGCGGCATTGTCATTGGTCTGGTGGGTTATGCCATAGGCACGTATCTCGGCGTAGGCGTTGCTGAAATCCTTAGAACCATCTCACCCAATTGATTATGGAAAAAACCCCCGAAAAAATACTGCCCTACGGCGAAGGCGAACGCAAACGCAATCAGGTGAAGAGCATGTTCGACACCATTGCCGACAAATACGATTTCCTGAACCATTTCATGTCCTTTCAGCAAGACAAACGTTGGCGGCGGAAAGCCATTCTCAGCCTCAAAGCGGATGCGCCAAAAACCCTGCTCGACATGGCCACCGGTACCGGTGATTTCGCTTTGGAAGCCTGGAAGTGGCTGAAACCGAACCTTATTGTGGGTGCAGACCTTTCCGAAGGCATGATGCGCGTGGCCGAGGAAAAAGTGCGAAAAGCAGGTCTTTCGGAGCATTTTCAGTTCGAATACCAGGATTGCACGGCTCTCACCTTCAAGGACAATACCTTTGACGCCGTGACCATCGCCTTCGGGGTCCGCAATTTTGAAGACATCGGCAAAGGCATTTCAGAAATGTTTCGAGTGTTGAAACCAGGAGGAAAAATGGTGATCCTCGAACTTTCCAGACCCGAGAAATTCCCGATGAAGCAGTTGTTCAATCTTTATTCCGTCACCATACTGCCCTTGGCCGGCAAACTATTTTCGAAGGATAACCTAGCCTACGAATACCTGCCCGCCTCCATCAAAGTCGTTCCACAAAGCGGTGAAATGGTGATGCTCATCAAAAAACAAGGATTTGTAAAGGCCGAATTCAAACACTTCACATTCGGCGTTTGCACCATGTATACCGGCATCAAGCCCTAAGCGCTTCCCAATCTAAGACTGCAACCTAGTCCCTCGAAAGGCCCTACGTGTTAAGCGCCTCGAAGTTATTGGAATTTAGGGCTTTTACAACAGCATCAATTCTATAGGCATCAATCCTATAGGCATCACGCCTTAAGCGTTTCCACGCCGAAACTCAGTGGCAACAAGTCTTTAACGGTTTCCAGAATAGCGATTTCGGATGCACCGTATAGCAATACCCGGAGTTTCTTTCCGTATCGTTGCTCCGTTTCAAGCAGCACCTGCCGGCAGGAACCACAGGGAGCGATGGGATCCTTCAGAAATCCACCAGCATTTTGGGCAGCCACAGCCAGTGTCGTGACAGCAACGTCGGGATAATTCGCATTGGCATAGAACATTGCCGTCCGTTCAGCACAAAGCCCCGAAGGATAAGCCGCATTTTCCTGGTTGTTGCCGGTGATGATCTCCCCGTTCTCCAGTAAAACCGCGGCACCGACCAAAAAATGGGAATACGGCGCATAAGCGTTCGCACTGGCAGATTTTGCCCGCTCAATCAGTATTTTTTCTATTTCCGGTAATTCTTCCAACGTGCAAAATACTATCTTTGCACAAATCTGTCGTTCCATCATGGCCTTTGCATTTCAAACAAAGATAAAAAAAAATATCGTATGCACCTTCGTAAACCGCTGATTGCCCTGCTTTGCCTCATCGCCTTTTCCATCGTGGCTCAAAATCGGTTGAAACCATACGAAGAGTACATCGCCAAATACAACGTGATTGCTACGCACCAGCAAAAGCTGCACGGCGTTCCTGCCAGCATCACCCTGGCCCAAGGCATCCTGGAATCGGGTGCCGGCAACAGCGAAATGGCCAAGCGCTCCAACAACCACTTCGGCATCAAATGCCACAATAGCTGGACGGGCGATACCATCATCCATTTTGACGACGGCGTCAATTCTTGCTTTCGCAAATACGCCAAACCCGAAGAATCCTTCGACGACCATTCCCTTTTCCTCGTGAAAGGCAGGCGCTATGCTCCCTTGTTTCAGCTCGACGTCACCGATTACAAAGGCTGGGCCTACGGCTTGAAAAATGCCGGTTATGCCACCGATCCCACGTATGCCGACAAACTCATCCGCATCATCGAGACATACAGCTTGAACGATTATACACAAGGCAGAAAACTGGAAAAAGTGGTGGAAGCGGATAGTCTCAAACAAGCCGAAGTGGTGGAACGATTGGCTAAAAAAGAAGCGGAAAAACTAAAGAAACGTTCTGCTTTGCAGGTGAAGAAGGATTCCATTCAAGCGGTACGCAATGTCGAAAAGGCCACGAAAGCAACCAACGACAGCATCCTGCGTTCCGTTCGCAAAGCAGCAAGAGCTGTTCGCAGACACGTCCGCGATTCCATTGCCAGCACATACAGCATTTTCAGCAACAAAGCGCTGGAGAACGTTAAAGACTACCAAACCATACTGGTGAAACCCGCCGCCCAGACCATCAATCCGCTTTCCTGCCACGAAATCCGGTATGTGGGAACCACACCGTTTGTCAAGGCACAGTTCGGCGATTGCTTTGAAGGCATCGCCGACGAATTCGGTCTGGGTGTCACCCGCATCCGAAACATCAACGAATTCCCCCGAAATTATGTCTTGCAAACGGGTGAACCCGTTTACCTGGACACCAAAACCTCCTGGTGGGAAGGTGAATATCCCCTGCACCTGGCCAAACCGGGAGAAAGCATGCATTTCATCGCCCAAAAATATGCGCTCAAGCTCGATGCCCTCTACAAGATGAACGACATGATTCCCGGAGAAGCCGTGAAAGCCGGCACCAAAATCAAACTCCGAAATCCGGAACAGTTGTCCGTGTTTATGAGAGCCCTCAACGACGCCTTCAACAAATCGGATACAACCAATGTTACACCAACAAACATCAAATAAAATGGATATCTCAGGAAAAATCGTCAAAATTCTACCCCTTCAGACCGGACAAGGCAAAACCGGAAACAGCTGGAAAAAACAAGAATACGTCATCGAATACGGTGACCAATACCCCAAACAAGTCTGTTTCAATCTTTGGGGCGACAAAGTGGACCAATACGCCATCACCGAAGGCGAAGTCGTCACGGTACATTTCGATGTGGAAAGTCGCGAATTCAATGGAAAATATTATACCGACGTCAAAGCCTGGAAAGTGGAGAAAGGCGATGCCGCTACAGCCGCTGCAACCTCTCCCACCGGCCCTTCCGGCCCCAAAAGCGAATTCGGCATGCCTGCCCCGGATTTCCTGACCGGAGACGATAAGGACGACCTTCCGTTTTGATAATTCATTTTTTTAGGTATTTTTGTCCTCGCACTATTTCGTAACCTAAAAAATCGATGCCATGAGCGTAACACGTACCTTTGATTTGCTGAGCCAGTACCTTGAAAAATACCCCAATCAGGAAGTAGCCTTGGCCGGCAAAGTGAACAAGGAATGGGTCAAGTATTCCATTCAGGATTATGTCAATTATGTGGATAAAGTTAGTTATGCTTTGATAGCCAAGGGTGTTAAAATGGGCGACAAAGTAGGCATTGTCAGCTCCAACCGCCCGGAATGGAACTTCTTCGACATGGCCATCATGCAAATCGCCTGCGTTTGCGTACCCATTTACCCCACCATCAGCGATGCGGACTACCTGCACATCCTAAACCATGCCGAGATCGAGTACCTGTTTGTAGATACCAAGGATTTGGTCAAAAAACTGAAGCCCATCATCGCCAAGGTGCCACATTTCAAAGAAATCATTTGCTTGGAGAAAGCTACAGGGACGATACTCCTGGATGATTTTTACAAACTGGGGGAAACCAACCCCAACCCTGAGGAATTGCAGAAACGCAAGGATTATGTGTTGCCCACCGATTTGGCCACCATGATCTACACGTCCGGCACCACAGGCCTTCCCAAGGGTGTGATGCTCAGCCACAACAACTTGGTCACTCAGGTTGTAGTCCTCGAAGACATCCCAGCCGATTGGAGCAAAACGGGTTTGAGTTTCCTGCCCCTTTGCCACGCCTACGAACGGATGCTGGTCTATCTCTACCACCACCGAGGCATTTCCATCTACTATGCAGAAAATCTGGGAACCATCGCCGAAAACATCAAAGAAATTCAGCCCACCATGATGTCTTGCGTTCCGCGTTTGCTGGAAAAAATCTACGATAAACTGTACCTTTCCGGCAAAAAACTGGATGGTATCAAGAAAACCCTTTATTACTGGGCGTTTGAACTGGCCAAGAATTACAGGATCGACCAGAATTCACCCTGGTACATGCTCAAACATAAAATTGCCGATAAACTGATCTACAGCAAATGGCGCGAAGCCATTGGCGGCAACTTCGACATCGTCGTATCCGGTGGAGCCGCCCTCCAGAAGCAACAGGCCGCCTTCTTCAACGCCATCGGCATGCCCGTGTTCGAAGGCTACGGTCTGAGCGAAACCTCTCCCGTCATCGCCGTGAGCCAACGTGGCAAAGGTCAACGCGTGGCCGGGACCGTCGGCCCTCCCCTGGCGAATGTCGAAGTGCGCATCGGCGACAAAAACGAAATCCAATGCAAAGGCCCCAACGTCATGATGGGCTACTACCGCGACGCTGAACTCACCGCCGAAGTCATTGATCCCGACGGCTGGCTCCACACCGGTGACACCGGCAAGTTCGAAAACGGCAACCTCATCATCACCGGCCGCCTCAAAAACATCTTCAAAACCTCCTTCGGTAAATACGTCAACCCCTTCTTCATCGAAGAAACCTTCTGCAAATCGCCCTTCATCGAAAACATGGTGGTTTTCGGCGAAAACGAAAAATTTGCCGCAGCCCTCATCGCCCCCGATTTCACCTACCTAAAAGACCATTGCAAACGCCACGACATCGCCTTCACCGATGAGAAGCAACTCATCACCCTCCCCGCTGTCCTAGCCATCTACAACCGCGAACTCAAAAAGTACAACCCCCTATTTGCCCACCACGAACAAATCAAAAGCTACGAACTGATTGCCGACGAATGGTCCGTAGCCAGCGGCCTTTTGACCCCAACGCTCAAGGTAAAACGGAATATGATTGAGGAACTTTATAAGGAACAGATTGGGAAGTTGTTTGCATAAAGCGCAAGCATCTTTTTGCCAATTTAAACCATTTAACGAAAATATCCGGGCGTTTCCAAGTAATTGGAAACGCCCGGATTGTTTTTGATTGACCATTACGAATCGGTCATCAGACTAAACCTAATACACCAATCCGAACTACCATAGCGGAATCACATTCATATCGGCATATTGCGTAATGTCGGACTCCAGTGTCTGACTGATAATCTACCACATTTTTAAATCGTAATCCTCTTCGAGCGCAAACGGATAATACCCTTTGTTCAGGAATTTTTCAAAGAATTGTAACGGATGTTCGAGCACCGGAATGGAAACTTTATGCGCTAAGATTTCATCCAATAGACAGATATTTGCCACCTATTTTAACAAATGCATCCTTACAGTGCAATTATTGAGATTTTTTGCACTCATGTAGTGCATTACTGCAATAAGGGTTGTTTTTGTTTGTAACAACTTTTACAAGAAAGAAGCAAAAATATTTAACAAATGCATGAGAAAAAAAGGATAAAAAAATGAGATGCTTTTCAAATGGAATCAGTGAACTTCTACTACAAAAATGAAACTTCAAAAAGCAAGTTTTCCAAGTTGACGAAATCCGAGATTCCAACACTTAGCGTTGGTGAAGAATTGACAATAATCGCTTATAACGTCGATGATCAAATGTTCATTCATTAGGTTTAATTCAATTTTAAAAAGATCTCACGAACTGCATGAGAAAAAAATGAGATTTTTAACACTTTAAAAAATACGAATCAGGACTGGTTGTTATCCTTTCCGTGTTGAAGCATTGAACGTACAACAACCCTAAATAGCCAAACAGGACCATCAATAGTTCTCAATCAAAAAACCAACGAATATGAAAAGCAAATTGGTCTTAAGCATGCTGTTTCTTGCAAATGCGGTTTTATCTGTCAAGAGTCAAGAGATTACCGTTTTGGATTTATATAAGAATCTAGATACTAGTAGAATATCAACAGGCATTTTGTATAATACAGTTATACCATATTCTTCATTAATAAATCGAACTGGCGAAAATGATACTTCAATTATTGTAAATGGTGAGTGGCTACAAATGTATAATGAATTATACAATGCATACCTAACAAATAGTAAAGCAATGATCCCTGTCCAGGGGTTAAAGGAATTGATCAAAGCATCAAACAATTGTGGAATAATTCCAATTGGAGTGATTAATTGTAAATTTAACTTATTTAAAGATAGTGCACTTACGAAGAATTTGATTTCTATTCAGAATGATTGTTTATATGATGGACCAAACTTCTCGGAGTCGCCTTATATAGTAAAGACTTGTTTTTCCTCATCAGTATTATGTAATGATGTTGACTCCTTAAATTTAATCTTTTCATTAAAGACTAATTTTATATTTACGAATTATCTTGATCAATTCTTGTATTTTAAAGTCGATTTTGGTGACGGAAATGGATACATTAATATGAATCTAGATGATGAGCATTTCGTTAATTACATGGAGTATGGTAGTAAAATCTTACACATCCTAGGGTATCTTAGCAATGGTGATTCGCTTAAGTGTTCCACATCAATTAACATATTGAATACTTCCACAAACATACCAGTAGTTAATCAATTTGCAATGTATTCTGAGAATTTTTCAAATAATGAACCTTTAAGTTATTTTAATAGTCAAGATTCTGTTAGTGAAATATTTAGTATTGTTGCAGACGAAACAATCGATGATTCAACCTTTAGTGGAAGGTATAAAATATGGTACGGATGTGGAAGTGAAAAAGTAATTAATAAACCTTTAATTATTGTTGAAGGGTTTGATCCAACTAATACGAATACGCTTGAAACAAATTTGTATAATATTTCAAATCAAAACAGCCTTCTAAATATATTAAGAGAAAATGGATACGATGTTATCATCCTTGATTTCGATGACGGTGGTGGAAAAATACAAGGTAATGCTATGGTTTTAAAAGAATTAATTGATACAATTAATCTACAAAAAGTTGAAAAGTACGATCTTGTGATTTTAGGAGCAAGCATGGGTGGCTTAGTTACAAAATATGCTTTAAGTTATATGGAGGATCATCAAATTGATCATCAAACGGGGCTTTTCATATCACTAGATTCTCCACATAAGGGAGCATATGTATCTCTAGGTCTACAATTTTTCATGTCTAAGTTAGAATATGCTTATTATCATGAGGGTCTGAATAAAATTATTTCTCTTAATAGTTATGAGAGTTTAAATGCTGATATGAAAAAAATTAATTGCGATGCCGCCAAACAGATGCTAGTTTATTATTATTCTTCATCAACAAGTGATCATGCTAGTCAACATATTGACCGTTATAATTTTATAAACGACCCATATAACAAAATGCCTACAAAATGTAAAAGTATTGCTATATCATGTGGTTCCGGAAACGGACAAAATCAAGGCTATAATGCAGGAACTATTCAATATTATGTCTCAGATTCTATTGATTTGAAAGCGAAATGGCAAATTGGTACAATAGGTGATGATCCACCAGAGCCAATTTATTTGGAAGCAGAGTATGAAAATGGTGCATATTTTTCATTGAAAATCAAATCATTGCCAAATAATCAATCCATTTGGTTCTTGGAGTCGCATTTGCTCGTATTAGCAGGTAGCATCGGTAACTATCCACTTGGGAGCTTAATTTTCCCTTCACTGAGGAGTGTTAATGAGCACCTTTCGAGTCCTATAAAGCCATATGACAATTGCCCTGGAGGGTATCAGCAATTAATAAAAGGTTTGGTTTATGCATTAGCAGACTTGGGGATACCACATAATAATTATGAAAGTAAAGAATGTTTTGTACCTTCAATCAGTGCTCTAGATTTAAATACAGAGGATTTGTTTTTTAACATTTATGGTTCTTTGACAGATGGAAATAATTATTTTATAAATAATGGGAACCCAATTACTCCATTTTCTGAATTTTTCGTTGATAGTATCAATCAGCCACATATTGTGAATGGTATATCCTTAGGGATGGTCAGATGGATTTTGAATCAAACAGTTAAAGATACTATGTATATTCAAGACACAACATTTACCTCGGTAGAAAAACAGTTAGAAGCAAAAAAGGTTATTTTTTCTGGATCTGGATTATTGGGGAATAATTTTAAGATAATAAATAATTCAAAGATTACATTTGTAGCCGGTGAATCAATCATACTCAGTCCGGGGTTTAGCGTTGAGTCAGGATCTGAATTTCACGCATATATATAATCATGATTGTATTTTCACGGATCAAACTTATACAACAAACATTAATGAAATTCAGAATGCACCACTTTTTAGTACTCAAAAACAAAATATTGCTACAAAAACTAAAAGTTTAAAAAAGGACGTTGATATTGATATATCGCCAAATCCTACCGATGGCTTTTTTAAATTTAGATTTAAAAATAAGGAGGATGAAAAATGGAATTTTATGATATTTGATATGATGGGGAAATTGGTCAAAACGACAACCCCTTTAAACGCATCAAATGAATACTGTTTACGTAAACCTGGTATCTATATAGTGAAAATATTAGATAAAAATAAATTGGTTAAAATAAAAAAGCTTATTGTGAAGTAATAATGTAATGATAAAGAAGTCGAAAGAACTACTTTTTTATCAATTAGTATGAAATCCAAGTAATCAATTTTAATTAACAACATTTTTTTATGAAAAAAAGGTTTTCACTTCAATTATTACTAATTGCACTTGTATCTTCCTGTGGCATACCATACTCAGAGGTGATCGACCCTGGTTATTTTCAATTTACGCCTAACGATATTGGACATTTTTACATTGATAAAGATAGTCTCACTTTTACTGAGAATTTTTATTATAAAGATTCTATCATTTTTCTGCTAAATTCTCAGGACACCATATTTGCAGAAGTGGAAACTTATGTACACTATTGGCCTAGTGACAATGAATATCGACCGAATCCCTTAGTTGGTACTTCTTCGATTCGATTTAATGAACAAACAGGTTTTATAGTTTTTGAATGTCTAGTAAGTAAAAATAGTGTTGGTGAATTTTCTTCAAAACGAATTGATGTAGGTATTAGCAACGCCAATCAATACTATTCTAATTATTTGAGTAATGTTACAGACACAGCAACCGTTTTAAATACATTATACCAGGATGTTTATAAGTTAGATCTAGTTGAATCATCCAACAATAATATTAAATCCATATACTTTGCGAAAAAGTTTGGTTTTATAAAGGTAGAGCGTTACAATGGTAAGAAAATTGAACTAATAAAAATATGCCATAAAGGAGTTTATTACAAAGCGAATGATTATTGACTTTCGTGTAATGCAAATGATTTTTATTATTTGCTAGATTATAGATTTTCCAAATCAGAATAAAAATGAAAAACAGAAATGGTTTTACTTTTGGACAACTATTGTTGATAATCTTATTTTTTGCCTCTGTTATTTCTTGCAACCAAGATGAAGATGAAGTAATAGTGGGGAATCAAAATGTAATTGGTCGATGGAAAGGTATTGAACATTCCGATTCAATTAATCATATTGAGCGTCAATTGATATTTAAAAGTGATTCGACTTATAAATACGAGATCTCAGAGTTCATTAGCATACCCCCACCAGATGATCTTCCTGGTCTATTATACGTATTGTTAAGTACTGATATCTATATTGGTCAATACTTAATTGATGGTAAGAATGTTAGTTTGCAGGCTGATACCCAAATCAATACAAATTTTCTTTTTGAAAGATCAGACACAATCAAAATAGATTCCTTCATTTTTGAAGAGTGCAAATTTGAGGTTTTAGATACTTTTTTGACTTTAAGATATACGACATATAGAGCTAATACGCCAATAATGAGTACAATAAAGTTCCTGAAAATTGTTGATCTGTACTAGCTCGAAAAAGTGGACACTAAAATGATTTTTTAGTGGTTAATGTTTTTAAAAGTAAACAACGGTAAAATTATTCTTGTCATTGATTTTACGAAAGTAGACATTTTGTTCGTTTTTTTTGG
>Ga0247841_10006877_pt1 | contig 17229 bp, 30 predicted proteins | sample LaCruzMarch2015__2_FD_192410 | JGI IMG/M metagenome (GOLD analysis project Ga0247841, IMG submission 192410) | Freshwater microbial communities from meromictic Lake La Cruz, Castile-La Mancha, Spain - LaCruzMarch2015_18m | ecosystem: Environmental > Aquatic > Freshwater > Lake | place: Spain... | reverse complement strand
TCGTCGTCAGCATTTCATCCTCCCGTTCACGCCGTCTTCTTGAAGATGCGTGAGTAGATGTCGTAACCCGCCGCGAACAGGAACCCCGTCGCGAGGAGCACCACCGCCGAGGCGAGCACCGTCCCGACCGTTGCTTTCTTTCCGCACACCAGAGCGGCCATGGATCACCTGTGCTTCTTCTTCGATCTCGGCGTCTCCGACTCCGACTCTTCCGTCGTCTCTTCCGTCGGTTCCAGATCCTCGACCACCGGCTCGGGCTGCGGCGCTACCGGAGCCACCGGACCCTGCGTTGCCGCCAACGCGCGAAGATACTTTTCGCTGTACATGTCAGTACCCCCTCATCGCCCGCAGGTGGAGACGCTCGTTGTACTGCTGGTTCATGCGACCCCAGTACCGGGCGGCGACCTGCGCGTTGTAGTCGGCGTACCCACCGTCGGTGAACGCACCGAGACCGGTGACGGTCGCGTCGGCCTTCGAGTTCTTGTACGCCTTGTAGCCGAAGTACCCCGCGAAGCCCGCGGCGACGACGGCGGCGACACCGATGACGATCTTCGTGTTACCTTTCATGTTCTCCTCCTAGAAGCCCTATCGAAAGCGACGCCTGCGCTGAGCCGCGCCCAGCCGCACGCTCAGGAGACCCATCTTCTCGGCCGACCGCGTCGCCTTGTCGATCATCAGGCGCGCGGCGAGATAGCCTCCGAGTCCGCCGCCGACCACGCCCAGCATGGCGAGCGGAACGATCTTCTTCTTCATGCCCTTGCGGGTGTAGCCCCAGACGGCCCCGAGGCCGCCGAACAGCACCGCGCCGCCTAACACCCACGGCAGGTTCGCCATGAGTCCGCACACCTGCTTGTAGACGAACACGCCCGCCGCGGTATCGAAGAACGCGTAGAGCCCGCCGCCGTAGCTGCCGACGTAGGCGTTACCCTGACTGACGAGCGCCTCGGCGTCCGCCGCGTCCTCGCCCTGCAGCGTGAACGTGCGAACCAGAGCCGACATCATGAAGGTCAGGTCGGCCATGCTGATGACGCCCTTGTCCATCGCCTCGGCCGGACTGTGCAGAACGGATGTGTTGAGCTTCCCCTCGACGCTGAAGTAGGCGGGGACTTTGTCCTGCGCCACTTCCTGCCACCTACATGTCGTTGCCATTTTTTTACTCCTCCTTCTCAAGGATTCTAGCCGTCCAGAGGGCGGCTTGTCGAACATTTGGACATAGGTACACCGGAGGTTTCTACCCTTCCATCACAAGCACCTCATCAGAACCCGTAAAGAGTCCGCCGAACGCCTCATCGAGATAGTTCCAGCCGTAGCCCATGTTCGGGTCCGACAACATCGCCAGTTTGGTCTGCAAGACCTGCGCGAAGTCTTCGACGGAAGACCACGCTGCCCCACCCCACGCAGTAATCTCCGCGCCGAACGTCTTCAACTGATCCCAGACACCATCCGGCAGGACGTCGGTGATCTCCATCCCGAGAGCCCCTACAACCGAGGTCACGCAGGACATGAACGCTCCTATCACACCCGCGGCGTCGAGCGTTCCAGTGCACAAGCCGACGACGATCTGTACGAGCGCCGCGCAGACCGTATACACCGCGTTGAAGCACAGCGACGCCACTGTACCGAGCCCGCCTGCGATGTTAGTTATGACACTGAGTATCGTGCCAATTGCGCCGAGGATCCACTGCCGCATAGTGTCCTCAAGGTGCTTGATCTCTGTGTGACGCAGCCAGTTCCCTGCCGCCATCATGTTCCAGTGGTTGCCGAGCATCTCGACTTCACTCTCACCGCACCACTGAGGATCCTTGCAATCGGGGAACGACTGCGACGACACGCCCAGCCGGTACGGAGGCTCAATGCTCGTCTCATCATGGTCCTTGGGTGTCCTCGGGAAGTCGAGGATGTTCGTGAACCTATTACTTATCTGATCGCCCAGCGTACCGGGAGCACCGGGACAAGGAGCGACGCGCATCAACGTCCGCGCGATCTCTTCCCAGTTGTCCATCGAGATGTTGGGCAGAACGAGCATCTCGTACGCCGCCGAATCCTGCTTCTTCGTCCACGAAGGATACGACTGCCTGTTCGCCAACGCCCACTCATCGGGCACCATGATACCCCACGAGTTCGCGTACTTCAGCCACCACTCAGGGCATACCTTGTTCGTGATAGAACCGGTGCCGCAGTGCAATCGTGCCATCTCACACGCCCAAACGAACCACTGCGCTCTACGATACCAAGCACGCACGCGGAAGTTCCAGAGACTGCCACTGATACCCGTGGTGTCGTCCTTAAACTCCCTCGGCATCACCAGCTTGTTGTTCTTGTACTTACTCCACTCACCGTAGCCGTACTCGGCGATGCGGTGCGCGCAGTGATGTTCCCTGCCCACTATCTGCTCATACCACTCAAGCGCATTGGCGGCGGGCTTCTCACCCTCGACGTTGACGCTAGAACCGTTCTGTGCGTACTTGCCCGCAGCGTTATAACCCATCACGCCATACTCGGTGCCGGTGATACCCGTATTCCACTTCTTCGAGGAGGACACACCCTGATACTTATCTACCATCTCGGTGAAGTGATGCTTCAGTCTATCTGCTTTAACACCGTGTGCGCCCCCCGTGAGGTCCGGCCCGTACCAATCAAACGCAGGCGATTGCGTCTCCATGAAGCGGTTGCACATCAGTGTCTTGGTTTTCCACTGAAACTCCATCCGCTCCTGATCGACCCAAGACGCCTTGAAGTCCGGCGCGAGGTGCTCCTTCTTCATCATGTACGCCATCTCATACATCTGACAGGCACCGCCGTGCTGCACGAGGAAGCCGAGCCAACCGACAGGACCGACAAGCATCTTCTTAAATCCACCGATGAGGATCTTACCTGCCGGAGAGACCTGCTGGTATCGAATGGCCTTCACATTCTTCAACAGGATACGATCACGCTGCTTCTTCTTAGAAGCGACCGTAAGACCCATAGATGTCGCGAAGTGATCCGAGGTGACCACGACGTCGGGATCCTTTCGGGGCCACAGCAGCGCGCCGACGGTTCCTACCGCCGCACCGACGAGAGCACCCTGCCACACCTTCTTGCTCTTCCGATACCTACTCACACTGTACCCAACACCGGCACCGAGCAGACCACCGGCAGCGATTCGCATGAAGGGAAGTGCCCTGTCCTCCTCATCCTGCCCGTCCGGCTCGACGCTGGCGAGGATGTTCCGCTGCTGCGCCTCGGACAGCACGACCGTCTTCTTCACAAGCGGCTTGAGCTGCGGAGCGGGTCTCAACGTGAGGAACACCTCCCCAGCACTGTCGCTCTTCTTAGGTATCCGCACGGTCGTCATCTCTCACCTTCCATGCTCACTGCTGGTGCGCGCGTCGCGCGCACCAGCAAGAAGCTCTGAGGAGAAGGAGTGAGTCCTTCCCCTCGAAGAAACTACCGCCTACGCCCCGAGGACCGCCTGCACGCCCGCTGCCGCCCGACCGACAGCCCGAGCATCCCGCCGAGCACCAGCCCGGCGACGCCGATGAGACCGTACCGGACGTACTCCGGCATCCCGTCGCTCGGCGGAGGCAGCTCTGCTCCCATCCCTCTGAGTCCCGACACCGTGATCACTTTTCCGCTCATGACTTCCTGCCTTTCTACGCCCTGCCAAGCCCCATCATCGCCCGCACTATCACACCACCCGCTGCACCTGCGCCGGTCAGTACCAGACGGACGTCGGTCCTCTTGCTCGTCAACATCCCGAGTAGCAGCCCTGCGCCCGTCCCGATCCCAAGCGCGATGAGGTACTTCTTCGTGACGCAGCCGGGCACCGATTGGCAGTCGCCGCCGACGGTGCCGCCGCTCGAAACCGGGTTGCCTCGGGCATCCACCTCCGTGAGCGGTCCCTTGTCCGTCATCGCTCCGATGGCGGCGCGCTCGGCGCATAGGTAGTAGTGGTCGTTCGCCTTCGCGTTCTCCACGCTGTTCAGCTCCACTGCGCGCACCAACCCATCGGCGGCGCATCCCTTCTCGTGCCGGTACTCGGGGAAGACGCAGTGCTTCTCGCCGCCGTAAGCGATCTCGGCTGCGCCCATCGCGGCGCAGCTACCGCCGACGGGTGCCGGGTCATCCAGCTTCTTCAGCCCCGGAAGATCCCCATCCATCCGCTGTGGCAGGCCTGATAATGTGATGCTCCTCATGACTTCCTCGCCTTCCGCTTTCGCATGCAGAACACGACCTTGACGGCGCGTCCTTTTGATTTCCGGACCTTCGTCCCGTACTTCCCTGCGCGGCACAGCCTCGGCTCGAACTGCCGGAAGCGGAGGTGGTCCGCCTTCGCGTCCACCTTGCCATACCGCTTCCCGTGCGCCTTCAGCCACGCCTTCGCCTGCGCCACCGTCCACTCACTCTTCGGGAAGAGGAACGACTGCGGCAGCACCTTGCTTCTGGTAGAGGCTGCTCTCATCGCCCTACGCGCGTCCTGCGCCACTGTGTGCCGCGGGGCGTTCTCACCGGACAGGTTCGGTAGACCACGCCGTCGTGCCGAGCAGCTAACCGTTCCGCGCCCTTGCGCGTCGCCGACGTGTACTCGTCACCACCGCTGCACACGGCGACGTAGTGACACACCCTGCCTCGGATCTTCTTCATGACTTCCTCTTCCTCGCGCGGTACGACACGCCGCGGAACGGCACGTCCTCGCAGTTGTAGCCCCACTCGAAGAGCGAGTTGCCGTCGGTATGCAGGCACGACGCCTTCACGCGTGTCCACCGCACGCACTGCCCCTCGTCCGACCCTGCATGGTCCCGAGCGTACGCTCTGACCGTCGTCACCCAATCACCCTTATGCAGGGTCTTGCCGGTGCACGGGAGCGCCCTGAAGACGAGCGTGCTCCTGCTGGGCCTCCCTCTCGTGGAGGCGGCAATCGACCACGCCTCCCTGTCATCACGTCGCCCGTCGCCGTAGTAGTGCGGGTGCGTGTACACGTCGGCCGGGTAGAGCTTCGTGAGGTCGTGCAGCGGCGCACCGTAGTCGGAGTCCGGCGGGCGATGTCGCATCCCGTACTCCTCGACGCCACGCACTGTACGCCTGCTGCTCACGGCTCTGCTACCTTCCCCGCTTGCAGCTCATGCCGACCATCGCCTTCATGAGTGAGGACACCGAGTACGGAGAGCCGTCCGGTGTCTTCTTCGGGAGCATCGTTATCATCTCCTCCGCGGCGGCACGCTTGCCCATCCTGCGGCAGAGGTCTTTGGCGAGCCGGTACAGCCCCTCGTCGTTGTTCACCCATAAGGACACGTTCCACGCGGCGCGGCTGCTGTGACCTTGATACGACCCTGACATCCTTCCTCTGCGTCTCCTCACCGTCATGACTACCTCCCGAAGCCCTGTCGGGCTATCAGTTCCGCCAACGCCGCCTGTCCCTCACGGTCCAGATGCAGCCCGTCACCTGCGTCGTACTTCTTCAGAAGACGGTACTGCGCGTCACCCAGAGACGCCGTCCGCACGACGGCATCGACGTTCGCCGTGTGGCGGATCCATCTGTTCACCGTCTCCGTGTTGCCCTCGAAGCCCACCGCCCTGCTGTAGCCGTGCCACGGAGTGATCTCGACGGCGACGACAGCGATGCCCCGCTCTTTGAGCGCGGAGTAGATGTCCGTCAGCCCGGCGATGACCGCCTTCGCCCCGTTGCTCGACGGGAGGTCGTTCACGCCTGCGAGGACGACGACGGCGTCCGGTTGCCACTCGATGACGTCATCGACGTGTGCACCGACGACGCCGACGCCCTGCGAGGAGTACCCGAACGCCTTCGCCTCACACCCGAGCATCCCGGCGACGTCACCGCAGTACAGGCCCGCCGCCGTCAGCGAGTCGCCAAGACAGGCGATCCTCGACGGGTGCCTCAGCCCTGCCGACCGCGGCCGGGCGAGCACCTTCGCCGCCACGAGGAAGAGCGCCCCCGCGGCGATGACGTACAGCAGAGCTTGGGTCTCGTCCCGCATCTACCTGCCGCAGCCGCTGACCTTGCGACTGACCGGGCCGCTGATGAGCACGCCGCCGACTGCCCCAACGATGGCTCCGACGAGCGGCAGATTGAAATTGATCTTCTGCGTGCCGTCCTCGTTCACCGCCATCTGCCGGATCTTGCCGCCGAGCATGTGACCGCCGAGAGTACTGAGTCCGGTGACGACTACCGTCGTCGGAGTCTTCAGACCGAGCTTGCATGACTTAGCCATTTTCCTTCTCCTCCTAATCGATCACGCCCATGCAGTAGCAGCGGTGATGCAGGTTGTCGCTGTGACGTATCGTACCCGGAGGGCACTGAAGCCGTACACCCTCGCAGTAGTTGCGTACGGCGGTCGGCGGAGCGTGCCGGTGTCGCGACGCACCGAAAATGCCGGACACTCCGTCGGACTCCTTGCTTCTGTTGTAGAGGTAGTAGCCGAGACCCGCTGCCGCCGCCACCGCCCCGATACCGAGGACCACACCCATGTTAGACTTCTTAGCCATTTTCCTTCTCCTGTGCTGCCGTGAGTTCCTTCACACGGCGGTAGTTGATCGCATTGTAGATGATCGTCGTGAGACCTGTCGAGGCGAGCGTACTGCCGATGTACCTGTGCTTCCCCGTGACCAGCAGGATGCCCCCGGCGATCATCAGCGGGCCGATGAGGAAGATGTCCATCAGGCGCACGATCTGAGGCTTCACGACAGGTTCGCCGCTGAGGTTCATCACGTCCTCTCACAGCTCTTCTTGGAGGAGCGCGTCGTATTCGCGACCTGCAGGATCAACCTGCGACAGGTCTTCATGTCGTCCTTAGCCAGCGCACGCAGAGACCTCCGCAGCAGGAACGACGCACGCTCGAACCTGTTCTTCGAGATGCAGCCCTCGTCGTACAGCACCTGCAGCCGGAAGGCGTACTCGATCATGCTGCGCCGAATCTGGCTGTGGTCCTTCACGCCCTGCTCCTCTTCAACCGCTTCTCCATCTTGAGAAGCTCGATGTAGTACCGTGGCGACTCGCGCAGATGCGCCGACGCAATGCACCGCGCCACCGCAGCAGAGGAGGTGTGCTCCATCTCGACGGCAATCCCACGACGCCACTCCGACTCGGGAATGCCTCGCACGCGAGGGCACTTCAGTTTCCCGTTCACTGTTCGCCCTCCTGTGGCGTCTCCCACTCGCCTGATGCCGCCTTGGCGGCCTCCGCCGCCCGCCGGGTCGCCTCCAACGCCTTCTGCGCCGTGGAGGACATCGAGGGCACCGGGACGGCCGCGGGGGCCTCCTTGACGTTCGCAGTGGTGTTCCCGTCGAAGCCGCCGCCGAAGACCAGACCACCGACGAGCGCCGCACCGATGAGGATCGCCGCGACGAGCCACCCGAGGAAGCTCATCGGCACCGGCAGCTTGATCATCTGGTTGGAGGTAGACGAGGTCGTCTTCGTCGCGTACGGCATGGAGGACGCCTTGCCGTCCGTCCGCATCGACGCCGTCTTCTCCCGCAGATCATCGATCTGCCCGTCCGCCTTCTGCTGCGACTCCTTGAGGTACTTGATGTCCGTCTTGATCTCGGTAACATCCCGCACCATCTCGAAGCGGTGCTCATCGAACTTGTCGCCCAGCTTCTCGACCGATGCAGACAGAGGCTCAATTACGCTGCGGATCGCAGCCTGTAGTTCAACGGTAGTCATTCCGGTCAATCCCCCTCCCCCCATTACAGAGTCTCCACGAAGCCACGCAGCACGGAGGTCGCAAGGACATCCGCACTAGCCATACAGGACACCTTGAGATCCACATAGGCCGGGAGCACTGTCGGGATCTCCAACTCTCGTATGAACGCCGAATCCTCCAGCAGGATCTCGTGGTACGGCATGAAGAACGTGCCCGCAGTCAGCACGGTACCCGCCTTGTCGTCGTACGTCGCGCGGGTGGTAAACCGCGAGTCGCGCCCACCCGCCCCCGACCCACTGGAGAACGCGAGGGAGGTGACGTACAGCTTCTTACCCTTGGGCAAGGTCCACACGCTGTTTCGAGCCCGCGTGTAGCCCTGTGCGATCTGCGTGTAGTTCACGCCGCCGCCGACTGCCTGCAACGTGATGTTGCCTGCCGCGACGGCGTTCGCACCGACGGTCTTGGCGCGGAAGTTCTGCACGCGGGCGATCTTCTGCGCCACCGTCGCCTTCGTCCCGCCGTTGAGTACGATGTCCTCCGTCTGCTCGGTGTACGTCTCATCGAGGTAGGAGAGAGTGACGGACTGTATACCGGATCCACCGTTCGTGTCGTTGCCGCTGGCGGACACGACCTGCATCGGGATACCTGCGACCGCAGGGAAGACGTAGGAACCACCCAAGGTCCACAGATCCTCCGTCGCCGTACCCACCGCGCCGTTGTAACCCGTCTTCGCCCACGGTGCGTACTGCGCCCCGGCGATACCCATCGCCAGTTGGAGATAGAAGTCCTTACCGTAATTCGGTACGGTTGCGACGACGTTCTTCTGGCCGTTTGCCTTCACCTTCTACCTCCGCCAACCCGAAGCAAACCAATCACAGCGTCACCAAGTCGTAAGAGAGTATCTCAATACCAATGCCTTCTGAAGAGGCGCAACTCTCATTGCCCTCTATCAGGAGGTAGTTGTATCCAGCCGCTCCGAGGTACCCCGCCACAAGCGCGTACGATCTCTGGAGAGTCCACATCTCTCCGCCGCGACTGTAGTAGTAGTAGATAGATCCTCCCTGCACCTTCATACGCAGCCAGATGTCGTGCGCGAACAGGTTGGTCGTCCCAGCCGTCTGTGACGCGAAGGTCGTCTGGTCCGAGTATTGTGCGTTGATTAGCTGCACATCTCCCCGACCGTCGAAGTTCCACAGATCCAGCTTGCCAGCAGCCCCAAGAGCGTCCTTATGCCCGATGCCGCCGAATTTGAACTGCGACTGCGGGAACGTCTCCATATTGTAACGCACCGTCAACTGGTAATCCGTACTCGGGGGAGCCAGATACAATTGACGTATGTTGTCGGAGGCGGACCCCGGTATCGTAAAGAGCACGCCGCGCGCCTCCTGTGTCAGCGTAGCGCCGCCCTGATTCTCCCAAGCCCACCCCGCGAGATCCCCTAATGTGACTATGCTGTAGTTCAGACCCCCGCTTGCAACGAGTCCGACCACTTGTCCCGACGTTAGTCCACCACCATGCGGTTTCATCTCGGGGCCATATAGATCGGCGTGACGACCCCGTGCCATTTCAGGAACGCCCTATCGCTCCGCGCGTTGCCGAGATCGAGCATCGCGCCGCTGCTGAATGTTTGCAGAGTGATGTAATCCGACTCGACGTAAGTAGCATCCGTCGCCATGGGACCGGCCACCCACCCCGCGCCGATGTCGTAGTACACGTTCCACATACCCAAAGCACTGCGTGTCACACGGATGTGTACCCATGAGTCCTCTGGAATAGTCGCCGCTGCGGTGCCGTCCAGCAACGTCGGGACGTTGCCATCATAGCGGTACAGAGACAGTGCGCCGTCGTTCTCCAGCATGACACCGTAACCGTCCAGATCGCCGAAGTAGGTATCGGATGCTACCAACGCCAGAGTAACGTCTTCTTTGTTCGGCCAATACACCCAGAAGTCCCACGTCCCGTACGCCGCCTCTGCGGGCGTACAGGCCATCGAAGTCGTCGGCAGGTATACAGTCACTTCATCCTCCTACTGCGGGTCGCTCTCACCGAAGCGGATGACCTTGTCCACGTCCTCCAACGCCCACCACGGCGCGTTCTTGTGGTGCACGGCGTCGATCCTAGCGTACTGTCGGTCAGTTAGCCCCTTACACCAATCGCTGTTTGAAAGCTGCGTGCCTGCGTAGTCCCAACCGGACACGGCGTCATCCGTCTCCGCGACGGACACGTCCGGCCCAAACCGAGAGTTGTAGTGCACGCGCCGTACCGACGTGCCGCCATGCCTATCGGACGCGGAGACGCCCGTCTCCCAGTTGATCGTCTCCATCTCAGCGGCGACGGCTTTGAGTGTAGCCTCATCCGGCCACCCCGTCTGCGAGCCGTCGGGATCAATGTTGCGAATGAACGCAACGTAACGCATCCTCCCGAAGAAAGGACTTAAGCCGTCGTTTGCGGCGCAGACGGTGCAATCCAACGCGGAGTCTTGTGGTTTCCTTACGACCGTCGCTGCGGACGTTGCCGCAGTAGGAGCGAGTACATAGATAGTTGCGCTACCATCACCTCTCACTCTTATCGCAATCGTCTCTATCTGCCCCGGCACCGCCGCTCGAGGAAAGCTCTTTAACGTCTGCACGCCACCATCACTCGTCATGAGCACGATGTTCGTATTGGTACGGTACAAAGCCCACGAGCCGGACGCCAAGGCCGCAGCGTACTGACCGATGATTCGTTGCGTATCGGTGTAGTTGTCCGCGTTGAACCGCACATAGGACGCGACGATGCAGAATCCGGCGTATGGAGCGGGGTAAAATAGATCGTTGTGAGCGACACGGATGTACCCGAGAGACTCAGGCGTGGCGGGGTCGAAGTAACCACTGTACACCGTTTCCCAGCCGACGCCCGTACGGAAACGGCCGAAAGGAACTGCCGGATTGCCTCCGACTGTCGCGTCTACCACGCCGTCCGCTGTCGGTCCACCGCCGCCAACGGGATCGTGATACCCGGAAAGATTGCACGCGTGCCCGGCGCGATAGTCATGCCACAACACGAGCTGCCCCGCTGCGATGAGCTTGCGCGTCTCAAGAAGCTGAGAAGTCATTGAAAACTCCCTTTCCATGGATAGGGCCGCTCGTCAGGAAAACAGCCGATATTGAATAGAGCGATCCTCCACTTGGTGGCTATAATCTCTCTTGCGGCGTCATTTTCATGGATACCATCCCCCAAGTCATACAAAGGGTCTAAATTACCTGCGCCATCGTTTAGTGCGTCCGTATGCTCAGACACAGAAGCCATCATACCAACGATAGCCAGAGCGCCTGCACCAGAAATAGCCTCATTCATATCTAACCACTTAGTGTATGCCACAGCACCCGGACCCGCACCGTAAATGTTTATCAAATCCGCTTTACACGGAGTCATTGTTGCGGTTACAACACGCGCAGACCACTTTATTCCGGATAGTATTGTGTCAACCAAATCTTGGTATCTGACCAACGCGACTGACGCAGCCTCGGCGGGATTTAAGTCGTTCAAACCAATCTCCACAACCACCCAATCGTACGTACTCTTATTTGGGTCTGCTAACCACGCGGCTTTTTGATTAAGAATTGTGTGAGATCCTTGTGCGAGATTTGTAGTAGTATATCCCGCAGCGATGTCCTTCGCGCTCAACACATAATAATCTACACCGAAGCACCCGTAACCAGCACAGATGGTTGAATCCCCGAGGATACAACCGTTAAATACCTCTGACACACACTACCTCAACGTGCTCGGGTAGGATTGTACGTGTATGTAATCTGCACGCATCCAACGACTAACCCCGGTAGTAGCCGAATTGGTCACGCCAACATTGACATACTTTAAGGATCCAGTTGTTGCCGCCGGGAGATTGGCCTGCCCACCGACAGGGGTCACTAGCGTGTTATCTACCCAAGCATCGGCGCGGCCCCCAGTACTCGCGATCTCCACTCGCAGTCTCTGCCACTCAGACCCCGTATTACCAACTGCGGGAACAACGCCGGTATCCGTTGTAGTGCTACCCGCCCCACCCGCAGTCTTAACCGTTTTAAATTGCCAATTAACACCCGCACCCAAACGATCATAATAAAAATATGCGCCTTCTGTATGCGCCGTGCCATCAATCTTATCTCCAACACCGAAGCGGCCGATATATTCATCCGCCGCCACTGATGCAACATTGAATGCCACAGATCCTGTTAAAGCGCGGCAGGCCGATCCTATGAACCCTCCCGTAAGATACGCGCCATACCCAACAACAAGACCCGCAGCATCCGTACCGGGAGTGAAGGCTACTGTTCCCTGCCTACCCGGCCATGTAACACTTGTTGATACTATCGCCGCACCAGCACCACCAACATTCCTATACAAACCCACTTCGGAGTAGATTGTATTGCTTATTATCGGCTGCAAAAAATCGCAGAATGCCGACAAGCCACAAGAAGGATCTCCGACTGCGGGGTCGGTTAACGTTGAGAACCAAACGCCCGCAGCAGTGGCTTGGGCGCCCAACACACAAAGTACGCTGCCGCCCGGAGGGATTCGGTACCACAACGTTAAATCCGAGTTATAGACTCCAACAAACTCCGGCGACATATTTTCGAATACAAACGGTGTACCAACGCGCAAGGTTCTCGCATCAGGCAACATCACATTATATTGTATACCGGCTCCTACAATAAGAAAGTGCCTCTTCGTAGGAGAAATGAGTGCGATTGTGGTGTCGTCCGCTGACATTAACACCTGTCTAATATCGCCATAACGTATTGGACGCACAGTATTAACCTATAGCGCCTTCCGTCGTGCTATCGCGACGACCTCACCGAGGGTGTCAACCGGTATACCATCGAAGACGTAGTGCATCCTAATGCGCCTATGCATCCAGTTATCGAAGTCCACTAGGGCATCCGTAGGAACACTCCCTGTGGACACCCAAGATGCTACTGTTTGATCTGACCCAAGATCATACCCAACACTCAAAACCACCCACTCCCGCCCCGCACCAGCATCGAGGTCGTTCGATCCTTCGAATGTCACGGCGACTGTTCTATCCGTCTGTCCGTCCACTCCTCCGAGAAGGTGGAGCTGGATCGCGAAGTCCTTGTAGCCATCCATGATGACGCCGTCCGCCGAAGGCGCGTAGTCATCGGCTGCGGTGTCGATGTCCAGCTCGTTGATGATGTACTCGGGTTGCGTGTGCTCGTGATTGAGCGGCTGTATCTCCTCCGTACGAATGGAGTCCGTCGCGAGCGTGTACGCCTTGTCCTGATACGCGACGTACAGGTAGTACTCCGTATCCGTCGCCGCGAATGGGGCCGCCCCCGCGCCGCCGATGGCGACGGTTCCCGCCGTCGCGTCGATAGAGATACCGTCGATGCCGTTGAGGTAGCGAGTCCAGACGCCGCCATCGTCCACGACGGCGATGCCGAGGATGATGCAGTTCGCGTTGTCCACAACGAAGGGGAAGCCCGCCGTCGTCAACGTGATGCCCGTCGCGAAGGCAACGGTGCCATCGACGGGCGACCAGTGCGTCGCCTTCAGAACGGCGGGGCCATCCCCGTCCGACGAGGCGGACGCCGAAGCCGAACCCGCCGTGCCCGCTGCGATGGCGACGACCAACGCGTCGCGCTGCGTGTTGTAGCCGAACGGCTGATACTTCACCCACGTCGGCCATGTCGTAGAAACGCCGTTCGCGTCCACGACATCGAGCACCTGCCAGATCATCTTCTCGGCGCTACGCGTGTCCCAAACGTAATGCGAGCTGATCGCTCCGGTGATCATCGCCGGATCGAGCGCCACGAGCACCTCGAAGTCGGGGATCCACCGACCGACCTCCAGAGCGACGCCGCTCTGCCCGTCGATCTGCTTCGAGTACCACCGCCACGGTCGCACGCGAGCAAGACAGCCGGCGTCCGACGCCCTCTCCGCGTAGAAGATGACGTGGACCGAAGTCCAATCCTGTACCGGCGTGCCCTCCGCCTCGTTGCGCGGCTCCGCCATCGCCGCCGTACACTCGACACCGTTGCCGATGCGCGTCATGTTCGACGGGGCGTTGTAGTCGCGAGCGTTGAACGGATTTTTTCTGGTATCGTTGTCGGGCTTCATCGTTACTTCCTCGCGGCCCAAGCCGTCTTGAAATACGAGCAGATCGTACTGACACCGCCAAGGCCCCTCCAGATCAACTGGAAGTCCTCCTCACAGAGGATGAACTCACGCCCGAGGAACGACACCTTACGGGCAGTGTCCTCCTCGTACTCCCTGTGACACCAGTTGCACACGACCTTCGACATCTACTTCCTCTTCTTGCGGCGCTTCTTGTCACGCAGGGCGAAGACGACCACGGTCGTGATCGCACCGAGTCCGAGGATCGCGCCGATCCACCACGGGAAGCCCGCCTTCTCCGGCTCGGGTTCCGGCACCGGCTCACCGCCGGACCCACCCTCACCGCCGCCGGTCACCGTGCCGCCCGTGCTCCCACCGAAGCCGGGGAGATCGAACTTGGGCAGACCGAAGTTCATCTTCGGGTCGCTGTTGCCTCCAGAGGGCGGCGGCACGACGACTCCGACGTCTCCAGAGCCGGGCGTCTTCTTCTCCAGATCCCAAGGCTCCTCACCGTTCCCGGTGGGAATCCAGATGACCTGAAATTTCGTGCCGAGCGTCGTACCGAGACCCGCGCCACTGACACCGTCCTTGTCACCGGGACACAGGGAGAGCCACGCGCCAGCGCCATACCCCGAGTTCTGCGGAGCAAGCGCACCGCTCACCTTCGCCGAGGAGCAACTGCTGGACAGCTTGCGGTACACGCAGTTCGCCATGTTGTACTTGGACTCGTTAATCATGTGCACCGTGGTGACGCTCTGTACGCCATACGCGTTGCCCGCGATGTGCGACAGCATCTTGTCCTTCACGGTGACGAAGAACGCCCCGGCGACTGCCTTGTCCGCCGTGCTGGTCGCGACGTAGATCGGCAGCGTGTCGTAGTCGGGATGCTTCAGTTGCTGCAGTGCCATCTCACTTCCCTCCACAGCCGCCGCACGGCTTCTTCGGTTGCGGCCGACTCATCCCACCGCGGACGCCTTGCGGTCGGCGCTGCGCGCCTCCCGCGGGGGCCGCTTTGAGGATGTCGGCGAGTGTCCCGAGGAACCCCTTCGGTGCCTTCGGCATGCTGTTCTCGTTGCCCATCTCTTTCTCCTAGCCTACGTCCGATACCCAAGTGAAGCACAGGAACACCTGCCCCGGCGACACGGCCCAGACGACCTCACCCTTGTTCAGCTCCACCGGGAACGTCCTGTCCCGCGGCAGCACGGGGTTGTTGTCGCCGCCGTAGGGGATCGGGATGACTTCCTGCGGGTCCGAGGCCATCGTGCCAACGCCGATGACCACCGCGGTCTCGTTGTCGTCCCCACCGATCCACTGCGATGGGACGACCAGATGCAGCACGCCGTTCGCCTCCGCCTCGAAGATCGGCTTCGGCTCCGAGCGTACGACGGCACGTCCGAGTTTCTGCACCATGACTACCTGCCCTCCTGCGTGCCGCGCAGCGTGATGGACACGTTCACTGTCGTCACCGACGTGTTCAGCAGCTCGATCCGCAACCCCTCACCCTTCTCCAGCGTGTAGGGGACAATCGGCCGGTGGATGCAGTAGCGCCCGACCTGCCCGCGCTCGCCTACCTGCTCACCGATGTCGAACAGGTGGAAGAACTCGCCTTGATGCCACGACGGTCCCTCCGGAGCGACGGGGCGGACCTCGATGCCCGCCAGCGTGCCTGCCACGGTCGTCAGGGTGCCGGTGCCGAACGTCATGTGCGTGATGATCGCGTCCCGCATCGGGCGCTGCTGCTCATCATCGAACGCCACGGTCTGGTACTGCCCGGCGACCGCGGCGGTGAAGTCCCACGAGCGGATCGGCTTCATCAGGGCAATCGGCTCTCCGTCCTGAAGGCCCCAACCGTGCAGCCCAGCCTCGATCACCCAATCGCGCACATCGACGGACCCGCCGATTGCGAACGCCGCGTTGTAGAGCACGTCGAGTAGGAACGGGTTCCCTCTCTGGAGGACGTACGGCGTCGGCAGCTCGAAGCAGAAGTAGTCCAAGTCGGCGTTCAGGTAGCGGTCGATCTCCGTCGAGAACGTGTTCACCGGGAGAAGCTCGGCGTTGATCACCTTGCGGTCGGGGATGTCCATCCGCACCTGCAGGGCGGTCTGCCAATCCTCCACACTCCCCGGAGAGTAATCGTTCCTGAAGCGGACCTCGTGCACCTTCACCGGGTGGTCGGAGGTGTTCTGGAACGTCGTCTGCCAGTTCGCGTTGCGCCGGATGATGATCCGGTCTCCGCCGACGAGCGTCTCGCGCACGTTGCGGATCCACGGGAACTCTGCAGAGACAGCACCGCCTACGGGCATCCTCTTCAGCCGCAGCTTGTACGCGGCGAGCTTGTCGAGGACGTCCGGATGGTTCGGAAGACCGAGCGCGTACGGACCCGGCTCCGTACCGGGAAGGAACGTCATGCTCTCACTGTTACCGGCCATCGTCCACCTCCAGCACGCCGCGGTAGGTCACCCAGATGGTTGTCGTCAGACCGGACCCAGAGAGGTTCGGGGCGATGTTCTCAATCTCCACCCGCAGCGACTCGTCGGGATCGATCTGCACGCCGCCGTAGCCGAAGCTGATGGCGCTCGCCATCTGATCGATAATTCCGGTGAACAGCCGGGAGTCCCAGAACGGCCGGTCGTTGCCGTCCTCGATGTAGACGATCTGTGGGGCAGTGACGGTGCCCACCAAAGCGTACACACTCAGGCACTCCGGCACCGTGACGCTGTAGAGATCAACCGGCGACTCCTTCGGGCAGTTGAACCTCGTGTACTCGCGCAGCATGACGAGTCCCGTATCCGTCCTGTTGCGCGGGTGGTCCCTGCCGTAGAGCAGGATGGGTTCGCCGTCCTTCGTCCCGATGGGAGAGCCGTGTGCGACCTGCAGGCCGTTGAACATCGCCGCCAGAGGGATGTCGAGGTAAGCCTGTCTCTGCGCCTGCTGGTCCCACGGCGACATGTTCATCCAGACCTTCATCGCCTGACCGGGGTAGAGACGGTACGGCGTGCGCTTGCCGCAAGACCAATCCCACGTCGAGGCCCACGGTAACGGCTTGTCGATGAACACGCGGTAGTCGTACATATCCTCGGTCATGTAGTTGCGACCGTCGATACCGATACGACAACGGAACGCAAGTCCATCCGCTGTCGTCAAAGGGTACTCATCCATACCGTAATTGAAGATGATGTCCTGCACGATGGCTCTCTGCGTACTGCCCGTGGACATCCGCGAGAGGTCTGTGACGGCGAAGCCGCCGGTCGTCATCTTGCCGCTCGTCAGCGACGGTTGCAGGGTGATGACCTGCCTGCGCGCAAACGGAAGGTAGTTGAGAGCCATTACTTCACCTCCAGCTCGCCGATCAGGCAGATGTGCAGCTCAATTGCCGGGGAGTCGTCGTTCGCCAGACGGATCCCGAGCGCCTGCTTGGGATCGAGGAACGTGTCCGGCGGGAAGAAGTACGCCAACGGACTCTCCGCTC
>Ga0247841_10006875_pt1 | contig 17233 bp, 15 predicted proteins | sample LaCruzMarch2015__2_FD_192410 | JGI IMG/M metagenome (GOLD analysis project Ga0247841, IMG submission 192410) | Freshwater microbial communities from meromictic Lake La Cruz, Castile-La Mancha, Spain - LaCruzMarch2015_18m | ecosystem: Environmental > Aquatic > Freshwater > Lake | place: Spain... | reverse complement strand
ATCCTTATCGACAAGATAATCTTCCAGCAGGTCAAATAATTCCATGGCTCTGTATCCTCCTTGTTTCCAAAGGTATATTGGGTACAGGGCCTTTATATCATTTTACAGAAAACGAGGTACACTACCGTCAAAGGTTTCGGGACTACACAAACGGAATGAGATCTTGGCAAGTAGATAAAGATGATTGATGAGGATACCCTGGAAAATTTAGAACTTGCAGTCCTGTCAATATCGTCCTTTAGGAAGATTCATGATAAACGATATCTCTTCTGCACAAATCCCTTTTATTGCTATAAGGGAGATAAAGTATATAAAAATTGATATCGCTATAACAAGAATAACATGGCACGGACTGCTCGGATAAAAAATTATTATAAAAAATGCCATAATAACAGAAGAAATAACTATTTTTATCAAAGAAAAGGCATCAAAACTTAATTTAAAATATTTTGTGGAAAAATAAATACTATAGATAAATCCGATAGCATAAGCCAATGCAGTCGCTAGTGCCGCTCCAATTATTCCCCATTTAGGGATAAACACCAAATTTAAAGCTAGGTTTACACTAGCGGCTAGAATCCAGTTTATCATTAAAATTTTGGTCTTTTTAGCTAAGTATAACGAGAAATTAATGATGCCTGCACCGGAGCTGAAGAGAAGCATACCAAAAGCAATTAATGGCGTAACCATGTAACTTTCTCTAGCTATGTCCTTAGTGCTAAGCATTTCCAATAATGGCTTAGACAACAGAGATATGCCTAAAGAAGCCGGAATTGCCAAAATCAGGAAATATTTTAAAGAGTACTTAAAAATACTTTGGACTAGATCCATTCGATTATCATCATAGTGTTTCGCCAATACGGAAACCAGGACAAAATTTATTGGAGTCATAAGCATTATGATCATGCTGCCTAGAGAATACGCTGGGTTATAGTATCCTACATAAGTAGTTCCTAACAAAATACCTATAAGATATCGATCGCTCGAACCTACTATCCACGCTGCCAGACCCCCTGGGACTGTGGGCAAGCCAAAACTTAAATATTCTCTAATTCGCGAAAACCTAGGCCAGCATACACCAACAGTACGGATTATTCCGGCAATTAGAATTATGAGCAATGCTGCTCGAAATATAAAAATAGATAAAGCTACGTAAATAATTCCATATCCATTAATTACCACAATATAAATGGCTACTAGCTCTACATAAGTCTTAATCAGCGATATTATCGCATACTTTTTAGTCTCCTGGAATGCTCTTAGAAGATTGACTAACGACGAGAGAACGCATTCTACAGGAATTAAAATAGATAATATGTATACTATGTTTGTAAATCCGTCGAACAATATCTTTGAAGTAAATCCCGCTAATATTAAGAAGATAATCCCCACAGCGGCGCCAAATAAGGCAATAAACGTGAGGGTGGAGTAGACGTCATCCTGTATTTGCCTCTTATCCTTTTCTCCTGATAAAAACCTGACTGTTGCATATGGGAGTCCTAGCGTAGCAAAGGCCATTACCAAAGATATGGTAACTATAAACTGCACATAAAGCCCATATTCTTGAAGCCCCAAGGTCCTGGTCAAGAGAGGAAGCAACAGAATACCAGATAAGCTATTGCCTATGTTAGCTAGGCCGACTATTCCAATATCTCTGACGATTCCCCTGAAAATCGACCTGGGCATTAGCGACTCTCTCCCCCATCAATCATGCTCCACCTCATCGGTATCCCTCGTTGTATATCGCAGCTTGCCCTTTGCCCGAGTAACTCTTTTAGATATCGCGGATGCAGCCCGTATCCTGGTCTAATTGAACGCAGGTTATCTGGGGTAAATACTTCTCCTTCCTTAACATCCTTCACCACGAATAGAGATCTCCTGAAGACTCTGCTCTTTGACTCCTGTTCGCTCACCCCATAGTAAATTTTGCCAATGGCCTTCTCTGCAATGCGAATGGCTTTTGCCATAGAGCGGAACTCATGAGGCTCAAGTGAAAAAGTGCTGTCAGGACCTGGGACATTTCTGGAAAGAGTAAAGTGTTTCTCAATTATGCAGGCCCCTAGAGAAACTGCAGCTATAGGCACCTCTATACCAAGTGTGTGGTCCGACAATCCAACAGGAACACAAAAGGTTTCAGCAAGGTGCGATATGGTCCGCAGATTCATTTCTTCAGGTGGTGCTGGATATGCGCTCGTGCATTTAAGTAGTGCGATCTCATCAGCTCCAGCTCCACGAGCTGCCTGAACAGCCTCCTCGATTTCTCCGAGAGTTGCCATTCCAGTAGATATGATCAGCGGCTTCCCTGTTCTCGCCATCTTCTCGATGAGCGGTATGTCAACGATCTCGAAGGATGCGATCTTATGAACGGGCACATTCATCTGCTCCAGGAAATCAACAGCGTTTGGATCAAAAGCTGTCGAGAATAAATCTATGCTCAGCTCCTTTGCAGCATCTCTAAGCTTCGGATACCATTCCCATGGCATATAGGCCACCTTATAGAGGCTGTGAAGGTTGCAGCCTTCCCAGAGTAAACCTTTCTTAACGCGGAAGTACTCATTATCACAGTCCATTGTGATGGTATCCGGAGTATATGTCTGAAGCTTTACCGCATCAGCGCCAGCCTCTTTTGCAGCATGCAGGAGTCGGACCGCTTCATAAAAATCTTGGTTGTGGTTGGCGGAGATTTCGGCGATTATATAAACAGCGTGATCTGGACCGATAAATCTTCTCTGAATTTCGATATAGGGCATATCAATTGCACCTTTCAATAGCGTTCAGCTAAGGCTATGCTCAAAATTATTTTCAAAAATCTGGTCATACACTCTAACGTAATGCAATGCATTCTCCCCTTTGATTATTTCTTGCCCAACCACCCGAAATCCTGCCAATTCAAACGCTTTTATGGATCGAACGTTATGCGGCTTAATGAATGCATTTATCCGAGATACGATTCGTCTGTTGAACATCTTTTCAGCTGCACGAGCGATTATAGGGCAGCTCAAACCAGATCCCCGAAAGTTACTGTCGATACTCAAGCTAATAACCGCATCTTGCCCATCAACTTCAAATCGAACTTGTCCTATTGGTTGTGCTTGCCCATTAAAAGCAATGAAAAAGATGCATTTTTTATCCATGATTTTCTTTTCAAACCATTGAACATGCTCTTCCCACGTTATCAAATTCGCTGAAAAGGATTCTTTCCTTGCTTCAGGATCATTAGCCCAAAGAAAAACTAGCTCGCAGTCACTTTCGCATGCTTGTTTTAAATGTATGGTTCTCTCTTGAATAGCTCTAATCACCCGGTCGGCACCCAAACCATCAACCAATTGACTACTGCAACTAGTCATCAAGACACGAACTTCTGCATTTGCTAATAGTTCAATGATCTCCTTTTGAATCATATGGCAACTCAGGTGATAATGCCAGCCAAGATTTAGAGCAACTCCGATAGCCTCAAGCTTTTCCGCAACATAAACCTGATTTTCTGCCAAGATTACAATAAGATTAGGCAAATGCATGAATGCGAGTTCCCAGGAAGTTGTTCCGCCTGATGAGATCGCTATGTCAGCCCAAGCCATAAGCTCAGGCATATTTATTACATTGGTTTTAATCTCGAATGAATTTTGCGAATTTGTGAGAGCATCCTTTATTTTTTCATAGTTTGGATTACTAGCACCAATCACAATTATCATTTCTAGTCCATCAAAATTTAATTGGCATAGTGCATCAATTATCTTTTTTGTGATATTATTTGGATCGCTTCCCCCAAGTGTTACAAGCACCTTTCTTGCAACTTTTGGCACCGTCCGTCTCCAGCCTCTCCACTGCCAGAACTCTCGTCGCAATAGAACATATCGAGTTCCAAGAAGGAGCTTGGTAAGCGGCGCTCTTTTTTTATAAAGTCCTTCGTTCGCGTGTAAATTCTGATTAAGTACAATATCTGCGTAGTAGTGATTTGCATGCCCATTATCGTCGATACAAAGGAGACTTACTCCAGAATCCTTGATTATCTTTTGATACTCTGATTCGAAATGGTAGCCATCAACTACAATCCAAGAAGAATCAGAATCCAGGGCAAGAGTTACCGTTTCTTTGGCGTCCTCATAGCTTCCTGGTGGTACCTTAAGGTGAACGATTCTTATGCCTTCGGAAACCAGCCTACTTTCCAAGGCAGAAACTTTCGTACACATAACAAAGAGGACCTCTCCCCCCCTGTCCTGCCAGGCCTGAGCCAGAGCCAGACAGCGCATTACATGGCCAGTCCCTATATCTGTGCTCGAATCGACCCGGATTATCAGCTTTTCACCTAAAACTAATATTCCTCCAGAGATTTTTGCTTGATATTACAGTTGATACCCACAATCTAATGATATTTTTTGGCAAAAACAATATATCAAAATATCACGCCAAGAGATAGCATCACCACACCATATCCTGTGATCGTACATGCTCAATAGGGTATCAATTACTCGGCTTTTGCGAGTAATCTGCCAATCTCGGTATGCAGAAATCATTAGAATAAATATCTCGAACATATTTAAAAAAACCAACTTCTAGCCACCTGCAAGTATCGCGTATTGACAACATATTCTCCCAGGCTGCTTTGCCTAGTGTTACAGTTCCAAATTAACATATCAATACCCCACTGTCCTTATCAACAACAATCCCTCCCGCCATTTTATCCATTTTGTACTTCCATTTAAATATTGTTGGAGTTTCATTCATATCATCGATATATTGACTCATGCGATCCTTCAACTCCTCTTTGGATGATACACGAATCCCCCTCAGCATGCTTCGAGTCATTTTGCTGAATAGGCTCTCGATTATATTTAGCCACGAGGCATGTTTTGGTGTAAAGACAAAATGAAAGCGTTGCGGAACTGTTTTGAGATAGCTCTTAGTTTCCTTAGATGTATGTACGCTAACATTATCAAGAATAATAATTATTTTTATATCTTTTAGATAGGCTGAATCGACACATTTTAAGAATTCAATGAACTCCCTACTTCTATGCCTATCGAATATCCTATAATGAACTGTCCCGGTTAAGAGATCAATTCCTGCAAGTAGAGATATTGTGCCGTGCCTTACATATTCATAATCGCGGGAAAGCGTGGCATATTTGCCTAATGAAGGCATTAGATCTGGATATCTATTTTCAATAGCTTGAATTCCCGGTTTTTCATCGTATGAAATGATAACCATATCAAGCGGCTTATTTTCTTTAGACATCTGTTGAAGCAATTCCACCTGCTTGTAGGTATGTAGTACAACCACGCTCTTTGGCTCAAATTCTGGATCAATTGGGGCAAGGTAAGACGAAATCTTATGGGGCTTTACGTTGCTCGCGCCAAGTATTTTCGAGACTGTGCCACGAGATAACTTTGACAATTCTGGGAACCCATTATCCAAACAATGATTCCTTATATGTATTGATAATAAACTTTGTGTCCATAATTCATATGAATATCCGTGGTCTAGTGGTTTTGAGCAAGCAAGAGACAGAATCCATGTTCTTGCGCCAGATGATATTTTTCGCGGTCTGCCACTTCTTGGAAGATCTTCCAGCGCGGGATAAATTCCATAAGCAAAGGCCTTGTCAATTGTACGCTCAACTTTGGGCCTATTGGTGTCTAAGTCTCGCACAATTTGCGAAATTGATTTGCGCTCATAGTATCCAAGAAGAATCTTGGCACGCTCGACTGCTCTCTCCGGTAGCGTTCTTGACTTGCCAGCTTTATTAAGGTACTCAAGCTCTTCTTCAGTTAACTGCAAAGCAGGGCGTTCGCTCACAAATGGCATGATATTAGATTGAGTACCAGGTATTAATATATTGCTATGTTATTTTGGAAGCTGAACACTAGATCGGATCTTGTTCCATAGCTGATCTTCCTTTTAAGTACTCCTTCGCGAACAGCGATCTCTGATCCATTATTGTGAAGTGGGACCGCGGGAGATTTAAGAACTGTGAGTAGCTTTTCCGATTTTTAAAAGTCAATGCTATCCGCTTATCCAATTCTATGTATCCCGTGGTCCTTGTAAACAGTGAATCAAACTCTTGTTCGACCACCGCATTTAGATTAATATTAGGATTAGATTTATATCTGTTTAGCACATTCTAAAATCCCCACAGATTTACCATGAGCTTTTCCAGAATCAGTCTATGGAAATCGAGGCAAGGTTTCAGTTTTTTATAAAACCGTATCTCATGGATCCAGCAAAGAGCATGCCAGATAGCTATGCCTTATACTGTCGAGCGCCATCAGTTGTCATCGATGTGCGTTCCAAGACTCCCTCAAGTAATCCGAGTATCTTTCTAATCGTGGCTCTGCTCTTGCTTTTATCAATGAGATATGTGGAGAACTTCTCTTTGCCAAAATAGTGCATATAATAATTCTTGCCCTGATGTCTGGCACCGGTTTCATCCGTCTGAAAATATTTTGCGCGCATCATGCCCATCTGAAAAATATCGGCCTTTTCTGCCGCAAAGGCTTCGCTTTTTTCCTTGGTCAGGATATTCGAAATCTCGCCTTCCGAGATGACGATACCAAAATCAGTCAGGATACTATGATATCTTATTTTCTGTCACTCTGCCAACGTAATAAAGCACCGCGTCGAGTGCTTTCAGATCGCTGCCAAATTGTGTGCTTTGAACATTCTTCGGAAGCTCAGCATAATAGTTCTTATTCAGTGACGGGGAATAATAATGTTCTTGCCGATATTCAACGTTATCAGTTTGCAGCCTTCTGTTTTGGATAACAATGGAGCTATACCCTTTGCACACAGCATCAGGCGGCAAAGTCTCGGGATTTATCTTTAATGAGACCACTCGACCAATCTTTATCTTGGGCTTCTTCGAGTCTTTCGACCACTTTTTAGACTTCTCTGCGGACGGGAGTTTTTGGCTCGCGTGGAGGAACGTTTGGTGCGATTTTCGGCTTGCCCTTTTCTCTTTTCAATTGAGCGTTCTCATCTCTCAATTGCTGATTCTCTTGAAGTAATTGTTCTACTACGTTGAGCAGTGTGATGATGAGGGACTTTACAGATTCTTTATCATCGAAGTTGATCTTATCCACGTCAAGGCTGATAAGATCTTATTGAATAATTACTCCCACAATGAATTACATATTAACTATATCTATGTATAATTATTGTTCTGGCAAATTGGTAACTCTATTGAGCATATACCTGTGATTGATAGCACTCTCCCGCTATTTATTTCAAAAATATATAGGAATCTAAGACTCAAACATTATCACAATACGTATAGAATGTTTAAATTGGGATGCGGGAAACATTTTTAAGTTTTTGGACCAATTTCACATCATCCCTCCATTTAATTGGCATATTTTTATTAATTTTAGCTACTTCTGGATTTTCCATTAGATACGACAAAGTCTTCGCTAATGGTATTGCTTCTTTTCCCGAATTGAAATTCTTAAATATGCATCTTAACAGATCAAGATCCTCAGGATAATCCAAAGTTAATCGAAATTCAGGACCTGTAAATTCAAGCGGGCAAACAACAACATTGATTGAAAAGATTGAAGGATTACACTTGAAATAAAAAGACATATATTCGCTATAGCTCAGGTCAATATTTTTATGCATAAGCTTTTTTAAGGCTGATAGCTCTATTATTTCAGATAATGTCCCAATTGGTGGACCATTTGGCTCCATTGTCGTAAATTCTGCCCGTTTTTCTAAATGCTTAACGATTAAATTATCAGCTATCTCATAGCTAACTAATGGGCAATCTCCTGTGACTCGCACTATTGTATTAGCATTAAATTTTTCAGCCGCATCGATGTATCTCTTGACTACATTTCTTTCGTCTCCTCGAAAAATGGAAATACCACTTCTCAACGCTAGATCCTCTATCTGATCATTTTCTTTATTTGTTGATGTAGCTATAATTATATCGTCTATATATTCAGAAGGTTTTAAATTATTGACCACCCTCTCGATAGCCGTACATCCTTCGATATCTGCAATTGCCTTCTTCGGCAACCGTTTTGAATCCATCCTTACGGCAATTATTGCCGCTATTTTTCTTTTGCCCTTCATTAATAAATCAGTCCTTTTCAAAATATACATCTAGATATTCCGCCATCTATCGTTATGGTTGTTCCTGTAATTCCACTTGCCAAATCCGATGCTAGAAATGCGACTAAATCACCAAGTTCTTCAGGAGTTTGATAGCGCTTTAACGGGAGATTGGAGATAAGATTCATCTCAAGCTCCTCAATTGACTTATTCGTCTTCTTCGATTGATCTAGTATCAACTCCATGACCCTATCTGTCTTGAATGCTCCCGGACAGATGTTATTAATAGTGATATTATCCGCGATTAGCTCCTTAGAGAGTGATTTTGTTAGGCCTAAAATCCCAACTCGGAGCACATTGGATAGTATTAAATTATCTGCTGGTTCTTTAGCTGTAAGAGATGTAATATTGATTATGCGACCGCTTCGTTGGTTTACCATGTAGGGTATTACAAGGCGACACATACGTATTACATATAAAAGAATTAAGTCAAAAGAATATTTCCAATCGTCATCTGAAAAATCAAAAAAAGTACCCGGAATAGGTCCACCAGAATTGTTCACCAAGATATCAATTTTATCAAATTCGTTTATTGTTTTCTCTACTGCTTTTTGAATATCAAAAGCTTTTGATAAATCGGCAGGAATTGCGATTACACTTGAATCTGTATGGCTCTCTATATAATTTGAAGTCTCTTTTAACGGTCCCACTTTTCTTGAACAAATAGCTACATTTACACCTTCTTTGGCTAACTGAAGGGCGCAACCTCTTCCCAAACCTCTGCTAGCTCCGCCGATTAAAGCAACTTTATTTTTTAATTTCAGATCCATTTAATTTCCCTCCAGATCTATTAAACAAATTTGGCCATCTTTATATATATCGCGTTTTGCCACTTTTCCGACGACTTTTTCGTAGTTGCTCGGTTTTAGGCCGCTTCCGGGCCTTTTAAAGGCGAGATCTTCTTTTTTTATGATCGTTCCAGATTTTATGTCTTTTGAAGCAACTATACTTCGCCTCATCTGTGAACGATCTATGTTTTCTCCGGGAGCTAATTGTTTATTTTTTACTCTTATGCTTTGATTCATCTTACGAGCCCAGTCTATTGCCTCTTTCATCTCATCGGGCTCTAAACATATCTGCCAATCAGGCCCCTTTTCGCTACGAGAATATGTCAAATGTTTGCTTATTATGTCTGCTCCAGCTGCCACCGCAGAGGCAGGCATCCATTTATATGGGGTGTGATCTATATAACCAACATTTAAATTATATTTCTCTTTTAACGATGAAATATAACCCAACGAAGTATCTTCTACATTAACACCATTTGATCCGCTGGCCATAGTGTGCTGTCCGTGGAGAATGGAAAAATTATTATCACTTTTTTGTATTATGCGATTTATCGCCCAATTAGTTTCCTCTTCAGTTGCCAGAGGTAAACTTAAAAAGAAAGGTAGCCCACTATCACATACCGAATCGATAATATCTGGATTATTCAAATCGCTTGCATTTATATTGAATGCTGAGCAACCTACATCTACTAATGTACTTATCAATTTATGGCTCAAAGGAGCTGCAATCATTTCCAAACCGTTTTCTTTGACTTTCGCCACCAGATCGAAAAGCTGACACTCAGAAAACTCACGATTTTTATAAATAGCATAACCTTCATGATTCATTACATAGAGATCGTCTGCTCTTGCTAATTGAAATTCGATTGCATCACCACCGCTATACGCTGCTGACTCTATCATTTGTAATGCTTTATTAAAATCGCCTAAATTTGCCTGACCTTCTTCTATAATGAAGAATATTTCTCCAGATCCAATTCTTTTTGGACCAATATTAATGGTCTTCATATTTTTCATCCCTAATCAAACGGCGACACCTAAACCTACAGCAGGTTGCGATGCATTAGTTTTAATAAATTTATTTATATATTAATTATGAACGATAACTAAACTATGGTTAAGAATCTAAAGAGCGATGCTTACGAGCGCTACGTAAGATACGGCACGGTAGGATTTATTTTATTCGATTACCCCGCGGCTCTGCTCTGTGAGTGCGCCGAAACCGCTTGATTGGTGCCAAATTGTGACATATGGCATATTTAAAAAGCGAGCAAGATAGGCTTTGTATTGCCGCCTTACTTTTTGGTTTTATCTAAATTACTCCGTATTGAGAAAATGCGGTGGAATTAGGAACTTCTGTTTCATATGCTCTAAAAAATATTGCTTATCTTTGCACTTGATTATTATGTTGGGAAAAGAACCAAACACTATTGAACAGGAAGGTATGTTCTGATCTTTTACATAGGTGTTGGCGGAAAAAATCACATGATCACCAACCTTACATCTGCCCAATACTTTTGACCCAGACATCATGCAAACATTCTCGCCAAAATCCGGGAATATGTCCTTATTGTTTCCAACTGTACAATTTTGCGAGAAAGCGAAATAGTTTCCATATACGGCCCGACCCAATACGCTTCCAACTGGATGGTCCAGGAAGAAAATATCTGGCATTTCGACTTCATAGTAGAGATCCAACCCGTTTAGCGCCTTGTTGAGATAATAAACGCGATCTGCTAGAGATCGATTGCCCAACGCCCAAATGGAGTTAGAGAGGTAGTATAGGAAAATGCTATACTGGCCACTGTGAAATGGATTAAAGCATGTCTGCCCATTTTGCTGATAATATTTATTGCTTATTGCAGCAAAACACTTTCCACATCTATGAAACGCATCCTGCAGCGCATCATCTAACGCTACATCATCATCAGAAGGGCTATAAATAAATAAGCTAGCCAACTGCTGCTTTACTATTTCTTTGGTAAAAATAGGATCCATATTGCCGCCTATCTATCGGTTTAAAATGATTCTTCAACGAAAGTATCGGTGTCCGGCCCCATCCATTCTTCATGCAGCCCCCAAGAGGCGAGTATCACCAATAAGTGCATGGATATTTAAAATCTAAATATTATACGAGACTATACTTTCGCAAATTTTTTGCTAAAGTTCTTTTCGTTGGTGTAATATCCTATAACCTTTGAGATTGCAGTGACCACATCGCAAATATCCTGGTCAGTCATGCCATGAAACATGGGCAAGGATATCAGCCCCTCATAGGCCCCTTCTGTAACCGGGTAATCTCCTGTTCGATATGCAAATCTATTACGATAGTAAGGATGGAGATGAACCGGTATGTAATGGACATTTATACCGATATTCTCCGCCTTAAGTGCCGCAAAGATATCCTGGCGATTCGCCTTAAGCATATTCAGGTTGAGGCGAATTGGATATAGGTGCCATGCAGAATTTACATATTCTTTTTCAGTGGGTCTTTGTATTGCCGCTATATCTTCAAATTCAACATTATATTTTAGAGCTATTTCTCGTCTTCTTGAACAATTCTGATCTAGCTTCTTCAGCTGTGATAAACCCAACGCACTGCCGATATCTGTAAGTCGATAATTGTATCCCAGTTCAAGCATCTCATAGTACCAAATGCCATTTGTAGCGCGCTGCCTTGCATCACTATCTATCCCATGATTTCGAAACAATTTGAGCCTTTTTGCAAGCTTCGAATCATTGGTAGTTACCATCCCCCCTTCGCCCGTTGTAATGTGTTTTACAGGATGAAAGCTGAAGACGGTCATATCGCTTATCCCGCCTACTCGCTTGCCCTTGTATTCAGCTCCTAGCGCATGGCAAGCATCCTCTATTACAATAAGGTTATTCTTCTCCGCCAGATTAAGAATCTCATCAAGATCTACAGGATGACCCGCATAATCCATAGGTATGATTGCTTTTGTTGCAGTAGTTATGTGGCGCTCCACGTGTTGAGGATTGATATTAAGCGTATCATGGAATATATCAGCAAAGACTGGTGTGGCTCCCTGATATAGAATACAGTTGGCTGTGGCGCAGAATGTCAAGGGAGTAGTTATGGCTTCATCACCTGGTCCCAAACCTGCAGCAAATACTGCTCCATGCAATGCTGCTGTACCTGAGCTGAAGCTGACCGCGTAGTTTGAACCCACATAATTAGCAATTGCTTCCTCAAATTCAGCCACCTTTGGACCAGTTGTGATCCATTCTGAGCGAAGAACTTCAATTACAGACTGAATATCCTCCTCACATATGCTCTGATGGCCATAGGGAAGTAAAGTCTTGCGAACGGATTTACCACCATTTATTGCAAGAATATTCTCGTTGCCAGGTGTTATTTGCACTCTGCAAGCCTCCTCAACTCATCAATAGAGAGCCAACGGGTGTTTGTATCGCTTGCATACCGGAATCCATCCGGCAGTGGTTTTGCATCTGCATAATTCTCGTCTCGCCACCAATAATAAAGAGGCTTGACGATATACATATCCCCCAATTCGACTGTGTTTCTGGCCTCGTCCTCTGAGACCAGTACTTCATGGAGTTTTTCGCCTGGTCGTATGCCTACAGTTTCTACTTTGCAGTCGCCTGCAATGGTCTTTACAATGTCCATTAGTTTCATGCTCGGAATTTTGGGCACGAAAACCTCTCCGCCGTGCATCAATTCAATGCACTTAATGACGAACTTTGCACCCTGATCGAGTGTGATCCAGAAGCGTGTCATTCGAGGATCAGTTACAGTGACTTTACCCGTTTTTCGTTGCTCTAAAAACACAGGAATTACACTGCCACGACTGCCTACTACATTACCGTAGCGCACACAGCTAAATTTCGTACCTTCTTTTCCAGAATATGAGTTTCCCTGGACAAATAGCTTCTCGGCACAGAGCTTCGTAGCTCCATATAAATTTATCGGATTTACTGCTTTGTCTGTAGAGAGAGCTAATACTCTCTCAACTCCCTGATCAATCGCTGCTTCAATAATATTTTTTGCTCCCGTTATATTAGTCTGGACAGCTTCAAAGGGATTATATTCACACGCGGGTACCTGCTTCAATGCTGCCGCATGGATGACAATATCTACATTATTGAACGCGCGGTGAAGTCGCTCTTTATCACGTACATCTCCGATAAAGTAACGCACAGGAGAACCGAAGATATCTGGAAACTTTTGACGCATCTCATGCTGCTTGAGTTCTCCCCTGCTTAGAATTATCAGCCTTCTTGGATGGGCGTCATGCAACATAATTTCTACGAACTTTTTGCCAAATGAGCCTGTTCCTCCAGTAATTAGCACTGATTTGTCGTCAAACACATTAACACCTTTTACTACTTAACAAATACTATATATAAATATATCATATATTTCTAAATGGGATGTGGTTGAATGTATGAAAAGCTATGTTTGGCAGTGAGCCGAATCTTCTGTAAATTCATCCTGGCCCTGTATCCTTAATTTCTCTGCACCCATCGATAAATATTTTTTACCAATGTTCTTCATTCTCAGTTAGGGCACAACACCAAAATACTTGCTCATTCTCCTTTGCCTCCAAATGAAAACAAGACGCCAAATGCCCTCCTTTGCTGCGCCCTCACGCTAGCGCCTAAAACCTCGTGTCTCCGGCAACCGCATATGCCGCAACGTCTGCACCCCCTTGCGCGAGGTCCTGTACCAGATATGCTCGCTTTCTACTCTCTTGGCGAGCGCTTTCTTGATGAGTGTATCCTATAAAGCAATCTCTGGCTTACCATTTACGAATTCTACAATTGTCGCATTTGATCCATTATTACTGCTATTAAGGAATAGCACCTGGCTATAACCAAGCTCTTTAAAATCCCCAGCAATTCTGGTATCGTTTATGTCCAGCCAGCCTTGAAATATGCTTCCTTGGTTCCAGCTTTCCCAATATTTACCAGATGGTTTGCCCCGGCTGAAATCGACTACCCTTATCTTTCCCCCTGTGTGGTTATGATTTACAAATAATACCTTGCTATACCCAAGACCCATGAAGTCTCCCACAAGTTGAGTGTCATCAGCATTCAGCCATCCGCCAAAGCCGGAGGTTTCGCCCCAGTTCTCCTGATATATCACGGACGCTGATTTTTTCTCCTTGCTGAAGTCTGAAATTATTATCATGGGCTCTTTAGCGTTGGTATGATTGCAGTTTATCATGAGAAGCTGGATGTGGCCCAAGCTCATGAAATCTCCGGCGAATTGTTTATCCTTATCCTCCAGTAGTGAGCTAAGCAGTGTAGAATTGCCCCCTATCTCAGAGAATTCTGTCATCTCAGGCGTTCTCCCTTCGCTGAAGTCTGCGATCTCCAACTTTCTATCTTTGGGATTGTGATCTATGAACAGCACCTGGCTATACCCTCGCCCCAGAAAGTCCCCGGCAAATTGTGCATCTTCGGCATCCGCTAGGTTCTTGAGGGCGGAATTATTGGCAAGCACTTCTGAATATCTGACGATGGCAGGTGGCTTTCCCTGGCTGAAGTCTTCAATGACAATCTTATCGCCAGTAGGATGGCGCTCAATATGGAATGCCTGATCATATCCAAGGCCCATGAAGTCGCCGGACAAAAGTGAATGATTGGCATTGAGCCATGCTGCTCCTGTTCGATCTTCGTATTCGACCCTTACGGGAGGGCCTTTGGCGAAGTCTAGGATCTGCAGGATGATTTCTTTTGTGCTACTTGGATTCGATTTCAATATCAACAGTTGATGGTGTTTCTGGCCAATGAAATTTCCAGCTAGAGCAGTCATGATTGAAGATGCGCTGCTGTCTATGATATAGTCTCTTGGAAATGAGCTAGTATTGCAGGTTCCGTTATTTTTGAGATCTACCCTGCAAATGAAAGATTCCGAAAACTTGACCGGATTAGTAAGACAAATATCTCTTGAGGTGTTATTCCAATAAACTTGTGCTACATTATAAGGTACAATCATATATATTGACTTGTTCTTATTTTTTTTAATTAGTTCTGCCAAAGATGTAGGGCCAACATAAGTGCTTGCAGCAGTTATTTTATCTAGGATAGTCTTGCCAGGTATATTGTTACGGATAGATGGACCATAATAGTGAGCGGTGTTGAATTCAAAGTGGCGCATCATTTGAAAGTTGGACCAGGCAGTATCACCAATTTGATAATCAATATAAATCTTGTCATTAGGCGTTATATTATTTTCGCTTATATACTTATGAAGATCTTCTCTATCAGAATACTGATTTATGCTTAGCATTCTAATGTCATTAGCTCTAAGATACAGCGAATTTGCTCCCTGTGCAACCAGAAGAGTGCATAGAATGATGGGCAATACTTGGTATGCAGCCTTTTGTATATTTTTTTTATTGTATATATCGCTAAACGAAGAAAAAACAAATAGCACCACAAATGGGATTATTGGAATTATATATCGAAGATGTAATGCATTAGTAAGTGTATAATTACCGTATGATGTATTCATTAAAATCATCATGATGCAGTAAATGGCAATATATCCTGCAAGTGGAATTGTATCCTTAGCAAAGGCGGTTAAGCGCTTATTTAAATAGATAGCAATTATCGCTATTACAACAAATAGCATTACTATCAAAGCGATTGATCCATAATCATTATAAAATAATTGTTCTAGGTTAACCCTGAATTGATGAATCGTTGTGCTAAATGGGCGAATAGGTACAGTTGTCGTCATCACATAAGCATTAGAAGCATTAGTCATTTGCACTAATGTCCAAATACCAACGGGGACTATAGATATTAAGGAAAAGCTTAAAATCGTTTTCAAAGCCTTTTTAAAGTCTTTAATATTCATAGCTATTATTATGATTCCTACAGGGATTAATACAAATCCAATATACCTAGTAAGAGTTGCCAAAAATATGAATATGGCTGCAATATTTATCGAACTTACATATCCATATCTATTAAAGATAGCTACGAATAGTATTGCGACTACGGTAAAAAAGATATAAGGCATCTCTGTCCAAGCATACGTTGATACATATAATAAATATTTGCTGCAGAATAGGCTAGCAATGCACGATAAATAACCCGTTATTGGTCTGCTAATTATTCTTCCAAGAAGAAAGAGAGGAAATCCCAAAAGAGAGTAAAAAATAATTGGTATAATCGCTGCCGATTGCTCTGAAGTTAAGCCCAGTCCCATAGCAAATGCGATTAGTGTGGGGTACAATGGTGCATGGTTAATAGTAAGAAAATTATTATTTTTATAGATCCCCTCTGCTTGCTGCACGTAGCCTATAGAATCTGAAGAAAAGAGCGAACCTCCTGGTGTTGAATAGAGGCATAAGCCTAATGCGAGGACAAAATAGCCCAAACAAAATGCCAGCTCGAATTTGTTTAGATGCAATACTTCGGAATATTTGCTGTAATCGAAATGCTCTTTAAGCCTCATTCAAAAACCTCTTCTTTCTCTTGAAAATCGCAGCAAGCTCTCGCAAAAGCCCTTTGCTGCTCTTTTTCCTGGTTACCATATTCCTGTTTTGCCAAAAGCACTCGCGCGCCCGGAGCACCTTGGCGGTGGCCTCCATCAAATGACCCATCCGCCCATGAGCCCGTTCTTCCGGGCAGCTTCATGCATGCTATAACCGTGTCGAAACTCAGGATCTCTCGCATTTGAAGTCATGCCGCCCCGTCTCCCTCGCCTGCCATCTCCGGCATCAGCCTCTCAAGCTCCTGCATGTGCCGCAGTGCCTCGGCCCCCTTTTCCGTGGTCTGGTATCGCACTATCTCGGCGTTTATCTTCTCGGCCAGGCCATTTCGGATGAGGATATCCAGGTATGGCACCACAGTATGGAAATTTAGGTTGCAGGAATATACAATTTGTGTCTTATTTGCCCCCCCCCCGCACACCTGTAAAATTTTGCAGAGGATTTGGTCTTTGAATCTCTTGCGTCCCATGGGGTAGTGTTCCCATTACAGACCCCCCTAAAAAATCGTCGTTAATTATGGGATCTGAACCGCTCCCATAAGAGCAGAGAAAATGGGAATAACTCACAACCTCCCCTGAGCAATAGAAAAAAGACGTTACCTCTGGGATCCGCTCAAACGCATTCCATCAAGCGTCGATAGTCCAGACTCAATAAAGCCCTTTGATAACGATTTCATGCAAAGACCAAATCAGATCGAGGTAGGACTGAAGTCAACAAGAAATAACAACTGATCCAATTGCGTTCTTCTTTCCGGCGCTTTGCTTCGTATCGAGACAGCATCCCCCTTGGAAATGATCTCAAACATGGCAAGAATATTCAGCATTGTCTCAGACTTCGGACGAATTA
>Ga0247841_10006874_pt1 | contig 17235 bp, 10 predicted proteins | sample LaCruzMarch2015__2_FD_192410 | JGI IMG/M metagenome (GOLD analysis project Ga0247841, IMG submission 192410) | Freshwater microbial communities from meromictic Lake La Cruz, Castile-La Mancha, Spain - LaCruzMarch2015_18m | ecosystem: Environmental > Aquatic > Freshwater > Lake | place: Spain... | reverse complement strand
GCGCCAAAAAAAACCGTTACGCCGGTCATCTTCAGCGTATTGAGTAACAATAAAGAAGAGATCAGCAGTTCTCTTTCCGGCATCAAGTTCAACAGCCGTTCTTTTGTCAACCTGAGAGTTGGTGTCCTCGACCACCCTTACGTGAATTTCCGGATCGAGATGTTCCTGGAGGGAAGAGATTCGACGTGGCAGCCTGTCCCGAGGGCAGGCAATATCATCCTGGCCAATCTTTCCCCGGGTAAATACACGCTGATGCTTCGGGCCGTCAAAACTGGCAATAACCTCACCAGCGATATTCTCAGGTGGAACTTTTCTGTTACCCGTATCTGGTACACACAGGGATGGTTGATAATACCGGCAACTATCCTTGTGTTGTTACTCTTCTGGCTAGGGCTTCATCTGAATACCCTGAAACTGAAACGGTACAACGAAAAACTGGAGCGGGCTATCAAGGAACGGACCCGTGAAACGAGCATACAAAAAGAAAGGATCGAAGCCCAGAATATCAGCATCTTGCAAAAAAACGAAGAACTGCGGCAGGCCAATATCGGGCTTGAAAAAGCCAGGATCATCGCTGAAGAAGCTTCGGAAGCGCAAAAAAAGTTTCTTTCTGTAATGACGCATGAGCTCCGTACGCCGTTGAACGCGGTGATCGGAGCTGCCCATCTCCTGGTAAGGAACAATCCGCGCCAGGACCAGTTCGAGGATCTCCAGATCCTGCGCTTTTCAGCTGAAAACCTTCTAGGTCTCATCAATAACATCCTCGACTTTACCAAAATCGAGAGTGGCAAAGTCTCGCTTGAAAAGATCGGCTTTAACCTCCGTAACCTCGTGGAAGAAATTGTATCCGCCATGAAGATCCGTGCAAAGGAGAAAAAAATAGAAATGGGATGCCATATCGATGAGCAGATCCCGGAGAACGTCATTGGCGATCCGCTCAGACTGTCGCAGATCATCAATAACCTGATGGGAAATGCATTAAAATTCACCGATAGCGGCTCCATCAACATCGATCTGATCAGGCGGGACCAGACCCACGATGAGGTGGTCGTTGATTTCCTGGTCTGTGACACGGGAATAGGGATGAGCAAGGAGACCATGGACAATATCTTTGAGCTCTTCGTCCAGGGAAGCTCGGAAACAACACGCAAATACGGAGGCACCGGACTTGGACTGGTGATCACACAGAAGCTTCTGGAGCTTTTCGGCAGCGAAATTCAGGCTGAGAGCCATCCGGGTGTGGGCACATGCTTCAGCTTTTCGATTAGGTTTCCGGTAGTTTCCAGGACAGCCCGGGACATTTCCGTAAACCGGGAAAATTATCCGTTTGCACCGTTTGCCGGACAGCGTGTCCTCCTGGTTGAGGATAACCAGGTTAACAAACTGATTGCCGGCAAATTTCTTAAAGACTGGAACCTTACAGTCGATTCAGCTGATAACGGGCTTATTGCACTTGACATGGTTAAAAAGAAAGTGTACAGACTGATCCTGATGGATCTCCAGATGCCCGAGATGGATGGATACCAGGCATCGGCCGCAATTCGCAGGATAGGCGCTGAACCGTATATTTCCCTCCCGATCATTGCTCTCACCGCCGCAGCCCGTTCTGATGTTTCTGACGAGGTTTTCAAGTCGGGCATGAACGATTTTATCTCCAAGCCCTTCAATCCGGTCGATCTGCACCTTAAAATAAAAAAGTACCTGGGTTGAGGAAGTGAATGGCAGTGTATCCTTTAGGTCACCAGGTATTTTTTCAATACTTTGTACAGATCTTCCTTGATAAATGGTTTCGAGAGGTAGTCGTCCATTCCGTTCTCTAGACATTTTTCACGGTCACCCTGTAAGGCGATGGCTGTCAAGGCTACGACAGGCGTGTGTTTCCTGCCCTTTTCATACTCACGGATCAGCCTTGTCGCCTGGAAACCGTCTAGTTCAGGCATGTGAATGTCCATGAATACAAGATCAATATCGTGTTGTTTGAAGAGTTCTACCGCTTCAACCCCGTTGATAGCAGAAATCACCTTTACGCCTGTCCGGAGCAGCATTAAGGTAAGCAATTTCATGTTGATCGCGTTATCTTCAGCGATCAGGATGTTCTTTGAGGAACTGATGACCAATTCATCCTGGACTGTTTGTCCGAATTCCAGACCCGGTATGGAGATGTCTTTTTTTGTCTTGAGGATTAGGTTGAGAAGTTCCTTCATTTTCACAGGTTTCGACAAATAATGATCAATCCCCACTTTTTTACCTTGTTCAAACACAAATTCCTTCTCAATGGAAGAAAACATGATAACCACCGGTTTAGGCATATTGATCTCTTCACTTTTGATGATCCCGGCTACGGATAGGCCATCCATGACAGGCATATGCATATCGAGGAGGATCATATCAAAAAAGTTCTTTTCCCGATGCGCTTTTTTCAGCAACTCAAGCGCTTTGACGCCGTTCTCGACCACATTTGCTTCGATTCCCCAGAATTCGAGCATCTTTGATATGATCTTCCGGTTGGTTGCATTATCATCAACCACCAGGGCCCTATGGATGTCAATGGATGCAGATGAGGTCTGCTCTTCCGGAGGTTCAGCGATTTCGAGTGGAACTTCCAGGAAAAAGATGCTCCCTTTTCCCTGCGCGCTCTCAACCCGGACCCATCCTCCCATGATCTCAGCCAGCTTTTTGGAAATGGACAATCCGAGACCTGTGCCTCCGTACTTTCTCGTCGTCGAGCTGTCGGCCTGGGTAAAGCGGTCGAATATATTTTCCAGATTACTGTCGCTGATCCCGATACCGGTATCTTTGACTCCGAGTCGGAGTAAACGTTGGACTGGATCCGGAGTATTATTGTTAAATATGGTGGCAAACACGCAGATCTCGCCTTGTTCTGTGAATTTGATGGCATTGCTGATAAAATTCATCAGGATTTGCCGGATGCGGAGGGGATCTCCAATGAAAAACGGAGGCAAACCGGGTTCAATGTCGCAAAGGATCTCCAGGTTTTTCTCATAAGCTTTTACGGTAAGTATTTCAACGCTGCGCTCAATGATCTCCCGCAGGTTGAATACCGAATAATCAAGGATCAGTTTTTCGGCCTCGATCTTTGAGAAATCAAGAATATTGTTGATGGTCTCAAGCAGCAGGTAAGCCGATGACTGAACCGATTCAAGGTAATCACGCTGGCTGACTGACAGGGTTGTGGTAAGGGCAAGCTCGGTCATGCCGATGATACCGTTCATAGGCGTGCGTATTTCGTGGCTCATAGTGGCCAGAAATTCTGATTTGGCCCGGTTCGCATTTTCAGCTTCTTCTTTTGCCTTGATCAGCTCCAGTTCTGCCTTCTTTCGAAGGGTGATGTCGATCAGGATCACAAGGGTGGCCTGGTCGTCATCAAAGAAGATATTATCGGCCCTGACAATGGCATCCCTGATCTCGCCGCCAAACGCCTTTATCTGGATCTCATAGTCCTGGATCTGTCCCTCTCCTGATTCCCGTCGTTTCATGGTTTCCACAACGACATGAATATACTCCGGCACTACGAAATCCAGCACGCTTCTTCCCGTAAGTTCCTGGAGAGAGAAGCCGAGCGCCCTCAGAGAGGCATCATTGGCAAACAGGATCTTCCCCTTCCTGTGGATGATGATCAGGTCGGGCAGTTTATGGACCAGCGTTGAATACCGCTGTCGGCTTTCCTTCAGGTCGGTTTCAATCTTTTTCCGCTCAGTGATATCCTCAAAGCTCTCAATACCCCCGATGACTTTCCCGCTGTGATCCCGCAAAAAATCAACATTCTTTGAAACCAGGATCTGTTTTCCGGATTTATGCCGGAGAGTGCATTCTTTTCCATGTATGGGCTTTTCAATGGCCTGATCATACAACCCGCAATTATATTCACAGGGTGTTTTTGCGAATAACAGGCATTCTTTACCAATGATCTCCTCTGCTGTGAAACCGGTAATCTCTTCGGCTTGTTTGTTCCAGCTGGTGATTATCTTGTCGGGATCGACCGTAAATATAGCACTAGGGATCACATTGTAGATCATCTCGGCGAATTCCTTGGCTTCTTTCAGAGAATCATCGGCTTGTTTTTTTGTGGTAATGTCATCATCAATGGCAATAAATCCGTTGATCTCACCCTGAGCATTCCGGATAGGGGCAATGTTAGTTGAGGTCCAGTATATCTCTCCGTTTCTTTTCCTGTTATACAGTTCTCCGCTCCATTCCCGGCCCTGGCGGATCGTCTCCATAAGGTCCCTGTAAAAGTCATTGGAATAGTAACCCGATTTCAGAACATCGAAATGCTTTCCGACGACTTCGTCTCTCGGGTACCCGGTTATGCTTGTGAACCGCCTGTTGACGTACTCGATAATGCCGCCCATGGAAACGATCATGATGCTGGTGGCACTCTGTTCTACAGCTATTGAAAGCCTGGCTATCTTTTCGTCGGCGATTTTCATTTCCCCGATCTTGCTGAGCAGGTCTTCCTTCTGGCGATTGTACTGCATGACCAGGCGGGCGAGATCTCCGAATTCATCTGGTCTGCTGAGAAGTTTCTCCAACGATTCCGGTGAAGAGCTGGAAAGACTCTTCATCAGCAGTTTCATCGGGTTGGAGAACCATTTTTTGGTCAATGTATAGATCAGGATGAAAAAAAATATCAATGCGGCAACGCCAAAAAACACCATATGCGTAAACTTCCGGAATTCTGAGCTCAGAGGGGATTCGGAAGAAAACTCAATGGCAAATACAGGTGATCCGTTCCAGTCACGGATCGGCTCGAAAATATTTTCATCCGTGCTGCCTTCCATTGCCGGCGACTTGAGAGGCGCCGGATGCAGAATTAACCTGAAACCTGTGGCTTTTTCCAGTTCACCAATATAATCTGCATCCCATAATTTTGCGGATACAAGATACCCGTGTGGAGGCTGCCTGTGAAAATTATCCGCTGTCGGAACGATGGATGATCCGAATACTTCATAGATGGATTGATCAAAAGAAGCGAATCCGTGAAATTCATAGGCTGTATCGAACATTTTCCTGATATGCTCCTTTGTGATGATCAGGTTCAGGGCTGACGAGTCATGAACATCTGAGATCAAATCTCCCGGTTTAGTGAAAGCTCCGAGATAGCTCATACCGAAAGTGAGAAGGATCGGCTCAAGGTTTTTTCTCGCCCATGAACTGTCGTGGGTCTGAACCATTCCAACCATATCGTCCCATGCGGAGTTATCCTTGGTAGGCTTGAGGAATCCCTCGGCTTTGAACTGTAATACTTTTTCGATGATGACCCGGTCGCTTTTTATCTTCGACCGGGAATAATACCTTTCTTCTTTTACGCGGATATACTGATACCCCAGCAGGACGAGCAGCACCAGGAAAACAAGGAAGCTAAAGAGAAACGTGACTTTATTCTGTGCCTTCATACATCGGATTTAAGAAAGGGTCCTAACCAGCAGAACTGAAGACGGTGGATTTATTATCAATGAACAAATATAATGAATTGAGGGAGAGATCGAAAATTATTTTTTATCTTTCAGATGGCGGATGAAAATAATTGTTAGCTTAGCATGCCGGCTAAAAGACTAATCTTTTGATCTATGATCGACTGGATGATATTCAATACTTATCTCGGAAAATTCGACAAAGCTCAAATCCTCCTGGTTGTTGATGATTTTCTGACAACCTATTCTGAGATGCTGCTGAATTTGAAGAATGCTGTTTCTGAAAAAGACTATTCCGCCGTTGACCAGATTGCCCATCCGCTGAAATCCAATTGTAAGTGGTTCGGCGCCACTGTTGCTGCAGACCTTGCCCATGAACTTGAATTGATGGGAAAAAGGAAAATGGAAGATAACATGGCAGAGGTCTACCCGAAGTTGGCTGATGCAGTTGCGGAATTCGCCAGGGAACTGCTGGATTACAAGGACGCCCTGAATGCCTGAGCCCGGTTCAAAATGAGAACGGAAAACCGGATGCATTATTTATACCGCTGAGTACCGGGTGGAAAATTTTGAATAATTATTATACCTACTTTGAATTGGTGGTTCTTACCTCTTTTAATAAGTGTTTAAACTGGAAATTCAGCCGCGTTGCAGCAATAAAAAAAGAGGGCGTCTGCACAGAGACGCCCTCTTTTTCGTTAGTGTTTCTTACTCTTAGTTGTAAGCCACGGTCACATCGAAGGTTCCTTCGTACAGACCAGGAGCCTGGTTGGGTTCCACGTTCAGCGTGGCGCCAACGTTAAGGTTTGCCTCGCCCATTTCGTCCAGGCTGGAGGTTTCGCCAAGGCTGGATACGAAGTTGTCAACGGTCATCTGGTTGTCATCGGACGTAATCAGGATCGACGTCGGCAGTTCAATGGTGAAGGTAGCTTCCGGATAACCGGTGAGCGAGAAGTTAGCGGCGTTGCTGACGCTTCCGGCCGTGATCAGGGTGATGCCTCCATCGCCCATGCGGTTTCCGTCGGTGTCGATAACTACTGTACCTGATGCGGTTCCGGCGGCAATGTTTCCGAAGGCCAGGTCAGCGACTTTGGTGATCACCAATGGCTGAACGATCTGGGCGCTGGCGGTGGCAGTTGCGGTCGACTGAGGGACCTGTGCCTGTGAAGTTTTGCTTACAGCTACGATTACGAGTAAGCTTGCGAAGATTAATGTTACTTTTTTCATTGTTTTTTTTGTTTTATTTGTTAGTAATTGAATTTCTGTTGTTTCCCTTAAGGCAATGTCTATGCCAGACCGTGATAGCAGATATTTATGATATTGTAATTCAATGTTTTACAGGATTTCCCCGGGCGTGCCAACCCGCAAATTCGTTTCATTTCGGGACAGCCGGTTTTGTTTTTGGGACAGGTCTGAGGGGATTAGGGCCCAGGCGGGGTTCACTTTTTCGCAACCTGGGGTCATCTGGTTGCTGTTCTTCTCAGCGTAACTGAAACTAAAAGGAAAATACTTCGCGTTATCTTTAGGTTTCAATGTTATTTTATTAAAAAAGGGGAATGAAAAAAATCACAACCATTTTGTTTATCGCCATCTCTTCTATACTATTTGGGCAAACAAATGGCCTTGAAAAAATTATCCAACTTGGAGAAGATTGGAAATTTGATGAAGCCATTGAATTATTGAAGAATGAAATCAGCATTTATCCTCAAAACCCTGATGAATTTATCGTTTACGACGGTTATGGGGAGTGTTTAATGCTCCTTGGACAAAAAGAAAATGCAATTGAAGCTTATTTAAAATCTTTGGAATTATATCCGGAAAATAAGAACCTGTTAAAAGGGTTATCAGCAACGAAAACGGCATTCTCGCCCTGACAGTTATTCATGATGAAGGATCATTTCCAACCCGTTTATGAAATCACCTTCATGGCTTGGCATGACTTCTATTTCAATATCATGGCTTTTCTTTTCAAACCCCAGGTTTTTCAACTGGTCCGCATTCGGCGAGACACTATAATGACCCGGTTTTAATCCGAGGTAATAGAAATAGCCATCATATTCAGTCAATGTTTCAGCTACCACTTCTTTCTTATGGTTTTTTATTTCAATGACGATTTTCGGAACAGGTTGCAATTCATTCGCTTTGTTCCTGGCCAGCACCCTGCCCTCAATCTCACCCATCGGGTGTACCGGGAAATAAATCTTTTTTACCTGGTTCGGGTCGGGATACACTGCCAGAATCGTAAAGGCAGGAATCCATGAAATACTCTGCAAGCCTGATTTGTCTAAAGTTATGATATACTGGGTATAAGGTTCCAGTGAAATGAACCTGCTGATACTGTCTTTTTCTGTGGAAACTTTTAAGCCTTTGCTGATCGACACTGACGCCTCCTTGATCAGGGGTTCGTTTTTTTCTTTGATATTATTGTGATTTATATCGAGATAGACAAAAACATCAATGATCCCTTTACCTTGATTCGGGTAGCTGTAATTGGCAACCGGTTTTCTGCTGTTGCTTATTACTGTACTGCCTGAAAACGTTTGATAAGTCTGGAACTCCTTCTCGCTGTATACACCTTCGATGGAGCTCCTGAAAAACTTCAGATCAAAATAAACACTCGTTGAAAAGGTGGATACTTTTTCAGAAGCCGAATAATTCCAGGTAAAATTCGTAAAGATATACCTGCCGAATTTTTTTTGTACCTGGAAACGAAAATTTTTCAGCTCGGTTTCTTTGACATCAGTAAACGAATAAGCATAAAAGGTCCACTGCCTGGGCATCGATAATGACAGATTAACTCCCAGTGAAGAGGTGTGCTTTTGCCAGACTGAAATGTTGGAAACCACTCCGATATTTAGTCGCTTGTAAAAAACCGAAATATTGTTCTCAATATAATGAGCATCACCTGCAATGGTCTGATTAAGCCTGTAGGAAGATTTTACACTGGCGCCGATCTTTTTAATATAAAAAGGCAGGTTGATACTAAAAAGGGCTTCGCCCCAGTTTGAGTTCAACTCGGCATCCTGGTCTTTAAAAAAGTATTTGTAATCACCTTCAAACGATAAATTTCCTTTTGTCCTGATCAGAAAAGATCCTTTCTGGTAGGCATTCAATACAAATGAATAACTTGCCATAGCATTTTTGAAGATGATGCCCGAGGCATTGAAAAAAGGCATATGGCGGCTGGTAACATTCCTTTCGAAAGTTTCATAACCCGCGCTCACGGTAACCCGTCTGCCAAGTCCGTATGACACCCTGGCCTGGGCAAATTTATATTCCCCGGTATCAACGGTAATCCCGGCGTAAACCTGGTATTCGGCTTTCTTTTTCGGGACAAAAATATACGGAATATTAATGATCTGCTCTTCTATCTTCTCTTCTCCCCATGGCCCGTAATGTTTCAGAATTATAGAGGAACTGCCGTATATCAGCGGAACTTGAAACGTAAATTCACCGTTTGCATCGGCGGTGGTAAAATCAACCAGAACGTTGTTTACATATAACTCAACTTCCCAGCCGGGTAATGAATTTTTCTGGAGGACATACACTCCGTAAGATTTCCTGTACGCTTTCGGGGTGTTTGTCAGCCTCAGCCCCAAAAGAGAGGAGTTAGCCTGAGAGTATAGTGGAACATTGACGATTCCAAGTTCGATCTGTTTTACAATGGGTGACTGATTTCTGATAAAACGCCAGTTGGCTGCCTGGTCCTTGATATTGAAGTCCTCATGGCTCTCGAAATGAGTATTGATATTTAGCTCGCCTCCCAGCAATTCTGCCCCTGCAGAGACCCTGAGCGTATAGCCGGGTTTGATTCCGCTGCCCTGCTTCATGCTCAAATTCCAGTCAACAACCGCACCGCTTAGAACATGATATTTTCGAAGCACGGTGGAATCCACTTTAACTTCGCCGGTAAGGGCTTTCAGATTTTCCCGCATTCTTTCGATCCGGAGAAGTTTCACGATCGGCAGTTCGATTTCAGATTGCAAGTGGACAGTCAGAGTCCGGAAATCAAATTTAAAGGTGAACCCGAACAATTTCTCATATACGTTCAGGGGCAGGAACAAATCATTGTAGGTAGTAATGTATTGCTCTTCATTAACCTGAATGTTTTTTTCCAGAAAAGAAAACTGCTGGGACACAGTATTCAGGCTGAAGACATTTTCTTCGTTGGCAAGGTACCCCCTTACCGTATCCAATTCCGGCGAATGAGTAACATAAATCTTTAATTTGCTGAACATGTCGACTACGGGCAGGTACAGTTGATCCCGGGCATAAAGGGCATCGATTTCATAATACCCGATATTTTCAATAGTCAGCAGGACGTATAATTCATCATAGGAATTTTCACCATCGCCAGGATCATCATCCTTATCCTGTGCCTGCGGGGTAAAGGCGAGAAGAAAAAATAAAATCGCCAGGAAACAGCTACGGGTGAATGTTATCTTCATCATACTCCCGTTTGATTACAATCCTCATTCAACGACAATACTGACCTGCAAGGTTCCGGAATACTCCCCGGGAGGATTCTGCGTACTCCCGCTTATTTCAATGGTCCCGCCAAGGGTAACCATAAATCCGGATTCTGCATCAGGCGGGGAGATAAAAGGGTTCCCCCGGCTCAATTCACCGGGAACCAAAAGAAGTGAAGCGCCTGTAGAACTTGTTAAATGAATCTCATTTTCATAATTCAGTTGTATCATAGTGCTCGCCGCCGTAGTGATCTCAAAAACAGCGGGGCCCACAATCCCTTGGTGCAGTATAACAACAGTCCCGGTTGATGTTCGCATGCCATCCTCGGAAAGTGTTATCGATCCTCCTGTGTACCCGGGGTAGAAAACACCGAACCGAAAAGGGTTGACAGTATAAATTGACGTCTGGAGGAGGTCCTGATCACCAAATGACAGAGGGGGATAGTCCTGCGCATAACAAACCTTCACAGTCAAAAAACTAAGGACTGTAAAGGCCTGATAAACAATGAGTTTCCCCCGGATTATCATGTTACCTCTTCTTATTCAGGCTTATACGTATACTCCGCCATGATTTCCTTCTTTTTACTACCTGCAGTGGTATAGCTAATTGTAAGCTGTCCTTGCCTGAAGTCAATCAAACTGGTCGTATCAAGCGGGATTATAAACCGGCGGTGGCTAAGGGGGGTATAAACGGCAACCCCCTTGACACTGCCTACTTTCGTGCTTTTTCCACCTGCATCGACATAATTCACCTCAATATCTCCAAAAGCCGATTTGCTTCCCTGCCTCGTAATGTTGAATTTCAATACAGGTGCTGGATCGAAGATAAGTTCCACCTGTTCGATACCGGTTTGCAGATCAAGTTCACCTACCCGCATGATCACGGGAATGGTAATCCCATACACCGGGGTCAGTTTGATCCCGAGTAACGTATCGCTTGTAGTTTCGGTACCGGGCGCTTCTTCGTCGACTATCGACCGGAAATACAGGTGTGAACGGTATTCAGCCGCTAAAAGATCAGAAGGTGCTTTAACCTGCAATCTAACAATCTGGGCTTCATTAGGTCCCAATGATATGGTTCGGGGAAAGACCCTGACATACCTGTCGGCGAAATACTGGCCTGCTTCCGGTTCCTTGATTTGTTCCAGCTTACCCTCTTCAGTCATCCGGTACTGAACAAAATTAATGGCATACCTTGCGGTATCATTGCCGGTATTGGCAACCGAAACCTCCTCCATCTTTTTGCCACCCTCAAAAATAACCCTGTAAGGTGTGATCAGCAAATCGCTTTGCGCGTTCAGCCAGGTAGAAATGAATAAAAAGATAATAAAATACGATGTTTTTTTCATGGCAATAATAAATTATTTTGTTTCCTGTATTTCCTGCTCCTGTTCATTCTCAAGATCTTCCGGTAGATTTCCCGAAAGCATTCTGTATAGTGTGGTTTTTCCTATCCCAAGCTTTTCGGCCACCAGTCTTACTTTATTTCCATATCGTTTTAAATAGTATTTCACGATCTTCAGGTTGTATTCGTCCAGGGTCATTTCCTCGCTGACTATCTCATTGAAGAAACTTGAATATTTAATTTGAATATCTTCTTCTTTGATAATTGAATCATTAGACATCACCACTCCCAGTTCGGCAATCGACTTGAGCTCCCTGACATTACCGGGGTAATTGTGCGAAATAAGTTTATCAATGGCTTCTTTGCTAAGCTTTTTGGGGCTAATATTCAGTTTTTTACAATATGATTTTATAAAATGATTGGCCAGGATCAGCACATCATTTCCTCTCTCCCGCAAAGGTGGCAGGAAGATGGAAATTCCAAGCAGCCTGTAATACAGGTCTTCCCTGAATCTTCCTGCCGCCATTTCATCATACAGATTTTTATGGGTAGCAATGATCACCCTGACATTCAGATCAACCGGTGTATTGCTCCCTATTCGTGTCACTTGTTGTTCCTGTAATACCCTCAGGAGCTTTACCTGCATGTTAAGGTCCATATCGCCGATCTCATCAAGAAATATTGAACCGCCCTGGGCTTCTTCAAATTTTCCTGCCCTCCGGTTTACCGCACCGGTAAACGCTCCTTTTTCGTGACCAAAAAGCTCAGATTCAATGAGTTCAGTTGGAATGGCCGCCACATTCACCGCTATAAAAGGCTTCGCCTTCCGGTTAGAATTATAATGGATGGTCTTGGCTACAACTTCCTTTCCTGTGCCTGTTTCTCCTGAAATCGAAACGACAATATCCGACTTACTGGCTTTTTCAATCAGAGGAAAAATCTTCTTCAAGGCCTCGCTGTTTCCAATCATTGTAGAAGAAAAATTATATTTCTTTTCAACTTCTTCCTGTAATACAGTAAGTTGCCGGGTCAGGTTTTCCCTGTTTCTGATGTGATTGATCAGATTCCACAATTTTTCATTAACATTCTCATCCTTAACAATATAATCATAAGCGCCAACCTTAAGTAGCCTGACAGCCGTTGCAATATCTTCCTGCCCTGATACAATAATAACCGGAAGGTCCGGTGCTTTTGCCTTGATTTTGTTCAGGATCGCTTCCCCGTTCTCCCCTGGTAAAAAATAGTCAAGGCAAATCACATCAGGATTCTTGAAAAAGCTTTTGAGGCAATTCTCCCCGTTGTGGAAAACCTCAACATCATTATCAGGGTTTAGTGAAAGGTGATGCCGAAGCATTGCTGCCGTGAACTGATCATCTTCCACAATAAAGATTTTAAGCATACTCATGGTAAAAAATTATTTGGGTTGAGTGATAAATCTATTGCAACTCATTCTTTTCAATCGTTGCGGCAACCATTAATAAATACCTGTTTATCTCATTCATCAACTGTTGAACATCCGTTTCCGGGTCAGCATTCATGGCTTCCCTTTCCAGTTGCCTGATTTTTTCTTTTAAATCAATGATTCCCATGTGATCTATGGATGGTTTAAGTTTATGCGCTATCGCCCTGATCGCTTCCATGTTTCCATTATCATAAGCCGTTTTGAAATCAGCCACACATTCTCGTACAAGACTCACAAATATATTGAGCATTTCCATGACAAAACTTGTATGTCCATGGCTCATTTCCTGAATGAGCTTCAAATCATAGCCTGCACGTACCGGAGTGGAGGATGGTTTGTCAGTTTTTTCATCCCTGGGAAGGTCTTGCCTGATAACCCGAGAAGCCTTGCCAGTGTTCATTTTATTGAGATTATCCACGATCTTTTTCAGGAATAACTGTTCATCATAGGGCTTGATGATAAAATCATCAAGGCCGTTTGCAAGGTACATATCAATATCATGTTTGAAAGCATTGGCTGTCAGTGCAATGATAGGCGTTTTCAATCTAAGAACCTTTCTCAGATGCTTCGTAGCTGCCACTCCATCCAATTCAGGCATCTGGATATCCATTAAGATCAGGTCTACCTTTTCTTTCTCGAGGATTTTAATTGCCTCTTTACCATCGCATGCCTCAGTGACCGAGCACCCTGCAAAAATCAGGCTCTGCCTGGCGATGAACCGGTTCATCTGGTTATCTTCCACAACAAGTATATGATAACCGGCCAGCACATCCCTTTTCATTGAGATGTTCTTCTCGTTTATTTTTTCAGGATTTCCAAAAAGAAAGTTTAAGGAAAACGTTATTACTGTCCCGGAACCTTTTTTACTCTTTACGATCAGATCACCCCCCATTAACAGAACCAGATCTCTGGTAATGGCCATACCCAAACCTGTACCTTCATATTTCCGGTTTGCAGAACTTTGTTCCTGGGAGAATTTATCAAATATTTTTAAAATAAACCATTCGGGCATCCCAATCCCGGAATCTTTTACCTCAAATCCTATTTTCTGGTGTGTGTCAGTAGTTTCAAGCACCGTGAGAATCAGACATACACATCCTTTATCGGTGAATTTAATCGCATTTCCCAGCAGGTTGATCAGCACCTGTTTTAAACGCATTTCATCACCGATGAGTACCGGAGCCAACGAGGAAGGCATTTCAAGCTTAAAATCAAGGTTCTTCTCCGTAGTCTGGGAGAAGAGCATGCTTTTCACATTTGCTACTAACGCGCTCAGGCTGAAATCCCTGTTGTCGAGTATAAGTTCCCCCGCTTCGATCTTGGTCATATCGAGGATGTTGTTAAGGATTGTTAACAGGTGCTGGGCAGCCTGGCCTGACTGAAACACATAATGCTGCTGGCTATCGGTCAGATTTTCTTTGGCGAGAATCCTTATCATGCCAATAATAACATTTAGCGGTGTACGGATTTCATGACTCATATTAGCCAGGAACAATTCTTTGGCTTTTGAAGCCTTTTCAGCAGAATTTTTTGCCTTAGCCAGTTCCTGTTCCAGTTCCTTTTGTGATGTTATATCGAGGTGAATGCCAATCGTACCCGTGCGTTGCCCTTTATCATTAAAATTTGGCGCCGAGCTTACAAACCACCACTTTTTCTTTCCCTGCTTATTGATTATGCAGATTTCTTTAGTGGTAAATGGTCCCTTTCTTTCTTTACCCGAATCATCCCTTAAAACATCCTTGTGATTATCATAAATATTTAAATCTGCAACATTTTTCCCTTTTAATTCATTTAATGCATAACCGGACATCGTACAAAAACTCTGGTTGGCAAATAAAATGACATTTTCGCTGTTCACTTCAATCAGACCCAGGTTAATATTGGTGATAATATTCCTGAACTTTTCTTCCTGCCTGGTAATCTCACGCTCCCATTTTTGCCGGTTCCTGATATTGATCAGCATCTGGGCAAATAAAACCAGGACTTTTTTTTCTTTGTCAGAATATTGATGATGTTTTCTGACCGAATCGAATCCGACAAAACCCATAAGTTCGGAATTGGATATCATGGGAAATGTAATCAGGCTTTTGATTCCCTGCGGTTCCAGGATTCTTCTGAGACAGCCCTCGCCTTCATCAGGCAAAGCAAAAACATCATAAACATAGAATTCCTCTCCAATAGCATGGCGGGTGACCCACTGCGGAATAAATTCCAAAGGTACTTTTTGAAGATTATCTATCTCAGGCTGAATCCCCGGGGCGCACCACTCATAGGTATTGCTGGTTGTGTTATCCGTAAAATCATAATCAAATATGTAGGCCCGGTCTGCTCCAACGAAGTATCCCATTTCCTGCAGTGATTTTTGAATCGTCTGCTCTACCTCTTCCAGTTCAATGTTGATATAAGTAGAAGAAATGTCGATCAGGATTTTCTGAAGACTGTTTTCATAGCGGAGATTCTCCTCCGCCGTGTATTGGTCGGTCCTGTCCAAAAATAAACCATCAAGCCTGACCACCTCGTCGTTAGAGTCCTTGATCAGCCTTCCCTCGTTGTAAACCCATTTAGTTTTTCCTTTTGGAGTAATAATCCTGTGATGAAACGCATAGTAGCCTTGTTTCTTCAGGAGGCGGTATGTCATAGGGATAAGCTTTTTATCCTCGGGATGAATCGATTTCTCCCACCATTTTGGGTCATATAACAAATGATCGATAGACGTTTCAAATAATTTCTCGGCAGAGGGCGTAATGAAATTAACCTTTCTGTCGGGGAGGCTCAATGACCATGCTACATCGGCAATTTCATTGAAAATGCTTTCCAGCATTTGTTTTGCTCTTTTGGTTTCTATCTCCTCTTCCTTTTGCCGGGTAATATCCCGTGCGATACCAGTAAAACCGGTTATTCTCTTTGACTCATCCATGACAGGGCTCGCAGCCGTGGAATACCAATGCCATGTACCATCAGCATGCCTGAATCTGTATAAAAAGTCCTCAAGCCTGCTTCCAGTCATCTTCAAAAGTTCAAGCCATCCCGAATATGATTGTTCATCCTCGGGATGAACAAATTTCCGGTAGGATTGACCTTCCACTTCAGAAACCGGGTGTCCGAGCAACGATTGAAAAGAGGGCGAAACAAAAGTGAAAATCCCGTCGGGTGTTTGTTTATATGTGATAACCTGACTATGATCAATCATCATGGGTGTAGCCACATTGCTTGCAGAGAGATAATTCTGGTCTTTTTGAGACCCCAGTATCAACCGTATATTTTTACCAAGCACCTCGTGGGTGCTGTACCCGAAAAGCTTCTCCGCTATTGGATTCCAGGATAACACCTTTCCATCAGGATCTAATTCGATAAACATATTATTTTCAGAATTACGGCTGGAATGTGAAGATGACCCCCTTTTCATGCTTTAAACCTTCGTTTTCTTTTTAGAATCAGCAAAATCTATTATCCTGTTTGCCCTTAAAAGTAATAAAAAATTGAATTGACAAATCTTTCTCCTCACGAATGATAAAACAAAAAAAGGCCACTATAAAGTAGCCTATTTCTTTTTTGGTGAATCGTGCTCTTAGTTGTAAGCCACGGTCACATCGAAGGTTCCTTCGTACAGACCAGGAGTCTGGTTGGGTTCCACGTTCAGCGTGGCGCCAACGTTAAGGTTTGCCTCGCCCATTTCGTCCAGGCTGGAGGTTTCGCCAAGGCTGGATATGAAGTTGTCAACGGTCATCTGGTTGTCATCGGACGTAATCAGGATCGACGCCGGCAGTTCAATGGTGAAGGTAGCTTCCGGGTAACCGGTGAGCGAGAAGTTTGCCGCGTTGCTGACGCTTCCGGCCGTGATCAGGGTGATGCCTCCATCGCCCATGCGGTTTCCGTCGGTGTCAATAACTACGATGCCTGATGCGGTTCCGGCGGCAATGTTTCCGAAGGCCAGGTCAGCGACTTTGGTGATCACCAATGGCTCAACGATATGCGCAGTGGCAGTACCGGTTCCACCGGGAACTGTGAGAACCCTCGATTGTGCCTTTACGTTGCTGCTAATGGTGAAGATCACGAGTAAGCTTATGAAGATTAATGTTACTTTTTTCATGTTTTTATTGTTTTTATTTGTTAGTAATTGGATTTCTGTTGTTTCCCTTGAAGCAATGACTATGCCAGACAGAAATAGTATATCTTAATAGTGTTGTTTTTCAGTGTTTTACAGTTTTTTCCCGGGCGTGTCAACCCGCTAATTCGTTTCATTTCGGGACAGCCGGTTTTATTTTTGGGACATGGGTCGGAAGCGCTTCCCTCATGTGTGAAAATAGAAGATGCTGTTTCATATCCTGCAAGACACATTCATACGACCTATTCCAAAAAAAGAGGGCGCCTGCACAGAGACGCCCTCTTTTTCGTTAGTGATTCTTACTCTTAGTTGTAAGCCACGGTCACATCGAAGGTTCCTTCGTACAGACCAGGAGCCTGGTTGGGTTCCACGTTCAGCGTGGCGCCAACGTTCAGGTTTGCCTCGCCCATTTCGTCCAG
>Ga0247841_10006872_pt1 | contig 17241 bp, 16 predicted proteins | sample LaCruzMarch2015__2_FD_192410 | JGI IMG/M metagenome (GOLD analysis project Ga0247841, IMG submission 192410) | Freshwater microbial communities from meromictic Lake La Cruz, Castile-La Mancha, Spain - LaCruzMarch2015_18m | ecosystem: Environmental > Aquatic > Freshwater > Lake | place: Spain... | reverse complement strand
TGTAACCTCCTTGGATTCAGACTATTAAAGGTATTACCATATTTATCGCGTCAGTAAGATTTCAGTATCTCCGCTATCCCGGCCGGCGTCAGGTTGCCGTACAACCGGTCGTTGATCATCATGGCGGGGGCCTGGTCGCAGGCGCCGATACAGCCCACCTGCTCAACCGAGAATCTACCGTCCGCCGTGGTTTGTCCCGGCTCTATCCCCAGCTCTTTTTTTATGCTTCCGACCACACCCCGTGCATCTTTCATATCGCAGGGAAGACACCCGCAAATCCTGATGATGTTCTTGCCCGCAGTCGCCACCGGCAGATATGAGTAGAAGGTGGATACGCTGTAGATCTCGTTAAGCGGAAGTCCCGTTTTCTCGGCCAGGGAAGTCATCACAGTTTTAGAGAGACTGCCGTTTTTGCCGAACTCCTCTTTCAGGGCAGATAAAAGTTCTTTGCGGTTAGCGGCAGCGGATGGTGTTCCTTTTCCGGCAGCGCTCATCTTACGGCACCTCCTTTCAGGGCTTTAAAACCGGGCGCAGCGCTCAGTGCCCCGGTGGGGCAATGCTCGAGGCATATTCCGCAATCCCTGCAGGCTTCAGTAGTTAATGCCTCGTCATATCCCGTGACCACCTTGGACCTGAAGCCGCGGTATCCGATGCTCAGCACATTTTTATGAGCTATATCGGCGCATGACCGGACGCATTTGCGGCAGAGTATGCATTTAGACAGGTTGCGGATGATATAGGGATTTGCTTCCTCGGCAGGATAAAAACGGGGCGTTCTCACATTGAAGCGCGGAGCGCCCACCTCGTAATCCGAGGCCAGGTTGTGCAGGACGCAGTTCTCCGCGTTGGTATCGTTGACGCAGTCCCCGGTATGAGCGGTGAGCATCAGCTCCACGATCACCCTGCGCGCTGCTATGACCTTCGGCGAACGGGTATGCACCACCATTCCCTGCGATACAGGAGTATGGCAGGAGCCGACCAGTGTTCTTGAGCCCTCCACCTCTACCACGCAGACGCGGCATATCCCGGTGGGCAGTTGATTTTTGATATGACAGAGCGTGGGTATGGTTATCCCGTGTGCAGCAGCCGCCTCAAGTATAGTGGTTCCCCCCCGGACCTTGATGCTTTTCCCATCGATCAATAGTTTCACATTATCCATATTCACACCCGCAATTCATTTTTTTACAGCCTCCTCTTATAGTTAATGTCTATTATCAAAGACTCTATATATTCAGGATTAGAGACATCCCTCAACCTTAATTCCGGTTCAGAATATATTCTTCTTAAGTTCAGATGCTATGCGTTCCGCCTCCTCAACCACGTCCTTGACGACATCGGCGGCGCCCTTGATATCGGTGATCATGCCGGCCACGGCCCCGCAGCCAATGCTCCCGTTGATCACGTCGCCTTCCAGCAGGCCGGGGATGATAGTGCCCCTGTAGAGCATGCTCACGTCTATTAGAGAGCCGCCGCCGGCTGCCACCTTCTGGCATTTTTCGGTCAGGTTATTGCGGATACCCCTGGCCATTCCCATGACCCCGGCGCAGGATACGGTGCTGGTATCGATGGCCTCGATAATGGCCTTTTTAACGTTGGGGTGGGTGTCACATTCTGTCGTCGCCATAAAACGGGTACCCATATATATGCCCTCGGCTCCCAGTGCAAAAGCGGCCACCATTCCGCGCCCGTCGACGATCCCTCCTCCTGCCACTACCGGTAACTTCAGCGCCCTGACTATCTGCGGTACAAGGACAAAAGTCGGCAGCTGATCTATGCCGCTGTGCCCGCCTCCCTCAAATCCGACGGCAATCATGCAGTCAACACCTGCGGCCTCCGCTCTTTTGGCTATTTCAACGTTAATGGATAAGCCCCTGCACAGGACAGTAATGCCGGCCCGTTTAAACTGGTCGACATAGTTCTCCATGTTCTCGCCTGTTATTACAACCGCAGGCACCTTTTCTTCAACGGCTACCTTGACAGTACGGTCGGTGAATTCCTTACCCAGGTCAGGGAATGCCGTCGGAGGCAGAACGATGTTCGCGGCAAAAGGTTTGCCGGTCAAAGCCCTGACCCTCTGAATCTCGCGCCGCAACCGTTCACCGGTTTCTACTACGTCCTTGGTCATTGTCGTTGACCCGGCGTTGGGCCCGATGACACCCAAACCGCCGGCATTGGATACTGCAGCAACCAGCCTGGCGCCGGTGATCCAGAGCATGGGCGCCTGGATAATGGGGTATTCGATATTTAAAAGCTTGCAGACGCGGGTCTTTTTCATAGTCCACCTTTTTCGTATGATTTATATGTCATGTTTCCGCTTAAAAAGGTATAGTCTCTCTATATGCTTGGCGTGACTTGTACTCAATAGCTTGAAAAATAATCTCCGTCCTCTTGAACCCCGTTGCATTCGGTCGAGACCGGACAAACAACCCGTGTTTTTTACCAGGAACTTCGTGCCCCCCAACTTTTATAATGTATTAGCCGTATCCGAGAACCGTATTGGACTTGAAATTAGCAACATAATATCAACCAATGTAAATTTTGTCAATGTCGATATAGATAATATGGATATATATAATAATGTATGATATTAGAGTATTTCTAACTCGTTTTTTAGGTAAATATTTTAGTGGGGACGTGTTCTTAAACGTATCCCTACCACCGTGCGTTGCTTCGGCAGGCGCTCAATGACATAATTAGATCATGTCCCGTCCTGAAGTGCATCTGCAACCGCTGTCCGGCATACGCGTGCTGGAGCTGTCCGGCCGCTGGACAGGGTTCTGCGGCAGGCTGCTCTCCGACCTGGGGGCCGAGGTTATCCTGGCGGAGCCGCCGGGAGGCAGCATTGCCCGCTCAGCCGGGCCTTTTCTCGATAACCAACCGGGACCCGAACGCAGCCAATCTTTCTGGTATGAAAATGCCGGCAAACTCGGTATAACTCTTGACCTTTCCACCCCGCCGGGCCGGGCGCGTGTCCTAAAACTGGTACAATCCTGCGACGTGGTGGTCGAGTCTTACGCGCCCGCCTACCTTCCCGCAGCAGGCCTCGGCTATGAATCGTTCAGCCGGATTAACCCGGGCCTGGTTATGGCCTCTGTCACCGGCTTCGGCCAAACCGGGCCTTACAGCAGCTACAAATCATGCGGCCTGGCGGCCTCCGCCGTGGGCGGGCAGATGTACGTCTGCGGATCCCCCCAGGGCCAGCCGCTGCAGCCTTACGGTGAGCAACCCTATCATCTTGCTTCCCTCTTTGCCGCCTGCGGCATACTGCTGGCCCTGCGCCGGCGCGACCTGACGGGGAAAGGGCAGTACATCGACATCTCGCTGCAGGAGTCTGCCGCCGATGCCCTTGAACATGTGATGGTGCAGTATTTCAATGACAATGTGGTCCCCCGCCGACAGAGTAGTCTGCAATGGAACGGGGCGGCCGATCTCTTTCCCTGCCGCGACAATTACATCTTCCTGACATTCAACCGCGAGTGGAATACGCTGGTGGAATTGCTGGGGCGCAATGACATGGCCGCCGAATTCGGGCAGCCGGCCTGGGGCGAGGAGAGTTACCGCAGACAGCATATGGATGATATACAGGAGGTGCTGACTTTTTGGACCTGCCAGCATGGCAGCGATGAGCTTTTCAAGCTGGGACAGGACATGCGCTACCCCTGGGCGCCGGTCAACCCGGTAGGGGATGTGGTGCGGAACCCGCAGCTGCGGGCAAGGAAGTATTTCATTCCGGCCGCTCACCCGCTGGCGCCGCAGGGACTCGAGGTCCCGCGGCCTGTCATCGTCACCCCGGAGGCGCCCGCCTATGAATGGCGACGGGCGCCTTTCATGGGAGAACATGACGGTTTTTGTAGGGGCGGGTTTTCAAACCCGCCCGAAAAGGCGGGCGCACCTGAAGGAACGCCCCTACGCGGGGATAAAGAAATATGTAGGGGCGGGTTTTCAAACCCGCCCGAAAAGGAGAGTGCACTTCAAGCTATGCCCCTGAGCGGCATACGTGTTCTTGATTTCACCTGGATGCTGGCCGGGCCGTACGCCACGCGCCTGTTGGCCGACTTCGGCGCGGAGGTCATAAAAGTGCAGTCGAAACAGACCGCGACCGGGGCCGAGGACAATCAAACGGGATATTTCGCCACCTGGAACCGCAACAAGCTTGGTATTACGCTGGACCTAAGCAAGGTTGAGGCGAGGGAGTTGATAATCGAGCTGGTCAAGAAATGCGACATTGTCATGGAGAACTTTACGCCACGTGTGATGCGTAACTGGGGCCTGGATTACACGAGATTGAATCAGGCCAACCCCGGCCTGGTGATGGTCAGCCTCTCAGGATTCGGCCGCGGCGGTCCCTGGCAGGATTATGCCGCGCTGGGGCCGACCGTGCAGGCTCTGTCCGGACTGACAAGGCTATGTTCTTATCCTGCCGGCAGGCCGTGCGGCATCGGGTTCGCCCTTGCCGACCACATTTCCGGCCTCTACGCCGCGCTGGCGGCCCTTTCCGCCCTGCGCCGCAGGGATGTTGTGGGACGTGGTGAGTATATGGAGATTTCCGAGCTTGAAGCCGTCTGCAGCACGCTGGGCCCGGAGCTTATGGACCTCTCTCTCGGCGGCCGCGACCCCGGCCCGCAGGGCAACAGCCCTTCCCGTCGGCCCGCCGCACCCTACGGGTGTTATCCCTGCATGGGAGATGACCGCTGGTGCATCATCGCGGTCTATGATGAAGAAGAATGGCGCTCCCTCTGCCGTGCCATGGGTGATCCTGAGTGGGCGCGCCGGCACAAATACTCCGACCTGCGAGGACGCCGTGACAATGCGGAGGAACTGGACAGGCTGATCGGGGAATGGACCTCCACCCGCTCCAGTCGTGAGGTGATGCGGATATTGCAGGAGGCGGGTGTGCCGGCCGCGGCCGTCAACGACGCCTCTGACCTGGCCGCTGATCCCCAGTTGTGCGGCCGGGGCTTTTTCACCGAGTTGCAGCACGCATCTTTGGGTGTAACACGCGCCGACGGCAATCCCATCAGGATGAGTGATACACCGGCGCGCATTATTAGCGCCGCGCCGCTGCCGGGGGCCGACAACCGCAGGGTTTTCCTGGACCTGCTGGGCATGGATGCGGGGCGTTTCGATAAACTGGTTTCGCAGGGCGTTATAAGATAGGCGCCTTACTGTAGACTACTTTACCTTCCATCAGTGTCATCTCCACCCTGAGGTTTTTCAGCTCAGCCGGATCTGCGCTCAGCGGGTTCCCGCTCAGCATCGCCAGGTCGGCGTATTTGCCCTTCGACAGACTCCCCAAGCTGCTTTCGAGGAAGCAAGAGTAGGCGGCGCCGACCGTGTACAGCTTAAGGGCCTCCAGTGTCGAAACGGCTTGAGAAGGCACAACCTTACGCCCGTTTTCAGAAAGCCGCGTCACTGCGGCGTAGATGCCCATGAGCGGGTCAGGCCCTGCCACCGGCGCGTCCGATCCTGCCGCTACCCTCAGTCCCGCGCTCAGCATATCTCTTATGGCGTAGAGGTGTCTTAACTGTTCCGGCGGCACCGTGTACAGGTAGCGTTCGCCGCTGTAATAGATGAAGGCCGGGTTGGTCGCCACGATCGCCCCCAATCTTAGCAGCCTGGCGGCGGCTGCGGGAGTGCACACCGAGCAGTGCTCCAGGCGATGCCGGTGATCTTTGCCCGGACGCTGTTTCAAGGCCTGTTCCAGGGCCGTCGCGGCGGCGTTAACAGTAGTCTCCTCCACGGCGTGGATGGCAGCCTGACGGCCGCTTTTATGTATCTCAAGCACCAGGCGGTTAAGCTCTTTCTGAGACGGATTGAGGCTGCCCCTGACCTCGTCCAGCATGATCTTTACCGCGCCTCTGAGAAGCGAGGTTTCATGACTGTTATGCGCTTCCAATCCCTGCGGACTTCCTGTTTCCTGCGGGCTGCGCATCATGACTGTGCGCGGTGCGAATAAACCCCGTCGCTTCCAGTCGAGGAACCTGGCCCAGCGCTCCGGTCCGTTGCCCTGCGAAGCGTCCTGCACCGTGGTAATGCCCAGGCTTAGCAGGGTCCGGCCGGCGCGGGACACAGCCTCTTCAAGCTCAGCCTGGCCGGCCGGGGGGATAATCCCGGCCAGGTAAGGGCCCATGCCGAAGAGGAGGCCGTTGGGCTCACCGGTCTCCAGGTCGCGTTCGATCATGCCGCCCGGCGGCTCCTCGCTGTTGCCGTTGATGCCCGCTACAGCCATGGCTGCGCTGTTGAGCACGTGCGCGTGGCCGCTGCGGTGCGTCAGCTTGACCGGATGACCGGCCGTGGCGCGGTCGAGATCACGAGAAGAAGGATGCCTTTTCTCCGCCAGGTAGAACTCGTTGTAGCCGGCGCACCTGATCCAGGCGCCGGCCGGCAGGGTTGCTGCCGCCTCCCTGATCTTTCTCACGATATCTTCGATGGACTTGACCGATTTGGGGCTGAGGTCGATGTTGAGCAGACTCTCGGCATAGGCCATCACGTGGCAGTGCGCATCGTGGAAGGCCGGGATAACGGTCCTGCCGCGGCAATCGATGACCTGTGCCGCCCCGGCAAGCTTCGTATCTATTTCTTTGCCGCTGACCTTGAGGATACGCCCGTTCCGGATGTAGATAGTCCTGGCCTGCGGGCGGCGCGGGTCGAGCGTAATAGCGCAGGCGTTGCGCAGCACCAGCCCGGATTCAATATTTCCCATCGCGTATCCTCTGGAAATAGTCGTTGAGCCCCGCGTAGAAAGCGAGGGCGTTATCGTCCAGGTCGGGCGGCGGCATGAGATCTGCCTCAGACGGGTGGTACAGTTCCTCTTCCCCCAGGGGCAGCACAGGCAGGGCGGTATCGGATTCGCCGTCCCAGCTTGCAGTGAAGGGCAAGCCGATCCTGGCCAGGGGCGGATCCACAGTTGCGTCAACCAGCACGTACTGTCCGCTTATCTCGACCTTGCAGGCCAGGTGGTTGACCGGGCCCATTTGCTGCGCCAGCTTCCACAGCTCCGGCGGGTAGAGCTCCTCGAACTCCGCCCAGCGGTAGGGATATACGGCGAAGAGGACGTTCAGTCCCATCCTGTTGTACATATCGCACATCAGAAGGTGCTTGGGGGTGCAGGAGCCCATGTTGGTCTCAAGTATGCGCCGGTATTCCACAGGGCTGTTCAGTTCGGGCAGCACTCCGTAGGGGATATCGCGGATCTTTTCGAAGACCCCTATTAACGCGGCCTTTCCTTTTTTACCCGCCGTCCACTTTCGTAAAGTATGATCGACGATATCGCTGGCGTTCACGCCCCTAAGGGTAAAACAAGCCAGCAGATTCGTCAAAATGCTCTTGTGTTTTAATTTCCGGATATTAAGAGATCGTTCCCCCTCTTATTTTGACACGATGTATCGTTCAACATAGAATGAATCAGTTGAATTGACTATTATTTTGCATGACGGCTAATAGTCAGAGCACAGACGATTAATTGGTAGGATTGCATGCTAAACGCGTCATTAAGTTGCCGATTTCCGGAGGTGGCCGGCCATGGAAAGTAAGGTACACCTGAAAGTTGGTGACAGGCATAAACCTGGAAGGTTTCTGTCCGTCTTATCACTCATCATATTGACGGCGGTCCTGCTCGTGAACTGCCAGTGCCAGTTTAAGCCGGAGCAACCACCGGATGAAGTGATCCTTCAGCTGAAAGGGATGCACCAGGCGCAGTTCGCCGGCTTCTACCTGGCCCGGGAGAAAGGGTACTACACACAGGAAAACATCAAGGTGACCTTTCTGGAGGGAGAGAAGGACCTCGCCATAGTACAGCGGGTTGTTTACGGGGAGGCAGATTTTGCCGTGATCACCCCGGAATCCGTCTTGACGGCGCGCAGCCAGGGACAACCGATAAAAGCCATCGCTGCTATCTACCGGCAGAGCCCGATAGTGTATGTAGCCAGGTCCGACTCTGGAATCGTGCGGCCACAGGACTTCCTGGGCAAAACGGTGGCCACGTTGGATGCGAGCGGGTCGCAACAGGACCTCCAACTGCAATTCCACATAATGATGAAGAGACTGGGGCTGGATATCTCAAAGATCAAGCTCATCGCGTGGGACCCTGTAAACACAACATTTAACGACGGTGAGGCGGACATCACCTCATGTTATTCAAGCGTCGGCCTGATTGAGATGAGGCAGAAGGGATTAAAGCTCAATCTTATCTGGCCGAGCGACTACGGAGTCTACTTTTATTCAGACCTGTTGATAACCAGCGACAAGCTGCTCGCAGAGAACCCCGGCCTGGCAGCCCGCTTCCTGCGCGCCACGCTCAAGGGATGGCAGGATGCCATCGAGGACTACCAGCAAGCGGTTCCCGTAATCCTTAAATATTCCCGAAACAAGGATCCCCAGTTACAGGCCGCCATGATGGAAGCCCAGTTGCCGCTGGTACATACCGGGGAGGATCATATCGGCTGGATGAAGCCGGAAGACTGGCAGGCTATGTATAATTTACTTTTGGATAACGACCTGCTGGCCAAGCCGTTTGATGTAAACGAGGCCTACACCATGCAATGCCTGAAAGTAATTTACGGGAGCGAAGGCAAGTGAATCTGAGGTCAAGGATAACGTTGCTGTTCGTACTGCTGGCAGTTGTGCCGGTCATCATTGTGGGTTTCCTTGCTGTCTACACCGGCCGGCAGTCCATTGAGCAGGTTGAAATCAACCACCTTGTTTCCACTAACCTCATGAAAAGCAGCGAATTGACCAGGTGGATAGCGGGCAATCAACAGAGAATCGAGGAGCTGGCCCAGCGCCCGCTGATGGTGCAGAATTCTGCAACTCTGGCAACGAAAGAGACTATTGATCCTGCCTATGACAGCGCGCGCCTGAGCCTTGAGTGGGACCATCTCAAACCCCGCGTCAAGCCTTCCAGTGGTTTTACCGAGGTATCGGTGATCGGTCCCGACAGCGGTATTATCCTGGCCTCCAGCGATGACAGGCAGGAAGGAAAATATTACGCTAACCAGCGCTTCTATATTGAAGGTAAAACGCATACCTACACGCAGGGGGTGTTTTACTCACTGCCCTTACAGCAGACGACCATGATAGTGAGCACTCCCATTATTGACAGGCAAAATAATTTAGTTGCTGTGCTGGCAGGCCGTCTTGAACTGCGCGATCTCTCCATGATTATGTCTACACAGAGCGGTCTCAGGCAGACCGAGAAAACCTACCTGGTGAATAAATCCAATTTCTTCGTTACAGAGCCGCGGTCCGGCGAGGGGTACGCCCTCAAGAAAACTGTGCGGACCAATGGTGTCATAGCCGGACTTTCGGGCATAGACGGAGTGGGTTTCTATGAAGATTACCGCAATATACCCGTGATCGGCGCTTACAAATGGCTGCCCGAATATAACATGTGCCTGATAACCGAGGTCGATCAGGCTGAAGCGTATGACCGGATCAATGCGATGACGGTAACAGTTGTCAGTATTGTCACGCTGTTGGCGTTGATAGTGGTGGCAGCCGGCTTTTTCCTGGCCCGCACCATCACCCGGCCGTTGGCCCTGCTGGTAGAAGGCTCTGCTGAGATAGGCCGGGGCCATCTTGACCAGCGGGTCGGCACTGACGCAAGGGATGAGATCGGTGAACTGTCCCGGGCATTCGACCGGATGGCTATGGAGCTAAAGGAGACCACCGTTTCGTTGGACGAGCTCGAGCGGCGCATCCATGAACGTACGGCCCAGCTTGAAGCGGCCAACCGGGAACTGGAAGCCTTTTCCTATTCGGTGTCGCATGACCTGCGTGCCCCTTTGCGGGCTATCGACGGCTATACACGCATCCTGCTGGATGACTACGAACCGCTACTGGATGCTGAAGGTAAAAGGATCTGCTCGGTCATATCCGGCAGTGCGCACAAAATGAGCGACCTGATCGACGACCTCCTGGCATTTTCGCGATTGGGCAGGGCTGCATTAAATCCGTCTAAGATAGATATGGAAGCACTGGCAAAAACTGTGTACGAGGAATTAACCACGGCGCAAAGTCGCAAACGCATCAATTTTAAGATAGATTCAGCGCCGCCTGCCATGGGCGACCCGGCGTTGTTGCGCCAGGTATGGGTAAATTTGATCTCTAATGCCATAAAGTTCTCACAACATCAAAAACGTGCCGTCATCAGGGTGCACGCAGAAAATATCGAAAACGAGATTGTCTACTCTGTGAAGGACAATGGTGTGGGGTTTGACATGCAATATACCAATAAGCTCTTTGGCGTGTTCCAGCGGTTGCACAGCGTCAAAGAATTTGAAGGAAATGGGGTAGGCCTGGCCTTAGTCCAGCGGGTGATCAACCGCCATGGCGGCCGTGTCTGGGCTGAAGGGGAGGTAGGCAAAGGCGCGACTTTTTATTTTACGCTTCCCCGCCAAGGAGTGATATGATGACCGATATGCAAGCCGTAGACGTTTTACTGGTCGAGGACAACCAGCAGGATGCAGAGCTCACTATAAGGTCACTCAAGAAGCACAAGCTGGCCAATAATATCTCAGTGGTCGAGGATGGAGCGGAAGCGCTTGACTTCATCTTTTGCAAGGGCAAATACAGTGAGAGGGACATAAAACATCCGCCCCGGGTAATATTTTTAGATTTGAAACTTCCCCTGGTCGGCGGGCTGGAGGTATTGCGGGCAGTCAAGCAGGATGAACGCACCAGGTCAGTCCCGGTGGTGGTGGTAACCTCTTCACGCGAGGACCCGGACGTCAAGGCTGCCTATGAACTGGGCGCCAACAGCTATGTAGTAAAGCCGGTGGATTTTGAATCCTTCACAGAAGCCATTGGAAAGTTGGGCCTTTACTGGTTGCTGATCAATCAGCCCCCGAAATAAGTTTGTAGCTGCAGACGGATGTGTCCTGAGCAGGCAGAACCATGAGTGAAATAATCAAGATTTTAATAGCCGAAGATACGCCGACAGATGCGGAGCTGTGTGAGAGGGAAGTGCGCAAGGTGCTGAAATCGTGCCGCTTTTTGGTGGTGGACAATCGTAAGGCATACCTGGCGGCTCTCAGCGAGTTCCAACCGGATCTCATACTCAGTGATTACAGCATGCCCGGCTTCGACGGGATGTCCGCGTTAAGACTGGCGCAGGAACACTCCGCCGAGATGCCGTTCATCATTGTTACCGGGTCAGTCAGTGAAGACGTGGCAGCCGAAACCATGAAAGCCGGCGCATGGGACTACATTATTAAAGAACATGTCAGGCGCCTGGGGCCGGCGGTCGTCAATGCGCTGGAAAAGAAACAGACGTTGATCACCAAACATAGGGCGGAGGATGAACGTGAGGCTGCTTACAAGGCCCTGGCCAAAGCCTTCACCGATGTCATCACCGCCATGTCCACAATAGTTGAAATGAGAGACCCCTACACTTCAGGGCATCAAACGAAAGTTGCCGATTTGTCAGCGTCAATAGCCGGGAAACTGAAACTTCCCGAAGCAAATATCAAGTATTTACGCATAGCAGCGCTCATCCACGATATCGGCAAACTGTACATTCCGGCTGATATTCTGAGCAAACCCGGCAAGCTGAGTGACATAGAGTGGCAACTGATAAAAACCCATGCACAGGGAAGTTATGATATTTTAAAAGGCATAGAATTTCCCTGGCCGATAGCCCAGATAGCCTTGCAGCATCATGAGAGATTGGACGGCTCGGGATATCCTCGCGGGTTAGATGGCGACCATATCTTACTGGAAGCAAAAATACTTGCTGTGGCCGATGTGGTTGAGGCTATGTCATCACACAGGCCGTACAGAGCTGCATTAGGCATTGAAAAAGCGCTTGAAGAGATCTCACAGAACAGGGGAGTTCTCTATGATCCTAACGTCGTTGACGCTTGTTTGAAGCTCTACAGCGAAAATAAACGCAAGTCAAAAGGTTAATATGCGACAGCGGCGACCCTGGTACCATCGATGACAGATTACTGAAATTCAGCTGCGCCCGCTGAGATTGGAGGGTGTGCCATGGAGATTATCGAAGCCATTAATTCACGTTACAGCGTACGCGCTTTCAAGCACGATCCCGTACCGAAGCATATTCTCGAGGAGTTGCTGACCGTTGCGCAGCGCTCGCCTTCCTGGGCCAATACACAGACATGGGAGTTCGCGGTGGTGGGTGGTGAAGTGATGGAGGACCTGAGGAAGTCGCTGTCTGAGCGTGCTTTCGCGCAAGATGCGCGCAATGCGGATATAGACTACCCGGAGTGGACGGGAAAGCACAGGGAACGGCGCAGCCGCAACGGGTACAGGCTGTATGAGCATATGGGCATAGGAAGGGAGGATGTTGAGAAGCAGCTTAACTGGTTCGTCGATATGTATCGTTTTTTCGGTGCGCCCAACGCCATTTATATTTATACGGAGCGGGAAGTGAGCAACTGGGCCATCCTGAATGTCGGTCTGGTGGCTCAGACCATCAGCCTGGCTGCGCTGCATTTCGGGCTCGGCTCCATTATGCTGGCCGCCGGCGTCAGCTACCCGGATACAGTGAGGCGGAAGTTAAACATACCTGAATCGAAGCAAATACTTATCGCCATAGCCATCGGCTACCCCGATTCGGAAGCCGTCGTGAACAAATTCAGGACGGAGAGGGCGCCGCTGAGTGAAGTCTGTTCCTGGCACGGCTTATAGATGTGAGCATGCGGGCGGGTTTAAAAACCCGCCCCTACAAAAACGTAGGGGCGTACCTTCAGGTACGCCCGCGGCTACTAGAGCCCTTGCCTGTCTGGCTGGAACGGGTATATACTGGCGAATAATCCACAATACAGGAGGTTGAGATGAGCGGAACGAACAGTTACGATCTGAAATCCGTGAAATTGCCGAGGTTGACCGGGGGAGGGCTGTCTATTATGGCGGGCGCTCTGGAGAGCGGCTTTCTGAGGGCCCTGATCATGCCGTCCATGCTGAAAAGCGGCGGGATAACAGATTTCCGCGCCCTGTCACCCGAGGAGTCACCAACAGTATTTCCCATTTATTTTGTAGATAAAAAGGCTGCTCCGGAGGAGGGGCCGGACCTCAAGGCCTTGAATAAGATTGAGGGAAGGACGGCGGCGGTGCCTTTCAGGACGGCGCGGGATTATGCTGAGGCTTACAAGGAGGGCAAGGCCAATCCCGAAGAAGTCGCTAAAAAGGCGCTGGATGCCATTAAACAGGCCGATGCAGGTAACCTGAAGCTGCGCCCATTTATCGCCGTCAATGAGGGTGACGTCATGCAGCAGGCGAGGGCCTCCGCTGAACGCTGGAAGGACAAGAAGCCGTTAAGCGTGCTTGACGGTGTGCCGGTGGCGGTCAAGGACGAGGTGGATATGGTTCCTTATCCCACGACCGTGGGCACTAAATTTTTCGGAAAAGCGCCGGCCAAGCATGACGCAACGGCCGTCGCCAGACTGCGCGCGGCTGGCGCTCTGCTATTGGGCAAGGCCAACATGCACGAGATAGGCATAAATCCCGACGGGCTGAACGTCAATTTCGGCTCTACGCGCAACCCGTATAACCCCAAGCATGACACGGGAGGGAGTTCCAGCGGCTCGGCCACCGCTGTTGCCGCCGGGCTTTGCCCGATTGCGGTGGGCGCCGACGGTGGCGGGTCCATACGAGTACCTGCTTCACACTGCGGGGTGGTCGGTCTCAAGCCCACTTTCGGGCGGGTCAGCGAATACGGCGCGGCCCCGCTCTGCTGGAGCGTTGCGCATTTAGGCCCCATCGCGGCCACGGTGGAAGATGCGGCCATAGGGTACGCCTGTATGGCAGGTCCGGACGTCAGGGAGCCGAACTCGTTGCACCAGCCTGAAGTGAAGCTGGAGCAGTGGAACAAAGGAGATCTTAAAGGAGTCAGGCTTGGAGTCTACAAGCCCTGGTTTGAGCATGCCTCGCCCGAGGTGGTGCGAGCATGCGATATATTGATTGAGAAGCTGGCCAGCGCGGGGGCCAGGGTCAGCGAGATCGTCATACCCGGCCTGGATACCATGCGTGTCGCCCATGCCATAACCATTTTGAGCGAGATGGCGGGTTCCATGAATAACTATCCCAAAAACAACAAAGACTTCGGCGCAGAGGTGCGTGTCAGCCTCAGCCTGGGGCGCATTTGTACCGCCGACGACTATATCAAGGCCCAGCGCATACGCACACGGGTCATTACGGTTTTCAGGGAAATATACAGCACGGTCGATGCCATTATTACGCCGTCAACGGGAATTACTGCGCCGGAGGTTACACTGAAGGACGCACAGGGTGGTTGGTCCGACCTTTCCAGCACCACGGAGGTCATGCGCTTTGCCTTCCCCGGCAACCTGGCGGGACTGCCCGCCATCAGCTTCCCAGCCGGCTATGATAGCATCGGGCTGCCCATAGGCATGCAGGCCATGGGTCGCTGGTGGGATGAGGACCTGCTGCTGCGTATTGCATTCAATGCCGAGAAGCTGGTTGAGCGCAGGAAGCCCGCAATGTTCTACGACCTGCTCTAATATGTCATTGCGAGGAACGCAGTGACGAAGCAATCTTGTGTTATGATATTTCCCTACCCGGGATTGCTTCGCTACGCTCGCAATGACATGGAATAAAAACGTCATTGCGACAATCATAAAGCCGCCCGAAGCCGGGCGCACCTGAAGGTACGCCCCTACGGAATTGTGGCCTGCGCCATGGCTGCAATAAGCTCCGGCGTGGTGCCGCAGCAACCGCCGATAATGTGTGCCCCGGCGTCGCGTAACTGAATGGCGCTCTGCGCCATCATCTCAGGCGTGGCCCTGTACACTGTCGCGCCGTCCACGATTTCAGGCATGCCTGCGTTAGGCTTGGCCACGAGCAACGCGCCGGGCGCGGCGGTGTGCATTTTAGCTATGGCCGCCAGCATCTCGTCGGGTCCGTTGCCGCAGTTGCCGCCCAGGGCTGCCGCGCCCCATTCTACGAGCTTAGTTGCCGCGTTCTCCGGCTTTACGCCCATCATGGTGCGGCCGTGTGTGTCGAACGTCATAGTTACGATAATCGGGATATTGGCCGATGCCCTGCGCGTCCCCTCCACCGCTGCCCGCACCTCCTCGAGGTCGGCCATGGTCTCGATCCAGATAACGTCGGCGCCCCCGGCGATGAGCGATCCGGCCTGCCTCGCGAAAGCGTCGGCAGCGTCGTCGAATAATAATCTACCCAGGGGGGCCATGATCTCACCCGTGGGTCCGATATCGCCCGCCACCACAGCCTCTGCGGTCCCGGGGCCTGCCTTAGCAAGGTAATCAACGATCTCAGCGCGCAGTATCTGTGCGCCGGCCCGGTTGAGTTCATCGCCCTGCTTTTCAAGGCCATGACCTGTCAGGCGGAATCTGTTGCCGTTGAAGGTATTGGTCAGCAGTATCCGTGCCCCGGCCTCCAGGTAGGCGCGGTGCACAGCGCGGACTCGGCCCGGTTGGTCCACGTTCCACAGCATTGGCGGATCGCCCGGATTGAGGCCTGCCTGCTGCAGCATCGTCCCCATGGCGCCGTCGGCGATGATGGCGCCGGGCCGGTCGATTAATTTCTGCCAGCGGTTCATATCTGTATACCCCTGTAGTTAAATGTTAAACCGGTAGGTCCTGTCCCGGCTCATTCTCGGTGACTTCCTCGCCGTCCACCCTTTCGGGGCAATCGGCTATTGTGAGGTCGCACCATGAGCAGCCCGTGTGTGAAGGAAGCTTTGAAGGCGGTGTGGACGACTCCAGGATGTTGAGGAAATAGGTTACGTTTTTCTTGAACTTGTCATCGATGATATGGTGGGGGACCTCGGAGTGCCCGGTTTTGTAAACTACGCACCCGTCCAGCTTTTTACCCTTATAAAGACCGGTCGCGTAGGGCAGGAACATCATATACAGGGCTACCTGGATTATATCGCTCTGCCTGGGATTGCCCGTTTTGATGTCGAATACCGTGCAGTGCCCGGTTTGTGTTTCCATGGATATCAGGTCGGGCGTACCTGCTATGGCCAGGCCCGACGGCCTCTTGGCAAGGAACTTGTTCTGACCTTCTCGGTATACAGTTTCTCCCTGCTTTTCGCGTTCCTTGGATACCTCGTCAAGGATCCTGGTGTGTTCAGCGGTCCAGGCAGCCAGCTGGAAATCTCCCGGCGCTCTGCTGTACTCGGTATGATGCGCTTTAAACCAGGATGACCACTGGCAAGTGGTCTCTCCCGCCATTAATTTGGAGAGCCAGGTGACCCACACATAAACGCCGTTTCTCTCTCTCGTCATTTTCCTTTACTCTTGCCGCTCAATGGCGACATTCTATCATGATTGCGAGGTGGATTCCTACATTGATCAGCTTTGTCAGCCGATAGCTGAAGTCGCTAGGCGGAAAATGGCTATCCAGAGCAGGTGGAGGGGGATCATTACGATAACCGAAGCGCAGAAGATTATTAATCGATAAATTGTGCGCATGCGCAGTCTATAGACTATTAGCAGCGTCAGCAGGAAGATCAGCGCCATACCGGCATAGCCCCACAGCACCATGGCGGGAGTCCCTCCCCAGACGGTGAGCGCCGGTTTGAATTTCCAGAGGACCATGGGATAGATGCTGGCAAAGGCCTCGTTGAGGCAGGCATAGGATGCCATGAAGACCATGGAAAGCAGGATCACCCATACCCTGCGTTTGCCTCCGATGAGGTTGCCCCTGACGATGACCTCCGAGAAAGTCAGCGCCAGGTAGATGGTGTACGACCAGAAGACCATCAGGATGAGCGGCGCAGCGCCGACCCAGAGGTGGAAGGTTGCCGGGTTGTACGAGTAAAGGTTGAGGGCGGCAACCTGTGACACCACGTTCTCACGGATCAGGCCCAGGAATGCGCCGCCCAGGAAGAACATCCATGTAAAAACCGCGCCCCGGGTGTATGCGCTGTGCCAGATCAACAGCCCGGTGAGGGCCAGCGCGATGAGTTCCAGAGCGAGAAAGGTATCCATGCTCTTCAGCCTCCGCCTTTCCACTCTTTGGATATTAGCCGCACCAGGATATAGGCGATGATGAAAAGCCCGGTGGGTATGATGGAGGTGAGCAGGTCGAACCTGCTGCGTATGATCTCGATTCCTGCGTAAATCACCCAGAAAACAAGCAGCACGATGAAGGGTATCTCACGGACGAAGAAGTTCGGCCTTTTATCCATTGTATTCATAGGATATCGGGCACAGTCTATTAGCTTGAGGTGCTGCTGTCAATGAAGGACTTAGTCGGTGCCTATCATGACGCTGCTGGCCTTGATAATCGCGT
>Ga0247841_10006871_pt1 | contig 17242 bp, 14 predicted proteins | sample LaCruzMarch2015__2_FD_192410 | JGI IMG/M metagenome (GOLD analysis project Ga0247841, IMG submission 192410) | Freshwater microbial communities from meromictic Lake La Cruz, Castile-La Mancha, Spain - LaCruzMarch2015_18m | ecosystem: Environmental > Aquatic > Freshwater > Lake | place: Spain... | reverse complement strand
TGAGGATCTGTTGGGGATTTTTGGCAAATGTTGTATCGGCTAGTTTTTTCTTTTCAAATTCCTGTTTTAGTGCCGGATTGGCTGCCATCATCTCACGCGCCATTTTTTCAATTACATACGATTCACCATACTCTTTCTGTTCAAAAGTGGCATCAAAAAAGCCCCAGTAAACATACGATCCGCTCCCTTTTGGTTCGAGGATATGCGGGATGATGCGCCCCGCAGGCTGCATCACTTCCACAACCGCCGAACCTGCCATGAATAACCGTGTTTCTGCTAATTCATCATATTCAATGTTGATCAGTGGGTGACGTCCTTCATATGAATTTGGTTGCCATTTCGGATTTTTAAAACGGCATGTGGTAATCCTGAGCATGGTGTCTCTCGATAATTCCACAACCCTGATTCCATGGAACTTCAAACGTTCAATTACTGTTTTCCATTCTGCAGGAATAATATATGCATAGGGCAACATTGCAGTTGATACCGGCTTGGCTGTGGAGAAATAGGGAATGCTGAATGTGGCGGGTTTGTCGCTGTAGTTAAACCAGTCGCCCCCACTCAGGTCACTTTTAACAATATCGTACTCCATTCCCAGGAAATCAACCATGGTACTGTCGGTCATTGTGGTTTCAAAAACCAGAGGGAAAGACTGGTCGAGGAAGGCTTGACTGCTGACAAATTGATCGGCTGCATTGATCAGGGTGCGAAGGTTTTTCGACTCTTTATTCAGAATTTCAAGGGTTGCCAGGATGCATTGGTAGGTGCTTTCTACCCGTTGGCTGTAAGGTTTAAGCATATGTGTTTCAATAAGCAACCCTGGCCGGTTGCGGAGGGCCGTATATCCCTGCGAAAGCATAGGTGGCGCAACTTCGGTAATCAACCCGCTTCGCGGATCGTGCCAGTTCCTGAAATCAACATAAGGAAAAACAGGGTATCCCAGGCTGTTCATCCGGGTTTGCATCTGCTGGATCAGGATGTTTTTCGACCAGCTTGTCAACCCTTCATCCATATCCCCATAGATCTCCATGAGATAGGTGATCACATATTGGTAATCGGCTCCGTCGGTTGTGTGACAATCAATGAAGAAATCGGGTATCCACCTGTTAAACATGCGAAGCCAGGCTTGCATCTCCGGGGCATCAGCCTTCAGGTAATCACGGTTGAGATTCAGGTTGTTGGCTGTTGTGCGCCATCCCATCTCCCTGGGACCATTCTGGTTGATACGGTTATAGGGACCAAACCGTTCATGACCATCAACATTAAAGATAGGGATGAAAATGATGGAAACATTGTCAAGTAAATTCGCTGCGGGATATCTGATGTTTGTCCCCGAATCCCTTATCCCGTCTCCCGGAACTATTCTGGCGAGATCACGGAAAAACATCAGGCCGGCATCTTTGCCATCTGATTCGCCGGGATGGATGCAGGCCTGGATGAGGAGTATGATCCTGCCGGCAGCATGGATATCATCCGGGTTATCGAACCCGTCCCGGTCCAGGATCAGCAGTGGAAGATCTCTGCCCTGAGCACTTTGACCAAATGTGGTATAGGAAATCATATTTGATCCTGCGGCGAACCGCTTGCAATAATCAATTGTTGCCTGGTATGAAGGAGTCTCGAGTTTTCCCGATTGCTCATAAAAGGTAAGCCATTTCACTTCTTGTCCGAAAATTGCCGGGAGAATCAGGATTCCGTATAGAACCAGGTTAAATCGTTTCATATATTAATTTTTATTTTTTCGGGCCATATGGAATAGCCATAAATTATCATTCACAGTTTGCATGTACGTTGTGCTTATGGGTATTTCATAATGTATTATTTCTGAGCGGCCAAACATACAAAAAAAATAATTGTCAGAACTGTTCCCGGCTCTCTTTTGTTAAATTTGTAAGGCACAAAAACAGAAACTTTTTAACCCTGTTTTGTTTCTGTTCTTCAATATTTTCCTACCTTTGTGCCCTTTCATGGAACAATATTCTATGTGAACATCGTTAAACAGTGCGAATGGAAAAAGCATCGGTCGATATCCTGGAAAGGGTCAGGGAACTCTTTTACAAATATGGTGTGAGAAGTGTTTCAGTGGAAGATATTTGCCGTGACCTGGGCATGTCGAAGAAAAAACTATACCATTTTTTTAACAGTAAAACTCTACTGGTTGAAAAACTTCTTGAACTGGAGCGGCAGAATTTTGAAATCATTTTTGACAAGCATAATTTTGAAGGGGTAAATGCCATTGATATCCTGCTTATTGTCAGCCGCGACCTTGGGGAACGGTTCAGGGATATAAGTCCTTCCATGACCTTCGATCTGAAAAAATATTACCCGGAAATATACCATAAACACGTTGATGAACGTATTGAATTTATCTACGGTAAGATTCAGATCAATCTTCAAAAGGGAATCAGTCAGGGTATCTACAGGGATGATCTCAGTATTGAATTGGTAGCCAGGTTATACATCAGGCGTTTGATCGATCTGCACAATCCGGAATTTTTCCCTGCAGATAAATTTTCTTTTCAGACTTTATTCGATGTTATGTTCGACAATTTTATCCGTGGTATTGCTAATCAGAAGGGAATTGACTATTACGAAAAGCAAAAACGGAAAGTAAATTTTAAAAAATTCAAATAGTAAATATGAAATTCAGGCTCTTCTTTCTATTCTTTATCTGCCTTATTTTCAGGCAAGTTTTGGTGGCACAAAACGCTGGAGCGGTCAATCCCAAAGAGGTATTGAAATTCTCGCTGGAGCAGGCCCAGGCTTTTGCTTTTGAAAATAACTACGATCTGAAAAATTCTAACCTCGACGTGGAGATTGCCGGTAAAATGGTCAAACAGAATACAGCCATTGGATTACCACAGATCAATGGGAGCATTGATTACATGAATAACATCGTAATTCCGACCACCCTGCTGCCGGGAGAAATGGTTGGAAAACCCGGGACATATGTTCCGATACAGTTTGGAACGTCGTACAACGCGGCGCTCAAGGGAACCCTGACGCAGCTCATTTACAGCGGGCAATACCTGGTGGGACTGCAAACCGCCAAAGCCTTTCTTGAAACATCCAAGCAAAAAAACATCCGGAATATCGTCGACGTTCGCGACCAGGTGGCTGATGATTACATCCGTCTGCTGGTTGTTGACGAAGGCATTAAAATACTTGATTCCACCTATTTGGTCGTCAGCAAGTTGGTTGAAGAGGCCCGAAAGAGCTACCAGGTGGGTTTAATTGAAGACATTGAAGTCGATCAGGCCGATTTGAACAAGTCAAACCTGGAAGCATCGATAACTTACACTAAAAGTTTACGGAGCATTGGCTATGCTCACCTCAAATTTTTGTTGGGATTGAACGATAACCAGGAATTGATCCAAACAGACAATCTTGAGTTTTTTCTGGCCCAGGTTAATCGTGATGCGCTGATAAGCCAACCTTTCGATTACAATACAAATATTGATTATGTTCTTTTGAAAAAGGCAGATTACCTTACTCTGATGCAATACAAACTTTCAAAAACTGCTTATCAGCCAAGCTTGTCAGCGTTTTTGACCGGTTCAACCAATGCGCAGCGGAATACGTGGGATTTTTTTAAGACCAGCGAGGTTTGGTACCCAAACGTGGTCGTTGGCGCCTCATTACAAATCCCAATATGGAGCAGCGGCAGCCGTAAATTTTCAGTTGATCAGGCTCGGCTCAAAGTAGAGCAGAGTAAAGTTACTGACGAGAAAATGAGGGTGGGGCTTGAGTTACAGGTAGAAACGGCAAAGACCGACTTCAGCAATGCATACGCAATTTACCTGAACAAGGTTAAAGGATTCCAAACTGCTCTGAAAATCTACGAAAAAACCATGGAAAAATACAAGCAGGGTATGGTTGGAAGCACCGATCTCAACCAGAGATACCAGCAATTTCTAACTTCCAACAACGACTATATGCAGTCCATTTATACTGTTCTTAGTCAAAAGATCAAGTTAAACAAACTACTCGAAAAGTTCTGAGTAAGCTTATTTCCTTTTTGCTAAACGGTTTGACCTCCTCCGTTTCCATCTCGTCTTCATCTGAACATCGATAAGCAGCATGGCCGGAACAAATACCAGGGTGAGGAAGGTGGCAAAACTCAATCCGAAAATGATGGTCCAGGATAAAGGACCCCAGAATGCCACACTGTCACCACCAAAATACAGGTGAGGATTCAGTTCGGTAAAAATTTTAATAAAATCTATGTTCATTCCAACGGCCAAAGGTACCAGCCCCAACATGGTGGCTGAAGCTGTAAGTGCAACCGGTGTGATCCTGGTTTTACCGGCCTCGATAATTGCCTGTTTGGTTTTATAGCCACGGGTCTTCAATTCATCGGCAAATTCAACGATCAGGATTCCGTTGCGCACCACAATACCGCCCAGTGCAACAATGCCCAATCCTGTCATGATAATGCTGATTGACATGCCGAATAATGAAATTCCAAACAGAACACCAATAATACTGAAAATCACCTCGCTGAGAATGATCAATGATTTACTGAGCGAACCAAATTGTGTGATCAGGATGAAAAATATCAAACCGATTGCTATCATCATGGCTTTTAACAGGAAGACCATTGTCTCGGCCTGATCATCCTGTTCGCCGGTGAGATTAATGTCAATGCCACTGGGGAGGTCGTACGATGGAATAGCCTTTTTTATGCTGGCTACCACTTCGTTGGCAGTATAACCTGACAACACTTCAGATGAGAGCGTTATAACGCGTTTGAGGTTCTTTCTTTTGATGCCACCGTAAGTGTCCTTATATTGGATTGTTGCCACTGAAGAAATCGGGATCTGCCTTAATTGTCCCGAATTCATGTCCCTGTATGTGATTTTCGCATTTATTATTTTATTAATGTTTGTACGCTCTGATTCTGCATACCTGAGCTGAATTGGATACTCATCCTCCTCCTCCTTGTATTTTGAAATCTCCTTCCCGAAAATGGCTGTTCGCATTTCCATACCGATCTGCCCAAGTGACAAACCTTCCCGGTTGGCCCTGACACGGTCGATGTTAATTATAATTTCAGGTTTGTTATTTTCGAAATCCGACTTCAGTTGCTCAATGCCGGGAATGCGGTTGGAATCAAGGAATGACTTGAAGGTCATGGATGCTGCGATCAATTCTTCGAGATTCTCTCCTGAAATCTCGATGTTGATTGGTTTCCCTGTCGGCGGACCCATCTTGTTTTTTTCAACGCTGATGGTAACGCCTGCAATATTCTTTAGATTCGCCCTGATTTTATCCATGTAATCCTGGGTGGAAATACCTTGCCTGAACTTGCTTTCGATAAAGTTTACCGTCACTTTCCCTTTATTGGAAGAGACCGAACGGTCAAACATATTGTCTCCTGCTCCAAGTCCGACATTGGAAATGATGGATTCAACGATCGGATTTTTGTCTCCCAAAACAGCAATAACCTTATTTTCAACCATGGACGTTACCGAATCTGTTACATTTTGGTCGGTTCCTTCGGGTAGTTTAATAAACACGTTGACATAGGTGGGATTGTTATTAGGGAAAAACAAAACCGGAGGTTTGGTGATACCTGTAACAATGATACTCAGAAAAAACAGCCCGATAACTGTGCCTAAAATGTACCAGGGTGTTCGCCCCTTTAAAGCCATAACAAGTGTTCTCTCATAAAGATGCAATGCCCAGGGCCAGGTAACAGTCTGGAAACGGACAATTGCCTTTTTGAGTAAAAGCCGGTAAAATCCATTGAGGATGAGTGCGAACATAAAAATGTTCCCTATTGCAAATCCTCCGACAATATAGGAGAACAATGCGAGAACAAATAAAATGATGCTGGTAATTACCAATCGTCTTCTGTCCGACTTCACTTCGACCTGGTCATACTCATGCTTCATGAAAGTGACAGCAAAGACCGGGTTAATGACATATGCCACAAACAAGGATGCAAAGAGCGTTAAAATGAGGGTGACAGGCATATAATACATGAATTTTCCCACTGTACCGGGCCAAAATGCAAGCGGGAAAAAAGGTGCAAGGGTTGTCAGCGTCCCCGACAAAATCGGCAGAAAAACTTCTCCGGCGGCATTTTTTGCCGCCTTCACAATATCAGGCTGGTCCCGGTGAAGCCGGTGCGTGTTTTCGATCACTACGATGGCATCATCGACAATGATCCCGAGTGCAAAAATAAAACCGAACATCACGATCATGTTCAGCGTGAATCCAAGGCTTGGCATAATAAGATAAGCCACAAACATTGAAAGTGGTACCGAAAGTGCGACAAAAAAGGCATTGTTAAATCCCATGAAAAACATCAGAATAATAATAACCATGAGGAATCCGATGATGATGGTATTGTTCAGCTCTTCGAGCGTGCTCTTGGTGAATCGTGACTGGTCCCCGGTTATCACAACTGAAAGGTCAGGAGGATATGTGGTCTTTTTCAATGTTTCCATGATCAGTTTGATCTCATCGGAAGCAAGGATCAGATTTTCGCCACTTTTTTTAATAACATTCAGGGTGATTACATTTTTTCCATTCAGGCGGGCGAAACTCTCCTGATCTTTGAATGAATCCCTCACGTCGGCAACATCCTGTATGTATACATTGGCGCCACTGGCCGATTTCAGCATGATGGTCCTGATCTGTTCAGGCGATTTAAACTGACCTGCCAGGCGGATGGTATATTTCGTGCCAAACGATGTAATTGTCCCTGCCGAAATGGTAACATTCTCTGCTGCAATAGCCGATTCAATGTCGCGGAAAGAAACACTGGCTGCCTGCATTTTATACATGTCCACTTCAATCTGGATCTCGCGTTCAAGCGCTCCGACAATATCCACCCGTGTAATTTCTTTCAGCGTTTCAATTTTATCCTGGGCCTCCTCAGCATATTTTTTCAGCCGTTGCAGATCATAATCTCCAGCCAGGTTAATGTTCATGATCGGAAATTCCGAAAAATCAACCTCTTTGATATCCGGATCCTTTGGCAGATTGTTCGGCAGGTTTGACTTAGCTTTGTCAACGGCATCACGAACACGTTGCTTCGCTTCTGTGTTTTCGATACCGGGATTGAATTCCACAACAATAATTGAAAAATCCTGGATGGAGTTACTCGTAATCTTTTTTACATCGGCCAGGGATTTACACTGTTTTTCAATCGGACGTGTAACCAGGTTCTCCATGTCTTCGGGTGATGTGCCCGGATATACGGTATTGACAAGGATCGTCGGAATGACAATCTCGGGAAATTGCTCCTTTGGTATGCTGAAGTAAGACATAATTCCCAGGGAGGTGATGATAATCGTCAGGACATAAATACTGGTTTTATTGTCAATAGACCAGCTGGTTGCAAAAAACTCTTTGAGTTTGTGTTCCTTTTTTTTCATAGCTGGTCTGAGTTAGAAGTCAATAAGCTGACCCTGGTAGAGATCTTTGTAGCCTGCCGTAATGATTTTGTCCCCTTCGTTAAGACCTGTAACAATTTCGGTAAGGCCATTAAATGAGATGAACGGTATCACAGTCCGTTTTTGAGCAATTTTTTTTCCATTCTCTTCGACAGCGATAAACACATAATGACCTTCATCACGCGATGTCTGAATATAATTCTGAGGGATGGCAATGGCTGTCGGATTGGCATAATCCTTAATCTTAAGGACTGCAATCATATTTGCACGATAAATAAGATTCGACACAGGCAGCGCAACCTCGACAAGGAAGGTGCGGTTTACCGGGTTGATATATTTACTGGCGAATGTGACCCGTTGGTCAACTTCATGATTGAGATCAGGCATGTAGATCTTAACCTGATCGCCAGTCTTAACCTTTGATGAGTATGCCTCCCCAACATCGGCCAGGGCTTTTGCTTTTGAAAAGTTAACTACACGAAAGGCCGGGATGGGAGAAGCTGAAGACGCCATCTGTCCCACCTTGATTGGGATATCCTCAACAGTTCCATCAATTGGACTTGTAATTACCGACATTTTAATCTGGTCTTCCAGTGTTGCAATCCCATTTTGGGCCGATTCCATGTCGTTTTTAGCCTTCAGGTACTGAACCTCTGACCCGATTTTCTGGTCCCAGAGTGTTTTTTGACGATTGAAAATATCAGTAGCAAATGCAAGTCTGTTTTGTAAATCCGTTAATTGTTGCTTCAGCACTTCGGCATCGAGCTCGGCAAGAATTTGTCCTTTTTTTACAGCATCGCCTTCATGAACCAGAATCCTGGTTACAACGCCTCCCTGGTTTCTTGGACTTACAGCAATGTTTTCATTTCCATCGATCCGTCCCTGAACTTCAATGTAATGTTCAAATGGTTTCCTGGTAAGAATCATGGTGTTGACCCTGGTGGCTTCCACTGTGCCAGCCGGAGTAAGTTCCTGTTCGAGCTTGAGGATCTCGCTGGTAATATTGTCGCGTTCTTTTTTTAGTTCTGTCAGTCTGGCTTTTTTATCACCTTCGTTGCTGCTGCATGCAACAATAAAAACGATGATGCCTGTAAGGAAAAAAAATCTTTTCATAGGGAAATCATATGGTTAATGTATGATAATGATAAATCGGGATTTTAAATCGCAAAGATAGGAATTTTCCAGTCTTGAAAAACTTTTTGGGGGAAAATCGTTTCCATGACCAATTTCTGTATCTTTGCCAAATGAACCTTAAAGCCCTGAACATACTGAAACAAGTGCGAAGACTCTATCAGCGTTATGGCATTAAAAGCGTTACGATGGATGATGTTGCGAAACATCTGGGGATTTCCAAAAAAACCCTGTATGAACATTTTACCGACAAAGAGGATTTGGTGCGGAATGTATTTAAGTTCGAACATGATCACTGGGCTGGTTTTCTGGGCGCCATTGAAGACAAGAAGTTGAATGCCATCGAAGAGTTGTTCGAAGTGTATAAAATGATCAATGCCATGTTCCGGGAATTTAACCCGTCAATGGAATATGATTTACGAAAGTATTACCCCGACTTATTTATCCAGGTGAAGGAAGTCAGGCGTAAAAGAATGTTTGAATCGGTGTTCGACAACCTGAACAAGGGAAAGAAGGAGGGGCTTTACCGAAAAGAGCTTAATTCGAAAATCATTGCTAAACTTCACGTTTTCAGAACAGAAAGCTTCTTTGACAACGATATGTTTACACAAGAGGAGATTCTATCCTTTAAAATGTTCCATGAAGTATTTGTGTACCACCTTCAGGGCATTCTCAACAACGACGGGAGAGTTTTCTTTGAAACCAACTTTGACAAGTTCAAGGCAACCATTTCATTTTCTTGAATTTCTTCCATTTTTTTTATTAAAGAAATCCATTTACATTTACTTCGGAAAAACCAACACTTCATTCATGGATACCGAGGTCGAACTGGTTTCAAAATGCCTCAACCACGAACTTGCAGCCCAAACCGAGCTTTACAATTTGTTTGCATCCAAAATGTACGGAATTTGTTTAAGGTACGCCGGTAACAAAATGGAGGCTGAGGATATCCTGCAGAATGGCTTCCTTCGTGTGTTCAATAGTCTTCATCAATTTCATTTCAATGGTTCTCTCGAAGGATGGGTAAAGAGAACAATAATTAACGCTGCAATAAACTTTTGTAAGCACAATAACAGGTACTTCCAGGAAACCGACTTAAATGAAGGACTCGCGGAAGCAACGTTTTCGGAAGATGCGTTGTCTATATTAACAACAAAGGAATTGCTCGCAATGGTTCAGGAACTTCCGCCAGGACGCCGGACAGTATTCAACCTGAATATAATTGAGGGGTATGACCACAAAGAAATAGGGGTGATGCTTGGCATTTCAGAAGTAACATCGAGAACTCAGCTGCACCGTGCAAAAGCTTCCATCAGGAAACGGTTACAGAAATTAGAGAAAGTGTGAAACATTGACCATTGAATGATCATGGAAAATCCGGATAGTATAGAACAAAAATTTAAATCATCCTTTTCGGAATTCGAACAGGCGCCGTCTGCCCATGTATGGGACAATCTTCGGAATAAGTTGCACCCTGAGCCGGAACCCGGAAATTTATGGTTGCGCAAAACCGGGTCATACCTGCTACCGGACCGTCAGATGCGGCGGTTTATTGCTTTCGCAGCGGCTGCAGTCATTCTTGCCCTTGCAGTTGTGTACATCGCATCCGTTGATCAGCATGAAATATACGGACATGCGTACGCAGGAGAAGTTCGTTTGTGCCGCGGGATTGCTGTTTTATTCCGGGTCGGCGATAAAGCCATGCCATGGGATACCCTGAAGCATTGCAATTCAGCAATAATTGACGACAACGGCTTTTATAAATTTTCGAGGGTTGAACCAGGAATTTACCTGTTGCGGATTTCTCCTGAAGAAAGGTCCGAAAACTTAAAAGCTTTTCTGCCATCCTGGTTTGATCAGCATGACAATCCTGACTCATCGCATACCATCATCATAACGGCGGAGGATGTCAGGGCTGATGTCCATTTAATATCCAGATCTGAAACAGGAAAATAGCAGGGCGCTGATTAATTATCTTCAGCAAACCATTCGGCATAGGAGTTTTCTGTTTCGCGCAAACGCATGCTGTGAAGTCTGACCCCTGAGGGTAATAACGCAGCTATTCGATTGGCAAAATCGAGAAGAAAATTTTCACTGGTTGGCTGATAAGGAACAACAACGATATTGGTAAATGGTTCCCCTGATTTCTCAAGATCCAGATATGGCGCTTCGGAGTTAAGTAATAGCGCATGATCATAAGGGTCAACGATCTGTTTTTTAATAATTTTTTTCAGATCACCAAAATCCATCACCATGCCCAGTTTTGCAGATCTCCCGTCGGAAATCGGGGCGCCGATTATCGTAACTGACAACTGGTACGAGTGACCATGAACATTCCTGCATGGTCCGTCATAACCCTTCAGTGCATGGGCTGCCTCAAAGCTGAATTCTTTTGTTACCCTGATCTGGTTCATGGAGGATAAATAAGCGGCAAAGATACATAAAAACTATAGTTCGGTTAAAATCAATCAGATGATCCCGAGATGAGTCAGAACCACGTTTACGCCAATAGCAATGAGTACCAGTCCCCCGGTAAATTCAGCCCATCGGGCAGGGATAAAGGTGGTTTTTTCTCCTAATTTGGCTCCGATGACGGAAACAATGAAGGTGACAAGTGAAATGATACCCACTGCTGTTAAAATATTTACCCTGATGAACCCAAATCCCACACCGGTAATTAACGCGTCGATACTCGTAGCGATTGAAAGCGTTATCAAAAGAGTGAGATTTCGAATGTCAATTGACTTTTTTTGATTTCCGGCAGAGAATGATTGCCAAACCATTTTAAGTCCGATGAAGGACAGGATGACAAATGCAATCCAATGATCAACAGGTTCAATATGAGACTGAATACTGTTGCCGACCAACCAGCCGATCAGCGGCATGATTCCCTGGAATAAACCAAACAGAAAGGCCATTCTCACAACATCATACCATGTTAGTTTGCGGCAGGAGCCAAAACTGAGCGATACTGCAAAGCAGTCCATTGACAGACCTAGTGCGATAAGGAAAATTTCTGTAAAATTCAAAGGTAGATCAGGTTAACAATTTTTTCAAGCCATTCGGCATCCGTTGAGTCAAATGAATTAAGGAATTCACTATCCACATCAAGAACCCCGCAAATCGCGCCGACATGATTTTTTATAGGAACCACAACTTCAGAGCGGGAGCGCGAATCACAGGCAATATGTCCCGGAAATTGATGAACATCGGGAACCACCATGGTTTTCTGCTGATCGATCGCTGCCCAGCAAACACCTTTATGTTTTTCTAAAACCTGACATGCTAATGGCCCCTGGTATGTTTTTACAAGGAGTTCACCTGATTTCAGAAAATAAAAACCAGTCCAGAAGAAATACTCCATTTTGTGATGGAGAACGGCAACAATGGTGGCCATTCTGGCATCCGCATCCGTTGATTTTTTGATCAGGGCTTCCAGCTGTTCATATAAACGCTGGTACCGGGCTTGTTTTTTCAGAGTTTCCATCGGGGCTCAGGCAAGATCGAGGGCAACAGTGAAATGCCTCATGATGGGCGCTTCGTCTACTATTTTCAATCCTTTGCGAATGGTGTCGCGGCGATCCCAGATATTTTTCAAAGCAACGGCGACAACATCCATATGGTTATTTGTATAGACCCTGCGAGGAATTGCCAGCCGCATGAGTTCCAATACGGGATAACGGTTTTCCCTCGAAACCGGGTCACGGTCGGCCAGCAGGGCGCCAATTTCAACCCCGCGAATACCAGCCTCCAGGTATAATTCAACTGCCAGGGTCTGTGCCTGAAATTCTTCTTTTGCAAGGTTAGGAAGAAAGCGCTTGGCATCTACAAAAACAGCATGACCACCAATAGGTTGCTGTAACGGAATCCCGAAATCAATCAGGCGCTGGCCAAGATACTCCACTTGTCGTATCCGGGTCTCCAGGTATTCAAATTCAGTGCCCTCGTATAGCCCTTGTGCCAGCGCATTCATGTCGCGTCCCGACATCCCGCCATAAGTAATATATCCTTCAAACATGATGTTGAACATACTGGCTTTGGAATGCAACTCCTTGCTTCGCATTGCAATAAAACCGCCCATGTTTACAATAGCATCCTTTTTGGCGCTCATGGTCATCACATCAGCGCAGGCAAACATTTCGCGGACAATATACCGGATTGATTTATCCTTGTATCCATCCTCGCGTAACTTGATGAAGTAAGCATTTTCAGCAAAACGGGCTGAATCAAAAAGAACGATTTTCCCGTATTTATCAGCAAGTTGTCTCACCATCTTCAGGTTTTCTATCGAAACAGGCTGTCCTCCCGATGAATTGCAGGTAACTGTTACGATGATGAATGGAATCTTACCGGAATGGGTTTTCAGAATACTTTCCAATTTCACAGGATCCAGATTGCCTTTAAAGGGATGCGAAAGAGTCGTGTCGAATGCCTCATCAATGGTACAATCAACAGCGATAGCCTTGCGGAATTCAATATGACCCTTGGTGGTGTCAAAATGTGAATTTCCCGGGATAATGTCACCTTCCTTGATCAGGACTGAAAACAGAACATTTTCAGCCGCACGGCCCTGGTGTGTAGGTAAAAAATGGTCAAAACCGAGTACGTCTCCGATCGCATTTTTCATCTTATGGTAGGAGGATGCGCCTGCGTAACTCTCATCTCCCAGCATCATTTCCGACCATTGTTTGTCGCTCATTGCACCGGTCCCTGAATCAGTAAGCAGATCGATAAAAACCTGATCACTATTCAACCTGAAAAGGTTATACCCGGCATCCTTGATCCAGGTCTCACGTTCTTCACGGCTGCTTTTGCGGATTGGCTCCACCATTTTGATTTTGTAGGACTCGGCAAAGGGTAACTCCATGATGCAAAGGTTAGAAGGTTGCAGCAAAGGTAGGATTTTTTTTAAAACAATTTTTTTCGTGACCACTTGTCTGTTTGCCAAAAATCACGTAGGTTTGTTCCCAAAGAAACTCTTGTGAATGCATTAACAGGCAAACGGGTGGAAAGATGAAATGGTAATGAGATACCTGAGGTAATGAAATGATAATGTAACAATATTACCAGAGTACAAAGTAATTCGTAATTTTTAATTTTTAATTAAATCATATGACTACAACAACTGGATCGATCGGAAGCGCCTGTCTGACAAAGCTTACCGATTTGAATGCGCTGGCGACAAAATCAGGGAAAAAGAAATTGGCTGTTGCCGTTGCGCATGACGAACACTGCCTTGAAGCAATTTGTGCTGTTGACAGAATGGGACTGGTTGAGGCCATCCTTGTCGGAAATGAAAAGAAAATTCATGAAATCGCCGGTAAACTCAACCTCGATGTAAGCGCCATGAAGATAATCAATGAAGAGGTGGACGCAAATTCGGTCAAAATTGCCGTAAAGATGGTTCGAAATAAGGAGGCAGATATCCTGATGAAGGGAAATGTTCCCACGGCAGTTTTCCTTCGCGGTGTTCTTGACAAGGAAAATGGCTTGCGAAAAGGCGAGGTCCTATCCCATTTCGCCCTGTTCGAAATTCCGACCTATCACAAGTTATTGGGGTTGACTGATGCTGCCATGATTCCCGCTCCCGATTTCAAAACAAAGGTAGCGCTGACGACCAATGCGGTTGAATTTATGAATAAGCTAGGGTATGCAAAACCCAAGGTTGCCGTACTTGCGGCTGTGGAAATGGTTAACGAAGCCATGCCTGCCACGCTGGAGGCCGCCATGCTGTCGAAAATGAGTCAGCGCGGCCAAATTAAGAACTGTATTATTGATGGGCCGCTTGCTTATGATAATGCTGTAAGCGCAGCCAGCGCCAAACATAAAGGCATCGTAAGTGATGTGGCAGGCGATGCCGATCTGCTCATAGTGCCCGATATTGAAGCAGGGAACATTTTGTACAAAGCTTTCGGATTTTCCGCAAATGCCAAACTTGCTGCTGTTGTTTTGGGCGCCGCTGCTCCGATTGTGCTAACATCACGTTCGGATACCGAAGAATCAAAACAGGCCAGTATCGTGATGGCAGCCGCCATTTAGCGCTTATTTTTTTAAAATCTGATTATGGGCAACAACCTGTTTCTTACAAAATCACTCACCGATTTGCTTCAGGAGGCAAAGGATAATAAATCAGGCTTAAAGAAGACATTGACCGGACTGAATTTGACGACGCTGGGGATCGGGGCCATCATAGGAGCAGGTATTTTCGTTCTTACGGGGCAGGCCGCAGCACAATATGCCGGTCCTGCCATCGTGATTTCGTTTATCATTTCAGGTATTGCCTGTGCATTTGCCGGATTATGCTATGCTGAATTCGCTTCCATGATTCCCATATCCGGAAGCGCATATACCTATTCATATGCTACACTTGGTGAATTCCTTGCCTGGATCATCGGATGGGACCTGATCCTGGAGTACCTTTTTGCGGCATCAACTGTCTCGGTAGGCTGGTCGGGTTATGTAGTCAGTTTTCTGAAGGATTTTGGCATATTTATTCCAACGGCGCTCACTGCAGCAACAGGATCCGTGTTGATTGAAGTTCCAAATATCGGATGGCAGGAGCTGACTAAAAATCTCAGTACGAGTTTACTGGCGCAGGGGGTCAATGTGGATGCTTTGCCGCATGTCACAGCCATCATAAACCTGCCGGCGATGTTCATCATAGCCGCACTCACGGCGTTGCTTATTATCGGCATCAGGGAATCAGCCAATTTCAACAACATCATGGTGATTGTCAAAGTTGCGGTGATCATCTTGTTCATCGCTATTGGAATTGCATTCGTCCAGGCTGGAAACTGGCATCCGTTCATACCAAAAAATACGGGGGAATGGGGCCATTTTGGATGGAGTGGTATCCTGAGGGGGGCAGGTGTGATTTTCTTCGCCTATATTGGTTTTGATGCGGTATCAACCGCGGCACAGGAGGCAAAAAACCCGCAGAGGGATATGCCCATCGGGATATTGGGCTCTCTCAGTGTGTCGACCGTACTCTATATCCTGGTCGCCATTGTTCTTACGGGGATCGTCAGCTATACCACACTGAATGTTTCTGATCCGGTGGCAGTGGGCGTTGATGCAATGGGCAAGGGGATGTTTTGGCTGAGACCTATTGTGAAAATTGCTGCAATTGCCGGGTTGAGTTCTGTTATACTGGTCATGCTCCTGGGGCAACCACGCATTTTCTATGCAATGTCAAAAGACGGGCTGCTTCCACCGGTTTTTTCAAAGGTTCATCCCAGATTCAAAACGCCATATGTCAGTACTATTTTGACAGGGTTGGTGGCAATTGTACTTGCAGGCGTGCTGCCGATCAGTATTCTTGGGGAACTTGTTTCCATTGGTACGTTGCTTGCGTTCGCCATCGTTTGTGTCAGTATAATCGTATTGAGAAAAACAAGACCTGATCTCGAGCGCCCGTTCCGGACCCCATGGGTCCCCCTGATTCCCATCCTGGGAGCCTTGATCTGTTTTATCCAGATGGCCGCTTTGCCCATGGATACCTGGGCCAGGCTCATTATATGGATGGCGATAGGGTTTGTAATATACTTCGCCTATGGCATACGGCACAGTAAGCAACGAAAATTAAACAATACCCCAAAATAAGTTTAACGAATGAAAGACATCAGGGTTCTGGCAATTAATCCCGGATCAACATCCACAAAGATTGCCGTGTACCAGAACACGGAACCTATCTTTTTGAAGAATATCAAGCATACCACAGAGGAACTTGCTCCTTTTGCCAAAATAACAGATCAGTTTCAGTTCCGCAAAGAGATCATCCTAAGACAGTTGAAAGAGGCTGATATCAACATTTCGGAACTTCAGGCAGTAGTTGGACGCGGTGGACTGTTGAAGCCTATTCCATCGGGTATTTACAAGGTGAATGAGGCCATGACTGCAGATCTGAAAAACAGTCCGCTGGGCGAACATGCCAGTAATCTCGGAGGATTGATTGCCAGCGATCTGGTGAAATCTATGCCCAATGCTAATGCATATATTGTTGATCCTATTGTTGTTGATGAGTTTGACGATATAGCAAGAATCTCCGGGCACCCGTTGCTGGCAAGAATTTCTATCTTTCATGCACTGAATCAGAAAGCAGTAGCCCGGGAATATGCCAAATCAATCCGGCGCAAATACGAGGATTTGAATCTGATCGTAGTTCACCTAGGAGGAGGGATTACTATCGGGGCGCATCAGAGAGGAAGGGTGATCGATGTAAACCAGGGTCTCGACGGCGAAGGCCCGTTCAGCCCAGAACGTTCGGGAACATTACCGGTTATGGATCTTGTAAGACTTTGTTTCAGCGGAAAATATTCCCAGAAAGAAGTACAGAAGATGGTAAAAGGTGAAGGTGGACTTGTTGCCTACCTGGGAACCAACAATGCCTACGATGTTGAAAAAATGGTGGATGCTGGTGATGCAAATGCCGAGCTGATCTACCACGCCATGGCCTACCAGGTTGCAAAATATGTAGGGGAGATGTTTACGGTGCTCAAATGCGAAGTGGATGCCATCCTTATTACAGGCGGCATCGCATACGATAAAGGCTTTGTAAACTGGATCCAGGAACGCATTTATAAGCTTGCCCCAATCCATATATATCCCGGTGAAGATGAAATGAAAGCCCTGGCAATTAACGGGTTGATGGTTGTGCGTGGGGAGCTGGCGGTGAAGGAATATCATTGAGTACAACCTCACATGGG